>FWPU01003891.1_pt1 | contig 16447 bp, 21 predicted proteins | sample 2228361 | NCBI WGS metagenome assembly FWPU01 (sample SAMEA103939777, study PRJEB20133) | metagenome
GGGAGATCGTTGATCCTGGGGCAAATGCGGAGGGCATTTTTCACGCCAGATGCTGGGAGAAGCCTATTTCTACGAAAATCGGGACACGACCCCAGCTTGCTTTGCGGGTTACTTAATTCGACTCAGGTGTAATGTCACGAGAGTGGAGCCAGAGTTTCTCTATTCATTTGCGAATAGTGAACTTTACTTGGCGCAACTACACGAGGGCACGATTCAGGCGACCATCCAAAACTTCAGTGCTGAGAAATACGGAGATATTGCTTTGCCGCTTCCCCCGATTGGTGAGCAGAAAGCGATCGTTGATCACATTACCGGCGAGATCATGAAGTTCGAGAAGCTTCGCAGCGCCGCTGAACGCAGCATCGCGCTGCTCAAAGAGCGCCGCGCCGCGCTCATCGCCGCGGCAGTAACGGGGCAGATCGACCTGCCTGCATCGCAGGCCGCGATCGCGGTGCGGCAGGCAGGTATGGAGGTTGGGGCATGAGCCGCGTCACCGTCCGTCCTGAGATCATTCGTTGGGCCTGCGAACGGGCGGGCTACGACGTGCGTGACTTCGCCTCGAGGTTCCCTCAGCTTCCCGCTTGGGCACGTGGCGAGGAGCATCCTACGTTCAAGCAACTCGAGGCGCTTGCAAAGGCGACCCACACACCGTTCGGCTATTTCTTCCTCCCCGAACCGCCGGAAGAACGCTTGCCTATTCCGGACCTTCGCACGACGCGGCATCGACCGCAGCGCCCAAGTCCTGACCTGCTAGACACCATCTATGCCATGCAGCGGCGGCAGCGCTGGTTGAGCGACGAGCGGAAGGAGCGCGGTGAGGAACCCCTGGAATTCGTCGGCGCTGCCCGCCTCGACGATGATCCCGCCGCCATCGGCCAGGAAATGCGCCGGGCAGTCGGTCTCGGCGAAAGGTGGGCTGCGGAGGTGCCCACGTGGGAAGCGGCGGTGGGCGAGCTGCGCCGACGGATCGAAGGGCTCGGCGTGCTGGCGGTCATCAACGGGGTGGTGGGTAACAACACGCATCGCAAGCTCGATGTGGAGGAGTTCCGTGGCTTTGCGCTGACGGATCCTTATGCGCCGCTGATCTTCGTCAATGGCGCCGACGCCAAATCGGCGCAGATGTTTACGCTAGCCCACGAACTCGCGCATCTCTGGCTGGGCAGCACGGGCGAAGGGCTCTCCGGCTTCGAGGGGATTTTCCCGGGAGATGACCGCGTCGAGCGGTTCTGCGACCGAGCCGCCGCCGAATTCCTCGTGCCGGAGCGCCAATTGAAGACGGAGTGGCCGCGAGCCAGGCGGGTGGAAGACCGGTTCGAATCGCTCGCGCGCCATTTCAAGGTAAGTCCGATCGTCACGGCGCGCCGAGCCCTTGATCTTCAACTTGTTGCCAGACAGTCGTTCTTCGACTTCTACGAGAGCTACACCCGCCGGGAGCGCCAGCAGCAGAAAGCTTCCGGCGGAGGCGACTTCTACAACAATCAGAATAACCGAGTCGGAGAGCGCTTTGTGCACGAGGTCGTCTACGCCGCGCTGGAGGGACGGATCACCTTCAGGGAGGCGTATGAGTTGACGGGGCTCAACGGGGGGGCGTTCCAAGAATATGCTCGCCGTCTGGGAGTCGGGCTGCCATGACGAGCGCGGACCGCTACCTGCTTGATTCCGCTGTATTCATCACCGCCAAGAACGCGTACTACGCTTTCGACATTTGCTCCGGTTTCTGGGAAAGCTTGCTCCATCATCACGCAAAAAAAGCGGTCTTCAGCATCGATCGTGTCAAGGGCGAGCTGCTGGCGGGCCGTGCGACGGAAGACCTGGTGCAATGGGTCAAACAACGGGTCCCTGCTTCACTCTTTTTTCCGGTCGACGCTGGCGACGTTCCTAACAGGTACGCGGACATTATGCTGTGGGTGCAGCGCCACCCCGGCTACTACGACGATGCGAAGGCGAGATTCGCTGCCAGCGCGGACGGCTGGTTGGTCGCTTTTGCCAAAGTTCACGGCTATACGGTGGTGACCAATGAGAAGCCCGAACCGAATTCGCGCAAAGCCATCAAGATTCCAGATGTTTGCCAACAATTCGGTGTTGAGTCCGTCAACACATTCGATTTATTCCGACGACTTGGCGTCAAACCGAACTTCCGGAGACCAACGCCATGAACCGCGCGAACGAATCCGCCTTCGAGAGCGTCATCGAGCAGCACCCACTCGCTAGCGGCTACGTGTCCGTCCATCGCGACGGTTTCGACCGCGAGCGTGCGATCTTCCCCGAAGAAGTGCTGGCCTTTATCCGCGAGACGCAGCCCGCCGACTGGGCTAAGCTAGAAGCGCTGCACGGCGCCAAGACCGGCGAGCAGGTCTTGGCCGATTTGTGCAAGTGGATGGATATGAACGGCTCGCTGGCGACGCTGCGGCACGGCTTCAAGTGCTACGGCCGCACCTTGCGAATCGCGTACTTCAAGGCCGCTCACGAACTGAACCCGGAGCTGGAAGCCCGCTACACGGCGAACCGGCTGGGGATCACGCGCCAGCTCCATTATTCGCCGCGCTCGGAGAAATCGGTTGACGTGACGTTGAGCTTGAACGGTGTGCCGGTCGTCACGGTCGAGCTAAAGAATCCGCTGACCGGCCAGACGGTGGACGATGCGATGCGCCAGTACCGGCACGACCGCGATCCGCGCGAGCCGCTCTTCGAGTTCAAGCGGCGCACGCTGGTCCACTTCGCCGCCGACACCGAGTGCGTGCGTATGACCACGCGGCTTGCTGGTTCTGCGACCCACTTCCTGCCGTTCGACAAGGGATGCGAAGGCGGGGCCGGCAATCCGCCCGATCCGAAAGGGCGCAGCTACCGCACGGCTTACCTCTGGGAGGAGGTCCTCACGCGCGACAGCCTGCTCGACATCCTCGCGCGCTTCCTTCATCTGCAGACCGACGAGAAGCGCGACGACCAGGGCCGCAAGGTGAAGGTCGAGTCGATGATCTTTCCGCGCTATCACCAACTCGATGCGGTGCGCTTGCTAACGGAGAGGGCACGTCGCGAGGGTGTCGGACATAACTACCTCGTCGAGCACTCAGCGGGCAGCGGCAAGAGCAACACGATCGGCTGGCTCGCGCACCGGCTGGCGTCGCTGCACGACGCGAACAATCAGCGCGTGTTCGACAGCGTGATCGTCGTCACCGACCGCGTGGTGCTCGATCAGCAGCTCCAGGACACCATCTATCAGTTCGAGCACAAGCGGGGCGTGGTGCAGCAGATCGACGAGCATTCGCGCCAGCTCGCCGAGGCGCTCGAAAACGCGGTGCCGATCATCATCACGACGCTGCAGAAGTTCCCCTTTGTCTCGCGTCAACTGCTGAAACTGGCCGAGGAACGGGGCGAGCAGGGCACGGGGGTGCTGCCGACGCGCCGCTGCGCGGTGATCATCGACGAAGCGCACAGTTCGCAGGGCGGCGAGACGGCAACGGAAATGAAGGAGGTGCTCGGCGGTCAGGATCTGCGCGAGGAGGCGCGCCGACGCGCGGCAGAGGAGGGTCGCGAGGACATGGAGGAACTCTTCCGCAGCATGGCCAAGCGCGGCCGGCAGGCGAACCTGAGCTTCTTCGCGTTCACGGCGACGCCCAAGCACAAGACGCTCGCCGTGTTCGGACGAGACGGCGAGCCGATCCACCGCTACACGATGCGCCAGGCAATCGAGGAAGGCTTCATCCTCGATGTGCTCAAGAACTACACGACCTACGCCACCTACTTCAAGCTGCTCAAGGCCTGCGCGGACGATCCCAACGTGGAGCGCAAGCAGGCGGCCCTGGCGCTGGCGCGCTTCATGCGTCTCCATCCGCACAACATCGCGCAGAAGACCGAAGTGATGGTCGAGCATTTCCAGGCCGTGACGCGCCACAAGATCGGCGGGCGAGCTAAGGCGATGGTCGTCACCGGCTCGCGGCTCGAGGCGGTGCGCTACAAACAGAGCTTCGACTCGTACATCAAGAAGAAAGGCTATCCGATCAAGACGCTCGTGGCCTTCTCGGGGACGGTTGTGGATGACAAGGTGCCCGGAGTCGAGTACACCGAAGTGCAGATGAACGGCGGCATCCGCGAGAAGGAGCTGCCGGAGAAGTTCGCCACGCAGGAGTATCAGGTTCTGCTGGTGGCGGAGAAATACCAGACGGGCTTCGACCAGCCGCTCTTGCACACCATGTACGTGGACAAGCGGCTCGCCGGCATCCAGGCGGTGCAGACGCTGTCGCGGCTCAACCGCACGCACCCGCTCAAGGAGGACACGTTCGTCCTCGACTTCGTGAACGATCGCGAGGAGATCAGCCAAGCCTTCAAAGCCTATTACGAAGGGGCCTAGATGGGCGAAGAGGTCGATCCGGCGCGCATGTACGCGATCAAGGGCGAGCTGGACGCCTCCGGCATCTACCTCGCCGAGGAGGTCGAGCGCTTCTGCACGGTTTACTTCAAGCCCAAGCAGCGCCAGAGCGTCCAGGATCACCAGGCCATGAATGCGGCACTCGATCCGGCCGTCTCTCGCTTCACCGTCTTGCTGCGGGACAAAGAAGAGGAGGCCGAACTGTGGCGCGGTAAAGCCCAGGCATTCCGCAACTTGTACGCCTTCCTGAGCCAGATCATTCCGTATCAGGACTCCGACCTCGAACGGCTGTACGTCTTTCTGCGCCACCTGGCCACGAAGCTGCCCCGGCGGCGCGGAGGGCCGATCTATCAGTTCGACGACGAGGTGCGTCTCGAGTACTACCGCCTGCAGAAAATCAGCGAAGGCTCGATCTCGCTGAAGGAAGGCGAGGGGCAACCGCTCGATGGTCCGAAAGAAGTAGGCTCAGGGCTCGCGCGCAAGGAAGAGGTACCGTTGTCGCAGCTCATCGATGTGATCAACGAGCGATTCGGTACCGACTTCAACCAGGCTGACCAGCTCTTCTTCGACCAGATCGTCGAGACCGCGGTGACGGACGAAGGATTGCGCCAGGCGGCGGCAGTGAACCCGGAGGACAACTTCGCGCTGGTGTTCAGGAATCTGCTCGAGCGTCTATTCGTCGAGCGGATGGACCAGAACGAAGAAATCTTCGTCCGCTATATGAACGATGCGCCGTTCCGCGATGTCGTCAGCGGCTGGATGGCCTCGCAGGCGTACAAACGCTTGCGGTCTGCTGATGAGGCTCCTGCAGCCGAGGGACGGGCACGCGCGTTGCCGGCTGGGCTACGGCTCGTCGAGGGATCACCGAAAGAGCGCTATGTGACGTGCGTTCCGCTCGTGCCGCTCAAGGCGGCGGCGGGCGCCTTCAGCGATCCGCAGCACATCGAAGACGACGGCTTCGAGTGGGTCGAGGTCCAGTCGCGCCACCGTCTGCGGCCTGGCATGTTCGTCGCCCAGGTGGTCGGGAAGTCCATGGAACCCATGATTCCGGATGGCGCGTACTGCCTCTTCCGCGCCCCGGTGGAGGGCACGCGACAGGGCAAGACCGTACTCGTTCAACTCCGCGACGCCACCGATCCCGAGACCGGCCAGCGCTACACGGTCAAGCGCTACGAGAGCCAGAAAGTCGCACAGGGCGACTCCTGGCGACACGAGCGCATCACGCTGAAGCCTGTCAACCCCGAGTTTGTGCCCATCGTCCTGACGGGCGCGGAAGAAGGCGAGCTGCAGGTGATCGCAGAGCTGGTCGAGGTGCTGGCAGTAACAGCTCGCCAACAGCTCGGAAAGGGCTGAGCTGGGAGAAAGAAAAGGGGTCGGGAGTCGTTTCTTGGGACTTTGCCGAACGATCTTCTGTCGTCTGATTCACGTGGCACACGTTGGCGGCGATCGCGACCGACAGCGCACCGGCGCGGGCGTCCTGGGCCTCTGCCTGTGCGTGGCACGCAGACAGGCCTGCCTGTGCCTGCCTGCCGCGACGACTGCGGCGCAGGCAGGCCGGGCACGGCAGACAGGTCGGCGCCGCGAGGACGTTCCTGCTCTCCCGCTTTCTCCTCCGTCCGGCGCCAAATCGGCTAGGGCATCGATCGCCTGTATGGGCTGACGCCTGGCGGTGCAGGGACGGGCGAACCGAGATGGCGTTTGCGGGATTGCGCCTCTGCAGACTCGCTGGACATCTTCGGCGAGGCGGTTTACCATGTGCGCCAGGAACTTTGCTGCTGTCGAGGCATGATCATGAACGAACTGATCTTCGTGGTCGAAGAAGCCCCTGAGGGTGGCTACACGGCGCGCGCGCTTGGAGTCTCGATTTTCACCGAGGCCGACACGCTTGCGGACCTCCACGCCAAAGTCCGCGACGCAGTCCGGTGTCATTTCGACGAAGGGAAACATCCGAAAATCGTTCGGCTTCATCACGTCCGTGAAGAAGTTCTTGCCGTATGAGACTTCCCCGTGACCTTTCGGGGAACGATCTCGCGCATGCCCTCCGCAAGCTCGGCTATCACGTCACTCGTCGATCCGGCAGCCACCTTCGCTTGACCACTCAACAGCACGGCGAACACCACGTCACCATTCCACAGCACAATCCTCTGCGCATCGGGACCCTGTCCGCAATCCTTGCAGACATCGCCACGCACTTTGAATTGAGCCGCGACGAACTCGCCGACAGACTCTTCGGCTAAAGGGTTAGGACTGGCGAAAAACAGAAAAGGGGTCGAAAAACAGAAAAGAAAACAGAAAAGGGGTCGGGAGTCGTTTCTTGGGACTTTGTCGAACGATCTTCTGTCGTCTGATTCACGTGGGACACGTTGGCGGCGATCGCGACCGGCAGCGCACCGGCGCGCGAAGGGAAAAAGGGGACATTCTCCTTTTTCTCCTCCGTCCGGCCTAAGCATGGGCGCGGGTGCCGGCCCCAATTCCGACACGACTATTTGGGATCGCGGAAGCGACGAGCGAGTGTATCAGCCTCTACGGGCTGACGCCTGACGAAATGAGTATCGTCGAGCACAGCACCCTGAGATGAACCCCCTAATCACAGTTAGGAACGTTCAGAGATACCATGTGCTGCCGTTGTGGCCAGCAGGATTGATAGACTGAGGACGCCCGACCCGTCATGATCTGAACGGACGAACGATGGGAGCATCGATCCCAGCCATGGTCACGCCGGCCGTGCTCAAGTGGGCACGGAAAGAGAGCGGCTACAGCCCCGAGCAAGCCGCAAAGCGGGCTGGTGTACCCCCAGGCGAACTGCTTGCGTGGGAGCAAGCCGAAGTCAAGCCCACGCTTCGCCAGGCACAGGCGCTTGCCAGGCTCTAGCACCGCCCGCTCGGCGTGTTCTTCTTGCCCCAACCGCCCTCGCTTCCGCCGCTCGCTGCGGAGTATCGGCGTCTGCCGGGGATTGAACCGGGGACGGAATCGCCTGAATTGCGGCTGGCGATTCGCGTGATGTCCCAACGACGGGAAGTCGCGCTTCAACTGAGCCGGGAGCTGGACCATCCGGTGCCGGAGTTCAATCTCACGCTGCATCGGTCCGAATCCCCTGTGGCTGCAGGCGCACGGCTTCAACGTGTCCTGGGTGTGGCCCTCGATGTTCGCTTTACTCCTATCCAAAACCTTCGGCGAGAGTGATTCAAAGCCCCTGGAGCAGAATCTGAGGGTGAGGACGATGGCGACTGAGAAGGGGGCCTCTGCGTGTATTCCGTTGACGCGAGTGTCTTCATTGGCAGGCAGGCCGGTATGACTTGCTAAACGTGTTCGTCACGTATCATTCACGGCGGACGGTCACGGTGTTTCGCTCAAAGTAATGGTGAGCGGCGGACCATGCCGATGAATCGGAAGGTCTTCGCATTGCTCATGGAGAAGGCCACGGTCAGGTCACTCCAGACCAGCCTGGTGTTCCCGAGTAAGACGCAGACGCCGCTGGAGTCCGGGCATCTGCGGCGATCGTTCCGGTTGGCGCTCAAGAAGGCGGGGATTATGGATTTCCATTTCCGCGATCTCCGGCACACGTTTGCGACGCAGCTGGTCCAAGCAGGGGTGGAGCTGGACAAGGTACAGCGGCTGTTGGGTCATACATCACCGATCATAACACAGCGCGACGCGCACCATTACCCGGAGAGCTTGCGGGATGGGGTCGAAATCCTGGACCGCTCCAGGTCGGTATCACAATCTATCACAGTTAGCCCAGACGACCGGGTTGTTGTAGCGGTGTAGGTAACTGACAAAATTGGTGGGCCGTGCAGGGCTCGAACCTGCGGCCCGCTGATTAAGAGTCAGCTGCTCTACCAGCTGAGCTAACGGCCCACCGTGTTGAACTCGCCGGTCGCTCCAGGCGTTCAGCCCGTCGCCGAGAACAACCAGAAGATCTCCGGGTCGGGTCAAGCGAGGTATGGCGCGCCTGACAGGATTTGAACCTGTGGCCCCTAGCTCCGGAGGCTAGTGCTCTATCCACTGAGCTACAGGCGCTCCCGCCAGCGAAGTAAGCCCAAAGTTATCACAGCGCTTCACGCCCTGTCCAGGTGGGCGCGAAGCGTCTCCGGCGCTCGGTCGCAGAGAAATCCATAGGGCAGCAGCACTTCCTCTCCCGTGATCTGCCGGTCTCGGCGCAGACGATCCAGTTCGTCGGCTTCCTGCCGTGCCAAGTACTCCTCTTCTTGACGCAGCGAGCGGGAGAGGCGCAAGACCGGAACAAAGGTCTGCACCGTGCAGGCTCCATGGACCGTGCCCTCTTCTTCCACGGGAATGCCCATCATCCGGCAGGTGACCGGCCGGAACGGATACACGCCGCAACTGCCGTCCGGCTGAAGCGCGGGACAGGGTAGCTCGGCAAACTCGGCCGTCAGTCGATCGATTTCCGCATCGGGCCAGTCATCGAGCCAAGGGGATTCGGCGAGACGGGGATACCGGGCTTCGATTGCGGCGACCTGCCCGCGGGCGAGCTCTTGCATCGTCTCACGCCGCGCGGGGTCCATCTCCGCCAGCCCCTGTTGCAATTCCGCGATATCCAGCACAGTCACGGCGAACGGGCCGAAACAGCACTGATAACAACCTTTGCGACAGGGCAGCTCGCCGAGGAGGGCGGCTCGCGCCCGATCGAACCACCGGGCGGCGAGGACCGGTAGACGGCTCTGGGGCCACTGTGACACAGGTATGACCGGAAGACGGGTTGTGGTCAGACCATGTCGATCTCCGAGGAGATCTCGTCCTGCAGTTCGACGACCAGTTCGCCTTTTGGAGAAAAGAACCCTTTGCCGTCCATCTGGACGATCCCGTTGCAATTCTCTTGGAAAAATTCCAGGATCCAGCCGTTGAAATCGTACCCGTCTTCCGTCACATCATCCTTCACCAGTCGCGTCGTGGCGATAAACCGGGCCCGCCGCACATGCTCGCGCACGAGGTCGGCTTCGATGTCGTCGTAGACCGATAACCGTTCGAGAAATTGTTTCTGCTCCTGTTCGAACGCCTCCTTGTAGGTCCCCCGGTCCCGCAGGCAAAAGAGTTGGATCGGTTTGCGATCGCGGTTGTATCCCAGGGAGATATGGACCCACGCCCATTCTTCGAGCGCCTGAGGATCCATTTTGGGAATCAAGGGGAGCTGGCCGCGCGATTTGAGAAAATCCAGCAGCAGCTTGAGAGGGGGCGCATTCTCTCGACTGCAGAAGACCCTGCAGTAGATGTATGATTCTCCCTTCGGTTCGTCCCCGGTTTGCGGGGTGGACGGCAGGATCGGCAGTTCTTTCCCCATGGATAACCTCGTGCTCCTTAAATGGAGGGATTTCGAATTCTTGCAACGTGCGCCTTACTGTACCCTCATGTCGGTTCCCAATCAAGACTGCGCGAGTACGCTTTTTGCCAAGCCCGATGGGCGTTTTTCCGGTTGACAGCCTCCGGGGCTTTGGCTACACTCTGCGCCGGTTTGCACGCCCTTTGCAGGTTGCGACAAAGTTCCTACACATTTGACCTGGAATACGGGCAGATTCCAGAACACCGCTGCCACTCACTCTTCACCATATGAGACGTTAAGGAGGTACGTATGGCCAAATCCATGACGAAGTCCCAGATTGCCGACCACCTGGCAGGCAAGGCCGGCATCACCAAGAAGGCCGCCGTCCAGATTCTCGATGAGCTCGCCGCGCTCGCATACAAGGAGGCGAAGAACACCTTCACTGTTCCCGGGATCGGCAAGCTGGTGTTGTCGAATCGGAAGGCACGCATGGGACGTAACCCTCAGACCGGCGAGCCGATCAAGATTCCTGCCAAGCGCGTGGTCAAGTTCCGCGTCGCGAAAGTCGCTAAGGACGCCATTCTCGGGAAGAAGTGAGCCTAAACGACCAGGTTGCACTGAACTGAGCGATCCTGCTTGTTCAGCCTTCATACGCTTCCCAAAAGAGAGGGCCGGTTCCCGCGGGAACCGGCCCTCTCTTCTTCTGCGGCCGCATAAGTCCGGTCAGACGAGCGAGGGGCCCAACCCGCTTCCTCCTGTGCCGTCGTGACCGACCAGCTTGATGGCGTCGCCGTCGTGGACCACTGTGTCCATGCTGGCGATCCGCTTGTTGACGGTCACCAGCACTTTTTTTTCCTTCATCAATTGCAGGATATCCCGCAAGTTCCGACCCTGGCGCTGGATCAGTTGTCGCACCGTAACAGGGTCGGTCACTTCGCAGGCCAGGTCGCGCTCGCCGTCGGCGGCCTGGAGTTGCCCCATCAGCGTAATGGTCACCATCGTTCGTCTCTCCGTCTCGTCGTCTTCGGCACATCATACTGGGCGAGGATCACGACTGTCCAGACTGCCGGCCGCCCGCCGTTGACTCCGCTCGATCGCTCTGCTAAGGAACGGCCGTCATGCCCTCGCTGGATGTCCATCGGCCGGGCATGGACGACCTGCGGTTCGTCCTGTTCGTGGTAGCGCTCCGCACGTCCGGTCTGTCCTCCCTCAATCTTCCCGAAGACTTGCGCGCCGAGATTTTCGATCGCTGTTGGGCGCTGATCCACACCGATCCTCCGCCTACGGCGCCGGAAAAACGGGTGATCGATCTTCGGTTCGGGACGGAGGTCACACTGAAGGCGATGGTGGCGATGATTCGAAACCGTCTGACGGAAGCGGGCATTACGGTTCTGACGTGGGACCATCCGCCCAGCGAGCCGACGCTCCCCAGCACGCCCGCTGCCCTGCCGCTGATTGAGGGCCTCCAGCGGCTCTACCCGCCGGTCGATCCGGACGATCACATGGACGAGCCGTAATTCTTCTGTTTTCGTTCTCGCGCCTTCTCCTGCAAAACGGAACGGAGTAAGATGGACGCGCTTCGTGCCGCAGGAACAGCCGTCAGGAGGAGGGACCCCGTGCGCGTGAGACCGACCGAATTGGAAGGCGTGCTGTTGATCGAGCCGGATGTCTTTCAGGATGCGCGCGGGTTTTTCATGGAGACGTACCATGCGGCGCGCTATGCCCGGGCCGGCATCAAAGGTCCGTTCGTGCAGGATAACTTTTCCTGGTCCGTGCGCGGAACCGTCCGGGGCCTGCACTACCAACTCAAGCAAGCCCAGGGGAAGCTGGTCATGGTGCCGTACGGCGCGGTCTTCGACGTGGTGCTCGATATTCGCAAGGGTTCTCCCACGTTCGGCAAATGGTACGGCGTCGAGCTGTCCGCCGAGAACCGCCTCCAACTCTATATCCCGCCGGGGTATGCGCACGGATTCTGCGTGACGAGCGACGCCGCGGCTTTCCTGTACAAGTGCACGCAGTTCTATTCCCCGTCCGACGAGCGCGGCATCCTGTGGAACGACGGCAGTTTGGGGATCGCCTGGCCGGTGGCCGAGCCGCTGCTGTCGTCAAAAGATCGCGCGTACAAGCCGCTCGCCGACATGGCCGACGAATTGCCGGTGTACGGCCAACCCTCCTGAAACACGACGTGAATCCGGCCCTCTTGATCATAGCGGCGTCCGCGTGATATGTAGGAATCATTCCTATCGAGGAATCAAATGACAGTCGGCCTTGACGAGATGCGGAAGCGGTTTCGGGAACGCGGCGTGCGCATGACGCCTCAGCGGGCGGCGATCTACGGGGCGTTGGCCGGCACCACCAGCCATCCGACGGCCGAGGATCTGTATCGGGAAGTCAAAAAGATCCACCCGATGATCTCTCGGAACACGGTGTACTACACGCTCGGCGTGCTGCGCGAAGCCGGCCTGGTGCGCGAAGTCAATTATTGGCACGACCGATCCCGGTTCGACGCCAACATCGACCTGCATCATCACCTGATCTGTCTGGGATGCCGGAAGATCGAAGACCTGATGGATGCCACGCTCGATCGACTCTCGGTCCGGGTCGGAAGCCGGCTGGACTTCGAGGTCACGGGGCACCGGGTCGAATTTCACGGCTACTGCGCAGCGTGCCGGCGCAGGAAGAGGCCGGGCGCCGCGACTCACCATCTCGGCCATCATTCATCACAACATCCATCTATTCAGAGGAGGAGGGAACGATGAGCAAGAGTCTCAAAGGCACCAAGAGCCATGAAAACCTGAAGCATGCCTTCGCGGGCGAGTCCCAGGCGAACCGGCGCTATCTCTATTTCGCACGGCGCGCGGACATCGAAGGCTATCCGGACATCGGCGGCCTGTTCCGCGACACTTCGGAGGCGGAGACGGGCCACGCGTTCGGCCATCTGGATTTCCTGAAAGAGGTCGGCGATCCGGTGACCGATGTGCCGATCGGCAATACGGAAACCAACTTGAAGTCGGCCATCGAAGGCGAGACCTATGAATACACCCAGATGTATCCAGGCATGGCCAAGACCGCCCGCGAGGAAGGGTTCGCCGAGCTGGCCGAATGGTTCGAAACCCTGGCGAAGGCGGAGCGGTCCCACGCCAATCGCTTCACCAAGGGGCTGGAAAGCCTGAAGCAGGGATAACAACCGAGCGTCATCGGCCTTCAGCAGTCAGCTCGCAGCAAAGGACTCGCGGATATCCGGAGCTGACCGCTGATGGCTGAGAGCATGTTTGACTCGCCCATGAAAGGCCTGAGCCTGATCCATCCAGTCGAGCGGTCGCAGTTGGACAAGGAAACCCTGCGCGTGTACGAGATCTGCGACGGCTGCCGCCGCTGCTTCAATCTCTGTCCGTCCTTCAACACGCTGTTCGACCGGATCGACGCCCACGAGAGCGATGTGTCCAAGCTCGCGCCGACCGATTTCGAACAGATCGCCCGCGAGTGCTATTACTGCAAGCTCTGTTTCAATCACTGTCCCTATACGCCGCCTCATCAGTACGAGATCGATTTCCCCCGGATGATGCTCGCATGGAAGAGACAGCTTGCGGCGGAGAAGGGCGTGCGCTGGCGGGACCGTCTCCTGATCAAGACCGACCTGATCGGCGCCGCCGGCAGCCTGGCGGCGCCGATCGCCAACTGGATGATGGGGCGCCGGTGGGTCCGCGCGTGGCTCGATCGGGTGCTGGGGCTGCACAGGGACCGGCACGTGCTGCCCTTCGCGCGGGAGACGTTTGTTCGCTGGTGGGGTCGGGCGCGGCGACCGGCATCATCCGGCCCGGCCAAGCGAAAGGTTGCGCTGTTCGTGAGTTGCCTCGTCAACTACCAGGCGACGGACGTCGGGAAAGCGACGGTGCAGGTGCTGGAGAAAAACGGGGTCCATGTGGTCGTGCCGGAGCAACGGTGCTGCGGCATGCCGTCGTTCGATATCGGCGACACCGAGGCGATCGTGAAGGCGGCCAGGGTCAATCTACGCGACCTCAAGCCCTGGCTGGACGAAGGCTACGATGTCGTCGTGCCGGTGCCCAGTTGCAGCCTGATGCTCAAGCGCGAATACCCGTATCTGTTGCCGGGCGATGATGCGGCGCAACTGGCGCAGCGGACCTTCGATGTGTGCGAGTACCTGATGAAGCTGAAGCAAGCCGGCGAGCTGGCGACGGATTTCCCGCGCAAGCCCGGTCGCGTGGCGTATCAGATCCCCTGCCACCTGCGGGATCAGAATATCGGCTTTAAATCCAAAGAATTGATGGAGTGCGCGGGCGCCCGGGTCGAGGTGGTCGAGCGCTGCTCCGGCCACGACGGGACCTGGGCGGCCAAAGTGGAGTTCTTCGACCTGTCGATGAAGATCGCCGGCAAGGCGGTGCGCGACATCGAAAAGGCGCCGGCCGATCTCATCGCATCCGATTGCCCGCTTGCCGGCCTTCAACTGGATCAGGCCGGCGCTTCGGGTCACGCCGGGGGGAAGCGCACGCTCCATCCCATTCAAATCGTCCGCGACGCCTACGGGTTGCCGTCATGAGGATGTGATGCGCGCGATGCGTGACGCAAGGAAGACACGACCGAGCAGGGTCATCAGATGAAGGACCTGACACTCGATGATGTGATGTCCTACGCCGAATATGAACGGCAACGGGATGAATTTCGCGCGCGCATCATCGCGCTGAAGCGCCGCCGCCGCATCTCGGTCGGAGACCTCGTCACGCTGGTCTTTGAAAATCGCGACACGATTCAGTTTCAAATCCAGGAAATGATCCGGGTGGAGCACATCTTCGACCCCCGGAAGATCCAGGCCGAGCTGGACGTGTACAACGCGCTGCTGCCGGCCGACGGGCAATTGAGCGCGACGCTGTTTATCGAGGTGACGGAGCAAGAGCAGATTCAGCCCATCCTGGACCTGTTCCAAGGCATCGATCGCGGAGAGAAGGTCGCGATCGCGGCCGGGCCCCATGTCGTGTATGGAGAATTTGAAGACGGGCGCAGCAAGGAGGAGAAAATCAGCGCCGTGCATTTCGTGCGGTTCCGGACGACGGCGGAGTTTGTGAAGGCCTTGGCCGATGAGCGGAGCCCGGTCACGCTCACGGTCCACCACGGCCGGTACCGGGCGCAAGCGGTTGTGCCGCCGGAGATGCGGCAGGAATGGCTGGAGGATCTCGGTCTCAAGGCGGAACCGACGCGCGGAGAGATCGGCAGAAGAGTCCGTTGACTTGGCGCAGGAGAGCCCTATACCTTATAGGAAGCGATGGTGGGGGATGCCGTGATCGTGTTGCAAGGCATCGCACCTGAATGAATGGAGGAAGACGATGATCACCATTACCGAGAAGGCGGAGCAGAAGATTCTCGAACTCATGAAGGAGGAGCAGGACACGGTCGGCCTGCGCATTTACGTGCGCGGCGGCGGGTGTCACGGCTATCAGTACGGGATGGCCTTCGAGTCCAAGCTGTCCGATGACGACACCGTCATTGAGAAGGGCGGTGTGAAAGTGATTCTGGACTCGCAGAGCGCCCCGCTGCTGAGCGGCGCGGAAGTCGATTACGTGGACAGTCTGCAGGGTTCCGGCTTCTCGATTAAGAATCCGCAGGCCAAGACGACCTGCGGGTGCGGCAGTTCTTTCAGCGCGTAACCGCTGCCGGTCAGAGCGTTCTGTTTTCCGGAAGGGCCGGGACGATTCCGCTGCGAATTGTCATCCGGCCCTTCCGTCTTTTCTCCCCGAGGAAGAGTCAGCGATGCCTCCCGTCTTGTTGACCAAGCGCATTGAATTCGCTGCTGCGCACCGCTATCACAAGCCGAGTTGGGACGCCGCCCGCAACCGCGCGGTCTTCGGCGCCTGCAACAACGAACCGGGACACGGACACAACTATCTGCTGGAAGTGTCCGTGACGGGCGAAGTCGATCCGCGAACGGGCATGGTCGTGAACCTCTTCGACGTCAAACAAGCTTTGCAGGACGTGCTCGAAGAGTTCGACCATAAACATCTTAACATCGACACGCCGTATTTCACCGACCTGATCCCGACGACCGAGAACATCGCCCGCGTCTTGTGGCGACGGCTGGAGACCCGTCCGCAAATCGGCACGCTCCACGCCGTCCGGCTGTACGAGGACGAAGACCTCTATGCCGAGGTGACGGCGGCGGCCGGATTGGACGTGGCGAGCATCACCAGACGGTACCAGTTCACCGCCGTCCATCAGGGTCAGCGTGTGCCATCGGGCGGGGCCGGGACATGGAGCGGCTACGCCTGGGATCTTTTCGTGACCGTACACGGGCCGATCGACCGGGAAACCGGCATGGTCACGGACATCGTCGCGCTGGATCGGCTGGTTCACGAGCAGGTAATTCGCCCGTTCGACGGTCAGGATCTGCGGCAGGTCTTAGGCCACCGGCCGATCACCGGCGAGAACCTGGTGCGCACCATCTGGGACCGCCTCGTCAAATCCGTCCCCTCCGGCACCCTCCACCGCATCCGCCTCGTCCAAACTAGAGATCTGGCGTTCGAATACGCCGGCTGAGGCAGCATCGGTTTCCGGCCGTCCGAGTCACGCAGGTCCCGCCGGCCCTTCCGTCTTTCTTTATTTCAACAGATGATCCGAAATCAGCGCGGCGAGTTCGTCGGCTTCCAACTTGCCTTCGCGGGTGAGGAGGAGTTTGCCTTTGGAGAAGAAGTGGGTGGTCGGGTAGGTTTCGAACGAATGGAGCTTCTTGATTTCGCGGCACCGGCCGGGGACGTGCATCTTGGCTTTGCCGATCCGCACATCCGTGAAGCGCG
>FWPU01008894.1_pt1 | contig 16446 bp, 14 predicted proteins | sample 2228361 | NCBI WGS metagenome assembly FWPU01 (sample SAMEA103939777, study PRJEB20133) | metagenome
ACCTCATCAAAATTCTTAAAACAATCAGGATGATCAAAATCTATGGTAGGAATTACAATCATTTTGGGCTTGTAAACTAAAAAATTATTTTTAAACTCGCAAGCTTCCAAAACAAAATATCGACCCTTCCCTACCCTCATATTAGAATCTCCAAATTCTTTAAGAATTCCCCCAACCACAACAGTGGGATCTAAATTCGCCCTTTCTAAAACAAGTCCTAAAAGAGCAGTAATGGTTGTTTTACCATGAGTACCAGCTACCGCAATACCATATCTTTTATTAAATAATCTCGCCAGAGCTTCGGCATAAGTAATTACAGGAATATGACGTCTTCTTGCTTCTGAGATTTCAATATGATCTTCGCCATACGCAGAAGACCTAACCACTAAATCTGGATTTTTAATATTGGATTTAGAAAATGGTGAAAATACTTCAATTTGAGCATTTTTTAACATATCGTCGGTAATAAAAATTTCATCGGTATCAGAGCCAGTAATTTTAATACCATTAGCTTTTAACAGCTGGGCTAAGGCGGACATTCCTACTCCTTTAATACCAACTAAATGATAATATTCTTGCTTATTCATAATCTGAATAATTCCTCGGCTATTATCTTCGCTGCCTCGAGATGGGCAAGCTTTTTGCTTTCCTGAGCCATATCTTCTAATTTTGATGTATTAGATAATAAATCAAAAATTGCCTTTTTCAAAGTTAAACCATTTAGTTTTTCATTACTAATCATGAAAGCAGCTCCCGATTCCAGATAAAAAAGGACATTTTTTGCCTGGTGACCAGGAATAGGAATGAGAATTGAAGGTTTACCATAAGCTGAAATTTCAGCCAGAACATTAGCTCCCCCCCTAGAAACAACCAGATCGGAGGCTGCATAGGCATAGGCCAAGTCCTTCTCCAAAAACTTAAAAATTTTATGCCTTTTCCGTAATTCAGGAGGTAAATTTTTATTACAATTATAAACCATAGACCAATCCAGATAACCAACCAAATGAATTATTTGACATCTTTTAACTAAGTCTGGAAGTGACCTACAAACTGCTTGATTTATTTTCCGAGCCCCTTGGCTACCCCCAATAACTAATAATGTTGGCAAAAGAGGTTCTAGATCAAAAATTTTTCTGGCTATCTTTGGAGAACCTCCAAGAACTTCAGACCTTATGGGATTTCCTGTAAAGATAAGCTTTTTTCGACTTATTTTGGGATAAAACTTATTGGGGAAGGAAACAGCCACTCTACTTGCAAAATAAGATAAAATTCTGTTAGCTAGACCCATTTGAAAATCTGATTCCAAAACCAGATAAGGAATCCTTAAAATAGCACTGGCTAAACCAACCGGCAAACTTACATAACCTCCAGTAGCGAAAACAACATCAGGTTTAAATTTTAAAAGCACCACCACAGATTTTAAAATCCCAAAGGGAATCCGAAAGAGATCCCCTAAATTTTGTCCCAAAGATACTGGATCAATATATTTCCTAATTTTGCCAGTGGGAATAGATATAAAGGGAAATCCGGTCTTTGGCAAATATCGAGCTTCAAAACCTTTTCTGGAACCAAGATACAAAATCTGAACTTCAGGATTAATCTTTTGAATCTCCGAAGCCACGGCTAATCCCGGAAAAACATGACCTGCAGTTCCTCCACCAGTAATAACAACTTTATTAACTTTTTTCTTTCTTACCATATTACTAAACCCTTGGGGTACGACGAGCAATACTAAGAAGAATCCCTATCCCAACCATAGAAGTTACCAATGATGATCCCCCATAAGAAATAAAAGGTAAGGGAATTCCTGTTAAAGGTATAATTCCAAGCATTGTCCCAATATTGATCAAGGCTTGAGTGGTGATCCAGCAAGTGATACCACAAGCAACTAACCTGCTAAAACTATCTGGTGCTTTTTGAGCCACCCTAAATCCTTGCCAAGCTAAAAAAGCAAATAAACCCAAAATTATAATAGACCTAATAAAACCAAGCTCTTCAGCCATAATAGCGAAAATAGAATCAGAAAGGGGCTGAGGAAGGTAAAGATATTTCTGACGAGATTGACCAAACCCTCTGCCAAAAATTCCTCCCGAACCTACTGCAAGCAAGGCCTGATTGATATGATAACCCTGGCCCTGAGGATCAGCTGAAGGATTCAGAAAAACCATAAAGCGAGCCATTCTATAAGGAGCAATTTTAATTAATTCCCAGAAAGCAAAGAGAGCGGAGATAAAACCAACACCAATCTGCCAAATAGAAGCCCCCGCCACAAAGAAAATAACCCCGGCGGTTGCTGAAACAACAAACATAGTTCCCATATCCGGTTGTTTCATTATCAAAATAATAATTACTGAAAGCATAATTACAAAAGGTAGAAATCCGTAAGCAAAGTCTTTAACTCCCTGACCTTTTTTCTCCAACCAGCAAGCTAAATACAAGATTAAAACAGGCTTAAGAAGTTCAGTGGGTTGGAAAAATAGAGGACCTATATGAATCCAACGAGTAGCCCCCCCATAACTATAACCAATACCAGGTAGAAAAACAGCAACAAGCAAAAAAAGATTCAAAAGTAATAAAATTGGTGCTAATCGGCGCCAGATATTATAATCAATCTTTTGAAAAATAAGCAAAGCCCCAACACCAAGAACCACCCACATTATTTGACGTCTAACAAAATATAAATGATCATTGTAATCCAGCTTGGCTAAAACTGCAGAAGCAGAAGAGATAGCAATCAAACCTACAATAATTAGGGTAAAAGTTATAAAACTAATGCCAAAATAGGGCTGACGAAATTTTCTTAATAATTTTCCCATAGAAAGTTAAATTTTGTCTTTAGATAGAGCTTTAATTAAATCCTTAAATATCTTACCTCTTTGTTTGAAATTTTTAAACATATCAAAAGAAGCGCAGGCTGGAGAAAAAAGAACAATATCCGAAGGAGTGGAAATCTGGCTGGCTAATTTAACTGCTTCTTTGAGACTGGGAACTTTTAGAATCTTGATTTTGTCCTTAGCAACTTCCAATACTGCCCTCTCAATTTTATCTGCTGTCTCTCCTAAAAGAATTAATGCATGGATTTGACTTTTGACAATCTCCTTGGCTAATTCTTGAAATGATACCTGTTTATCATAACCACCAGCAATTAAAATAATGGAGTTTTGAAAAGACCTTAAAGCAGCAATAGTAGAATGAGGAGTAGTGGCTTTAGAATCATTATAATACTTTACTCCATCTATTTCATCTACAAATTCAATTCGATGCTCCAACCCTTTAAACTTTAACAATATCTCTCTTATTGAGTTTAGGGGAACTTCTAAAAGAGTAGCCACCATAATACTAGCTAAAACATTACTGATATTATGTTGACCCGGCAACAACAAATCAGAGACAGAAACCACTGGCCAAGTTTTGTCTTTCCAGCGAACTTGCAACTTATCACCCAGAAGAAAAGCTCCTTCTTTTAATTCTTGCTGACAACTAAAACCAATTAAGTTGCCTGGAGCTTTGCCTCTTAATGGAGTTAATTGGGGATCATCAAAGTTCAAAATCAAAAAATCATTATTTTTTTGATGTCTGAAAATATTACATTTGGCTTGAAGGTAACTTTCAAAACTCTCATGCCTATCAAGATGGTCTGGAGTAATATTTAAAAACACTGCTATATGAGGTGATTGTTTTAAATCTTCAAGTTGAAAAGAAGATAACTCCAACACCACTAAGGAATCATTATCCAATTCATCTAATTTATCAATAACAGTCTCTTCGATGTTGCCTCCAATTAATACCTTTGACTTACGACCAGAAGTAGCTAAAGTTTTAAGAAACTCACCAACTAAGGTGGTGGTGGTACTTTTGCCATTGGTGCCCGTTATTCCTACAATATCACAAGGACAAATCTTGAAAAATAGTTGAATTTCACTAGATATCTCCACCCCCCTATTTCGGGCTCTCCTAATCTCTGGCAAATCTTTGGGTACTCCTGGGGAAACAAAAATGATATCAAAGTCCTCTAATCCTAATAGATATTCCGGCCCCAGACGAAGTTCCAGGTTAAATTTTCTAAATTGGTCTAGATGCTCCGGTTTTTTATCTCTATCGCAACCAACTACTCTAATACCTCTTCTATCAAAAAACTTGGCTAAAGCCAGTCCCGAAATTCCCAACCCTAAAATAGCAATTTTTTTGCCTTGGAAATCCATTTTAAATAACTCCTCGCCCTAAAAGACCAATAATCAAACCAATAATGGCCATAATGGCTGAAATGACCCAAAACCTCATCACGATTTTGGGCTCAGGCCAACCCCGAGCCTCAAAATGATGATGAATGGGAGTACTAAGAAATATCTTCCTGCCTAAGAACTTTTTGGAAATCCATTGAATTATTACAGAAAGTGTTTCCACCACAAAAACAAAACCAATAATAGGGAGTATTAAAACTGAATTTAAAAGTAAAGCCACTACCCCTAAGGTAGCTCCCAGAGACAAAGCTCCGCTATCACCCATAAAGAATCTAGCAGGATAAATATTAAACCATAAGAACGCTAAAAGAGCACCTAAAACTGCTCCACAAAAGGCTGCTAATTCCACCTGGCCAGCAGCTAAGGCGATAGCTCCAAAAGCACCATAAGAGGAAGCTAAAATACCCCCTGAAAGACCATCAAGTCCATCGGTAATATTAACAGCATTACAAGTAGAAATAATCACTAAAGCAAAAAGAGGAATATAGAAGATTCCGATTGAAAAATCACCTACTGCTGGAACATGAATTGAATGAGCGCCTAATTTATAATAAAACCACCAAGCACCAACACCGGCAATTAAACTTTGCCAAATAAATTTCCACCTCACCCCTAAGCCCACTTGAAGCTTCCGGGAAAAAGCATTCACCAAATCATCAAAAGCGCCTAAAATTCCTGCTGCTACTAAAGTAAAAAGAGGTAGCCAGGTCTGAGAGCGTTTTAGAAAGTTTAAGTCATCAAAAATCCCAATATCTGTATAAAGAGATAAGAAATAAAAAAGAAATGTTACCAGAAAAACTACCATCCAAATCAAAACTCCCCCCATGGTAGGAGTGCCAGCTTTTTTTCTATGCAATTTCTCAAAAATAGGCGCTGGTCTTCTATCAAATGATTCTTTACGAATTTGCTGACCAACCTTGTACTTATAAAGAAAATGGGTTAAGAGAGGAGTTGAAATCATAGCTAGAACAAAAGTAATGGAAGTGATAATAAAAATTTTACCCACTGCTTGGATATTTAGATAAATTATCTCACCCATAAAAACCTCTCCTATATTTTATCATAACCCTTACCAAAACTACATCATCTGTCTTTTAATTGCTTCTAACTTTTGAGGTTTGTTCCAGCTCCGGCCTTGACGTACTAAAAGCAACTTTGCCTCTTGAGGATTCTTCATAATTAATTCTACAAGCCATTCCATCCGGACATTATTTTGAGAGCCTTTGGCTAAAATAATATCTCCTTTCTTTATCTTACCTCTTAAAAATTTCCCCGCTTCTATAGAATCTTTAAAACAAAAAATTGCCGAAGAAGGAAGTCCACATTCATTAGCTTGGGTAGCTAAATATCTTTGGGCTGGTTCTCCTACGCAAATAAGTAAATCAGCCACCTCAGCAGCCTTTCTTCCTACTTGCCTATGCCCTTCTTCCTCAAAACTGCCTAATTCATTCATCGTGCCCAGGGCGGCAATTTTCCTACCTCGAAATCTTTCAAGAACTTCCAGGGCCTTTAACATAGAGGAAGGATTAGCATTATAAGAATCGTCAATGATTACACTATCATTAATTCCCGGAATAATATTCATCCTTCCTTTGGGAGGACGCCACCTCCTTAAAGCTTTTTCTATCTCCTTAGAATCCATTCCATATAGCAAGCCACAAAGAACAGCCGGCATAAGAGAATAAATAAAATGCTCCGCTAAAACAGGTAGATTGATGAAAGAAATTACTTGGTCTTGATAATGAATTTTAAAAGAGAGACCAAATTTATTCATAACTACATTACTAGCCCAAATATCAGCACTTCTGGAAAATCCATAAGTGAGAACTCTAGCTTCAGTTCTTGACTTCATAGCTCGGACATTGAAATCGTCGTAATTCAAAATAGCTATTCCCTCTTTATCTAAAGCCTCTACTAATAATCCTTTCTCATAAGCCACGGTTTTAACATTGCCCAGCTTTTCCAAATGAACAGGCCCCACAGCAGTGACAATGCCAATCTTAGGCTTAACAAAACTCAGATAATAAGCCATTTCTCCGGGCCTATCAATGCCAAGCTCCATAACCAAAATTTTAGGATAATGCCTGTCAAAGAAAAGTTTCCCAAGCGAAGCAAAGATAATTCTCAACCAACCAAAAATAGAAGTTATCTTAGGAGGCAATTTTTGATTAAAAACAGTCAGGGGTCCACCGATTTTGGTATTATAACTATGAGGAGCTGCTAAAACTTCAAATCTGCTTCCCAAAACCAAAGCTACAGCATCTTTGGTAGAAGTTTTGCCAAAAGAACCTGTAATAGCAATAATCTCTGGCTTATGTTTTTTCAACATCTCTAATGCCATTTTTCTTAAAATCGGCTCAACAAATTTTTCTCTCAAAAATTTCTTCATAGTAATCGATTATTTAATAGTTAATCAGTTGGTGGAATTTGCATATAAGTTAAAATCCAACTGGCTAATTTGCCAGCTGCCGGGGCGGCTGTTGATTCCGCCCATTGAACCCCCTTGGGATTATCAATTTTCACCAAAATAACAAACTTGGGATCATCAGCAGGAGCAAAAAGTACAAAAGAGCCCACTGTTTTATAAGGATCATATCCCAAACCATCCTCTTTGGGTACCTGAGCGGTGCCTGTTTTGCCAGCAATTTTATATCCAGAAACTTTGGCTTGAGTGCCATGGCCCGCCTCCACTACCTGGACCATCATGCCGGTAGTAATTTTAGCGGCTTGAGGCGAAATAACAGAAGCAATTACTTGAGGTTGGGTTTTCTCCCTCTTACCATTAGCAAAAATTATCTCATCAACAATATAAGGCTTCATTAATTTCCCGTCATTAGCTATAGCAGCAATACTTTGAATCATCTGTAGGGGTGTTATTGCAATAGCTTGACCGAACGACATTCTAGCCAAATCTCCTTCACTGAGTTTGGAGAAAGGTTTTAGATCTCCTGACACTTCTCCCTGCAATTCAATACCTGTTAAAGTACCTAAACCAAATTTTTGAAGATATTGGTAAAAAAGTTTGCCCCCAAGTTGTTGTTCGACAAAAACTGCCCCGCAATTTAAAGAAAGGCGCAAGACATCAGTCATATTGGAAATACCATAGGCTCTGCCTAAAGCATTATGAATAAGCCTTCCTCCAACCTGGACACTACCCCGATCATTATAAGTTGTCTCCAGATTAACCTTGCCAGCATCAAGGGCTGAGGATATAGTGATTGGCTTGAAAATGGATCCTGGCTCCCAGAGGTGACTAATATTACTATTAACAAACCTTTCCACTGGGGTTTTCTCATAATTATTGGGATTAAAAGTGGGATAATTAGCCATTGCTAAAATTTTTCCCGTTTTAGGGTCCATCACAATTACATTACCAGAATCAGCACCATGTCGCCAAACAGTCTCTTTTAAAATTTTCTCAGCTTGATACTGAATATCTCGATTAATCGTCAAAACTATATCTGCCCCTCGTTCTGCCTCCACATATTGATAAGAAGCAGGAATAACTGGCCGACCGAAAACATCTTTTTCCGCTTTAATAAAACCAGGGTATCCTTTTAATAAATCATTAAAATAATTTTCTATTCCATATTGCCCATTTCCCTCGAAATCAACAAAACCTAAAACATTGGCTGCCAAAGAATCTTCGGGATAAAAACGCCAATTCTCCCATTCAGTAACAATACCCTCTAAATCCAACTCTTCAATTTTTTTAATTACCTCTCTATCAAGCTTCCGTTTCAAAATAACATAAACTTCCTCACGATTAACAACCTTCTTATAAATTTCATCCTCGCTTATATCCAAAATTGGAGCTAGTTTTAAAGCTACCTCTCCTGGAAAAATGACATTTTGGGGAATAGCAAAAACCATCCCCTTCTTTTCATTGGTGGCTAGAGTAAATGTCTGATCTGAAAAGTAATCCTTCACTAAAATTTTACCTCTAGCCGGCTCTTGGGGTTTATAAAAACTATGCTGCTGCTTTGCTAAAAGAGCATATCTTTCATAATCTAAAACTTGAAGTTGAAAAAGACGAGCCCCAACTATAAAAAAGAGGATAGAGAAAATTGCTATAAGAAATCTTACCCTCCTCTTCTCGGTTAACTCCTTCTTATATTGAGAGATTCTAACCATATCTCCACCTCTAAATTATATAGCAAAAAACCTCTCCACTCAATAACAATCAAGATACACCCCAGGTGTATCTTATAAGAGACCAAATTTATAATCTATTTACTAACCAAAGAGTTGGAAATAGTGGTGAAATTTACCTTGTTGGAAGGAACCATTTTATTAGCTTTGGAAGTATCTTCGATTTCTTGAATAGATTGTAATCTAGAAGCTTCCACTTCCAATCTCTCAATCTCCTCAGAAAGATTAGCCTTTTTCTCCTCCAAATTCGCCAACTCATAGCTTTGAGTTGACATTTGATTAGCAAAAGCCAAATAAAGCAATGAAAGCAAAAGAATTAAGATAATAGTAATAAATGTTAAAGATACAGAACCAATCTTAAGAGGAGTATGAGTCCTTTTTTGAAGATAAGTATTCAATTTGTCACTGGGAGTAATACTGAGAAGTCTTCCCATAATGCCTCCAATATTAATTTTTTATCTTTTGAGCTACCCTCAATTTAGCGCTTCTCGATCGAGGATTTCGTTGAACTTCAGATGGGGTGGGAATAATCGGTTTTTTGGTTAAAATCTCTAAATTCCCCAATTGGGCCTGCTCTCTAAAATAATTCTTCACTATTCTATCTTCTAATGAATGGAAGGAAATGACAGCAATTCTCCCCTCGGGGTTGAGGATGTCAACCGCTTGAGGCAAGGCTTCCTTTAAATTTTCAAGTTCTCTATTAACTACAATTCTTAATGCTTGAAATACTCTAGTAGCAGGATGAATTCGCCTTTGATATCGAGCTTTTGGGGGAATAGCAGTTAAAACAATTTGAGCTAATTCTAAGGTTCTGGTGATAGGCTTTTTGGTCCTTGCTTGGATGATTTGATAAGCAATCATTCGGGAGAATTTTTCCTCTCCATAGTTTTGAAAAATCAAAACCAATTCTTCTTCTGAAAATTTATTAACAATATCAGCAGCCGTAAGCTCTAAGTTTTTATTCATTCTCATATCCAGAGGACCATCTTGGGAAAAAGAAAATCCTCGCTTGGGATTGTTAAGTTGAAACGAGGAAATTCCTAAATCAAAAAGAATTCCCCAGACATCTAAAAAATGATGACTATAGGCTATCTCTTGTATATCAGCAAAACTACCCTGAACAAAAAAAACTCTATCTTTAAAATCTTTAAGTTCTCTTTGAGCCAAAACTAAAGACTCATCATCCATCTCAATCGCCAAAAGCTCACCCCTTGGGGCTGTTCTTTCTAAAATACCTTTAGCATGATTTCCCAATCCCAAAGTACAATCAATAAAATTTCTGTTTGGTTTGGGATCTAAAAAATTAATAACTTCTTTTAAAAGTACTGGTATATGATTAGACTGAATCATTATTAATTTAATCCTTGGGGTATATTTCAAGTGAGTTGGCTTCTGCATTTTTGTGTTTGTTTTAAGGTCTTCAAAAAAAATTTTTGAAGACAATTGAGGTGAACAAATGGGATTTTCAAATTTCTTAAGAGGGGTAGTCGCAGAAACCAACTCACTGTTTAACTAAATATTTAACTCTTTCATCTGTTCGGCAATATCAACACTCTTCTTCTCCGCTTCTTTTTTGTATCGGTCCCAGTCAGTTTTATTCCAAATTTCAATCCTATCATAAAGACCAGCTATCACCACATAATTTTTAATATTGGCATAAATTCTTAAATACTGAGGAATATTAACTCTGCCCTGTCTATCAATTTCTACATCCATGGCGCCCGCTAACATCAAGCGAACAAAGGCTCGGCTGTCTTTTTGAGAAATAGGCAGACTTGCTAATCTTTGAGCTAATCTCTCCCAAGCCTCCTTGGGATACAAAAAAAGACATCCATCCAAGCCTCTGGTCACCACTGCCCCTTGAGCTAATTTAGCTCTGAATTTGACAGGCACTGCCATTCTCCCTTTTTGATCAAGGGTATGCTGATACTCACCAATAAACATACTTTCCCCTCTTATTTATTATCCCCAGATTTCTACCACTTTTCCCCACCTTTATCCACATTAACTACATCTTATACCACTTTGATGCCTGTGTCAACCACTCTCCTACTCTCTTTAATTTAAATAATAAAAAATCGGCTTTATAGAGCCGATTTTCTTTATCCTAATTATATAATTTACAATAATCTAATTACTTATTTTTCCACATACTTTCAAAAAATATACTTGAAATTAATTTTTTACCTGTGGAAAACTTGCCCAAATAAAAAGGTTTCGTTTTAGATGTGAAATCCCTCAAGAGAGCTAGCTCTCAATCACCCACCACTCAAAGCAATTGAAAGATCTATTTATCATCCTGCCAAAGTCAATGACTAGTTATAACCCCACTTCTAAGGTACCAATTGAGATTTTCTATTTAGAGAGTACAATAATCTAGTATTCCGAAAACATTAAAAACTCTAAAAACAGCTAGCACCCTCTGAAAAATTGAGGCAATCATAAAAATCTCTAAAAACCCTAATTTATAATGATGCTGATTATTTAATCTTGCTAATAAATTAATATATATAAACTGGGGTTCCTATAGGAGCCCAATTATAAATCCACTCCGCTACATCTAAGGGCAAATTAATACACCCATGGCTCTGAGGAGTACCAAATTTATTATGCCAGTAGGTTCCATGAATAGCATAATTGCCATAGAACCATAAATTATGAGGAACATCGGGCAAGTCATAATTATAAGGGCTACCAGGCCCATAATATCCTCTCATACGAGTAGAGAGAGTCTTAGCATAAACCTTAAAAACACCTGAAGGAGTTGGAAACATAGGAATACCTGTAGAGCAATAAACAGCTTTCTGGAGTTTTCCATCATTATAGCAATAAAGAACTTGTTGAGAGAGACGAACTACAATAGCTTTACCTTTATGCCGAGGAGCCCCAGAGGAACTTAAATAAATAACTTCTCGAGGAATTTTTTTTACTTGAAGAGCCATTTTCCTTTTGGATACAGAACTCAAAAGAGCTTTTTGAATCAAGGTAATTGTTGTTTTATAGTCGACTGAAAATCCGTCATACCCTTCAACTAAAGTAACGGTGCTTAATCCATCCTGAATTACCACCTTGCTAGATGGCGGATAACTATAATCTTTAAAGAGTACAGTAAGATAATCTTTCACTTTTTTACTACTTAATCCAGCTGCCAGTGTCCAATCATTGTTTTCCTTGATCTTATTAAAAACAATCCAACTCTCAATGACATCTAAATTGACTTTCCATATTTTATCTTTATAAGTAATATGAAGGGGATCTGAAAGAATGATTTCCGCTTCGCTTCTAGCCTTTTCTAAATCATCAGAATGAATTTTAATATCATCTTTTTTAAAGACCAAAGGAAGCTTGGTCTTTAATTGGGAGAAGGCTTCTTGGGCCTTTTCTTTGGTTATTTTTAAATCAACAATTTCCCCCTCTTGACCAGGGATAGATTCTATCTTGCCCTCCTTAACCTTTAAAGTGGGATCAACAGCTGGTCTATCAACTTCCAAGGCCACTAATTTCAAAAATTTATCCAATTGCTCCTCATTAAGAGTATAATTAAACTCAATCTGCCGACCCAAAACCAAATTCCTAAAAAACTCCCAACAAGCAAGAAAAATATTCTCATTACGACTTATTTTATAAGCTTCCAGGGCGGTCTTGCCAAGATTGTAATCTAAGTTGATTTTCTGGGTATCAATTGGCCAAGTTTTATCTCCATAGACAATCTGAAAATCATCTTTCAGATCCTCAAGAAGGCCTTCCAAAATAAAACTTGCCTCTTCTACTGTTTTCCCCGATAAGTTCAAATCATGGGCTTTAAGGCCGGGTAAAATTTTATCCCCATAGGTGATTTGGATCCCCACAAAAAAACCTAAAATCAAAACAACAAGACCGATAAGACCAATAAAAAAATACAAAGAAGTCTTAATAAATAAAAAAGATAATGGCTTTTTAGGTTTTTTTTTCTTTTTGGCTTTCTTAACCACTGATTTTTTCTCCTAGAACTAAAGAGAGATCTTTGATCTTGACTCTTTCTTGTTTAGTAGAATCTCGATCTCTAATAGTAACCGAATTATCAGATAGAGTATCGAAGTCAACTGTAACACAAAAAGGGGTGCCAATTTCATCTTGACGTCTATAGCGACGACCAATAGATTGACTTTCATCATAATCAGTCATCCAATGCTTCCTGAGGGAAGCGGCAATATCTTTTGCTTTGGAAACTAACTTCTGATCTTTGAGAAGAGGTAAAACAGCTACTTTAAAGGGGGCTAAATTTTTGTGAATTCTCAAAACTATTCGCCTTTGTGGTTTACCTTTTTCATCTGGCACCTCATCCTCAGAATAAGCATCAAACAAAAAAACCAAAAAGCTTCTATCAACACCAGCTGAAGTCTCAATCACCCAAGGGATATATTTTTTCTTTTCCTCATCATCAAAATAACTTAAATCCTTACCTGAATATTGGGAATGCCTGGAAAGATCCCAATCTCCTCTATTATGAATACCCTCCAGTTCTTCAAATCCTCCAAAGGGAGTCTTATATTCAATATCCCAGGCATCTTTAGCGTAGTGAGCTCGCTCCCCAACTTTATGTTGGCGCAATCTAATATTTTTCCTTTTAATGCCTAGAGTGAGATACCATTTCAATCTTTCCTGTTTCCAATAATGAAAATATCTCTTAGCCTCTTGGGGATTAACGAAATACTCCATTTCCATCTGTTCAAATTCTCTGGCTCTGAAGATAAAATTTCCTGGGGTGATTTCATTTCTAAAAGCTTTACCAATTTGAGCAATACCAAAAGGAATTTTTTGACGGGCAGTGAGCAGGGCTAGATTAAAATCAACAAAAATGCCCTGACAGGTCTCTCCTCTTAAATAAACCTGAGATTTTCTATCTTCTAAAACACCCAAATAAGCATTAACTAACAAATTAAATCTTCTGGGCGGAGTTAATTCCCCACCACAATCAGGACACTTAATTTTCTGAAGAGCTTTGGTAAGTTTTTTAATATCAGCTGTGGTAGTAACCCCTTCCTCTTTTCTTGTCAAACCTTCAACCAACTTATCAGCTCTAAATCTTTTTTTACAGCTCTTACAATCCACTAAAGGATCAGTAAAGCTTTCTACATGTCCTGAGGCTTCCCAAACTTTAGGATTAGTAATAATAGAACTATCCAAACCTATAATATCCTCCCTCTCCTGAACCATTGATTTCCACCAAATATTCTTGATATTATTTTTTAATAAGACTCCAACTGGTCCATAGTCCCAACACCCCCCAATGCCGCCATAAATTTCAGAGGAACCAAAAACAAAACCCCTTCTTTTTGCTAAAGATGTAATTTTATCCATTAAATCAAACATGAATCCAAATTTAACTTATCCTAATCGTTTTTGGATTTTTAATATCTTCAATTTAATTATCCTTTATTTGCTTTGGTTTTTCAACCAATTTTAGAGATTTTAAAAATTTTTTAGATTTTAATCTTCTCTCAGTTATGAATTCCAAATAATTTATCAAAATTTTGGAAGCCTCATACAAAATCGCCGGAGGTAGTTTTAATTTCAAAATTAAATTTAAATCATCGCACTCTAAAACTCTTAAAAACTTTAAAGTACTAGAAGAAATTTTCACTTTTCTTGAGACTTTATTTTGACACTTACAACAAACAATCCCTCCTTCAAAACTAAAATAACAAGACTCCTTTTGGAGAAGTTTGCTGCATCCAATGCAATATCTAAACTCCGGCTTGAAACCCAAAAGCTCAACCAACCTAATTTCGAAATAATGAATCAAAACAAAAGAAACCTCTCTTTGATTAATAAGAGAAAAAATCTTAACTAAAAGTTTAAAAACTTTATAATTTTCCTCCTTTGGGGGCAAAAACTTATCTACTAATTCAGCTAAATAAAAAGCCAAACCAGTTTTAGTAAGATTATCCCTTATCTTTCTAAAATACCTCAAAACTGTTACTTCGGAAATAATATCCAGACCTGAGCGGGAAACTACTAAAAGCAATCTCACCCACAAAAAAAGCTCCAAGCGACCCCCAAATCTGCTTTGGGGCCGCCGGGCCCCTTTAGCAAGGATAGAAATCTTACCAATATCTTTGGTTAAAACTGTCAAAATTAAATCAGCTTCTCCAAAATTAGTTTTTTTTAAAATAATACCTTCGGTCTTGTAAAGTTTCATAAAATAAACTAAAAATTATCTTTTTGTTCGGTTAACCATAATTTCATGTGCTCTTTTAAGTTGGGAAGGAGTATTAACTCCTAAAGCTTCGCTAGAATCTTTGATTTTGTAGCGAATTACCTTCTTGCCTTGAGCCACAGCTATACCAATAAGGTCGGTAAGATAATACTCGCCACTAATTTTTGATTTTTTCACTTGAGAAAGATTACTCCAAAGAAAATGGGCCTTAAAACAATAAAGACCGGCATTTACTTCAGAAATTTTCTTTTCTTTTTCTGTAGCATCTTTCTCTTCAACTATTTTGGATACATGACCTCTTTTATCAGACACCACTCGGCCATAACCAGTAGGATCATCAATATCAAAAGATACTAAAACCAAGGCTGGCTTTTTTTTCTTATAAATTTCCACTAAATTTTTAATAGTTTGAGGGGTAAAAAGAGGGGTATCTCCATAAATAACAACAATCGCGTCTAAGTCATCAAATAAGGTTTTGGCACATAAAACAGCATGAGCCGTACCTAATCTCTTTTTCTGAAAAACATACCGAAGTGGTTGGGGATGATGATTAGCTAAGACCCTCTTAACCAAATCACCCCTATAACCCACTACTACTGCAATCTCCCTTATCCCTGCTTTTTCAAGAATATCCACCACATGTTTCACCATTGGTATACCATTAACCTTGTGGAGTACTTTAGGCAACTCAGAGTTCATCCTGGTCCCCTCCCCAGCTGCCAAAACTACTGCTCCTATTTTCTCTAAAGCCATAAATCCTCTTTGGGAAAAATTTTATATACAAAAAAATTATATAAATTTACCATTAAAAATTCAACCCCACTATTAGGTAGGGTTGAATATCTAGTCCTCTAAAAAACTATTTCAGGTATTTATTATAGAATTCATCAATTGCCTTGGCGGCTATATCTTTGCCCCCCAAACCAAAAGCCAAAATCACAGAACCAGCGATTGTCAAAATAACTGCCTGAAATAGGATTATCCAAAGATCGGCTGCCACCCCCAGCTGAATCAAGGCGGCAATAACAGCAAAAACAATAATAGAATAACGAGTAATGGCGGCTAAAAGTTTGACGGTTTTGACTTTAAGAAGAGCTGTGGAGCCTCGAACTAAAGCGGCCAGAAAATCAGCTAAAAGGCTACCTAACATCAAAATTATCACTGCTACCACTACATTGGGAATGTAACCCAAAATCTTATTGAGCAATTCGGAAACTTTGGTTAGTCCAACAATTTCTGATGCTGGTAATAAAAAGACAATAATAACAATCCACTTAACTAAATCCCCCAAAACAGAACTTATAGTTGTTTTGATTTCTGCTTTTCTTAAGACCCCAGCTAATCCAATTTTTTCTGAAAAATCCTCGACTTTCAGAAGTTTTAGAAGAGTCACAATACCCTTCTTTAAAACAACACCAATAACCACACCAACTACAACTACTAAAATGGCCCCAATAATATTCGGCAGAAATCTGACAATTTTGGCTAGAGCCTCAGAAACCGCCTCTTGGGTAGCTTGAGTCCAGAAACTAACAGAATTCATAATCTCCTCCTTTTTTAATTTTTTGTAAATTTTTTGTAATCCCTTCCCAATGACACAATATTGGGAAATCGACCAGGATTAATCAGATTGCATCTTTAACCTAAAGATAAACTATTAAAAATCAAAAGTCAAATATATCTATTGCCAAAATTGGAGAGATAATTAAACTCTCCCCTACTCACTTATATACCAAACCTGAACGATCGTTCAATATTGGTATAAAGATAAAGATCGATGGGAGAAATTGGCCCCCAAGAAAACCTTCATGCTGAAGAAGGCTGACGAAGAGGAATTGGAGGCTATCTACGGCA
>FWPU01008895.1_pt1 | contig 16445 bp, 17 predicted proteins | sample 2228361 | NCBI WGS metagenome assembly FWPU01 (sample SAMEA103939777, study PRJEB20133) | metagenome
GCAAAACGGACTCATTGCGAAGGGCTCTGTGGATGTCTAACATCGTGTTCGGTGGATTTTTGTGCAAATATCGTTATTTTAGAACAACTCTAATAGTTTCTGCCCTGCCGAATAACCACGGTGGTGCAGGAACGTTGCATAAGCGGCATCAGCCTTCCTTAGTACTCCATATATCCAGGCGGAAAGCTCGTACTGATAGTTAATAGGTAGCACTGGCGTAGTGTCTAAGCATTTTAATGTTAATCGTAGTTCCATGCTAAAAGGGAGCTTTCAATACCTTGAGCGCACATGGCAAAAATATCTCGCTTTTGGTCAAGTGGCCTAAATAAGAGAAAGTAACATGCTTGTTTGAATGGTCTAGCTACCGTTACTGTGAACTTTCAGCTTATCCTCAAACGCATTTGTGAAATTGATGAGATAAATAGGTAATCTCACGATTTTACCTTCAAGCATGCTTCGAACATCCTCATATTTTCGCATGACCCATCTCTCAGAGTCAGCCTTAAAAAGGATGTTTATCACCCGTGCAAAGCGAGCAGGTTGCCTATGTTTGCCCTTGAAAAATTTTAAAACAACGAAGCATGGTACTTAGAGAACAATTAGGAAAACTCGCCTCTGTACGGAGTAACCCATGTGTTACGATCTCCCTGAACACGCACCGCACGCACCCAGAAAATGTCCAGGATGGCATTCTATTGAAGAACCTGTGCACTGAGGCGGAGAATCGGCTGTTAGCCGAATTTGAAAAACGCCACGTTTTGCCAATTATCGAGCGGATTAAGGCCCTGCCTCAAAAGGTTGACGTTAATCATAACCTGGAGAGCTTACATGTTTTCGTCGGAGATGGCGTTGAGGAAATTATTCGTCTGCCGTTGTCCATCCCTGAAAACGGCGTGCACATCGCTGCCTCTTTTGCCATACGGCCGCTCATCAAGGCCCTTAACCGTTTAGAGGAACACCTTGTAGCGGTGGTTAGTCAGTCAGGTGTCCACTTGTACCACGCTATCAACGACGCCATCAGTTCAGAAGTGCGCAATGGGGAGTTTCCCTATCCTCCTATGAGCAATCAGGAAACTGACAAAGAAAAACTATCCGACCCTAAGCGTCTGGACAATTTGGTACGTGAATATCTTAATGGCATGGACAAGGCCCTCAACCGCGTGCATAATCAAACTGGACTGCGGTGCGTTGTGGTGGCTACTGAGGATAATTACAGCCGTTTGATGCAAGTCGCTGACAGGAAAGCCATTTACTATGACGGCTACGTGCCTATCAACTACAATCAGTTGACCCCGCATAAAATCGCTGCCGATGCTTGGAAGTTAGTCAGCGAGCTGCAGCGTCAGGAACGCGCCAAAGCCATCGAGGAGATGAAACAGGCTGTCAAGGAGAGCAAGGTGATTACTGACCCACACGACATTTACCGCCTGGCTAAGGAGGGGAGGGGAGATCTGCTCATCGTACACGAAAGCTTCAAACTGCCCGCCCGAATTACTGGTGAATATACCTTCGAGATTATTGACGACACAACGCTTCCAAATGCGGTAGACGACTTGACCAGCGACATCGCCTGGGAAGTTTACTCCAAGAAAGGGCGAGTGGTCTTTACTGAGCAAGATGCCATTAAAGAAATCGGCAATATCGCCTTAAAAATCCGCTACTAAAGCATAAGTAATACTTCAGGGAAGGCGCGTGCTTTGCCAACGAGTGAGCTGCCAGCGCGCGCCTTTTTTTCTGTAAACGGCCAAATATGCCAGCCGAACCTCGAATGGCCTCTCATTGAGTCGCCCACGCACGTGAGCCACACCATTGACCAGCGCCGTTCGCCCATGACAGCGAACTTGTATACTGTCTCGCGCAATGTGCTCATAGATCAAGGCACCAGAGGCAATGGCGGCCAAGTGTGCCTGCTTATCTTCAAAAAGCCCGTTGGAGTGGCGATAAATGAGCTCATCAGACAGCCATTTGGAGAGCGCGACCGTATCGCGGCGCACCATAGCCTCAAAGCGCTGTTGTTCGTCGTAGAGTACGGAGCGGTTTTTAGAACTTTGCGCTAGCCCAGCAAAGGGTGGCCACATCAGAGCAAGCAGAAAGGCAAACACTTTGTATTGCATAAGGCTCTCTTTGGAGGCAAAGAACTGATGTCTTCCTTAAACATGCTACAACTCTGCAATGATTACTTCAGCCATGAAAAAGGCCTACCTACTTCTCCTGTTCTTCTCTGTTTTTATGTTAATTCGATGCGGTTCGGACAAGGCTCCTGCCGACCCCCACAAACCCGAGTATTTTCTCTATGCTACACGTGTGGATGACCTGCCTCTGCGCAAAAAACCCGAGCAAGATGCCACTATAATTGCACACCTGGCCGAGGGAGAACTGGTCGCAGGGCAAGGTGAGGAGTCTGCCAACCGGGAAGAACTTACGCTGAAGGGTATGACCTTCACTGCTCCTTATGTGGCTGTTAACCGACTGAGCGATGAGAAACAAAGCGGATGGGCCTACAGCGCAGGTCTCATAGAGATCTACGCCGGCCCGCGCAGCGGTGCGCCCAACTTGGGCGCTGTTCAGGCATTTATTCGGCATCTGCAAGGGCTGGACGTCAAAGACCTGAACAGTGGAGCCAAGGCATGGCGCTATGTGGAAAAGCATTTCGAAGCTGTCTCGCCATCCTTGGCTGATGCCGCCTTTCTGTTGCTGGAGCAATTCTTGCGACGCATGGAAGTCGAGGGCGAAATCTGGAAGTACACGGAGAACAAACTCCCTTTTACGGAAGCTGATGCGCAGGCGGTCTATCAGGGCAAATTTGACTACAGCAAATACCCCCTTACTGCGAGCATAGACTCCAACGGTTTTCGCTTGGCCTGGGGGGAAGGCATGTTTTTCCCGGTGGTCAACTGGACGCGTTTACGGGAATTTTTTGGCCCACGCGTTAGCGCCCCAATGCAGAAATACATCATTCAGCGCACGGAGGAGTACAATCACCCCATATATCGCGACGGCGCTATAGTCATCCCTTTAGAAGGCGTCGCTGAAATGGCCGTGTGGTGGGAAAACTTCAATCTCCGTTATCCCTACTTTGTACGTCGTGAGGAGACAAAAGAGTCAGAGGCTTGGTTGCGCCTGGTTTTGCTTAATGGTACTAATAATACCCCCGTATTTCCCACGGAGTCAGAGGAGGTCTCGCAATCCTTTCGCTCAGCATGGGAATACGTGCTGCAGCGCCACCCGAAAACTTTTCTAGCCAGCCGGGTAAAGGAGATGGTTGAGATGTGTGCTGCCGAAGGTTGGAAGCGCACTGAAAAAGTAAATGCCCTTCGCGCAAAGTATTTACAGGAGTACAACGACCGCTAAGGCTTTTACACTACAGCTCGATAGCGAAGACCGTGCCTCGCGGCAGGTTATCTCGCACAGTGATAATGCCTCGGTGCAGGCGCGTAATTTGGCTGACAATATACAGCCCCAAGCCCGTGCCCGTGGTTTGGCGCGTCTCTTCATTGCCTACGCGATAGAACTTCTCAAACACTGCCGCCTTCTCTTCGTCAGGGATGCCAATGCCTTCGTCGGCAATCGTCAGACGCAGTTGGCGCCCAGGGCAAGGCTCCACCCGAATGCGCACCGGAGCACCGGCCGGAGAGTACTTGAGAGCATTGTCTAAGAGGTTCTGAACTACCGAAGTAAGGCCCAAGCGATCCGCTCGCACGTGTGGGAAATTAGGAGGAATGTCCACCTCAATGCGAGCGCCCGGGAAGCGCAATTGCACATTGGAGATGCAATCCTGAATAATGCTACCTACATCCAGATTTTCAGGCTGAGGACGCCAGTCGTCTTCCAAACGAGCGGCAAGCAGTAGATCTTCCACCAATGTTTGAAGCCGGTCGGCATCGCGCAAGCCATTGTTGCAGAGTCGGTCTACTTGTTCGGGCTTAAGCCCAGGACGAGATAGCGTCTGAAATGCCAAGCGCATAGCAGCTACAGGTGATTTGAGCTCGTGCGTAATGCTGAGCAGAAAATTGCGCCGTTGTCGGGCTAAGGATAATTCGCGTCGGGCCGCCCTATTGATAACCCATAACCCGAACACCAAGCATAATGTGAAAAAAATGCCCTCTGACAAAATCATGCGCTGATGCTTCTGATGGCGCTTCAACAGAGCCTGATACTCAGCCGTTTCATGTATTGCTGTTACATTGATACCCTGGTGGCCAGCGGCAGTATATTTCAACTCCAGCATTTGAGCAGATACTGCCAGCAGGCGGTCATTCTGGCGCCATAGCTCAAAGGCCCACCAGGCAAAGGCCAGTACCATGTACGTCAGGACGGCCGTGGTCAACCATTGTAAGGAGGAACGCTTGCTGCTCATATTCTCCTTTAATAAAGGTCTCGTGGAAGAATGCTGTGTTTTCTTCTAAATACGACCGCAAAGGTCGGCAGAAAAGAGGTGTTGCCCAGACGCTCATCGAGAAATCAAGACTGCCGCGCAGCGCTTTCTGCACTCTCCGTTGCCATGGGCATTAGCCGAGTGTCTGAGGAGGCTTTTCTTTTAGTGTTGCCGTTAGAGCATTTAGCACTTCTAAATATTGCGCTACGTAAACCTCACAGCTCTTGCGCCGATATTGCATGACCCAGCGAGGGTGGGGTAGGGGAATGATCTTTTCAAAAAAACCATGTTGTTCATTAAGTCGCTGAAAAATGCGAAAGTTTTGCCCTTCACCAATGCACACAGCCGCACTGCGGTGAGCACCAAAAGAAAGCTGGCTTTGAATGTTCCACACAATGAACGGCTCAACAGCCCGCAGCAGCTGACGATCGTCGTAGTAGTTGACATTGACGCCATTGCGGACAAAGCCTAATGGCGAAAGTGCAGTAATGTAGAAATGCTCGAAAAACCGCTTTGGCCCCCCATAAGCGCGGATCACTTGCCAGACAAACTGGGCTGAAAGTTCCTGCTTGGGCGGAAGCGTATTGGGTATACCGCAATCATTAGCCAACCGCACAGGGTCAGTGAAAGGAATACCTGTAATGCCAGCGCCAAAGCGCCCAGGGTTGATGCCTAAAAGAAAAAAGCGGGGGTGGTCGTCAGCGTAATACTTGCGGTAGAAAAGAGCCATGACGCGTAGCGTCTCCTCCTGTTTGTAGGGGAATAACCAGGCAAAGCCCTCGGGCAGCGGAATATCCGGCATGCGCAGCTGTTGAGCAAAGGTTAGCGCGCGTTCAGCGAATGACATCGGTAATACGCGGAGCGTTACTGTTTCTTCTTGAATTCGCCGTTTTTCCAGGCGTTGAAAAACTGGGCCCAAGCCAACGGACTAAAGATATTCATCGGCGGCGTTTGGCCAAAGTAAACGTACTCGCGCGATTGGCGGCGCAGATAGAAGTTAGCGCTTTCCCGTCCGCCGTAGGGCACCATGTCCGGGTTGCGGCGAGCTTCAGCTACGTATTCATTCGCCACATTTTCCGCGGCAATGCGCTGCAGCTCCGGCGTAACATCCATTTTCAGGAATTCAATCTTGAAATGCTCACGCGAGGGCCAGGGAAAGATGACAACTTCGGGCAGCGTAATGGTGTCTTGGGGCATGATTTGCACAATCGAATAGCGCTCTTGCGTGAGCGTATCCGGTATGCGCTTGGTTACTGTTTCTAAGCCAATGCAGCTGAAGCGGATGAGGTCGCCCCGCTCCACCACAATGGTGAAAAATCCGCGATGGTCAGAGTAGGTACCGCGCCTCTTTTCTGGGAGCGATATAGTTGCATAGGGCACTGGTACCATGTTACCATCCAGGTTGGTAATAACCAAGCCCGAAAACTGAATCAACTTCGGCTCCGTGGACGTCTGTGCAAAGCCACAGGAAACAGCCGCTGCAATGAGTAAAACAGGAAGCAGGATGCGCATAAAATTCTCTTTGTTAAGCGTTTGGGCCATAGATATGGCAAAAGGAAGCGCCTGTTTGGGAGCACGGACAACAATGCCCTCCATGATGAACCCCGACCATCCCGAGTTGCCTCGCTGGACAGACGCTCCCTCCCGTGGCACAAAGGTAAAAGAGTAACGCCGCCTTCCCTCGTTTGTTTGTAAAACTGAACGGGCACGGTACAGGGAAATGTCTCCTTCAGCTCAAAGACCAAAGCGACGGGCTTTCCAATGCGTCATGCCGAAGCCAAAGAGCACTACCGTAACAGAGCTAAGCGGCATCAGAATGGCGGCAATGACGGGCGAGAGAGTACCCGTAACAGCAAAACTTAGGCCCACAACATTGTAGAACGCTGCCAACAAATACGCGCGGTTGACCGTCTGTATGCCCCAGCGAGCCAAGGTGAAGTATTCGGGTAAGTGTTCGAACTGACGCGCATCCAAAATGGCGTCGCAGGCCGGAGTAAAAGTATTGGTGTTTTCCGCTACGGCAATGCCGACATCACTGCGTTGGAGTGCGCCGGCGTCATTGAGGCCATCGCCCAGCATAAGCACCCGATGGCCGGATTGCTGCAGCTGCTGAACAAAGGCGAGTTTGTCATGTGGGCTTTGGTGAAAGCGCAGGCGCTGGGCGTCGCCAAAAAGCGGAACTAATTCAGTAGTGCTGCGTTCGTTATCCCCAGAGAGCAACCAAGTAAGCTGCCGCTGTTGCTGGAAAAAACGAACCACCCGCTGCACGCCCCGCCGGTAATGGCTCTGGCTCTCGAAGCAACCGCGCACAGTACCGTCAATCTCCACGAAAATGCCGACATTGACTGGCTTCTCTTCGCCTAAGATAAATTTTGAAGAACCTATCCGAACGAGACGGCCCTCTATCTTACCGCGAAGCCCTTGACCAATGACCTCCTCGAAGTCCTCCACAGGCATGGGGGCAAATACTACCAAAGACGCAGCGATTTGCCGGCTGGCGGGGTGGTTGCTTTGGGCTGTTAGGGCATGCACCATTTTGGCTTCTTCAGTGCTCAAGTAGGGTTGGCCCTCTGCAGGCACAAAGCGCGACTTTTGGGCGCTGCCTGTGGTAATGGTGCCTGTTTTGTCAAATATGACCGCCGTAATGGCCGAAAAGGCCTCCAGCACCTGGGCATTCTTGACAAAAAAGCGGTGTCGGGCCAGAATGCGCAGCACATTACCCATCGTGAAGGGAATAGACAGGGCCACTGCACAAGGACAAGCAATGATGAGTACGGCTGTAAAGGCGTTGATAGCCGTGCCCATGCTTTGCGGCGCCCAGTAGAGAAATGCTGCCGACGCTACCCCCAGAATGAGCGCCGTAAAGTAGCGGCCTGCGCGTTCGGCCAGTAGACTGGCGTGGCTTTTAGCTCCTTTCTGGAAAGTCTCGTCGTTCCACAGCTGCGTCAGATAGCTGGTATCCACTCGGCGTGTCAAACAGATCTCAATAGCCTCCCCCGATTGGCGTCCTCCTGCATAGACTACTTCACCCTGCGGAACGCTCACCAGCTCGGCCTCGCCAGTAACGAAACTGTAGTCAATGCGCGCCCTACCGCCGAGCAAGACGCCATCCGCAGGTATTAGCTCACCATTGCGCACACGTATGATGTCGCCAGGTTCCAATTTCTGGATAGGCACAGCCTCTTCACTACCATTGGGCCGGCAGCGAGAGGCAGCCACCGGAAAGTAGGAGCGGTAGTCGCGCTCAAAAGAGAGGCGGTGGTAAGTTTTTTGTTGAAACCATCGTCCAATAAGTAAGAAAAACACCAGCCCTGCCAATGAGTCCATGTAGCCTGCACCAGTGGCAGTTAGAATTTCCCATGCTGAGCGGCCAAATAACACAATCATACCCAGCGCCAAGGGCAAATCAATATTTAAGTAGTGCTGGCGCAGCCCTTCATAAGCCGAGATGAGGTAATCACGACCGCTATAGAGCAATACTGGAACAGCCAAAAACAGGTTGATATATCCAAAAATGCTAAAAAACCACGCGTCGCGCTCTTGCTCCAATCCTAAATACTCAGGGAAGCTGAGCAACATGATATTCCCGAAGGCAAAGCCCGCCACACCTATCTTGTACAATAGCGAACGGTCAACAGCAGGGCGTTCAGCGTGTGTGCTGACATCCCCCAGGCGGATGTCAGGCGGATAGCCTACGCGCGCCAACACAAGCGCCAATTGGCGCAGGGAGGTCTTTTGCTCGTCAAACAAAATGGATACTTCCTTTTTCAGAAAATCTACTCTTGACTGTAATACGCCCGCATCGAGGCGATAGAGGTGCTCCAACAACCATATACACGAGGCACAGTGAATACTCGGCAAATAAAAAGTTACGCGCGCCATTTGGCCATTGGAAAACTGCAACAGCTGACGCTGCACATCGGGGTCGTCCAGCCAGGCGTATCCATGCACATCGGCGCCTCCACTTTGGGTCAGTCCTGCCTGAGGGTCTATTTCGTAAAAAGCGCACAAGTCGCTGGCACTCAGTATTTCGTACACTGTTTTACAGCCCTCACAGCAGAAGTATTTGTCCTCTACATGCAAGCGCCCATCGGGGCAGGGCTGGTGGCAGTGATAACACGTAAGACCTTCCATCGTGGAAAGGCGCTTCGGCGTAGCGGTCGGTTGCGATGACATGGGTGGTGACTTGATGTCCTGTTGAAAGGGCTACTCTCTTTAATGGGCAAAGGTGCCCCAGCGTCCTTGGGCTGCCGAATGACAGCCGTCAAAATCGCTTATGAGCATCATCAACAAAGAGCTGGTAAAAAATGCCACACATACCTGAAGCTGTCCTGCCTAATAAGGGGCGTCATTGTTGCATCTTTGCAGTGCGAAAAAATAACAAAAGCAATTTTCACTTCACAAGAGAAATCAAAAACTATATAGCCATGACGTTTTCTGAATTAATTCGCTCCGACAAGCCCGTATTGGTTGACTTTTCTGCCGAATGGTGTGGCCCTTGCCGCATGTTAGCTCCTATCCTGGAAGAAGTAAAGCAAAAGGTAGGTGATCGCGCCATTATCTACAAGTTGGATATCGACCGAAACCCCCTGATTGCGTCTGCTTATCAGGTAATGGCAGTGCCGACGCTGATTATCTTCCGAGATGGCAAGCCTGTTTGGCGGCGCTCGGGGGTAATGTCCGCTGGAGAGTTGGTCCGCACCTTAGAGACTTTCATGGAACCTGCTCAAGCATAACCCGTCGCTATGTTCGGGAAAGGAAGCAAAGCATATAGCATTTTCGCACTAAAGTGCCCTCGTTGTCACGAAGGCGAAACCTTCGAGACGAGCAGCTGGTCATTTGTAAGGCCCTTCGAGATGATGGAGCAGTGCCCCAAGTGCGGCCTCAACTATTTTCCAGAGCCAGGCTATTATTACGGCGCTATGTTCATCTCATATATCTGGACGGGATGGTTCTGCATTTTCTTCGTAGGGCTATTCCATTGGGTGCTCGATTGGGGGCTATACACGGCATTTGCCTTGCTCATCGCTTTTCTGGCCATCAACTTTGTGTACATCTTCCGCATATCGCGCCTGATGTGGCTCAATATCAACGTCCATTATGACCCTAAGGCCATTGAGAAAGCTAACGCAACCGAGATGGGGGCCAATGGGGTATGATAGATAGCTGTTGAAGATACAAATCTGCAGTTTGCGCTCGGGCGACTAACTTTGCCGGCAATAAGGCCCAAAAAGGCCGATGTCGGCAAAGTTTTTTATCCACTCATGAGCCGCCGTATCTACCTCGACAATGCTGCCACTACTCCACTGCTGGAGGAGGTGATCGAGGCCATGTTGCCTGTATTGTACGAGCACTTTGGCAACCCATCCAGCATACATGCCGAAGGACGCCGCACGCGTACCCTTATTGAGAGTGCGCGCAAGAGCGTGGCGCATGCCATTGGTGCCAGTACAGCTGAAGTGTTTTTCACTTCTGGTGGTACAGAGAGCAACAACACCGCTATTAAGTGCGCTGTGCGTGACCTCGGCGTGCGCCGCATCATCAGCAGCCCCACCGAGCACCATGCGGTTCTGCATGCCATAGAAGCTATCGCGCGCGAATACCCGGTAGAAATCCTCTGGCTGCGTGTAGATGCTCATGGCCAGCCAGACCTCGCTCAATTGGAAGCGTTCTTAGCCCAAAGCGATGCGTCGCGCACCCTCGTGTCGCTCATGCACGCCAACAATGAGATAGGTACATTGCTCGACCTGTCTGCAGTGTCAGCCATGTGCCAGCAGTATGGAGCCCTACTCCACACCGATGCAGTCCAGACAGTAGCACATTTCCCCATCAATGTGCAGCAAACACCGGTGGCGTTCCTTTCTGCGTCGGCCCATAAGTTTCACGGTCCTAAGGGTGTGGGTTTCCTCTACATCAATGCCGACAATCTCGTTCGGCCCTTCATTGACGGAGGTGGTCAAGAGCGCAACATGCGCGGTGGCACTGAAAACGTGTACGGCATTGTCGGCTTGGCCAAAGCCCTCGAGCTGGCCATAACACACATGGACGACCGCAAGCAATACATCCAGCAACTGCGCCGATACTTCATCGAGCGTTTGCGCGACACTATAGACGACATTCAGTTCAACGGCACCCCTGAGGCCGACAACGACCTGTACACTGTGCTGAGCGTCTCCTTTCCTCCTTCGCCCAAAAACGAGCTGCTTTTGCTCCATCTCGACATCGCCGGCATCAGCGCCTCGGGAGGGAGCGCCTGCTCCAGTGGCGCCGAACAGCACAGCAGTCATGTCCTTGAGGCCATTCAGGCCGACCCTCAGCGCAAGACCATCCGCTTTTCTTTCTCCCACCTGAATACACCGGAGGAAGTGGACGAAGTAATAAGCAAAATCCAGGAAATCCTCCTTCCTTCGTCTCGCAACGTACCCGCCTAAGTATCCGCATTCATCACCTCCTTCTCATACCACATAGCATTCTACAATGAAAAACAACCCTTCCTACCTGCTTTTCGCAGCAGTGGCAGCCCTCTTCTCGGCTTGCCAATCCGATGCTCCACCAGCCCCTGTGGACGTCCGTATGGAGACCATTGACTACCAGCGCTGCTTGCGCGACTCGCTCTGCGTTGAGGTACATATCGCCTACCCGGTGGTTAGCAGTTCCGATGCAGCTCTGGCCCAGCGTCTTACAGACTCGCTGCAGGCCATCGTGGCCGCTGTCGTAGATGTAGGTGAAGCCATGGACGCTTCAGAGGGTACCTCCTTTAAGCAGCAGATGGAAAGCCTAGGCCCTAACTTACTCAAGAACTTAGAAGCAGACTTTGGTCAGGACTCTTCGGTGAAGTTCATGACCTACAGCGTCGAAGCAGAAAGCAAGGTACTCCTCAACGCTCCGCGCTATCTGTCTGCTCAGGTCTCTGGCTACACCTTTATGGGCGGTGCGCACGGCATGGGGCTTACTCTACTTTACACGCTGCACAAGGCTACTGGGCGCACCGTTGAACTAACGGAAGTCGTCGCAGATACTGCAGCTCTGCGCCCACTTATCGAAGAAGGTTTTTTAAAGGCCAACCGCGCCAAAGGACTGGAAGAGTCAGAGGTCTCTTTTGAAAACCTCTTGCTCGACCCAGAAGAGCCTTTACCCTTCCCCACAAACTTCTGCATCGTGCCCGAAGGCATCCGCATGGTTTACAATCCTTACGAGGTAACGGCCTACGTCTATGGCGATACCGATTTCGTCATTACCTGGGAACAGCTAGGACGCCTGGCTGACCGCGACAAGTGGCTGAGATAGGGCTTGCTTTACAGCCATCTCCATGCTCGCCGCCTTTTCCGCCTCTATTTATTTAGGTTGAAAAACGGCCGCCGGCATTGCTACATCTGCTGTAAATGTGTCAGTTGGGCGTAGCTGCTGCTTGGGCTTTAGGCGTGTTTGCATCCCGCTTTCGGGCTTTAATAATGGCGCGACAGCAACCTTACCTCTCCGCGCGTGCAGTGGCGGCGACGCCAACATGCACCTACCCCGTTATTAAGGCCCAGGGGCGGGACGGACCCATGCCAAGGCTGTGCAAAGGCTTAAGAGCCACAGATGTGTGTGCAGGCCAAACAGGAGCTACAAGGCCGTTTTTTCCAAAAAAACAGCTGCAGTGGCAGCCTTTGGCTTTTTACACCACCTCGGGCCTGATGTTATTCTGTTTGATGGTAGTTGGGAGGGCAAAGAGTGATAGCGAAGTCGGAGATATTTTCGACCTTTGTCGCCGACTCATTGGGGTGCCTCTCTGAGGCTGAGATCATACCCATCGAACCTGCCCGGGTAATGCCGGGAAGGGAATGAGAGGGGTAGAAGCATCACCACGCGCTCGAAACCCCTTCGAGAGCGGATGTTTCACCAAAATGTTTCATCCTAACCATGTTTCTGTTTCGTTTGTGGAAGCAGCTCGCTGCGTGCGGGCTGATGGGCCTGTGTTGCCCAGTGTTCTCCCAGACCCCAAACACCACGCCTCCTGACACGCTCGACGAGCCTACGACACTGCGCGCGGTAGTCATTCAGGCTACGCGCGCTGGGGCCAAGGCTCCTGTGCCGCACACCAACGTCTCGGACGAGCAGATTGCGCGCACATACCACGCGCAAGATGTACCCTTCCTGCTCACGGGCATTCCCTCGCTGGTCGAGACGTCGGACGCAGGCACTGGCATCGGTTACACGGGCATGCGCATCCGCGGTAGCGACCAAACGCGCATCAACGTTACCATCAACGGCATCCCGCTCAACGACGCTGAAAGCCAAAATGTCTTCTGGGTGGATCTGCCTGACTTGGCCGCTTCGGCCGCTGAAATCCAGGTGCAGCGGGGCGTAGGGCTTAGTACAAACGGCGCCGGTGCCTTTGGTGCCACGGTGAACCTCGACCTCTCGCAAATTGAGCCAGAGCCTTTTGCGCGCATTACCAATACCTTCGGCTCATTCAACACGCGCAAGCACTCGGCGTATGTCGGCTCAGGACTATTGGACGGGCGCTTCGCCTTTACGGGTCGGCTCTCCCAAATTGCATCAGATGGCTATGTGGATAGGGCCACTGCGGATCTGTGCTCCTATCACCTCATGGGCGCCTATGTGGACGACAAGCAGTCGCTCCAGATGCACGTGCTCTCCGGGCACGAGCGTACTTATCAGGCTTGGTACGGTTTGCCGGCGCAATATTTGGAAATAGATAGCCTACGCACGTTCAATATTGCTGGCACGGAGCGGTCCGGCGAACCTTACCCCGACGAGGTGGACGACTATACGCAGCGGCATTATCTGCTCCATTACAAACGCACCTTGGCTTTGGGGCTTGACCTACAGATCAGTGGCCATTATACGCGCGGATTTGGCTTTTATGAACAATACAAGGCCAACCAGCGCTACGAACGCTATGGACTGGAACCTCCAGCTCCGGGCCTTGCGCGCACTGACCTAGTGCGGCGGCGCTGGTTAGACAATCATTTTTACGGCACCACCTTCGCCCTGCGCTGGTCGCCACCTGTCAACCCACCCTCGCTGAGCGCACCGCCTGTGCTTACTTTAGGCGGAGGTTGGAACCGCTACACTGGGCGCCACTTCGGAGAGGTCATTTGGGCGCAGTACGGCGCCCCTAAAGACCACGTGTACTACGACAACGACGCCGACAAGCGCGATTTTAACTTTTATGGGCGTCTGGATTTCTTCTTAAAGAAAGGCCTCTCTCCCTTGCTTGACTTGCAGTACCGAACCGTTCGGTACGACTTTCTGGGCTTTGACCAGGAGCAAAACAACGTAACTCAATCGGTGCAGCTCCATTTTTTCAATCCCAAAGTTGGGGTGCATTGGCAATTTCGTCCTGAGTGGGCCATTTATGCTTTTTTTGGTGTAGGGCATCGGGAGCCTAACCGCGACGACTACACACAATCTACTCCAGCCAGCCGCCCGCGACCGGAGCGCCTGTACAACTGGGAGGGCGGAGTGCAATACCGCCAAGGTGGCCTTCAGGTATCGGTCAATACCTTCTTTATGGACTACCGAGACCAGCTGGTGCTGGATGGCCGCATCAACGACGTGGGAGCCTACATTCGCACCAATGTGCCGCGCAGCTACCGCGCGGGTGTCGAGGTGGAGGGTACCTGGTTACTTTCGCGTCGCTTCAGGTGGTCGCTGAGTGCTGCCATTAGCCAAAATAAGGTGCGCGAGTTCGTAGAATTCCGCGACAACTGGGACACTGGCGAACAAGAGTCTGTTGTCTTTCGGAATACGGATTTGGCCTTTTCGCCTCCTGCGGTTGGGCGAACAGAGCTGACCTGGGCGGTTTGGCAGCCTGCGAACAGGGGTTATCGGTTGGACCTGTCGCTGGCGGGTAAGTACGTAGGGCGGCAATTCCTGGATAATACCAGCAATCCCAACACTGTATTGCCTGCCTACTTTTTCTCTGACCTTAGAGTTAACCTCGATGTGGAGCGTTTCGTAGGTCAGCGGGTCAGCCTTGTGGCGGCAGTGAACAATCTTTTCGATGCGCGTTTCGTCGCCAATGGCTGGGTGTATCGCTACATTTCCGATGGCTACGACGCTCGCCCCGATGACCCATACACGCGCTACGAGGGCAACGGTGTATATCACCAGGCGGGCTTCTTTCCGCAGGCGGGGCGCAACATTATGGCTACTTTGGTTGTAGCCTTCTAAGGTCATACGGATTACTATTACTACAGAAAGGTTCCCCTCATGAGTTTTTTTATTACAGAGGAGGAGCCTTTTTTAGTTCACTTGCCCAAACCGATAGTGGCCAGGGGCAAACGCCTCTTCCAAGGTGGCTCGCTCGAGGGCGGTGTTTAAGAAGGAGCGCGCTTCCAGGCGGTAACGGTGCTTAGAAAGCACCCTGGGGCGTTTTTATCTATAAATGGCCTCAATGTGGGAGCGCAGTTTTGGCATGGTCAGGCAAGGGTGAGATTGTTTGAGTCTTGTAAAAGCAATCTTATACCTGTAGAGATAAGTCCTAGCCACTTGATATTTCAATAATTGGCGGAAAAGTCAACCTACCCGATCCATAGCTCACTTCGGTAGGGCGTTGGTTTTATACTTTTGAGTGTAGATGATAATAAGAGGGGTAATAATAGCTGTGGGCAAAAGCCATGCTACAGCACCGGGTAGCAAGGTATTATTGACTACCAGAAACGCAGTGGTGGAGGCGATATAACTACCCATCATGCGCTGTAGATGGGTAGTTATCGCTTGGCTTTTTAGGCTAGATACTTGAAGAAATAGGCGCCTGTCTTGTGCAGCAAACAACAGCCCAATAATGCCGAATGTGAGGAAGACAGTACCAAACAAGTCGGACTTGAGCACCTGCCAGACGCCTACACCAATGAATATCAGCCCAAAGAGGGTAATGGCTATAGTCAACGTCCAATCCCAGCGGCTTATTTCAGCGTTTTTGGCCTTTCCCAGATATCGCTTGCCAGATATTAGCATGTATATAGTAAAAATGCTGATGGTGAACAGAAAAGGATTTGGTCGTAGGTACGTCATTGGAATGGCGCATAAGCACGCCGTCAGCATGGAGTAATAATAGATACGCCCCAATTTTCGGTGGAGTTGGTCTGCTTTTTTAAAGGTGAGCACGAGTGTGCCCAAGAGCAGGCTAATGAAGCCGCTGGAGATGTGTGCAAATAATAGGATATTGAAAATAGTCATGAAAATGTGTTGTTCTGATAGCGATAGATAGTTTTGATGATATCATAAAATAATGGTGTTCTCTGCAGTAGTTAGCGAATGATACTTACAGGAAAATCGTTTCCAAAGCTGAAACTGGCTGGGTATTGTGGCGTTCCCTTGTACTTGGCTGTGAGCTCAGGCACTACCGTTTGAAGATAGGCGTCAATTTCCTTTACGGTTATTCTTCTGTCTCCATTATCAGCCTTACCGTTGAGGGCCTCTAAAAGTGCGTAGGTGAAGGTGCCGTGTCCCAATTGTGCGAACTCGCTGGCAAATTGCTCACTACCCGATGCGGTAAGCCAGTGAGTACCTGTAGCTCGGGCCAATTGAGCGATGGCGCGTTCTTCTGCTGCACCTCTGGTTGCTCCGCCTTGCTGCAGCGCTCCGGCTGATTGGCACGCATCTAGAATGAACAACTGCTTCTGTGCCCTGATTTCTGCCGCATATTGTCTCAGAGTTGTTGCGCTGATGCCTTGTTTGGCTAATGCATCCCAATTCCCATAGAGCTGAGTTACCTCATGGGGTACGAGATAGAATTGGCCTCTATCATCCATAACACCATGACCTGCATAATAGTAGATAAAAACGTCTTGAGGCTGTGCTTGCTTTTTTACCTCTTCCAGGGCTGTCAGGATGCCTTGCTGGGTGGCCTGCTCATCGCTGACACTATACACTTTCATATTGGAAAACAGTCCTTTCCCTTTGGTTTTAACAGCCTCGGCAAATGCTGTCGCATCTGCTGTGGCATAGTTGAGGTTGTATCGGGTGTTCTTGTATTTATTGATGCCTACTGCAACGAGATAGAGCCTAATATCACTCTGGTCTGTCTTACTTTGTTCGGAGGGTGGGTTATAGCGGA
>FWPU01008896.1_pt1 | contig 16444 bp, 11 predicted proteins | sample 2228361 | NCBI WGS metagenome assembly FWPU01 (sample SAMEA103939777, study PRJEB20133) | metagenome
CAAGGTCTGCGGGGACGACGGGTGCGGCGGGTCCTGCGGGACGTGCCCGGGCGGGTTCGTCTGCCAGGCCGGGCAGTGCGTCGGCTGCACCCCGGACTGCGCGGACCGGCAGTGCGGCAACGACGGGTGCGGCGGGTCGTGCGGGACGTGCCCGGCGGGTCAGTCCTGCCAGGCCGGGCAGTGCGTGCCAACCGGTCCCGACACGGCCCCGGACACCGCCCCGGACACCGCGATCCCGGACACCTCACAGCCCGATGCGGCCTGCACGCCGGACTGCTCCGGCCGCCAGTGCGGCCCGGACGGATGCGGGGCGACCTGCGGGTCGTGTCCCTTGGGCTTCGCGTGCAGTGCCCAGGGCCAGTGCGTGGCCCAGCCGGTCCCGGATACGTCCGTCGCGGACGCGGGGGCGACGGACCCCGCGGGCGGCGATGTCTCCTCGCCGGATGCCGGCACGGGAGGCGGGAAGAGCAGCGGCGGCTGCACCGCCACCGGCCGTGGGACCCCGTGGCCCGCGGGTCTGGTCCTGATGGGCCTTTTGTTCCTCGGGCTGCGCCGTCGTCCCCGCGTCGGGTGACGGTTCGGGAACGGACCTCGCCCTCGTCCACGATGGGGAAGGTCCTCGCCCCAGACCGTCGGCCCGGCCACGGATCAGGACAGCACTCCGCGTGGACCCGACGATCTCGGTCCTCGTTGGCGGCGATTGATTCGCACCCCTGATCGCGCTATCGTTGTCCTGCGCCACGAAGCGACCCGGAAATGCGCGGGACGGTTGCCTCGTTGACGGGATGAGTAGCGGTGGGTTGCGGACGCCCCCGGATGGATGAAACAAGGGGATTCGGGGTGAGTTCTGAGGCGTTTTCGGAGTCGCCCACGCCTACGCCCACGCCCACGGTGGGGGTTGGACGCAGGAATCGGTTTCTTGAGAGGGGAGCCCTCTGGGAGGTGGGTTCATGAAGGTCCAGTGCCCGAAGTGCAACACGACCTATCGGATCCCCGACGACCGCGTCCCGGCCGGGGGCGGGACCGTCAAGGTCCGTTGCAAGAACTGCGGGGACGTGATCGACGTCCAGGCGGCCGGTTCCGGGGGGACCCCGGTCCCCGAGGCCCGATGGTTCGTGGCGATGGGGAACGACAAGCAGGGCCCCATGGCGCGGGAACAGGTATTGGCCCTGGTCCGGTCGGGCGAGATCGGGAGGGAGACCTTTGTCTGGCGCAAGGGGTTCAAGGAATGGCAGCGCCTCGGAGACGTGCCCGAACTCGCGATCGCGGAGTTCGGGCCCCGGGCGGTCGAGGCCGAGGCGACGCCCGCCTTGACGGCCCCGAGGGCGGGAGAGCGCGAAACCGGGTCCGACATGGAGCCGACCGTGATGGAACCCCTTCCTGCCGGCGCGGGCGTCGCCGAGGTGGGACCCGCGGCGGCGTCCGGCGAGGCCGGGCCCGGCGCGTTTGCCGCCGCCTCCCCGGGCGCTCCGTCTGCCGCGACTGGCGGTCCGGCGACGCAGGACGAGGACAGCCAGACCCAGATGATCTGGCAGCGACGCGAGACGTCGGTCCTTTTCTCGCTCGATGACTACAAGACCCGAAAAAAGACGCGATCCGGAAAGGCCGTGACGGCCCCTTCGCCGGTCGTTCAGGTGCAGCCTGTCGGCCCGGCGAAGGCCGAGGCCCCGGCTCCGAGGCGGACCGAGCGGGTCACGGTGATCAGCCTCGAGGAGGCCGAGGTCAAGCGGGTGGCAGAGGCCCTCAGCCGTCGCCAGAGGCGGCGCGTCCTGGTCCGCAACGTCCTGCTGGGGCTGACCGGGGGGGTGATCGTGGCCGTTGCGGCCTATGTCGTGACGACCCGCCTGGGGGGAAAGGAGCCGGTCCCCGCGCAGGAACACGCGGCGAAGCCCCCCCCGGTGGTCTCCGTCCCCGCAGCCGAGCCCCCGCCGGCGAAGGAGCCGGTTCCCGTTCCCGCGCCGCCTCCCGCGGCGAAGGAGGAGGCCCCGACACAGGAGCCGCCCGTCCAGGCCGCGAAGGAGGCCCCCAGGAAAAACGGCCGTGCCGCCGGGGCCCGGACAGCACAGCGCCCGGCCCGCGTCGAGGCGCGCACGCCGGTTCCCCCACGGGAGCCCGAGGAGAAGACCCGACCTCCCGCCCGGCCCGCCACGGACGACGTGAACGCCCTGCTGGCGAACCTCCGGTCCGGACAAGGCGAAGGCGCCGCGGCATCCGGGGATCGGGCGGGGAAGACGGGAGCGGAGTCGGGGGAGGCCCTCCCGGAACAACTGACCACGGGACAGATCCAGTCGGTCCTGCGAAGGCAGCAGAAGGCAGTCGAGGAGTGCATCCGGAAGTCGGGGGTCGCGCCGGGCACCACCGTGACGGTCAATACCCGCGTCGAGATCGAGGGCTCCGGCCGCGTCTCGTCTGCCTCGGTGTCCAGTGCAGGGGCCGCGGAGGGTTGCATCCGTTCCGTGCTGACCGGCCTGCGGTTCCCGCGGTTCAGGGGCTCCAACATGGTCGTGCCGTATCCCTTCCGGGTCAATCTCTGACCGGCGCCCGCATCGAAGAGCGACGGGAAGCGCCGAGGGAAAACGAGGACCTTCCCCACCGTGGGCGTGGGCGTGCGCGAAATCTAAGGACTTGCACGGCAAGGAGTCCCGCGTTTCAAGAGCAGGGGTAGTTCAAGACAACCTCCAGAAAGGATGGGTTTTCATGGATCGGTCACGAAAGAGGGGGGAATGTCCGCGGGGACGCACGGGGCAATCCGCGGCGTCGCCGTTGCTCCACGTGCACGTGCACGTGGACGTGGACGACCCGGGCACCCCTGCGCTTGCCACTTCGCCAGTCGTGTGATGCCCTCCGTGCCATTTTGTCAGCAGCTGTCCGCGAGGCCGTGACGTGCATCCCGGCCATCCGCGCATCCTCGACTCTATTCCAGGCGCCACGGCCCATGGTACGGCCATTGCATGAAGGCACCCCGGGCCTTCGCGCCCGCCGGCCGCGCGAGGCCCGGGGACCGGGATGCGGTGACGCCGGCAAGTTCTCCAGGAGGCGATACCGCACGGATGGGGATGAAAGGCGGCCTTCCTGGGTGGCGGTGACGGGCGTCGTGGACGTGAACGTGGACGCGCACGACATGGAACGTCGCGATTCTATTCGTAAACGTCCACGTGCACGATCACGTGCACGAGGAGAAGCGGGCGGGATCTTTCCGGATAGAGTCGAATGCAGGAATTCCTCAGACGAAATTTCTTCGTCGTGAACCTGGCCCTGATCGCGGTCGGATCGTACCTCCTCGCCGGGGTCGTCACCGAGGTCGTGGCTACCGCGATCTTCCAGGGGGGCACCCCGTCCCCGGTGGCCCTGGTCACTGGACCCGCGACGGTCGCCGTTCGACCCGCGCCCCCCGATCCCCTGCTGTCCCTCGCCGCCGGGCGCAACCCCTTCGACGCCGAACCCGTTGTCCAGCCCGAGGCCGAGGGCGAGGGTGACGGGGACGCCGGACCCGAACTCGCCGACATCGGCGTGGACCTCATGGGGATCCTCGTCTCCGCCCGGCCCGAGTGGTCGCTCGCCATGGTCCGTGCCCAGGGCGAGATGAAGATGGTGCGGGTCGGGAGCCTCCTGATGGACCGGGCCGAGGTCGTCGCCATCGCGTCGCGCTACCTGGTCCTGAAACTCGGGGACCAGCAGAAGGTCGTGAAACTGTGGGCCGAGAAGACGGCCACGGCGTCCCGGCCGGGGTTCGCCGGTCCACCGCGGCCGTTCACGCCCGCCGTCGGGATGCCCGGCCCGCCCGGGTCGGACTTCTCGCGGGGGGTCAAGAAGGTCGGGCCATACGAGTACCACATCGAGCGGACCATGCTGGAGGAGAACCTCCAGGACCTGACCAAACTCGGGATGCAGGCCCGCATCATCCCGAACTACGTGGACGGGAGGTACCAGGGGTTCCGGCTGGTGGGCATCCGCCCAGACAGCCTCTACCGGGCGATCGGGCTCGAGTCCGGGGACCTCGTCACGCGGGTCAACGGCCAGGACATTGATACCCCGAACAAGGCGATCCAGTTGTTCGAAGAACTGCGCAACAGCCCGACCATCATGCTCGACCTGGAGCGGCGCGGGCAGAAGGTCACGATGACCTACAAGGTGAAGTGAGTTGCCACGGGCGAGCGCACCCGGATGGATGACATGGAGGAGTCGGTGGAGGGGGTTGGACGCGAGGGAGTGGAAGACGCGAGCAGGCGTGTTGCGTTTTTCAGATGGGGCTTCTGGGCTTGAAGCCACCTCGCGCTCGCGTCTCCAGGGGGACGGTGACGCCAGTGGAACGCGCTCCTGCAATGGGTCGAGTTGCTTGAGAGGTGAGGGGATGAGCAGTCGCGTGGATCCAGGCCGGTTGTCGGGTGTGCTGATTGTGCTGGCCCTTTGGATCGTGTCCGAAACGGCCGTACCGGCCCAGACGCCGGCGCCAGCATCCAGGTCCCCTGCCGCCACGCCGCCCGCGGGGCCACCGGCGCCGCCCCGGGTTCCGGTCACGAAGCGCAAGGCCCCGGAGTCCCCCGAACGACCCGGCGGGACGCCCGCGGTGATCCCGAAGGGTCCGACGGGGACCACCCCGCCGAAGGTGCCGGGCCAGAAGACGGAAGCCCCGGTCCCGCCCGGCCAGGCCTCGGTCTCGCCCCCGTCCGAGGGCCGGCCCTCGGGCGTCCCCGAGGGGGTCGAGGACGTCGTCTCGTTCAAGACGAACTTCGAGAAGGACGTGCGGTGCGTCCCGCTCCCCCTGAACGCCCGGATCAGCGTGGACTTCGAGGAGGCCCCCCTGCATGACGTGGTCAAGTTCATGGCCTGCATCACGCAGCGGAACTTCCTGCTGGCCGCGAACCTCAAGGCCGGCAAGACGGTGACGATCCTGTCCACGACGCCCGTCACCGTCTATGAGGCGTACAAGGCATTCCTGTCCGCCCTCGACATCTCGGGGTTGACCATCGTCCCTCGCGGGGCCTTCTGGGAGGTGGTCGAGACGGCCAAGGCCAAACAGTTGCCCCTTCCCCTGTACGGGCCGAAGCAGTCGGTCCCGGCGGAAGACCGGCTGGTCACGCGCATCGTTCGACTCGAAAACATTGACGTCAAGGACATCGAGCCGATCCTGAACAAGTTCAAGTCGAGCGCCGGAGACGTGACGAGTTACGCCCCGGGGAACAGCCTGATCCTGACGGACCTGGGGTCGAGCGTGTCGCGGATGCTCGACTTCGTGAGGGAACTCGACATCCCCACGGGGCGCGAGAAGATCTGGGTCCGCCCGGTCCAGTACGCCTCGGCCGCGGAGATGGCGAACCTCGTGACCGCCCTGTTCGGGGACAAGGCGGCGAGGCCCGCGCCTGCGGGACGCCCGCCACACGGACGACCCGCCCCGCCGCAACCGGCCGCGGCGGGCCCGATCCCGGAGGAGGGCGTGGCGACCGTCTCCAAGGTGATCGCGGACGAGCGGACGAACTCGCTGATCCTCGTCGCGACGCCGGCGGCCTACGTCAAGATTGACCGCCTGCTGCGGCGCGTGGACGTCCCCATCGAAGGCGAGGGCCAGATCCACATCTACTACCTCGAGAACGCGGCGGCGGAGGACGTGGCCTCGACCCTGTCGGCCCTGGCCTCGGGCGCCCGGGGCGCGGCGGGCGCCAAGAAGGGCAAGGGCGCCGCGGGGGGCGCCCAGGCCCCGGCGGCCCTGTTCGAGGGCGAGGTCAAGGTCACGGCGCACAAGCCCACGAACTCCCTGGTCATCGAGAGCACGCTCAAGGACTACCTGGCCATCAAGCGCGTGATCCAGCAACTCGACGTGCGCCGCAAGCAGGTCTATGTCGAGGCCGTGATCATGGAGATCTCGTCCAATAAGGACCGGAAGATCGGGATCTCGGGCAGCGGGGGCATGACCTTCAACATCGGGGGCAACGAGGTCCCGTTCCTGTTCGGCATGGGCGGGCTCGGCATCTCGTCCTTCGACATGCAGCAACTCGGCAAGGGGGGGCTCGCGGTCGGGCTGCAGGGTCCGCTCGTGGACGTGTCCACCGGGACGACCGGGTCGGCCACGACCTCCGGGGCCCTCGCGATCCCGTCTTACGGCTTCCTGATTCAGGCGATCCAGTCGAACTCGGACGTGAACGTCCTGTCCACCCCGCACATCCTGACCATGGACAACGAGGAGGCGGAGATCGTGGTCGGGAAGCAGATCCCCTACCAGGCGTCGTCACTCGGGGGGCTCGGGTCCCTCACGACTCTACTCGGTTCGTACGGAGGGACCCTGGGTGGGACCACTACCACGTCGGGACTCGGCACGCTTGGCACGCTCGGGTCTCTCGGGGCCCTGGGGGCGTATGGCGGCTACGGGGCCTACGTCCAACGGATTGACGTGGACCTGACCCTGAAGATCACGCCCCAGATCAGCGAGAGCAACTTCGTCCGCCTGAAGATCCAGCAGTCCATTGACGACGTGGAGGCCCTGGACCCCACGCTCGGACCCACGACCAGCAAGCGCAAGGTCACGAACACCGTGGTGGTCCGCGACCAGCAGCCCGTGGTCATCGGCGGCCTGATGCGCGACATCGAGGTCACGGGCGTGGACAAGGTGCCCATTCTCGGGGACATTCCGGTGCTGGGCATCCTGTTCCGCAAGTCCGCGAAGCGCATCGAGAAGCGCAACCTCCTGATGGTGATCACGCCCTACATCATCGAGGACCCGTCCGACCTCGCCCGCATCCATACGCGCAAGATGGAGGAGATGCGGGAGTTCGCGGAATACATGGCCACGAAGAAGCGCGAGTACGAGGGCGGGATCGACTACCGGAAGAAGACCGGGATCCTGGAGGACATTCGCCGGACCCTGGAACGGGTGCGCAAGGACCGCGAGATGCTCGAGCGGACGCGCTTCGAGGACGTGGACCTCGTCGGACCGCCCGAGACGCACGACCTGGACTTCGACCCGTTCGCAAGGGGGGCTCCGCAGGGCGAGCCGGCGCCGGATCCCACGTCGCCCGACCCGGAGGAGCGGGAATGAGACACGGGGAGTGGTGCGGGACGGACGCGAGCGGCGCTCGCGTCCCCCTGGGAACCAGCGACGCGAAGTGGACGCGACGCTGCAACGAGGGTGCGAGAACCATCGACCCCTGGCCCCTGAACGTCGAACCTCCCGGAGGGAGAGATGCTCCAGACCGGTGACACTCCGTCCGGCTCGGACGGGTTCGTGAAGCGACTGCTCGTCGAGCACGTTCTGGTGGACGAGGCCGCAATCCGGCGGGCCATGGAGGCGCGCGAGGGCCGCCCCGAGATGGGGCTCGTGGACGCCCTGCTGAACCTGGGCCTCGTGGACGAGAAGCGGCTCCTCGCGGCCCTGGGGGCGATCCTCGGGCTCGAGGTGATCGAGACGCTTCCGGTGGACGAGGTGGAACTGGACCTGCTGCGAGGCCTTCCCATCACGTACGCCAAGCAGACGTATGCCCTGCCCCTTCGGCGCGAGGGGGACACGGTGGTCGTGGCCCTCGCGAACCCCCTGAACTTCACGGTCCTCGACGACCTGCGCGTGCTGCTCAAGGCCCGCATCAAGCCCGTGCTCGCGCCCCGGGACATGATCTTCGATGGGATCAACCGGGCCTACGACAAGATGACCGGGATGGAGGCCACGGCCGGGGAGGTCTTCTCGGACGAGGAGGACCTCCAGGGGCTGTCGCGCGAGATCGAGGAGAGCACCAAGGACCTCCTGGACATGACCGACGAGGCGCCCATCATCCGCCTCGTCAACTCGATCCTTGCGCAGGCGGTCAAGGAGCGGGTCTCGGACATTCACATCGAGCCGTTCGAGAAGTACCTGTCCGTGCGCTTCCGCAAGGACGGAATCCTGCGGGAGGTCCTGCGCCCCCCCAAACGCTTCCAGGCGTCCATCGCGAGTCGCGTCAAGATCATGGGGAACCTCAACATCGCCGAGAAGCGCCTCCCCCAGGACGGGCGTATCCGCCGCGTCGTCGCGGGCAAGGAGATCGACGTCCGCCTCTCGACCGTGCCCACGACCTTCGGGGAGCGGCTGGTCCTGCGCATCCTGGACCGCAGCGCGACCCTGCTGCAACTGCCGGAACTCGGGTTGACGGGCGACATGCTCGACGTGATGGAGGACCTGATCACCCGGCCGCACGGGATCATCCTCGTGACCGGCCCGACCGGGTCCGGAAAGACGACGACCCTGTACGCGGCCCTGTCGCGCATCAACACGCCGGACAAGAACATCCTGACCATCGAGGACCCCGTCGAGTACCAGATCACCGGGATCGGCCAGATGCAGGTCAACCCCAAGATCGACTTCACGTTCGCGAGCGGGCTGCGGTCCATCCTGCGGCAGGACCCGGACGTGATCCTGATCGGGGAGATCCGCGACCTCGAGACCGCGGAGATCGCGGTGCAGGCCTCGCTGACCGGGCACCTCGTGTTCTCGACGCTGCACACGAACGACGCGGCCTCGGCCTTCACGCGGCTGATGGACATGGGGGTGGAGCCGTTCTTGATCGCGTCGTCCGTGCTCGCGACGATCGCCCAGCGCCTGGTGCGCGTGGTGTGCCGGGAGTGCCGGACTCCCTACAGGCCCTCGCCCACGGAGTTGCAGAGCCTCGGGATCGAGCGGGTCGGGCCGGGCGACACCTTTTACCGGGCGGGGCCGGGGTGCCCGGCCTGCCTGAACACGGGTTACGCGGGGCGGCAGGCGATCTACGAGATGCTCGTCGTGAACGACACGGTCCGCGACCTCGTCATGGCCCGGGCGGAGTCCAACATCATCAAGAAAAAGGCCATGCAGCTGGGGATGAAGACCCTGCGCCAGGACGGGGTCGTGAAGGTGCGCCGCGGGATCACCACCGCCGAGGAGGTGATGCGCGTGACGCAGGGGGACGTCGAGGAGTTCGGGGGGTGAGGGGCCATGCCTCTGTTTGAATACAAAGGATTGACCGCGAAGGGCCGGGCGACCTCCGGGGTCCTCGAGGTGGACGGGCCCGCGGAGTTGCGTGTCAGACTACTCCAGATGGGCGTCTATCTGACCCAGTTCGCCGAGGCGCGCGCGGGCGTGGCGAAGGCGCCCGCGGCCGGGCCGGCTCGCGGGGGGCTCCTGGCCCGCGAGGTGAACCTCAAGGGTCTGTTCGAACGGGTCAAGCCCTCGGACGTGGCGGTCCTGACGCGGCAGTTCGGGACGCTTTTGAAGGCCGGGGTCCCGATGTCCGAGGCCCTGGCGGCCCTGGTCGCGCAACAGGAGAGCCCCCGCCTGCGCGTGATCACGAGCACGGTCCGGGAGAAGGTGCGGGAGGGGGCCTCCCTTGCCGATGCGCTGAAGGAACACCCGTCCGCCTTCCCGGAACTGTACGTGAACATGGTCCGGGTGGGCGAGGCCTCTGGCACCCTGGACATCGTCCTCGCGCGGCTCGCGGACTTCCTCGAGTCATCGGTGCGCCTGAAGTCCAAACTGACCGCGGCCCTGATCTACCCAGTCCTGATGGTCTGCGTGGCGGTCGTGATCGTCTCGATCATGATGCTCTTCGTGATCCCGCGCGTGACCGAGATGTTCGAAGACATGGGGACGCAACTGCCGCTTGTAACACGCGTTCTGATATTCATAAGCGAGACCTTTGCAAATACATGGTTCCTGCTGATCCCCCTGGCCGTGGGAGGGGTGATCTGGTTCCGGCGATGGATCCGGACCGAGAAGGGGCGGGCATGGTACGACTCGCGCCGGCTGCGACTGCCCGTGTTCGGCCCCGTGATCCGGCTCGTGTCCGTGGCTCGGTTCGCGCGGACCCTCTCGACGCTGCTGTCGTCGGGGGTGGCAGTCCTGACCGCGCTCGACATCGTGAAGACGATCGTGAACAACGTCGTCTTGGCCGCGGCCATCGAGGACGCGAAGGTCGCGGTGCGCGAGGGCGAGAGCCTGGCGGGGCCGCTCCAGCGCAGCGGGCAGTTCCCCCCGATGATGACACACATGATCGCGATCGGGGAGCAGACCGGCCAGCTCGAGGAGATGCTCCGCAACGTGGCGGAGGCCTACGACGCGGAGGTGGACAACCGCGTGACCACCCTGACGGCCATCCTGGAGCCGGTGATCATCGTGGGGATGGGGATGATGGTGACCTTCCTCGTCTTCGCGATCCTCATGCCGATGCTCCAGATGAACGAGGTCATCGCAGGGCAATGAACGACAAGGGACATCCGTCATTGAGGAGGTCAGTATGAAGACGTGGTGGAAGGGACTCCTGGCGAGGCGGGCCGCGGTCCAGGCCGCGAGGGGCATGACCCTGCTCGAGATCATGGTCGTGATCGCGATCATCGGGATCGTGGCGACCGCGATCGGGGTCGGGGTCATCGGGTACCTGAACAAGGCCAAGGTGGACGCCTGCAAGGCCCAGATCCGCAACATCTCGCAGGCGCTCGACATCTACGCGGCCGACTCGGACTACCCGACCTCGCTGTCGGTCCTGGCCGAGGGACCGGGGGCACCGCTCAAGGAAAAGCAGTTGAAGGACCCCTGGGGGCAGCCGTTCACCTACAACTACCCGTCGGCCCAGGGGGGAGGGGCCTATGACCTGTGCTCGAAGGGACCGGACCGGCGCGAGGGGTCCGAGGACGACATCTGCAATGAATGACCGCGGGTACACGCTCCTCGAACTGATGGCCGTGACCGCCGTCATCCTGGTCGGCGGCGTCGCGGTCGTGGCCGGGGTCGCGAGCGTCCGCAAGGCGAGCCTCAGCACGTCCGCGGCCCGCGTGGCGGCCGCGGTCCGCTACCTGTACGACCTGTCGGTGCTGAACAACCGCCCCTACCGGCTGGTCGTGGACTTCGAGGGGCGGTCGTTCCGCGGGGAACCCGTCGAGGACGCGTGCGGGGCGGCCCTCCTCCCCTCGGAGGAGGAGCGCCGCTTCGGGGGCGGTTTTGCGGCGCGCGCGGCCCCCGGAGGGGGAGAGGGACCGGTCCCGGCGGAGACGACGGTCACGGCAGGGGAGGGGCCCCCGGCCGGCGAGGAGACGCCGCGCCGGCGCATCCGGCCGAAGGAAAACCTCCTGACGAGGCAGGTCCTGCCCGAGGGGATCTCGTTCGGGGCGGTGATGACCTCCCACCACGACGAGCCGGTCGAGGAGGGGGAGGCCGAGGTCTTCTTCTTCCCGGACGGATACGCGGAGAAGGCCCTGATCTACCTGAAGAAGGGAGAGGAGACCTACACGATCGAGACGCTCCCGCTGAAGGGGATCGGGGTCGTCCACACCGAGGAACTGGATCCTCGCCTCGCGATGGAGGGGCGATGAACGGGGCAGGGGGCAGAGGGACGGGCGTGAGCAGCGGTCGCCCGACCGCCCGCTGCACGCGAAGGGGCCGGAGGGCCCCTGGTTTGACCGGCCGGGGTTTCACCCTGCTCGAGGTCCTGATCGCCCTGATGATCCTGGCCCTGGCCCTGTCGGCGATCTCGTATTCCAACTCGGTCGCGATTTCGCAGGTCGCGCGGGTGACGCGCATGACCACCGCGGCCTACCTGATGGAGGGCGTGGTCAACGACATCCACGCCTACTACGTGCGGCAGGGGTTCCCGGCGAACGACCTGGAGGACCGGCCGTGCGAACTCCCCTCGGATTTTTCAGACACCTTCGACTGCCGGTTCGACCTCCACCAGATGAAACTGGAACCTGACACCGTCCAGCAACTGGTGTCGGGCGGGATCGAGCAGTTCCTGGGTGGGGGCCAGGAGGGTGCGCCGGGCGACCGGCTCCCGGCGCAGTCACCGCCCCCCTCGCCGGCGAACGCCCCCGGCGCGGGACAGCCGGACCTGTCGCAACTCGCGGTCCTGGCGCCCCTGTTCGGTCCGGACGGCGAGGCCCTGATCCGCCTGTGCAACGTGAACCTCGGCGGGATCCTGATGGGGATGAGGGCCCTGGTCCAGTACCTGCCGACGATCATTGACCAGGTCGCGCGGCAGACCCGCAAACTGACCGTGCGCCTAGCGTGGCGGGACGGACCGCGGGGACAGCGCGTGTTCCAGGTCGAGACCTTCGTGGTGTCGCTGCCCGAGGAGGAGGTCCAGGCCCTGCGAGAGGCCGAGCGGGCCCGCGAGGTGGTGGAGGCCGCGCAGGAACAGGCGCCGGTCCCGACCACCGCGCCGTCGGGCGGTGGCCGGACAGGCGGCGGGGGAACGGGGCGATGAGGGGCTCCGAGCGCGGTTTTACCCTGATGGAGGTCCTGGTCGCCGTGGGCCTCCTCGCGCTCGTCTCGACCTTGATGTACCAGGCCATGCGCCTGACCTTCCGCGCGAGGGAGACGATCTCGCGCATCGAGGACCTGAACCACGCGGCCCAGGTGGCGCTGCACCACCTGACCCGCGACGTCTCGATGGCCTACCTGTCGAACCACGTGGACAGGAAGGAGCCGGCCGCGACCACGCTGTTCGTGGGGTCGCGGGAATCGCTCCTGTTCACGACCCTCGGACACGAGCGCCGGCGGCGCGGGGCGCGCGAGTCGGACCAGGGCGTGGTCGAGTACCGCCTGGAGCGGGACCCGGACGGGCGCGGGTACGCCCTGATCCGGCGCGAGAAGTCCCCGCCGGACACCGAGCCGGAGCGTGGGGGCGTGAGCGAGGTCCTGGTGTCCGGCGTCCGGGAGTTCCGGGTGCAGTACTGGGACGAGAAGGCCGAGGAGTGGCGCGACGAGTGGAAGGCCGAGATGGAGGACGCGATGAAATCGGGCCTGGGCGGGGAGATCGCCCCGCAGGTCGCGCCGGTTGGCGCGAAACTGATGAAGGCCGCCCAGGACCAGATGCTCGAGGAGTTCCGGCTGCCGTCGAGGGTCTATTTCCGGCTGGTCCTGGAAGACGTGGACGGGACCGAGTTCGCCTACGAGACCCAGTCGAGGGTCCACTTGCAGGCACCGTTGAACTTCTGAAGTGGCGGACATGGGACGCTTGGAGGAACATCGCGGCGGGCCGGCGGGGGATGGGCGGGCGAGCCGATCCGATCGCGGGGTGGCCCTGGTGGTCGTGCTGACCGGGGTCGCGATCCTCGCGGCCTTCTCGACCGAGTTCTCGTACCGGACGCGCGTGGACATCCAGGTCGCCTCGAACCTCGAACGGCGGATCCAGGCTTACTTCCACGCGCGGTCGGCCATGGAGATCGCCCGGCTCGTCATCACGTCGCAGAAGTTCGTGGACCAGGCGGTGAGCGCGTTCGGCGGCGGGGTGCCGGGGCTGTCCCGGGGGAACTTCGAGTTGTGGCGGTACGCCTGCAAGTTCGCCGAGATCTTCTCGTCCTCGACCCTGAACTTCATGGGACTGGAGATCATGAACTTGAAGGGGTCCGAGGGGATCGGAGTCGAGGAGGGCGGATTCGCGTGCGAGGTGGTCCCCGAGGATTCGCGCATCAACCTGAACGCGTCGCTCACGGCCCAGGACCGCCGGGCCATGTTCACCAAACTCTACGCGCTCCTGCGCGGGCAGGTGGACGAGGAGGCGGGGCCGCGCGACGACCGCAAGGCCGTCGAGTTGATCCTCAACATCATGGACTGGACCGACCCGGACGACGAGCGCTCCGACATTGACTCGAACGGGAACTTCGTCCAGGCCGCGGGCGCGGGCGAGAACGTGGACTACGCGAAGTACGGCTACCGTACGCGCAACGCGAAGATGGACACGGTCGAGGAGGTCCGGCTGGTCGAGGGGATGACCGACGACCTGTTCTGCCGTTTCGGCCGCCAGTTCACCGTGTATCCGACCGAGAAACTGAACGTGAACGAGGCGGAACTCCTGCTCATCAAGTCCGTCGTGTGCGACAACCTCCTCAACGCAGACCCGCTCGTGGTGTGCGGGGTCGGAGCCCCGGTGGGGGTGGGTGGGTGGGCCCATTCGATGCCTCCTATGGACATGGCGCTGGGCCTGCTCGAGGTCTGCCGCACCATCAAGCGGGCCCTGTTCACGCCGCCCTTCGCGAGCGAGAACGACTTCATCTCGTTCTTCAGCCGTTTGCCTGAACCGTTGAACCAGGCCGTCCAGGTGAACCCGACGACCTTGCGCGCCATCGTGGGGACGCGCACAAAGGTCCTGCGTGTCACGGCTCGGGGCTGGGCCGGCGAGTCTGGCCACCAGATCGAGGCGGTCATTGATACTTCGTCATTGAACTATCTATACTGGAGAGAAACCGGGTTCGATGCGACCCGGGTGCGCGAAGGGTGGCGCGAGTCACAAGACCCCGCACCGGCGGGGCAAGGCGGGTGACGGGATGGGACATCGGGTGATCGGGGTCGAAATCGAAGGGGGCGTGCTGAGGGCCGCGGTGGTCGAGACGCGACTGAGGCGGTTCGAACTGAAGACGGTCGTGTCGGTCCCGATCGAGTCAAACCCGGACGAGCCCGCGTGGCTCTCCCGGGATGGAGCCGCGGCGGACGGGGGCGACGAACCGACCGCGATCATCCCCGCGGTTCCGGGCCTGGCCCGTCCCGGGATGACGCGGATCGCGGACCTCCTCCGGGTCGCGCTCGGGGAGCCGCTGGGGCCCACGGACTCGCTGGCCTTTTCCTTCCCCGGGGTCCACGCCTTCGTGCGACGGCTCGCCTTCCCCTTCAAGGACGGGAGCCGCATCGCCGCGACCTTGCCGTTCCAGATGATCGGGCAGATCCCGGTGCAGCCCGACGAGATCCACTGCGCGTTCGAGCGCCTGGGGACCGAGGGGGGACGCACCGAGGTCCTGGCGGTCGCGGTCCCGAAGGACGCGTTCCGGGAGTGGCTGTCGGGAATCCGGTCGGGCGGGGTGGAACCCGCGTACGCGGGCGTGGACGGCGTGTGCCTCGCTTCGCTGCTACCGTACCTCGGACTCCCACACGACGGGGCCCCGGTGATGCTGGTCTGCACCGGGGAGGAGCAGGCGGAGTTCGTGGTGGCCCGGGGGAACCGGGTCGAGATGGTGCGCGTCGTGGCGCTCGGAGAGCCGGTCCTCGGTGTGCCCCGCGCACCGGGCGCTCACTCGCCCCACGCACGAGAGGGCGAGGTCTCCCCGGCCCTGATGCGCGAGGTCCTGGTGACCGCAGCCGGGGCCTCGGAGGCCGGGGTGTCGGTGGGGTCGGTCCTCGTGACCGGGGCGGACTGCGAGGCCCTGCGGGGACCGCTCGGGGAGGTCCTCGGGGTCCCGTGCGAGGTCCTGGACCCGGCGCGCCTGGGGCTTCCGGGAGGGGACGAGTGCCCGGGGCTGCATCCGGCCGCGGCCCGCGTCGTGGCCCTGGCGCTCGGGGCGGCCTCTGGCGGGGGTCCGGGGAGCCTGGACCTGCTGACCGGGGAGTTCCAGCGGGAAGGTGCATACAGCCTGTTCCGCGAACGGTTCCGCCTGTTCGCGGCGGCCCTCGTGGTGTTCGCGATCCTCGGGGTGGGGCGGTTCGCAGGGCGGGTGGTGGGGATGCAAGCCGAGCACCGGGCCGCCCTTGCGGAGATCCGCTCCCTGTCCGCGCAGGTCCTGGGCGAGGAACGCGAGGACCATGCCGCCGTGCTCAAGACCCTGAAGTCAGCGAGCGAGGAGGATGTCCAGGTCTTCCCGCGGTGGACTGCGGTGGACACGCTTGGGCACTTGGTTGCCGCCGTGATCGCGATGGGACCCTCGTCCTCGGGGGGGGGTGAGGTCGCGGAGGACGACGGGACGGAGGGGGCGGCCCACAAGCCCGCGGCCGGCCCCGGTGGACGCATCGCGCCCGAGGACACGGCGGCCGTCGAGGTGGAGACGATCCGCATCGAGCCCCGCGCCTTGAACGTGCGGGGCGAGGCGGACACGATCGAGACCCTGGACGGGCTGGTCGAACGACTGGAATCTCACCCCTGCTTCCACGAGGTGACGACCGAGAGCACGGAGCGCATCCAGTTCCGCAGACACCAGGGCTGGCAGCGGTTCTCGCTCCGGATGGAGGTGGACTGCGGAGAGGGACGAAAGGTCGTCGAGGCTGCGGGGGGGCCGGGCAAGGGCCGTGAGGCCGCGGGCGCGGGCGCGCCGGGCCGGCCGAACCCCTCGCCGGGAAGCACCCCGCGGAACGGGAGCCCGGTCAGGACGGGGGGAGGAGGACGATGAGGATCGCGGAGACCCTTGAGGCCATGGTCGCGCGGATGACGCCGCGGGAACGCCGCTTGTTCGGAATTCTCGTGGCGGCGGTGGTCCTGTTTGTGGGCGGGGGGGTGTGGTTCGCGGCCCACGCCTATGTCGGGTCCATCGAGGAGGACACCCGGGAGGCGCGGCAGGCCATCGCCGAGATCCGGCGCCTCGCGCCGAGGTACCTGGAGGTCGCGGCGGCCAAGGCCGAGGTGGAGCGGCTGGTCCGCGAGAACAAGGCCACGTCCTTGCGCGTGGCCGCGAACGAGATCCTCAAGCGCATGGAACTGAAGGAGGAGGTCCCGGGCGCGACCGGGACCCTGATGTCGGACGTCGTCTCGTTCGA
>FWPU01008897.1_pt1 | contig 16442 bp, 18 predicted proteins | sample 2228361 | NCBI WGS metagenome assembly FWPU01 (sample SAMEA103939777, study PRJEB20133) | metagenome
AGCTGCTCCAGTAGCCGTGGACCGGACCGCGACGCTCGGTGGGGTGGCGCGAGGGCGCCACCCCACCGCGTCCGTGAGGAGGGGATGATGGCGACGCCGCTCTTCTCGGTGGGGGGCCTGGTCTCGGGCCTGGACACGAACAGCATCGTCCAGCAGCTCATGCAGCTCGAACGGACGCCGATCGTGCGGCTCCAGGCCCGGCAGGCCACCTACCGGGCGAAGATCGACGCCTGGGGGACCGTCCGCACGCGCCTCGCCGCCCTGCGCGGCGCCGTGGACCGGCTCAAGGACGCGACGGGCGTGCGGGGTTTCGCCACGGTCACCTCGAGCGACGAGGCGGTCGTGCGGGCCGCGGTGACGGGCGAGGCCTCGCCCGCCAGCCTGTCCTTCACGGTGGATCGCCTGGCCACCCACCACCAGGTGGTGAGCGGCGGCTCGTTCGGGGGCCCCGAGGCCACGGTGGGCGAGGGAACGCTGACCATCACGCGGGGGACGACCACCTTGGAGGTCGCGACGAGCGCATCCACGACCCTCTCCCAGCTCGCGAGCGAGATCAACGCCCTCGGCGCCGGCGTCCGCGCCACGGTGGTGTCGGTGGACGGGACGAGTTACCGGCTCCTCGTCACCGCCGAGGAGAGCGGCGCGGACGCCGCCTTCACGGTCTCGGGAACCCAGCCGGGGCTGGACGCGTTCGACGTCGTCGAGGCCGGGGTGGACGCCCAGCTCACGGTGGGCAGCGGCGCGGGGGCCCTCACCGTGACCCGCGCTACGAACACGATCGAGGACCTGCTGCCCGGCGTCGCGCTGACGCTGCGGTCCACGAGCGCCGTCCCCGTGACGGTCAGCGTGGAGCGGGACCTCGACGGCGTCGTCGGCGCCGTGAAGGGCGTCGTCGACGCGGTGAACCAGACCATCACCACCCTCCGGGACCTCACCCGCTACGACCCGACGACGAAGCAGGCGGGGGTCCTGCAGGGCGACCCCTCGGCCTGGCGCCTGCTCATGGACATCCGGAGCGCGGTCTCGGACGCCGTCGCGGGCCTCGGGGGCGCCTACACCGCGGCCTCCTCGATCGGGATCACCCTGTCGCGGGACGGGACCTTCGCCGTGGACGAGGCGGCGCTGCGGGAGGCGCTGCGGACGCGCTTCGACGACGTCGTGGGCGTCCTCGCCCGTACGGGCGTGGCGACCGATCCTCGGGTCACCTTCTCGAGGGCCTCGGACGCCACCCGTCCCGGGACCTACGCGGTGGTGCTCACCCAGGCGGCGGAGGTCCCCGAGGTGACCGGCGGCCCCTACGCGGCGCCGGCGGCGGATGAGACGTTCACGATCGCGGTCGGCACCCGGACGGCGACGGTGACGGTCGCCGCGGGGAGCACGCTTCCGCAGGCGGTGCAGGCGATCAACGACGCGCTCTCGGCTGCGGGGATCACGTGGGTCGTCGCGTCCGAGCAGGCGGGGAGCATCCGCCTGGCCGGCACGCGGTACGGCTCGGGTTCCACCTTCACGGTGGCCGGGGCCGGCGCGTTCGGCCTGGACGGGACCTTCACCGGCGTGGACGCCGCCGGCACCATCGACGGCGGGGCCGCGAGCGGCTCCGGCCGCGCCCTCACCGCCTCCGAGGGGGACGCCTCGGGACTCCAGGTGCTCGTGACCGCGACGCCGGAGGAGGTGGCGGCGGCCGGCGGATCCCTCGCCCTGGGGTCCGTGACCTACACGGAGGGCTTCGTGGGCAGGCTCTCGCGCCTGCTCGCCTCCACCGAAGGGGTGGACGGCCTCGTCGCGCTGGCGAGCGAGCGCTGGCGCTCGCAGGTGCGGCTCATCGACGACCAGGTCCGGGCCTTCGAGCGGCGTCTCGAGCTCCGCGAGGCCGAGCTGCGGCGCCGGTTCTCGGCGATGGAGACGGCGCTCTCCGGCCTCACGGCGCAGGCCAACTTCCTCGCAGCACGCCTCGCCGGTCTCAGCGGGGGTGAGTCGTGAGCGACCTCTTCTCCGCCGCCCTGGACGGGTTCGAGGCCCGGATCGCCTCGGTCGAGCGAGCCCTGGACACGGGCTCCTGGGACGACGTGCTGCCGTGGTCCCCGCCGGTCGAGCCCCTCGGGGACCCCGGACCCGACGAGGTGGAGCGGCTGGAGCGGCTCCTCGCCCGCGCCGAGGCCTGCCGGGTCCGGCTCCTCGCCGCCCTGGAGGAGACGGCGGCGGAGCTCCGGGTCGGGCGAACCGCGCGCCGCGCGGCTCGCGGCTACCTCTCCGCCCCGGCGGGATGAGCCCGAGCCGTTAAGCGCGCCGTGATGCCGCCGACCGGTCGCGGAGAGGATCGGGACCTCGCCAGGGACGGCGCCGCGGCCCCAGGGCCCGCGGGATCGGGTCCGCGCCCCGGTGGCGCGGTGGCACGACCGGTGAGGTGGGATGGAGCAGATCGGGCAGCGGATCCGCGGGTTCCTCGCGATCACCACGCCGGCCCAGCAGGTCGGCATCCTCGTCTCCGTCGTCGTCCTCGCCCTGGCCTCCGTGGCCTTCGTGCGCTGGCTCACCACCCCGAGCTACGCGTTGCTGTACGCGAACCTCGACGACAAGGCCCTGTCCCAGGTGGTCCAGGAGCTCGACGCCCAGGGCGTGCCCTATCGCATCGAGGGCGGCGGGTCGAGGGTGATGGTCCCCCAGGACCAGGTCTACCGCCTCCGGGCGTCGCTCGCGGAGGCGGGGGTTTCCGGCCAGACCGTGCCCCCCGGCTATGAGCTCTTCGACGAGCAGGGGCTCGGCGCCACCGACTTCCAGCAGCGGGTCGACTACCAGCGAGCCCTGGAGGGTGAGCTGGCCCGCACCCTCATGGCGATGGACGGGATCCGTGGCGCGAGCGTGCGGCTGGCCATCCCCGAGCGCTCGCCCTTCTCGCAGGATGAGCCGGAGGTGACGGCCTCCGTGCTCGTGGACCCCGCGGCGCCCCTGCCCGAGCAGCAGGTCCGGGCGATCGTCTTCCTCGTCGCCAACGCCGTCCCGGGCCTCGCCCCCGAGGGCGTGACCGTCGCCGACACGAAGGGAACCGTCCTCGCGGTTCCCGGCGACGATCCGCTCGGGCTCGTGGGGGGCAGGACGTTCGAGCTCACCCGGGAGTACGAGCGGGCCCTGGCCTCGGACGTCCAGCGGCTGCTCGCGAACGTGCCCGGCGGGACGACAGCCTCGGTCGTCGTGCGGGCGGAGCTGAACTTCGACCAGACCTCGGTGGAGACCGAGACCGTGGATCCCGAGAGCGCCGTCCCCGTGGACACCTCCTCGACCCGCGAGGTGCTCGAGGGGGCGGGCTCGCAGACCACCCAGGGGTCCACCCCCGTGAACTACGAGAAGACCGAGGAGCGACAGACCTACGCGGTGAGCCGCGAGGCCACGACCACGGTCCAGGCCCCCGGCCGGGTGGAGCGGCTGTCCGTCGCAGTCGTCATGGACAACGGCGCGAACACGGGCATCACCCCCGCCGACCCCGCCGAGGTGCGGGCCGTCGTCTCGGCCGCCCTCGGCCTGGACCCCGCGCGGGGCGACACGATCGAGGTCACCCAGTTGCCCTTCCCGAAGCCGGAGCCGCAGGAGCAGCCGGCCGGTCCGGGGCTCCTGGAGCAGCTGCCGCGGCTCGCCGGCGCCCTCGTCGTGCTCCTCGTCGGCGCCGCCCTGTTCCTCATGATGCTCCGCTCCCGGGGCCGTCGTCGGGCAGAGCCCGTGCCCGAACTCACGTGGACCCGGCCGGAGGAGCTGCCCGCGGCGGAGGCCACGCCCGCCGTCGCCCCGCGACCGGCGGCGCGCCCCGCGGCCACCGACGTGATGGAGCTCGTGCAGCGCCAGCCCGAGGAGATCGCCACCCTGCTCCGCTCCTGGCTCGCCGATCGGAGGCGATGAGCGATGGCCACGGACCAGCTCGACATCCGTCGAGGCAACCTCACGCCGCCCCAGAAGGCGGCGGCCCTCGTCGTCGCCATCGGGACGCGGCAGGCGGCGAAGCTCCTGGAGTACCTGGACGAGGCGGAGATCGAGGCCCTGGCGGCGGAGATCGCGAACCTCCGGCACCTCCCCGCCGAGGTCCTCCACGAGGTCCTCGAGGAGCTCCAGGGGGAGGCGGCCGCCCGCGAGGCCGTCCTCCGCGGAGGGGTCGAGTACGCGAAGGAGCTCCTCTCCGAGTGGAAGGGGGGACGGGCGGAGGAGATCGTGGAGCGGATCGTGAGCACCTCCCTGGCCACGCCCTTCAGCTTCCTCCTCGAGGTGGAGCCCGCCGAGCTCGTCCAGTACCTGCAGGGCGAGCACCCCCAGACGATCGCGGTGGTCCTCGCCCACCTGCCCCCGACCCACGCGGCGACCGTCCTCGCCGGCCTCGAGCCGGCCCTGCGATCGGACGTGGCGGTGCGCATCGCGCGGATGGAGCGGGTCCCGATCGAGCTGATCCGCCGGGCCGAGGAGTCCCTGCGGGCCCAGCTCGGACGGACGGGCTCGCAGACGGAGCTCACGCAGCGCGGCGGGGTGAAGGAGCTCGCGAACATCCTGAACAGCGCCGACCGCGCCACCGAGCGGGCGATCCTCTCGGGCCTGGAGAGCTACTCGCCGGAGCTCGCGGACCAGGTGCGATCGCTCATGTTCCTGTTCGAGGACATCGTGCAGCTGCGCGACCGGGACATCCAGGAGATCCTGCGGAACGTCGAGCCCCAGGTGCTCGCGCTGGCGATGAAGGGTGTGAGCGAGGAGGTCCGGGAGATCGTCCTGCGGAACCTGTCCGAGCGGGCGCGGCAGACCCTCCTCGAGGAGATCGAGACCCTCGGCGCCGTGCGGGTGCGAGATGTGGAGGAGGCCCAGAGCAAGGTCGTTGCCGTGATCCGGCGGCTCGACGAGGAGGGCAAGATCGTGATGCGCCACGACGGCGAGGGAGGGTTCGTTGAGTAAGGTGCTCCGTCGCCCGGCGGTCGTCGGCCACGCACGACGGCTCGAGGTCCCCGGGCCGGGCGCGATGCCCGAGGAGGTCCGGGTCCTGCTCGAGGCGGAGCGGGGCGAGGCCTTCGAGCAGGGACGGCGGGCCGGTCTCGAGGAGGGGCGCGCGGCGGCCGCGGCCGAGGTGGGCAGGCTCCTCGAGCAGATCCGCGCGGCCCTCCAGGAGGGCCTGGAGGCCCTCGATCGGTGGCGGGCGTCGGAGGCGGACCGCGTGGTGGAGCTCGCGCTGCGGATCGTCCGACACGTGCTCGGCCGCGAGCCGGTCGAGACGGCGCGGCTCATCGAGCGGGTCCGGGAGGCCCTCGCCGCGATCGACGACGCGCCCCTGGAGCTCTCGGTCCACCCCGGCCAGGTCGAGCCCCTCGGGGAGGCGCTGAGCGAGGTCACGGTGCGGGGCGACCCCTCGCTCGCCCCCGGCGAGGCGCGGCTCGTGGGACCGTGGTCCTCGGCGGACCTGACGTTCGAGGCCGCCTGCGAGGTGATCCGCGAGGCCCTGTCGGGCGAGGTCAGAACCTGAGCACGAGCTCGGGACGGTCGGGCGTCGCCCGCTGCAGGGCCCCGAGCAGCGCATCGAGGACGTCCTCGGCCCGGTGGGCGCCGACGGTCTCCGTGACCACGACCGCGAGCCGCACGTCGAGCTCGCGCCCGCCGAGCTCCTCGGGGACGACCGCCGCGGCGGTGAGCACGCTCCGGATCCGGTTCAGCTGCACCACGTGGTCCCGGCGGGAAACCGTGGGCGCGAGCACGGCGAAGGTCCGCTCATCCAGGCGCGCCACGCGGTCCAGGCTGCGGACGCAGGCGACGAGCAGCGCGGCGACGTGTCGCAGCAGCTCCGATCGCCGCTCGGGCCCGGCCGCCGTGAGCTCGGGCAGCCCGGGGAGGTGGACCCCGGTGAGCGCGAAGGGCTCGGCGAGTCGATCCAGGCGCTGCAGCGCCATCTCGATCGCATCCACGAGCCCGTTGCGGTTCAGGAGCCCGGTCTCGGGATCGATCGTCGTGAGCGTGTCCAGCTGGAGACGGAGGAACCCGATCTCCTCGGTGAGGCGCTGCACCTCGGCTCGGAGGCGCTCGGCCTCCTCGCTCGGGTCGCCCGTGCGACCGCCCCGTCCCGGGGGCTCGCGCCTCCGCCGACCGGGATCGTCCCGCGCCGTCGTCGTCACCCCCTTCCGATGACGCTCGAGCGCTGCGAGCGCCCGGTGTCTGGTCCGAGCCTACCGCAGCGGCCGGGTTCCGAGGAGCACCCGAACGGCCGAGGCCGAAGGACCGTCGGCGGATCCCTTCAGGCCGCCCCCGCTCGGCCGACGGGACCGACATGGGCCGGCATCCTCCCGCCGAGGGCCTGCGCGAGCTCATGGAGCGGCTGTGGGCCGAGCGGCACCTGCTCGAGTTCCTCCTCTTCAAGCTGGTGACGGCGCGGCTCGTGCTCGCGGCCGACGCACGGGCCTTCGTCACCCCCGCCCTCGGCGAGGTGGAGATCGCGATCGAGCGGCTCCGCGAGGCCGAGCTCCTTCGCGCGACCGCCGTCGCTCGCCTGGCCGAGGAGTGGGGCGTTCCCGCCGAGCGTCTGAGCCTCTCGTACCTCGCGGAGCACGCGCCCGAGCCGGCGGCGACCCTGTTCCGGGAGCACCGGGAGGGGTTCCGCAAGCTCGTCGAGCAGATCGAGGAGGTCGCCGCGGAGAACCGCCGGGTGGCCCAGGCCGCGGCCGAGCACGTCCGTGAGAACCTGGACGCGCTCGTCGGGGCCGAGGTAGGGGACACCTACGACCCGACCGGGCGTCGGGGGGCCGCGGTCCCTCCCCCGGCCCGCGTGGAACGGGAGCTCTGAGCGATGGCGGACTTCGTCTCGCTGAACACCGCCCTGACGGCGCTGCGGGCGGCGCGGGTGCGGATCGACACGGCGGCGGGCAACGTGGCGAACGCTGCCACCCCCGGGTACACGAGGCGGCGAGCGGAGCTCGTCCCCGCGCCCTCCTACCTCAGCGCGTACGGGTGGTTGGGGGGCGGGGTGGACGTCGCCGCGATCGCGCGCACCCGGGACCTCTTCCTCGACGCCAGGGTCCGGGGGGGCCAGGACCTGCTCGGGCAGCTCTCGGTCCGGGCCGAGCTGCTCCAGCGGGCGGAGGGTGCCCTGGCCGAGCCGGACCAGGGGATCTCCGCCCCCCTGGCCGAGCTGTGGGCGGCCTTCGAGGACCTCGCCCTGGACCCCACGAGCTCGGGGACGCGCATCAGCGTCCTCGGCGCCCTGCGTGACGTCGCCGACCGCGTGCGAGCCGTCTCGGATGGCTGGGACGCCCTCGGGCGGGACGCCGCGACGACGCTGCGGACGCGTGTGGACGAGGTCAACGACCTCCTGGGGTCCCTCGCGGAGGTCAACCGCGCCATCGTGGCGACGCCGACCGGCCAGCCCGACCCCGCCCTCCTGGATCGGCGGGACCTCCTCGTGGATCGCCTCGCCGTGCTCATCGGCGCCCGCGCCATCGAGCAGGGGGACGGGACCGTTCGCGTGAGCGTGGGTGGGATGGGGCTCGTGGACGGGACCGTGGCCACCACGATCCAGCTCACCGCCTCCTACGACCTCGTGGACGTGCGGACCGGCGCGACGCTCGCGCCCGGCGGGGAGGTTGGCGGCTACCGGGCGTTCCTGCTCCAGGACCTACCCGGCCTGCGCGCCCGGCTGGACGCGTTCGCCGAGGATCTCGCGGACGCACTGAACGCCCAGCACCAGGCGGGGTGGGTCTCGGAGACGACCCCGGGCGGGCCGCTCCTCGCCTACACGCCGGGCGATGCGGCGCGCACGCTCCAGGTGGCGATCGCCGACCCCTCGGAGCTCGCCGCCTCCTCGCAGCCGGGGCCGCCCTTCCCGGCCTTCAACGGCGAGAACGCGAGGGCCCTCGCGGACCTCCGGACCGCCCTCGTCGCCGCCGGCGGGACGGACACGCTCGGCGGGGCCGCGCGAGCGCTCGCCGTCGACCTGGGCGCCTTGGTCGCCGGGACCGTGCGGGCGACCGAGACGCAGCGTCAGCTCGCCGCCGCGGCCGATCTCGCTCGCCGGGGGGAGCACGGGGTCTCCCTGGACGAGGAGATGACGGCCCTCATCGAGGCGCGCCATGCCTTCGACGCCGCGGCGCGGCTCATGAGCGTGGTGGACGAGGCCCTCGACGTGCTCATCAACCGGACCGGACTCGTGGGGAGGTAACGAGGGGATGCGGATCACGCAGGAGACCCTGGTGCAGGACTCGCTCGAGCGCCTTCGCCTGCGCCTGGCCCAGCTGCAGACCACGCAGGCCCGGGTGGCCTCGGGCAAGCTGGTGCGGCGAGCCTCCGACGACCCGGGGCGCATGGGCAGCGCGCTCGCCCTGCGGGCGCTGCAGCGCGCGCGGGAGCAGCAGCTGCGCAACGCCCACGACGGCGCGACCTGGGTCTCGCTCACGGAATCGCACCTGCGCTCGGCGGTGGAGAGCCTCCAGCGGGCCCGCGAGCTCGCCGTGCGGGCCGCATCCACGAGCTCGGCCACCGAGCGCGCGGCGATCGCGACGGAGCTCCTCGCCATCCGCGACGAGCTCGTCGCGGTGGCCAACGCGACCAACGGCGCGCAGGGCCTCTTCGCGGGCACGGCGACGGCGCCGGCGGTGAGCAAGGTGGGGGGCGTCTGGACCTACACCGGCGACGACACGCGGGTGGTCCGCCGGGTCGGGGACGCCGAGGACGTCGTGGTGAGCGTCACCGCCAAGGACGTGTTCGGGTTCGCCGCGGGGGCCGACGTGTTCACGATGCTCGAGGACCTGGCGGCCACGGTGAACGCCGGGGACGCCGCGGGCGTGGGAGCGGCCATCGCGGACGTGGACGCCGCCCTTCGACGGGTGCTCGACGGTCTCGCGGAGATCGGAGCCGCGGGCAACCGGATCGAGCGGGCCCAGGCGCGCCTGGGGGACGAGCGGGTCGCGCTCACCTCGCAGCTGTCCGAGATCGAGGACGTGGACCTCGCCGAGGCCATCATGGAGCTGCAGCTCCAGGAGGTCGCCTACCAGGCGACGCTCGGGGCGATGACGCAGGTGCTCCAGCCGTCCCTCGTGGACTTCCTGCGATAACCTGGGGCGACCGTGGGGGACCGGGTGAGCACGCTGACGACGGAGCGGATCGGACAGGAGCACGTCCTCACGTTCGAGGACGGGATCCCGGGCTTCCCGGGCTCGCGCCGGTTCGTCCTCGTAGAGGTCGCGGAGGACTCGGTCTTCCAGCTGTTGCAGAGCCTCGACGAGCCCGAGGTGGCCCTCGTCGTGACGGTGCCGTGGATCTTCTTCCCCGACTACGCCCCGGAGCTCTCGGATCTCGAGCGGGCGTCCCTCGGGATCGAGCGGCGGGAGGACGCGATCGTCTTCTGCCCGGTCACGCTCGACGCCGACCGGGAGACGATCTACCTGAACCTCCTCGCGCCCTTCGTGGTGAACGCCGCCACGCGACGGGGGCGGCAGGTCATCCTGCTCGAGTCGGGCTACCCGGTGCGGGCGCCCGTGAAGCTGGTGGCGGGCTGATGCTGGTCCTCTCGCGCAAGCAGGGGGAGTCCATCATCATCGGCAACGACATCGTGGTGACCGTGCTCGAGGTGCGGGCCGACCACATCCGCCTGGGGATCGACGCCCCCCGGTCCGTCAGCGTCCACCGGGAGGAGGTCTACCTCGAGGTCATGCGGGAGAACGCGGCAGCCGTCGCCTCCGCGGACCGCGACTCGCCGGTGCTGCGCCGGGCGAGGAAGCCCGAGGGTCCCCCGAGGGGGCCCGAGGCCGGGTCCCCCGCGGGGCCCTGAGCGCCCCGCGAGCAGCCGGTCGGGCTCACCCCGTGACCAGGTACGAGAAGTGCCACGGCTCGCCCCGCGGATCGAACCGGTGCCAGCCGAGGGACTCCAGGACCTGCGCGACGCGGCGGAACGCCGCGCTGTCGTAGCCCCCGTAGGCGTCGCCGTCCACGTCGATCGCGAGCCCGCGCTCGTGGTAGCTCGAGCCCGGCGGCGCCGCGATCCCCGGCTTGCGGTCGTACGCGGCCGCCTGCTGCTCGTGGCTCCGGTAGGAGTCGGTGACCCTGATCGGCGCGCCGAGGATCCGCGAGGCCTCCTGGAAACTCGCCATCGCGGCGGGGTTCAGGACCACCCCCCGCCACGCCACGAGCTCCGGGGTGAGCCCCGGGGGGAGCGGCGGACCGGTCGTGGAGACCCCGAAGCGTCTCGTGTCCGGCAGGAGGCTCCCTCGAGACGGGGCGAGGGGGGCCTCCGGCGCCGTGGCGAGGACCTGCTCGACCCCCGCGAGGACGGCGGGGAAGCTCGACGCCAGGCGAGCGGCCATCGCCTCGATCTCGGTCACGCGACCGAGGACCCCGTCGATCGCCGCCAGGGCGTCCATACGCGGGTCCCGTCGGCCGCCCCGGGTTCGGGTCAAGGGCTCGCGCGTCCCCCCGCCGGGGGATGATCGCCGACCGGGGGTCGGAGCCGTGGACCGGTCCCCTCGGGCCACGGAGGGGCCGCAGCCGAGGACGCGGGGTTTCCCCTCATCCAGGATCGCTGCGGCCAACCCGATACCTGGTGACAACTCGCGTGGCAGCAGGTCTCGATCACGACGAGGGGGGACACGTGGAGCGCACACTTCGCGATGGCGTCGCGGCGGGACCCGCCGATCCGGGGACGCCGGAGTCGTTGATCCTCGCCAACCTCGAGCTCGTCCAGCACGTCGTCAACCAGGTGTCGGCCCGCTACCCGCGGCACGTCGACCGCCAGGAGCTCTGGAACGCCGGCGCCCGGGGCCTGGTGGAGGCGGCCAACCGATACCGACCGGAGATGGGCGTCCCCTTCCCGCGCTACGCGATGGCGCGGATCCGCGGGGCCATCATCGACTCCACCCGGGACCGGGACTGGGCGGCCCGGGCCCTCCGCCGCAGCGCCCGCGAGCTCCGTCGCGCGGAGGAGCGCCTGGAGGAGCGGCACGGGCGCGCCGCCCGGGACGAGGAGATCGCCGCCGAGCTCGGGATCGGCGTCGCGGAGCTCCGCGAGCTCCGCGCCTCGGTGGAGCGGGCGACCCTCCTGCACCTGGACCACACCTACGAGGAGGAGGACGGCACGCTCGCCGAGCAGATCCCCGAGACGAGCGTGGACGTGCTCCCCGAGGAGGCTCTGGAGCGCCGGGAGCTGTACGGGACGCTCCGCACCGCCGTCCGCCACCTGCCCCCGACCCAGCGCATGGTGATCGAGCGCTACTACCTCGGGGGCGAGATGCTCCGCGACATCGCCGCGAGCCTCGGGGTCACGGAGGCGCGCGTGTCGCAGATCTGCTCGGAGGCGATCAACGCGCTCCGCGCCTACCTCGGCACCCTCTACGAAGGGGTCCCGGAGGTCCCGGAGAACGCCCCCGGCAAGCGGAGCCGGGCCGCGTTCTTCGGGCTGCTCGCGACGAACAGCACCTGGCGGGACCGCCTGGAGGCGGCCGAGGGCGAGTGGGTCGCGGAGGGGTCCCAGGCCAGCTGAGCGTCGGTGCTACCATCGGCTCACCGGTGGGTGGCGGCGAGGGTCCCAAGGAAGCGTGCGGCCTGTTCGGGGTGTGGGCCCCGGGTGAGGACGTCGCCCGGCTCACGTACTTCGGGCTCTTCGCGCTCCAGCACCGCGGCCAGGAGTCGGCAGGGATCGCGGTCTCCGACGGCGAGCACCTCCTCGTGTTCAAGGAGCTCGGTCTGGTCTCACAGGTCTTCGACGAGGCGACGCTGGCCACGATGCAGGGCGATCTCGGTATCGGGCACGTCCGCTACTCGACGACCGGCTCGACCACCTGGGAGAACGCGCAGCCGGCCTTCAAGACCGACGGCCACCGCTCCCTCGCGCTCGGCCACAACGGGAACCTCGTGAACACCCTCGAGCTCGCCGAGCGCGTCGGCGGCGCCTCGCGGGCCACGACGGACTCGGACCTCGTCGCAACGCTCCTCGCGGGATCCCTCGACGGCGGCCTCGAGGCGGCCTGCCTGGAGGTCCTGCCCAGCCTCCGCGGCGCCTTCAGCCTGGTGATGATGGACGAGCGGAGCCTCTTCGCGGCCCGCGACCGCCTCGGGCTGCGGCCCCTTTCCATCGGGCGGCTGCCGAGCGGGTTCGTGGTCGCCTCCGAGACGTGCGCCCTGGACATCGTCGGGGCCTCCTTCGTCCGGGACGTGGAGCCGGGCGAGCTCGTGCGGATCGACGACCGGGGTGTGGAGGCTCGCCGCTTCGCCCCGAGCCCGCGCTCGGCGCTGTGCGTGTTCGAGTACGTGTACCTCGCGCGGCCGGACTCGGTCCTGCGCGGCCGGACGGTCCACGAGGTCCGCCGCGAGCTCGGTCGGAACCTCGCCCGGGAGGCGCCCGCCGAGGCCGACCTCGTCGTGCCCGTCCCGGACACCGGGGCGTCCGCGGCCCAGGGCTACTCCGAGGTCTCGGGCATCCCCTACGGCGAGGGGCTCATGAAGAACCGCTACGTCGGACGGACCTTCATCCAGCCCTCCCAGTCCCTGCGGGAGCGCGGGGTGAAGCTGAAGCTGAACCCGATCCCCGAGACGATCCGGGGCCGGCGCCTCGTCGTGATCGACGACTCGATCGTTCGGGGCACGACGACCCGGCAGATCGTGCAGGCCCTGCGCGAGGCGGGCGCGGCCGAGGTCCACGCCCGGATCACCTGCCCGCCGATCCGGTGGCCCTGCTTCTACGGCATCGACATGTCCACCCGGGCCGAGCTCGTCGCCTCGGACCTCGCCGTGGAGGAGGTGCGCCAGTACGTGGGGGCGGACTCGCTCGCCTACCTCTCGATGGAGGGGATGATCGCGGCGACGGGCTCCGCGAAGGAGGCCTTCTGCCGGGCCTGCTTCGACGGCGAGTACCCCGTGGAGATCCCCGAGCGCGCCGGCAAGTTCCTCCTCGAGCACCCGGCGAAGTCGTGAGCGAGGCCTACCGCCGGGCCGGCGTGGATCTCGAGGCGGCCGCCGAGGCCGTGGCGAGGATCGGCGAGCTCGCCCGCGCCGCGACCCGACCCGAGGTGCGCGAGGGCGTCGGGGGTTTCGCGGGCCTGTTCGAGATCGCCCCGGGCCGGTACCTCGCGGCGGCGACCGACGGCGTCGGGACGAAGCTGGAGGTGGCGCGCCTGGCCGGCCGCCTGGACACCGTGGGGATCGACCTCGTCGCGATGTGCGCCGACGACGTGGTCTGCGCCGGCGCCGAGCCCCTGTTCTTCCTCGACTACCTGGCCGTCGGGCGGGTGGTGCCCGAGCGCGTGGCGGCGATCGTGGCCGGCGTGGCCGAGGGGTGTCGCCGGGCCGGCTGCGCGCTCCTCGGCGGCGAGACCGCGGAGCACCCCGGCGTGATGGCGCCCGACGCGTTCGACCTGGCCGGGTTCTGCGTCGGGGTCGTCGACGAGGACGGGCTGCTCGGGCCGCACCGCGTGCGCGAGGGCGACGCCCTCGTCGGGCTGCGCTCGAGCGGCCTCCACGCGAACGGCTACTCCCTCGTGCGCCGCGCCCTGCTCGAGGAGGGCGGCTACCGGCTGGACGACGTCCTGCCGCGTCTCGGGCGCCCCCTCGGCGAGGAGCTGCTCGAGCCCACCCGGATCTACGCCCCGCTCGTGCACGAGCTCGCCCGGGACGGGCTGGTCCAGGCCGCCGCCCACGTGACCGGCGGCGGCCTCCCGGAGAACCTGCCGCGGGCGTTGCCCGAGGGGCTCGGCGCCGAGGTCCGGGAGGGCTCCTGGCCGGTCCCGGCGATCTTCGAGCTCGTCCGCGAGGCCGCTGGCGCCACCGCCGAGGACATGCGCTCCACCTTCAACCTGGGCCTCGGGATGGTGCTCGTGGTCCGGCCCGAGCACGTGGCCGACGTGCGCGCGCGGGCCGCGTCGGCGGGCGTGCCCGCCGACGAGATCGGCTCGGTCGGACCCGGCCCCGGGGTCCGGTACCTCGCAGCTGTCTGAACGGCATCGCCGCGACGCCCGCGCGCTGCCGCCGGGGGGAGGCATCCCGCCTTGACCCCCACCTTGACCCCTGCCCCCCGGTATCGTGTTCGAAGGAGGGGGCCGGGACCCATGCGGCACCGGTGGCGGCCGGTCCTGGGTGCGGCCGGCGCCTTGGTCCTGGCGCTGGAAGGGTTCTCGGCGATCCGGGCGCTGGGGCTGCCGGAGGAGCCAACGACGGGCGCGCCGGGTCGGAGCAGGAGGCCATCTCCTGCGTGGTGGGTGCACGTCCCTCGCCAGGCGCCTCCGAGCGAGCCGTCTGGGTCGGGGACGGGCAGGTCCCGCCCGGGTGCGTCCCGTACTCGTGGGAGCGGCCGGGGGTCCACGTGTGCGGTGGGCGTCTCCACCGAGGTACCGGGACCTCGGTACGGGGACGGCTGGGCGAACGGCGGATCCGGTGCGACGACCTCCGAGGCGCGGGCGGGGTCGGGCCTCCCGTCGTGGGCTACGCGAGCCTCGGCCGTCCCGGGTGGCAGGCCGCCGGACGGGGGAGACCCTCCGGCCGCGCGAAACCGCCCATCGGGCCGGTACCGCGGGGCCCCGGTGTGCCGATACCTTGACACGGACGATGCAGACCGCCACCGCGTCGAGGAGCGTGCTCGTCGTCGACGACGAGCCCCAGGTCGTCTGGATGCTCCGGTTCAGCCTCGAGGCCGAGGGCTACCGGACGCTGGAGGCCCGGGACGGGGCGGCTGCCCTCGAGGAGATCCGGCGGCACCGGCCCGACCTCGTCCTGCTCGACGTGATGATGCCGGTGATGGATGGCTGGAGCGTCCTGCGGGAGCTCCAGGGCCTCCCCGAGGCCGAGCGCCCGCAGGTGGTCGTGGTCTCGGCACGCGCGAGCCTCCGGGACCGCGTCAAGGCGGCCGAGCTCGGGGCCGCGGCATTCGTCGCCAAGCCCTTCAACGTCGAGGACCTCCTCGACCTCCTGCGGACGCTCGAGGGACCGGCCTGAGCTCAGTGCGGGAAGCGCTGGTGCTCCTTGGGCACCACCGTCGTCCCGACGGCCCGGCACGTGAGGATGGGCTCCTCGAGGAACTCCGCGGCCGAGGGGGAGATGTCCGGCCGGGCCTGCCCGACCTTCCACACCTCGAACTCGCAGGTCCTCGAGGTGTTGCCGACGCGGACCATCCGGCCCCTGGCCTCGATCCAGTCGCCCGCGTACAGGGGCGCGAGGAACTCCACGGACTCGTAGGCGCGGAAGAGGCCCTCGTCGCCGTCGTAGCGCATGGCGAGCTCGGTGATGAGGTCGCCGATGATCTTCAGCTGCGTCGCCCCGGCCACCAGGCCGCCGCCGTAGTGGGCGTCCTCGGAGCCGAGCCGGAGACGGATGAACGCGGTGGGCAGCTCGTCGCTCATGGATCCCCCCTCCTGGAACGGTCGGACCGTCTCAGTCCGATACGACCTTGCCGAACCGGACGCCGCGGCGCGGTACCCGCGCGAGGGAGCCGTCCCTGCGGCGCACGACGTAGGTCTCGGCCTGCTCGTCGTACCACGCGAGGACGCCGACGGCCTCGCCGATGAACCCGTTCGGCAGCTCGAACTGGAACGACACGCGCTTGCCGACGTCGGTGGGCGAGACCTGGTACCGCGCGTCCATGGGTCCGTAAGCCTACCCGACGCCTCAGCGGGGCAACGCCCGCAGGCGCTCGGGGTCCTCGAGGAGCTCGACGAGGGCGCCGAGGGCGAGGCCGGCCGCCCGGCCGTCCAGGAGCCGGTGGTCGAAGGTGAGGCTGAGGGTGCAGGCCGGGCGGGCCTCCACGCGCCCCTCGACGACGAGGGCGCGGGGCTCGATGACGCCGAGGGCGAGGATCGCCCCCTGCGGGGGGTTGAGGATCGGCGTGCCGGCCTCCGAGCCGTAGGAGCCGGTGTTCGTGACGGTGATCGTGCCGCCCGCCATGTCCCCGGGCGCGAGGCGCCCGGCGCGGGCCGCCGCGGCCAGGCGGGCGATCTCCGCCGCTACGGCGCGGATGCCGAGGGAGCCGACGTCTCGCACGACCGGGACGAGCAGGCCCCGCTCGGTGTCGGTGGCGATCCCGACGTGGACCCGCCGGTGCAGGTGGATCTCGCCGAGGTCCGCGCGGTACGAGCCGTTCAGCCAGGGGTGCTCGCGGCACACCTCGGCGAGTGCGCGCACGACGATCGGCAGGGGGGAGAGGCCGAGCTCGGCGCGGAGCGCCTCCAGGGCGGTGCAGTCCACGGTGCGCCACGTGGTGACCTGGGGAACCTCGCGGATCACGCGGGTGAGGTTCTCCGCGATGGCCCGCCGGATGGGCGAGATGGGCACGACCTCGACCTCGGGCCCCCCCTGCTCGGCGCCGGCGCGGGCCGCCGCCTCGACGTCCTCCCGGGTGATCCGCCCGCCCGGCCCGCTCCCGCGCACCGTCCCCAGGTCCACGCCGAGGCGCTTGGCGAGGGCCCGCACCGCCGGCGTCGCGACCGGCCGACCACCGGGGGGCGGGGGGGCCGGCGCGGAGGGCC
>FWPU01008898.1_pt1 | contig 16441 bp, 17 predicted proteins | sample 2228361 | NCBI WGS metagenome assembly FWPU01 (sample SAMEA103939777, study PRJEB20133) | metagenome
GATGGCCACTGTTGACGCCGCCGAACAGGCCCGGGGGCGATTTGGCTTGGGGCGGGGCAAGCCCATGAAGCAGTCCACGCGGGAGGCCCTCTACGGCTATGCCCTGGCTTCCCCCTGGATCCTGGGCTTTGTTCTGTTCACCGTAGGCCCCATGATCGCCTCGTTGATCATCGGTTTCTTCCGTACAGATTTCCTCACCGAGTTCACTTTTGTGGGGACCCGCTGGTACCAGAATGTGTTGACCGATCCGCTGGTCCACAAGGCGTTGATTAACACCGCGATCTTCAGTTTCACCGTTGTTCCCCTAAACACCGTGATCGCCCTGGGCATCGCGGTGATGTTGAACCAGGGCATCCGGGGGCAGAGCTTCTGGCGGACGATCTACTACCTGCCCTCGGTGGTCTCGGGCGTGGCCGTTTCTCTCCTCTGGCAGTGGCTCTACCAGCCGGATTCGGGCCTGATCAACTCCATTTTGTTGCGTTTTGGCATCCAGGGGCCCCGCTGGATCTACAGCGAGGACTGGGCGTTGGCCTCCATTGTCATCATGACCCTGTGGGGGGCGGGTTCAGCCATGTTGATTTACCTGGCTGGTCTGCGGGGCATTCCTACCAGCCTCTACGAGGCGGCCGAGATCGATGGGGCCAGCTCCATCCGGCGTTTCTTTTCCATCACCCTGCCTCTACTTACCCCTACTATCTTTTTCAACGTGGTGTTGAACATCATCGGCTCCTGGCAGGTGTTCACCGCCGCCCTGGTCATGACCAACGGTGGACCGAACAACGCCACCCTGACCATGGTGCTGCAAATCTACCGAACGGGCTTTCGCAACTCCTATTTTGGCTATGCCTCGGCCCAGGCATGGCTTCTATTCATCGTGGTCCTGGTCTTTGTGATCCTGGCCCTGCGTAGCGCCAGCTCGTGGGTGCATTATGAACGGGTGTAAGGAATGGCTATGATTCACACGCTGCGAATCAAGCGCGAGCGCTTTCAGGGCAGTAACCTGGTCGAGCTGTTTTACCGCTTTTTGCTCTACCTGGCCGTGATCCTGGGCGGCATCATTTTCGCAGTGCCCTTCTACTGGATGATCCGTACGGCCCTGATGCCCACGTGGCAGGTGTATGTCTGGCCGCCCGAGTGGATTCCGGCAGAGCTTCACTGGGAAAATTTCAAAGTGCCCTTCGCCGTTTTTCCCTTTGCCCGTTGGTTTGTTAACAGTGCCATCATTGCCGGCGCGGCGGCCATTGGCACGGCCCTTTCCAGCGCCATGGTGGGCTTCAGCTTTGCACGCCTGCGCTTTCCCTTTCGAGACACCCTGTTCGTAGTGGTGCTGGCCACCATGATCCTGCCTGAACACGTTCGCCTGATCCCTACCTATCTGCTGTTCACTTGGCTGGGTTGGGTCAATACCTTTTTGCCCCTGATTGTGCCCCAGTGGTTGGCGCCGGCCTTTTTCGTTTTCTTGCTGCGCCAGTTTTTCATGACCATCCCCAAAGAGATTGACGACTCTGCCGCCATTGACGGCTGCTCGCCCTTCGGCCTGCTCTGGCGCATCCACCTCCCCATGAGCCTGCCCGCCATTGGGGTGGTGATGATCTTTCAGATCACCTTCCAGTGGAATGATTTTCTCAATCCCCTTATCTATCTCCACAGTGTGAAGAACTATACTGTGGCGCTGGGATTGCGGCTGTTCCAGGGGCAACTTTCCACCAACATGCAGGCCCTCATGGCGGCTTCGTTGCTGGCCATTCTCCCCACCATCGTGGTCTTCTTCTTTGCCCAGCGCTACTTTGTCCAGGGTATTGTGGTCTCTGGCGTGAAAGGATGAAAGGCGTTCCCATGGACCAGATCGTGGAGATGCCAGCCCAGAGGGCTGCGCAGCCGGTGCGCCAAGGAGTGGGTGGCCGTTGGTTGGGGGCCGCGTTGTTGCTCGTGGTGGCAGGAGTGGTCACTGCTGTGGCCTTCCGGATGCTGGGCTGGATGCCAGAAGATCCGCCTGCCGTCTCCCTTCAGATTCAGGATCCGACAGCGTTGGCCGAGTCGTTACCCCCGGCGGATACCGTGGCTGACGCCGCCGCCACTCTGGCTTCCACCCTCGGGATACCGCCGGAAGCCATCCTGGTTCAACTGCAGGAGGGCTGCGCCTGCAGTGTGCAGGAAGGCGGCGAGGGTCCCACCCTAGAGACCCTCCCGGTGGCCGAGGCGACGGAGCGGCTGGGCAGCCGGGGCAAGTTCTGGCTGCGGGTGCAGAATCTCAGCTGTTTCTACATGTCCACCGGGGAGCAGTATCGGGCCTACGTCTGCCAGCTGGTGCCAGAGTGATCGGCCCTGCGATCCCCTCATTTGTGCAGCTCTGTTTCGAGCCTCAGATTCCACCGATAGAGCTGGATAAAAATGTGTGTTCATCTGTGAAATCTGTGGTTTCTGCCGCCATCTGCGGGTCAAAATAAAGTACCAATATGGTGATTTGTGTCCACTTCAGTTGTGTATTGGGGAGGGAGGCTTTGTATGAAAGTCGGCGTTTTCGCCGTGGTGTTCAGCCGTCTGCCCTTCGAGCAGGCACTGGACTACATCCAGTCTGTGGGCGTCGAGGCGGTGGAGATCGGCTGTGGCGGCTATGTGGGGGATGCCCACTGTAAGCCAGCCGAACTGCTGGCGGACGAAGGGGCCCTGACGGCCTTCCGGCAGGCTGTCCGGCAGCGGGGACTCACCATCAGCGCCTTGAGTGCCCATGCCAATCCCCTCCACCCCAATCCCGAGATCGGCGAGGCCCACAAGGCCTATGTGGCGAACGCCATCCGCCTGGCCGCCCGGCTGGAGGTGGACACCGTGGTGACCTTTTCCGGGTGCCCTGGTGGCGGCCCTGGGGATCGGCACCCCAACTGGGTCACCTGCCCCTGGCCACCGGACTTCAGCGAGACGGTCCAATGGCAGTGGGAGGCGGTCATGATCCCCTACTGGCAGGAGGTGGCCCAGATGGCCACCCAGGAGGGAGTGCGCATTGCCATTGAGATGCACCCGGGCTTTTGTGTCTACAACGTGGAGACAGCCCTGGCCCTGCGGGAGGCGGTGGGGCCCACCATCGGTGTCAACTTCGATCCCAGCCACCTCTTCTGGCAGGGAGTGGATCCGGGCCACGCCATCCGCGCCCTGGGGGAGGCCATTTTTCACTTCCATGCCAAGGATACGCGCATCGACCCCATCAATACCCGGGTCAACGGCGTGCTGGATGTGAAGTCGTATCGGCAATTTGCCCAACGAAGCTGGATCTTCCGGACGGTGGGTTACGGCCACGGCGAGGAGGTGTGGCGGGACATGGTCAGCAATCTGCGCCTGGTGGGCTACGATGGCGCCCTCTCCATCGAACATGAGGATGGGCTCATGTCCGGCCGGGAAGGCTTCGAAAAGGCGGTGCGTTTTCTGCAGGGGCTGGTCATCCGGGAGCAGGCGGGCGAGACGTATTGGGCTTGAGGTCAATGCATGCGCGAGCCTACCTGGGACGGTGCTGGACGTTCACTCCATTAAGTATGATTGAAGATGATGGAAGGGCAGTTTATGTGACCGTTACAACATGTGGGTATTTCACGATCTTTTCATCCAGGGTAACCAGAGGACAGTTGAATAGCCGTGCCGTGGCAACGATGATTTGGTCGGCTGGGTCACGATGGAATTTCCCTGGTAGCCGGGTTGATTCGATGGCTATAGCCGGTGTTAGAGGAAGTAGACGAATACCTGGATAAGCCAGTGCTTGTTCAAACCATTCGGCCAATGGGCAAGGAAGTTCTAAACGACCATATTCAACCAGTTTGGCAATTTCCCAGCACGAAATGGCATTGACCCCGATAATGTCCCCTTCGTGCGCGGAGATTGCATCCATTTGAGGTTGAGAAAGGTGTGGATCTTCATGCACCCACCAGATCCAAATATGGGTGTCGAGCACGATCATTGTAGGATTTCCCACTCGTTCTCGGCTACACTTTCAAATGGCTTCAGATATCGAATCGGCTTGCCTCGCAAGGGATAGGGACTCTCTCCCGAAGGTTGTTGGGAACGTTCGTGGATAATGACCTCTACTTTCGTCCCTGCCGGAAAGGGAAGCCCCTTGACGACGAGGGTACCCTCTGAGGTGACCGTGGTTTCAAACCGATACTCTTCTCCTTTTCTGTTCATTTCACTCTCCCCCTCTATCTTGCTGACGGGCCGAATCAAAACCATTTCGGGACGATTGATTCGCCTAACGCCTCACAGCCGAAGCCGATAGCGACATTTCTGGCGCTCGCCCTGCATGTACATGTCGATATCCGGTGGCAGGTCCACAATTTCCACCAGCTCGGCGCCGGCCAGTTCACACGTCCGCCGGGACGCCCAGTTGTCCGGGTTGCATGTGATCCAGAGCTCCTGCAGGCCGTGGCGACGGGCCAGGGGTAGCAGCAGGCGGCAGGCCCGGGCCGCGTAGCGATGGCCCCGGTAGGGCGGATACACCTGGTAGCCGATGTGGCCGCCGTACATGCGCAGGTAGTGGGTATCGCCGATCCGCAGTTCGATGTAGCCCATGAGTTGGTAGGAGCCGGCCTGGCGCATCTCAAACCGATAGGCCGGCACATGGCCCAGGGAGGCAGAGCCGGGGTACCGGTTGGCCAGCAGCAATTTCAGATCCCCATCCTGCAGCGGGCCCGGCTCATAGAACTGGAAAGACGCCACCTTCGCCTCCTGATCTGTTTGCACCTGGTTTGTTTGCACCTGGGACGAATCTTTCTCCCCCGACATACCGCCAACCTCCTGACCCTCCATCGAGTCTCCAACCGCCACGATCCAGGATAACATAACCCCCCAGGGGCAGCAATTTTATCTCCAGATCCCAGGCGACTTCGTTTCCCTCACTTCTGCTGAAGCCAGGCCAGCATCTGGCGGATCTGGGCCGCGTGGCCGGTGGTGCGGTAACTTTCCGGCACCTGCGCCCACGCCGGCCCCTCGGGGACGGCATCGCCAAAGGGCAGGCCCACCCACTGGATCAGCCCGGCATCATCCAACCCGTCGGGCGGCGCCTCCCGGGCCAGGGCCACGCGACAGGCCTCCTCCAGCCGGTCGAAGTAGGCGATGTTGTCCTGGAGCAGCCGGGGGCCGGCCTCCACCGGTCCGTGGCAGTAGAGCACGCTCCTGGCGTTCAGGGCGGCCAGACGCTCCAGGGAACGGCGCATGTGGGGCAGGTCCGCCGCGCGGTCCGCCATGGGGAAGGGCAGCTCGGCTGCGTCCCCGGCCAGCAGGGTCTCTATCTCCGGCAGGTAAATGGAAATATGGTCCGGGGTATGTCCTGGTGTAGCCATCAACTCCAGGGTCAGGTCACCGCCGTCGATGGTCAGCCTCTCGTCAAAGAGGAGGTTGGGCGGCGTCAACTGCACGTCGCCGAAGATGTCGGGCTCCTCCGCCTGCAGCCGTTGGAGCAGCTGCCGGGACTCCACCCCGGTGCAGCGGGCCAGGGCCTCCCGCTGGCCGACGATGGGCGTGCCCAGGTCGGCGAAGACCTGGTTGCCCCAGCAGTGGTCATAGTCCGCGTGGGTGTTCACCACCAGCAAGCTGCGGCCCTGGGTCAGGTATGGCCGGGCCAGGTCGAGCAGCTGGGCACCGGTGGCCGGGTTGATGAGGGTGTCCACCACCACCAGGTAGCGGCGGGTGACCACCAGAAAGGTCGCCACCAGGGCGTCGTTCCGGCAGACGAGGATACGCGCATCCCAGCCGGCATTGGCCACCGGCTGGACGTGGTTGCTGTGGGGCATGGGCTTTCCTTCGGCGTCCTTTTCAGGTTTGGCTCATCTACCACAAATGTGCGCTACCTACCCCGGTTTCGCAGGGAACCAAGCAGGTTCGCACACATTTGGGAGATGAGCCTCAGGGTTTGGATCGGCTCGGGGTTGTTGATGTTATGGCCAGTTCCTGAAGGCGGGGCAGGTGTTTCTCCAGAGAGCGGAGGAAGGCCCTGGTGACGGGGGTCAGGTGGGCGTGGCGGTTCCACACCAGCTTCAGGGTGCGCCAGAGGGGCCTGCCCTCAACGGCCAGGGCAGCCAGCATCCCGGCTTCCACTTCCCGCCGCACCACATAGTGGGGCAGAATGGTGATGTCGTCTCCCTGGGCCACCGCCCGCTTGATGGACTCCATGTTGTCGAACTCTGCCGCCACCTGAACCTGTACCCGGGCCGCCCGCAGGGCCTCCTCCAGCCAGATGCGGGTCTGGCTGTGGCGCTGGCGCATGACAAAACGCTGACCGGCCAGCTCCCCCATGGCCACGGTGGATCGGTTCCACCAGGGGTGTTCAGGCCCTACGATGACGAACTGCTCCACATCCTCCAGCGACAGCACGCCGATTTCGTCGTTATCCAACTCCTCTAGCTCCCCTTCAATCAGGCCGATGTCCATCTCCCCCCGGAGCAGCCCTTCCATGATCTGGGGGGTGGTTCGGGTTTGGATGGCCACGGTGAGATTGGGGTAGCGGCGGCGAAAAGTCTGGGCCCAATCGGGCAGCAGGTACACGCCGATGCCGGGCGTCGCAGCCACGGTCACCTGGCCACCGGGCAGATGCCGGATGTCGGCCACTGCATTTTCGGCCTCGGCTACCAGGTGCAGAATCTCCTGGGCGTAGCGGTACAGGGTTTCGCCGGCAGGGGTGAGGGAGACGCCCCGCCGCCCCCGGCGAAAGAGGCGTGTGCCCAGGCTGGCTTCCAGATCCTGGATGTGTTGGCTCACCGCGGGCTGGCTCATCAACAGGCGTTCGGCCGCGGCGCTAAAGCTGCCGGTGCGGACCACCAGGGCAAAGATTTCCAGTTTATAGAGATTTAGCATAAGTCCTCACTTATGCTAAGTATAAGCAAGTCGGCAGCCCTGGGCAAGTTCCATCAGGTGTACACTGTTCACCATGAACCGTTTGGGAGGCTCGAGGGGCTCTCAGCCGCCCGCTGTCGCCAGCCCCGAAGGGGCAGCCGGTTTTCGTAGGGGCGGGCCCCCGTGCCCGCCCGCTGTCGCCCTGTCCCGGCGGGTGAAGGCACGGCGACGGATGCGCCGTTCGCAGCGGGCCTACAACGAGGTGGCATGCCCGGTAGGGGCGGGGCTTGCCCCGCCCGCTGTCGCCCTGTCCCGGCGGGTGAAGGCACAGCGACGAATGCCAACATCAGAACGCCAATATCATGATGCCGACAAAAGGAGAACGAGGATGAACCTGTTGAATCGTCTGTTTGGTGTAAGCCAGCGCCAGACCATCAGCCCGGCCGAGTATCAGGCTCGTTACGTGGACGCCCAGGTGCCCCACACCCTGGTGGATGTGCGCACGCCGGCCGAGTTCCAGGAGGGATTTATCCCAGGGGCCATCCAGATCAGCCTGCAGGAGTTGCAGCAGAAGATGGGGCGTATTCCCAAGGACCGGCCGGTTATCGTCTACTGCCGCAGCGGCAATCGCAGCGCCTTTGCCGCCAACCTGTTGATGCAGGCCGGATACGAAGAGGTGTACGACCTGGGCGGTATCGTGGACTGGGCACGCGCGGGCCTGCCGGTGAAGCGGTAGGACACAACGGCGTATCTGGGAGTGGGATGCGTAATCCGTCAGGCGTAACCGGTCGATGGACACACGCACCACGCGCTCTGCGCCACGTCGTGGGCCTGTGTGGAAAATGAAAGGAGTCTAGAATGTTACTGCGCTATTTTTACGATGAACGGCTGGCCCAGGCCAGCTACCTGGTGGGCTGCGTGGCCACCGGCGAGGCCCTGGTGGTGGATCCCGCCCGGGACGTCACGCCCTACCTGCGGGCAGCCGAGAAGGAAGGCCTGCGCATTACCCATGTGACCGAAACCCACATCCACGCCGATTTCGTCAGCGGCAGCCGGGAGCTGGCCGCGGCCACCGGCGCCACCATCTACCTGAGCGACATGGGCGATGCCAGCTGGAAGTACGGCTACGCCGATGAGCCCAACGTCATCCTGGTGCGGGATGGCGACTCGTGGATGGTGGGCAACGTCCGGGTGGAGGTGCTCCACACGCCTGGCCACACGCCCGAGCACATCTCCTTCATGATCACCGATACCGCCGGCGCCGACCGACCCATGGGCATCTTTACCGGCGATTTCCTCTTCGTGGGCGACGTGGGCCGCCCCGACCTTTTAGAGGAAGCCGCCGGCCTCAAGGGCACCAAGGAGCTGGGAGCACGTCAGCAGTTCCAGACGGTGCAGCGCTTCAAAGAGTTGCCCGACTACCTCCAGATCTGGCCGGGCCACGGCGCGGGCAGCGCCTGTGGCAAGGCCCTGGGCGCCGTGCCTTCCACCACCCTGGGCTACGAGAAGCTCTTCAACCCCGCCTTCCAATTCCAGGAGGAAGAGGCCTTTGTGGCCTGGCTCCTGGAAGGACAGCCGGAGGCGCCCCGCTATTTTGCCCAGATGAAAAAGGTCAACAAAGAGGGGCCGGCCCTGCTGGCCAGCCTCCCGTCGCCGGCTCGCCTGGACCGGGCCGCGCTGGACCGGATCCTCGCGGCCGGGGGACAGGTCTTCGACCTGCGCAACCGGGGGGACTTCGCCGCGGCCCACGTGCCCGGCACCATCAACGTGCCCGCCGACAACAACAGCTTCGTCACTTACCTGGGCTGGCTGGTGGACTATGCCCGGCCCGTCTACCTGGTGCTGCCGTCGGTGGATATGGCGGCCGAGGCCCTGGTCGCGCTGCATTCCATCGGCATCGACCAGGTGGCCGGCTACATGGGGCCCGATGCCCTGGTCCATGGCACCCAGGCCCTTCCCGTCATCACCGTGCGCCAGCTGGCCCGACGGCTCTCTGACAGCGGCTCGCAGGAGGACGTCATCATCCTGGACGTGCGGGGCCGGGGCGAATATGCCGAGCGGCACATTGTGGGGGCCTGGCACATTCCCCTGGGGCACCTGCCCCAGCGGCTGGTCGAGTTGCCCCGCAACCGGCCCATTGTCACCCAGTGTGCCAGCGGCTATCGTTCCCAGATTGCCGCCAGCCTGCTGGAGGCAGCCGGCTTCGATGATGTGATGGCCCTCAACGAGGGGACCGACTGTTGGAGCCGTTACCTGCCCACGGAAACGGGGCAGGCCATGGAGGCCATAAAGGCAAGTTGACGTGATGGAACAGTTGGCGATTGATCTTGCATTGGGCTTTGCCATCGGCGCGTCATTGGGATTATTGGGCGGCGGCGGTTCCATCCTGACCGTGCCGGCCCTGGTCTACGTGGTGGGCCAGACACCCCAGGCTGCGGTGACGGCCTCGCTGATGATTGTGGGGGTCAACAGCGCGCTGGGCGCAGTGATGCATCGGGCCCAGGGGACGTTGAACTGGCGGGTTGCAGTCGTCTTCGGGGGCGTGGGCATGGCAGCTGCCTACCTCTCGGCAGGCTGGTCCCGCTGGGTATCGCCCACCACCCTGATGATCCTCTTTGCCCTGCTCATGCTGACTGTGGGATTGCTCATGATCCTGAAGCCGCAGCCTGTCAACGGGGATGGCCGGGGGCGGGGCTGGGGGGCAACGGTGCTGAGTGGGGCCATGGTCGGGGTGTTGACCGGCTTTTTAGGCGTAGGCGGAGGCTTTCTGATTGTGCCGGCCCTGGTGATGCTGGTGGGGCTGCCCATTCGCCAGGCCGTGGGCACTTCCCTGGTGGTGATCGCCATGAACAGCCTGGCCGGCTTCCTGGGCCATCTGTCCGGCGCGGCCATGGACCTCCAGGTGGTCACCATCTTCGTCGGGGCCGGCCTGATGGGCGCGCTGGTGGGTGCACGACTGGCCCGGGTCGTGCACCCGGATCATCTGCGGAAGGCCTTCGCCTTCTTCGTCATCGGGCTGGCCCTCTTCCTTCTGGCCGACAATCTGCGGGGGGCTTGAGGCCAGATTGGACTGGCGCCCTGTCCGTTCTGCCACCTCAATTCTGCCACCAGGGGACCATGCGGGGGGCCACCACGGCAGGCACCCCCAACAGTTTCTCCACCTCCTCCTGGGGGCGCACCTCCAGGGCGTTGATTACCGCGATGACGCCGGGCTGGCTGGCAGCAATCTCCTCAGCCGCCCGGCGAGCTTCTTCACTGTTCACAGTGCCGCTCAGGGTGATCACCCGCCGGTCGTTGATGACTTCGATCACCTCGTCGCTGGTGCGGGGATCGCTTTGCAGTGCAGCCACCACCCGGACCTGGATGGCGGCGTCCGTGTCCAGGCGGTTCTCCACGTCGATGACGCCCTGGATGGAGCGACCCAACTGCTCCGCCTCGCGCTTGGCCTGGGCGTCCGCCACCACGCCCCGCAGCCGCAGGATGCCATCCTCGATGGTGGCGGTGACGTGGCTGAAGTCCGAAACCGCCGCGTTGAAGCGAGCCTGGAGCTCGGCCAGGATGTCAGCGGCCGGCCGGTCGGTGTAGCGGGGCAACTGGCGCAGGTCCTCGTTGTCGCCCCGAATGAAGACGCCGCTTTCGTCCACGTATTCGATCCAGTCGACGGGGATGACCACCCGGTAGGGCAGGACGCCCCGGCGGACCACCAAGTGGGTGATCTCCCAGCTCTTCTGATCCACCAGCAGGTGATGGATTCGTCCCACCATGCCGTCCAGGTTTTTCACCGGCGTGTCCCGGCCAATGGCCTCCAGATCCGAGCGGATCCCCTGGGGCACCCGATGGCGGATCATGGGCACCACCGGCTCGGGATGATCGGGGATCCCGTAGTAGGTGAGCCAGTGTGCCACGTGTTCGGAGCGATAACCCTGCCGGGAGCGCCAGTCGGGCGCGGGGAGCTGGAACTCCACTTCCCGATATTCGGGGTATCGGCTCAATTCACTGCTCTGGATGGAGAGATAGATCGTGTCCTCTTCCACCTTCTCCACGATGGTGACGGGCAGGACCCCATCCTGCTTCTGCAAAAACCCCTTTTCCACGATCAGATCGGTCACCCGGTGGGTGTAGGGGTCGATCACCACCTTGCGCAACGTGCCGCAACGGCCATCCCGACAGTGGACCGCTGCCCCGATGGTAAATGGGTATTGATGCATGGCGTCCTCCTTTCCAGGTAGGGTGCGTGTTCTTTTGCCCTGCGCGTACCTTGATCTCTATCCCTACTGTCTTTGCACTTTCATTTTGAACCACAGATTCCACAGATGGGCACGGTTTTGCCCCAGCGCTATCGGTGTAATCTGGGTCATCTGTGGAATCTGTGACAGAGCTGGAAGATCCCTTGTCTCTGCCAAAAACTGAATGCCTCCTACCTCCATTCATCGCGCCCTTCCATCAGAAGAAGACAAGCGCGACACTAGAGCATTGCAAGCGGATTGTCAGCAAATGGTTAGCGGGGAAGGGGTCCCGGGTAGCGACATGGTATACTGGGGATGGTATACTAGAAGGGCCTGGCGGCGCTTTCGGCAGGCCGCCGATGCTGTATGCCCGGATGGGTTGGATGGCCGGCCCAGGAGTGTGGACGGCCGGGAGGATTCCCATGACGGCCCGTTGCAGGTGTGGCCCACGTGGTGTTGGGCCTTTGGCTACCGAGAAGGGAATGGTATGTTGACACCGTATATTGTGCTCTGTGATGGAAAGTGGTATCTGTTTATCGGCTGCGCCATTGATTCGATCCACGAGACGAAACAGGCCGCGCAGCACGTGAAACAGGAGTGGCTACGCAAATATCAGGAGAACTGGGAGGCCACAAACCGTGAACGCCAGAATGTCCGTTCCTTTTCCCACAGCAACGGCAGCGGCCCGTCTCACAGCCCGGCTGTGGATTCGGTGGACGAATGAACGTAGGGGCAGCCAGGGGGAGCCTGCCGCCATGGAAGCCACAGGGGCCGGTTGTTCTCTATGTCTGCAATCTGGCTGATTTTATTGTCGGTATCATCCAGCGTGGCCGGGCAAACGGCTTTGAAACTGGGGGTCAGCCGGCCCGGCGCCGTGGCCGCCAGCGGCAATCTGCTGTCCCTGGTGGTCTACATCCTGACGACGCCCCTGATCTGGCTGGGGCTGCTCCTGTATGGGGTGGGGGCCCTGGCCTGGATCGCAGTTCTGGCCCAGTTGGACCTCAGCCTGGCCTACCCCTTCCTGGCCCTGAACTTTGTCCTGGTGGCGCTGGTCTCCCGGCTTGGCCTGGGGGAGGAGATCCCACCGGCCCGGTGGATCGGCATCATCGTCATCTGCGTGGGCATCCTGCTGGTGGCCCACAGCAGCCGCTCCTAGCGCCAGGAGGCGTCCATGCGTCCAGGAATCCGACGGTGCATGATTGAACGGACCTTTGCTTGAAGGGCGTTGGAAAGAGCATGAGTGCCAAAGTTCTTGTGGTGGAAGATGAACCTGCCCTGGTGGACACCCTGGAATACAACCTCCAGCGCCAGGGCTACCAGGTCTCCGTGGCCACCGATGGGACCCAGGCCCTGAGCGTGGCCCGGAAAATCCAGCCCGATCTGATCGTGTTGGATGTCATGTTGCCGGGGCTGGACGGCTTTGAGGTGTGCCGCATCCTGCGGCAGGAGATGAACGTGCCCATCCTCATGTTGACAGCCCGCACCGAAGAGGTGGATAAGGTGGTGGGGCTGGAGGTGGGCGCAGACGACTACCTCACCAAACCCTTCAGCATGCGGGAACTCCTGGCCCGCATCAAGGCCCTGTTGCGCCGGGTACGCCTGGTGCGGGAGGAGATGGCCGGCGCTGAACGGACTGAGGGCGGCGAGCAGGTGCAGACGGAACGCTTCGTCTTTGGCGACCTGGTGATCGACCTGGGGCGACATGAAATGTCCTGTGGCGGCCGTACCTTCCACCTCAAGCCCAAGGAGTTTGAACTCCTGGTCTTTCTGGCCCGCAACCGGGGCATCGTCCTCAGCCGGGATCTCATCCTGGAACGGGTCTGGGGTTGGGACTACGACGGCGGCAGCCGCACGGTGGACGTCCACGTCCGCTGGCTGCGGGAGAAGATCGAGGAGGAGCCCTCAAATCCCAGACGCATCGTCACGGTGCGTGGGATCGGCTACCGCTTTGAGGGCTGAGCGTGCCACTGGCGCGGAGGGACGTGGAACTGTTGAGCCCCGTGGGCAGGAGGATGCAGAGAGTATGGATACCCGGCATTGGGAGCGCTGGCGTCCGGTGCTGGTGGATGGGCTTTTGATCCTGGCCCTGATGGCTGGTTTGGCCCTCTATCTTTCCCTGGCCATCCACAGCCGGGTGCAGGAGGGCCAGGTCGCCCAGGAGATAGCCCGGCTGCAGCGGCTGGCCATCCAGCCCCAGCTGGTGGCCGCCTGGCACGCCGGCAGCGATGAACTCCAGGTCCTGTTGGCCCAGGAAGCCGCCGTCCTGGGCGGACGCCTGGCCGCAGTGTCCAACGCCGGTCAGCTCCGGGCTGCCTCCCATCCCACCGCAGGGGATGCCATCCCCTGGGCCAGCCTGCCAGAGGTGCGGCAGGCCATCAGCCAGGGCGTGGCCCACGCCCTGCGCCCAGACCCCCTGGCCGAGGAGCCGGCGCTGCTGGCCGCCGCGGTGGTGATGGAGAACGGCCGACCCCTGGGGGTCCTGCACTGGACCCTGCCCCAGGCCGAGCTGGAGGTCGGCATCCCTGCCCTGTGGCGGCCCATCGGCCGGGCCGCCGTGATTGCCATGGCCCTTCTGGTGGCCCTGCTCACCGTACGGGCAGTCCAGGCTTCCCGGCGCATTCGGCGCCTGGCCGACGTGGCGGAACGGGTCACCCAGGGGGACCTGGATGCCCGCATCCACTCCCTGGGCAGCGGTGAGATCGGCCAGTTGGCTCAGGCCTTCAACCGCATGGCCGACAAGCTCCAGAAGCAGATCAAAAAACGGGGGCGGGAGAAGGACCGGCTCAACACGGTGCTTCACGTCATGACCGACGGCGTGCTCATCCTCAACCGCCATGGCCGGGTGCGCCTGCTCAATCCGGCAGCTGCCCGCCTGCTGCGGGCCGAGCCGGAACGGACCTTACGGCGTTCCTTCATCCAGGTGGCTCGAGACCACCGCATCGTCGAGGTCTGGACCCGCTGCCGTGAAAGCGGCCAGGAAGAGGTGGCAACCATGGAGCTGACGCCCACCCAGTTTTTGCGGGTGATCGTGGCCCCCTTCCTCAAGGGCAAGGATCGGGGCTACCTGGTTCTGCTCCAGGACTTGACCCAACTCCGCCGCCTTCAGATGGTCCGCCAGGATTTCATCAGCAACATCTCCCACGAACTGCGCACGCCCCTGGCCTCGCTCCAGGCCCTGGTAGAGACCCTCCAGGACAGCGCGCTGGAGGATCCGCCCGCCGCCCGCCGCTTCCTGGATCGGATGGCAGTGGAGGTGGATGCCCTAACCCAGATGGTGGAAGAGCTGTTGGAGCTGTCCCGCATCGAATCGGGGCAGGTGCCCCTGCGCCTGCGGCCCACGCCCGTCCATGAAGCCGTGCTGCCCGGGGTGGAGCGGCTGCGTCCCCAGGCGGAGCGGGCCCAGCTGGAGCTGGCCATCCACCTGCCGCCGGATCTACCCCCCGTGCTGGTGGATGCGGTGCGGGTGCAGCAGGTGATCACCAACCTGGTGCACAACGCCATCAAGTTCACGCCGGCGGGTGGCCGGGTGGAGGTTTCCGCTCAGACCGGCGAGGGGGAACTCATTGTCACCGTGGCGGACACCGGTATCGGCATCCCGCCCCAGGATCTGCCCCGCATCTTTGAGCGCTTCTACAAGACGGATCGCTCTCGCGCGGCCGGCGGTACCGGGCTGGGGCTGGCCATCGCCAAGCATGTGGTCCAGGCCCACAGGGGGCGCATCTGGGCCGAGTCCGTCCCGGGGGCAGGTAGCCGTTTCTATTTTACCCTACCCTTGGCCGAAGCCATGCCGGACGACTCCGCGCCCTCGGCAGGCACGGCCCTGGCCCGTACGGTTCCTTCCTGACTTCTTCTTCCTGACCCCGTTTCCCACACGACTTTCCACCATCCCCGTTTGTTAACACAGTTTTTACAACTCCTTAACCGATTCGTTGTCAAATGTGCTTCAGCCATTAACCGATGCCCTTTACCATGGGGGCGTCTGGCAGTGGATCCTGGCGTGTGGCCCGCCGTTGAGCCCCATTCAGATGGGGAGCGCAGAGGGCGGCGAATCCCTGCCGGGGGCGGACACATTGAAAACCCATTCATGAACTGTTATCGAAGGAGCTCACAAATGCGAAAACTGGTGGGATTGGCGTTGCTGCTTGGTGTACTGGTGATGGCCGCCTGCACGGCGCCGGTAGCGACACCGGCGGCCGGCGAGGGCGCTGCCCAGGAGAGTGCGCCAGCCGAGGCAGAGGCGGCTGACCAGGGCGACACCATCATCATCGACGGCTCCAGCACCGTGGCGCCCATTTCTTCGGCTGTGGCCGAAGAGTTCCAACGGGGGAATCCCGGCGTCCGGGTGCCGGTGGGCATCTCTGGAACGGGCGGCGGTTTTAAGAAGTTTTGCGCTGGTGAAACCGACATCTCCGACGCTTCCCGGCCCATTAAGGAGAGCGAAGTCGAACAGTGCGCCCAGAATGGCATCGAGTACATCGAGTTGCCGGTGGCCTTCGACGGCCTGGCCGTGCTGGTGAACCCGGCCAACGACTGGGCCGAGTGCCTGACGGTGGGTGAGCTGAAGACCATCTGGGAGCCGGCCGCCGAGGGGGTTATCACCAACTGGAACCAGGTGCGGCCCGACTTTCCGGATCGCCCCCTCAACCTGTACGGCCCTGGCGTGGACTCGGGCACCTACGACTACTTCACCGAGGCCATCGTGGGTGAAGAGGGAGCCAGCCGGGGCGACTTCCTGCCCAGCGAGGATGACAACGTTCTGGTCCAGGGGGTCGCGGGGGACGAGAATGCCCTGGGCTTCTTCGGCCTCGCCTACTACGAGCAGAACCAGGACAAGCTGAAGCTGGTGGCGGTGGATGGCGGTAATGGCTGCGTGTTGCCCAGCGCCGAGACGGTGATCGACGGCACCTACCAGCCCCTGTCTCGCCCCATCTTCATCTACGTCAATCGAGCCCGGGTGGACGAAAAGCCCATCCTGAACGACTTCATCACCTTCTACCTGGAAAACGCGGCCGCCCTGTCCGTCGAGGTGGGCTATGTGCCCCTGAGCGACGAGCTCTACCAGCTGGCCCAGCAGCGCTTTGAAGAACGCATCACCGGCTCCATCTTCGAGGGGCTGGGCTCCACGGTGGGCGTCTCCCTGACGGATCTGCTGACCCGGGAGAAGGGGGAATAAAGGAGGCCAGTATCCCTGGCCGAGATTTGAACGGCACCCAAGGCTCACATCTGCCAGCCAATGGGTACCTGGGAGAGGTCGCGAGGGCTCCTCGACGGCCTCTCCCGGCTGTTTTGTCTGGGACCCGGGATCTGGGGACCATGATAGAATTTAGAAACATGCGAAGGAACCAATCCATGGTTGTCTCGAAGCTGGAAGAAACGTTGCCTGCCGCCCGGCGGCAGGAGGTGAG
>FWPU01008899.1_pt1 | contig 16437 bp, 13 predicted proteins | sample 2228361 | NCBI WGS metagenome assembly FWPU01 (sample SAMEA103939777, study PRJEB20133) | metagenome
CTGATCCACCATGAGCCAATTAGTTCATTCATCTCCAAGGTAGTATAAAGTCTTTCGCCAGTTTTATAGAAATCCTCTCTTAATTCCTCAAATCTTTTTTGGAATTTCCTGTGCTCTGAGATATGAAACTCTACCTCAGGATAGCTATAGTGCTTCATATATAGCTCTTCAAGGGAAAAATGGTTATTTATATAGTCTCCAAGAAAGAGCATCATCTCATCTATGAGTTCCTTGCCTCTACCTTCATGACATGCGGTTCTTAAATCCTTAAGTCTTCTTAGAAGCTCTTTATGCTGGTTATCAATATCAGAAATACCTGTTAAAAGTTCCTCAGTCCATTCAACTGCCATTATCTATGCCCTCCATAATCCATGTAGGTTACAGTATTCTCTTGCATGAACATCATGAGCATCAATATTAAAGACCGCTTCTGCAACATCGCCAGGCTTAAGCATCTTTCTGTAGACCATATCATGAGTAATAAGCTCAATCCATTCTATATAATGGCTCTCTTCCATAGGATGGGGTATGCTACCTACCTTTACTTTGTATCCACCATCTATTTTCTCTATGACAGGGACATGTTTTTCTTTTGAAGCATCAACTGTATTTTCCTCAAAAAGTATCATAGGCTTACCACAGCATACCAAAGTGCCTATTCCCTTATGAATGACCTCGACTATATTGCCACATATCTCACATTTGTAAACTTGTAGTCTCTCTGTCATTGTCATCCTCCTTTTTTATCAGGGGGATGTCCCCCTTGAGTTCAGTAGTTCAGTCTATTTCATCGCCTCATAGACCTTACCCACCAACTCCTCTGAAGGCTTCAGGGTCTTCTTACCTGGTTCCCATTTTGCAGGGCAGACCTCTTGAGGATTCTCCCTCACATACTGAAATGCCTTTACCTTTCTTAGAAGTTCATCCATATCCCTTCCTACATTATAATAACTCACCTCAGAACCCACAAGTACACCATCAGGGCTTATAATAAATGTACCTCTCAAGGCAAGACCTGTCTCTTCATCATATACACCGAATAACCTTGTTACAGTGCCCTTTGGATCTGCTCCCATATGATACCTGACATTCCCAAGAAGTTTTTCCTGATGATACCATCCATAATGTACAAATTTTGTATCCGTGCTTACAGAGACGACCTCACAATCAATCTTCTTCAACTCATCATGCTTTTCAGCAAGGTCTGCAAGTTCAGTGGGGCAGATGAATGTAAAGTCAGCAGGATAAAAGACAAGGACGGTCCATTTTTTGTTCTTCACTGCCTCTGACAGGCTAAACTTACCAAACTTTCCTGTCTCTGGCTCAAAGGTTTCGATCTCAAATTCAGGCACCTTTTGTCCGATTTTAACTGAAATTACTTCTGACATCTTTACCTCCTAAATGATTTAATATTAAGGGTCAAGGACCCTATGAATTCCTTTTACATCTAACACAGTAGCCGTAAAACTCTATGTGGTTCCCTGTAATCTCAAAACCTGTCTTTTCAGGCACACTGAGTTTATAATCAATATAGAGATCGACTATCTTCCCGCACCCCATGCATATAATGTGGTGGTGAGGGGTTGTGTTAGGATCAAATCTCTTTTTTTCTGGATCAATCTTTAATTCCGTGATAACGCCAGCTTTCTTAAGAACCTCAAGGGTGTTATATACAGTAGCAAGTGACATGCTTGGATATTTTTTTGATACAGCTTTGTATATATCCTCTGCAGTAGGATGTTCTTTATTGCCATCGAGATACTCTATGATGGCAAGCCTCTGTGGTGTCACTTTAAGTCCTATCTCTTTTAAATCCCTTATATCCATAATCTTAACCTATAATTACTATTTCCAAAAAAATATTATCAAATTAGAATTACTTTTGTCAATACCCCTTATATCTTATGTGGATAAAAACGGAATAGTAAGAGGCAAGCCTGCCAAAAGGTTATATGAATCAACATGATTTCCTCTCAATAGTGGATGTATAAATGTCACTCCACCAGGTCCCCCTCCTCAACTCCAAAGAGTCTGAGGATACGCAATGATGCTGGAAGTATCTGATTATTTATATAATATTCTGTATCGACCCTCTTTAAATCAGCAAACTCCACTGGTTGTGCCCTATCACTGATCGAGCCCTTACCTTTCTCGATAACAAATCCTATCACACTTCCCTCATCCACTGTTATACCCCTATCAATTAACTTCTTTGCAGCAGAAACATGTGGAAGGAGTTGTTTGTATTCATTGATCGGTTTTGAGAGTTGTTCATATACAACCAGATCTCTGAGTTCACAATCGAGCCTCTTAAGCTTTCTGATCCTTTCTCTTATAAGATTAACAGACCCTCTAATATCCCTTTTTTCGAGAATAAGTCTTAATATCTCTTCCTGTGTCTTCTTCGATACAGGAGACCAGTCCCTTCTTACCCTCTCGAGACCTCTGATCTTGAGGAGCCCTCTTTCATTTATCAATGCATACCTCTTTTTAGCAGTTCCTCCACCTATCTCCCTTGGAATGAATATGCCCCTCAGATATATATCCTCAAGTTCTATGTGCATTATCCCTGGAAGTTCCTTGTTTACCCTCTCAAGAAAATTAATTACATCCTCTCTTCTTCTGCCATTCATCGCTATGAATGCAGAATCAGTATCTCCATAAAGGGGTGTGAATCCCTCCTTTTCTGACCTTTCCATAATCCATTGTATCCAGTACCTGCCATATGCAGTTATAGATTCTGCACATTCTTTGGAATACCACTTGCTTGCAGGAAATGCATAGTATCCATAACTTGCATTCGCAATGGTCTTTATTGCCTTCTGTTTTGTATCGAGTATATGGTATTCATGGCTCGATCTATCAAATCCCTTCATCTCGTCCTTAATCCTCTGTCTCTCCTTAAGGAGTTCCTCTATCACACGAGATTCGAATCCCTTTTTCTCCATACAGAACCAGTATGGGAGTTCAGGTACCTTATGGACAAGATCCTTACAGCAGGCACAATTAAGTGTCTCTGTAGATATATTGTAAGTAGATGCTATTGATGGATAAAGAGAGGCAAAGTCAATAACCGCAATATCCTCATGTAACCCCTGCACAGGCTCCTTCACAAAACCACCTGTGTAGGTCTCTTTCTGTCTCTTCTTTATCTCATCAAAGGTGGGTTGGTTTGGAATAATCCTTTTCATCTCCTTTGCCCTTTTTGTGTAATACCATTCAACGAGCTGGCTATATGTCATTCTCGATACATCGAAGAGACTCTGTCCCACAATACCTGTCAATCCATATATCTGTGGTAATAAGACCATGGAGAGTCTGTATGTAAGTTCAGAATCCTTAAGTGAATATTCTGCGAGTTTTTCTATCCTTTTTCCTTCCCTCCATGCCTCGAGTATATCTGAATACTCCATCTCTATCTTCTCATCGCCAAGTATCTCTGATGATACTGCATCGAGGCTCAAAACCTCTGTCTGGAGGATGGATGAAAGGATATTATTCACAAAATTAAATATATCGATATGAACCCTTCCTATTAATCTTGCAGTCGTCACCCTTGCCCTTTTCGAGAGATTTATACCCGATCTGTCTAAGGAAAGGTTATCAAGGTTCAATTTAAGTCTCTCTGCTCTCTCTTTTAAGACCACGAAATCAAAGAGATCTGAATTAAATCCCGTGATGACATCAGGATCCTCATCCTCTATAATCTCCATGAACCTCCTTATTAGGCTCTTCTCATCCCTTACAACCTCGACATACTCTGGATAATCTCCATTTTTATATGTAAAAACCTTTTTCAATCTATCTCCATATATAGAGAGCATCACTATCTGTCTTTCACCTCTCTTCTCTTCTAGGACCTCTGTATCGAAGGAAATGACCTTCAATGGATATAATTCACCATCGAACTTTTTTATCTCCTTTGCCATGAGAATGATATCAGATATAAAATCTCCATCTCTTCTCTCTCCTTCCACCTCAAGCCATGTTAGAGATGAAATACCTCTCTCAATGAGATAACTCCTGTAAAATCCTATCTGGTATTCATATTCATCAAGGATACTTCCTGTACCACCCCTCTTCTTTTCAATAGTCTTTATAATGTCCCTTATCTTCTGGGTATCCTGAGGAAGATAGGTATATAATTTTAGAAAAATCTTCTCCTCGCCATGGACAATCCTCTCTTCAGTCTCGATTCTTTTGATACCTATATCTTGTTCTTTAAGTCTGTCCTCTATGTCCTTCTTTGCTTTCTCGATCTGAAAAGGTAGAACATAAAAGTATGGTTCAAATGTCGGATCTATTACTGTAATCCTTTTACCATCAGCCGTCCGTCCGAATAAGACAATGAATATGCTTCCATCAAAATCAGAATAATCAATGTCTATAAGGAAAAATTTCATAAGACTACATATCTTTTCTACTCATTGCCCTTATGATGTCTATCTTGCCTATTATCCCTATAAGTCTTCCCCCACTCATGACAGGTAATAGATGCACCTTCTTTTCAGACATTATGGTGGCAATCTCATCAAGAGGTGTGTCCTCGGTTACCGTAATTGGTTTCCTGGTATAGATATCTTCGACCCTTGTAGCAGTTATGCGCTTTATCTCTTCCTTAATCTTTTTATTCGTCTCGAGGATTATAAAGGCATCGAAGATCCTTAAGGCAGTGGGTATGTGTAATCTCTTTGAACGATTTATGAGATCATTCTCTGTAACGATACCGATAAGATTTCCAGAATCATCCACAACAGGTGCGCCACTTATCTTATTCTCAATAAGGATGCTCGAGAGCTCCTCGATGGTTGTATCGGGCTTTACAGTAATCACTTTATGTGTCATTATATCTTTTGCCTTTAACATAATAACCTCCTAACTCAATGACTTGAGAACCTCGACAATTTTTGAGGGTGTGAATGGTTTTTCAAGAAAACCATTCACACCAAGACTCCTCATCTCATTAATGACATAATCCTCAACATATCCTGTTGCTATGACTATTTTGAGTTTAGGATTAATCTTTCTTAATTCAATATATGCATCCCTTCCATTCATCTTTGGCATTATCATATCGAGAATCACAAGATTAATCTTATCTCTGTTTTTAAGATAAATATCTATCGCCTCTCTGCCATCTGATGCCTTAATAACACTATAACCATATGTCGTGAGAATATCCGTTAGAAGATCCCTCACAAATTCCTCATCATCCACCACAAGTATTGTTCCTTCACCTCGTAAAGATTCAGTTTCTATTTTTCTTTCTACTCTAAATTCTCTCTCCACAACAGGAAGTGCTATAGTGAATGTAGCACCTCTTCCAACCTCGGTATCGATATCAATAATACCATTATGATTCTTTATAATCCCATAAACCATCGAAAGCCCCATACCTGTTCCATCAGGTTTTGTGGTAAAGAAGGGTTCGAATATCCTCTTTTTAGTCTCTTCATCCATACCTGTACCTGTATCTCTGACCCTCACAACCACATACCTCTTCTTTCCTGACTGAGGGTCTACTTCCAACTCTGTATTTGATGTCTCAATAGTAAGAACACCTCCATGTGGCATTGCATCCCTCGCATTAAGGCATAGATTAAGAATGGCATGCTCTATCTGTGAAGGGTCAGCCTCTGTTATCCAAAGATTCGGTTCAAGGATGGTTTTTATCTCTATAATCCTGTCAAAGGAATTCCTTATAATCTTATAAAGATCTTCGACTATATGGTTGAGGTTAACTGGCTCCATAACATACTTACCTTTTCTAGCAAATCCAAGGAGTTGCCTCGTAAGCCTAGATGCCCTTTCTGCAGATGTCTCGATTATATTCAATTGCCTGATGATATCTTCATCATGTATCTTCTCCTTTATGATCGATAGATATCCAAGAATAATCTGCAGTATATTATTAAAGTCATGAGCAACGCCACCTGCAAGCCTGCCTATAGCCTCCATCTTCTGGGACTGATATAACTCCTCTCTCAATACCCTTTCAGCCTCTATCCTTTCCTGAAATTCAAATTCCGATGCTATTATCTCTCCGACTGTCCTAAAAAACTTTATATCAGTGTCATCAAACCTTTTTTCCTTTCCAAAGGCATTAATAATACCCTTTACAATTCCATCTCTACTCATAATAGGAAAACCTATATATGATTCAGCCTTTGTCTTCTGAAGAAACTGAGAATCAGGAAACTTCTTCCACGCATCCTTTTCCTCTATATGCATATGCTTTTTCTGTACCACTCCTTCACAAGGTGTTCCTTTAAGGGAGAGTCTAAAGTCTTTTTTTAACTCACCACCTGTGTACATCGAAATCACATGGACTGTATTTCCATCAGGAAAGACTTTTGCAATAAGGGAATCCATCTTGAAGATAATCGAGATCAGTGTAACTACATCATCACAGAACTCACTGCCCCTCTTAGGGAGTGAGATACTATAAAGGGTCTCTATAATTTCCTTCTCTTTTCTCACACTCTCAAGCAATCTCTTGAATTCATCACTCAGAAATTCGAATTCTGCTATACCCTTATAATTAGGAGATTCACCCATCTTTAATTTTTTGATGATAGAATTTACAGGTCTGTTTATTAATCTAAAGATCATTATGGATAAAAGTAGAGCTATAGAGGAAAAAAGAAGGAAAAAGATGGTATATACTCGTTGTATCTTAACAAAGAGAGGTTTGAATCTTTCCTCTGACTCGAGTATTATAATTCTCCAGTTCCAAGGCTCAAAATCGATCCGATATCCATAATAGATATCTCCATCGCTTTGTATCTTCACTGCGCCTCCTAATTTTATCTCCTGAATCTTCTTTATTAAAGAATCTGTTAAATTATCTAACCTCAAAACAGGAAATGAACCCTGAAGGATTACTGTCTGAAGTTCTCTTTGCCTTACAAAATTCTCGATCTCACCTATTGTATACGCCTTTGTTATCCTTATACTCTTTTCATCTTCATAAAGTCCCCTTTCTACCAGTTTGTCGAGATTTTTATCACATATAAGATAAACCTCCTCTGTAATATCACGAAGACTCTTCTCGATCTCATGAGTCAAAAAATCTTTTATTATATCCATCACAAGGAAATAGATAGTGGCAGTAAAGATAATGAATATTAGAAAAATAGTTATATTTATCCTGAAGACAAGACTCTTTCTTATGCCTCTTAGTAACTTCATTTTAATATAATAGGCTCTGAATTCTTTATCTCTTTAGGCCAAACGACCACCTTTTTTCCATCCTGCCACTGGATAATGACATTCCTATGTTTCACCTGAAGCCCTCTTTTATCCACACCATATCTACCTAATATGGTCAATACATCCATACTTGAGAGTTTATTTATGATCTTCTTTTTATCAAAAGAACCTGTTTTATTTATCGCATATTCAAGGAGTTGACCTGCTGCAAAGGCAGCTGCAGCATGGTAGGAGGGTTCAGTCTTGAATCTCTTTATATACTCATTATAGAATTCAATACAACAGGGTGTAAGAAACCCTCCAATGTATTCCCACATGGATGATGAAAATGTAAGGTCTGCATCACTACTAAGCCTTTTTTTGTAATCATAAAGCACAGGACCCACAGATGCAAAGTATGCCTTTGGATACCAATTTATTCTTTTGAGTGAGAGTCTTACATTCATAGATTCATCTAAATGACCACAAACAATCACTGCCTCAGATAGTGCATTCTTTGCCATCATAACATATAGATCCATCTTCTCTTCACCCTTTTTAAACACCTCGTATAATACAGTCTTTAGCCCAAATCTATCTGCCCACATCTTTACTCCCTTTGCAAGGTCAAGGGAAAAAGAATCGTCTGAAGAGAGTATCGCAATCCTCTCAATACCATATCTTACAAGGATCTCGAGAAACCCAACTGCATACCTACTTGCAGGAGAATAAAGACCGAATATATTTCTGTAACCCTTTTCCCATAATCTATCTGCAGATGCTCCGGAAATAATAATGGGATAACCTGATTCTGCCACAATCGGAAGGATCGCCTCTGTTATCTCACTGGAATATGGGGCAAATAAAAGATCTACCTTCTCTTCATTGATCAATCTCTCATATATCCTTTTTGCCTCATTAGGATCACTCTTATCATCCTCAATAATGAGCTTTACCTTTTTTCCAAGGATGCCATCTTTTCTATTAACCATCTCCTGCCATAGTAGAAAACCATTCCTCTGCTTAATGGCAATAGATGAATATTTCCCTGTAATGCCAAGACTCAATCCTATCCTGAGTGTTTCAGAAATGGCTAACTGTGGCAAGAGGATAAAGAATATAACTAATAGCGTTCGTACCATTATATCGATTATATCAGATTTTAAGAAAATTTTTTCAGTGTGTAATTATTTTTATTTTCGTTCGGCTTTGAGATCTCTAAAAAAGAGCTTTCATAATAACCTAAACACTAAGGGCAATGGCTACTACACAAAAACCTTATCACTGAGGCAAAGATGGTTAAAAAACTTTTTTAGATCCTGATTCTGAGGTCAATGATATAGAACATCCATGATATCTTAAACCGCAGGATACCGAGAAATAGTATCCTGCGCGATAATCTTTATACAAAGATTGTGCTGTCTGCTGAGAGGCTAAACTCTACGAATTTATCGGCATCAGCAACCTCTACTCCATCTATCAGATCCTCCTTTTTATACCCAAGCATCTGCATAGTGGCTGAACATGCTATGAGTTTTACACCTGCATCCTTACACATCTGAAGCATCTCAGGAATCGTTGCCCACTTTACATTCTTAGCGAGTTCAGGAAGGTTCTCCATCCCCTGTGGCGGAGAAAGTCTCTTATTGTACTCCTTATGGAGTATATTCAAACCACCAAAAGCAAAGAAGACCCTCACATCAGTATCGAGTGTTTGAGCAGTAGCTGCTATAACAAGGGGTGCATATGCCATATCGAGAGTCGCTTTACTGGCAATAATAGCCATCCTCTTCTGTGCCATGATTTCCCTCCTTTTTGTGGATATATCTTAGACCAATGGTCTATAAAATATATTACAAAATATTTATATGAATTGTCAATAAGTATAGAAATTATGAAACTAATATAGTTTAGAATGAGTCCAGACCTATTAGTCTTAAGAACAGTCAAACTGGGTTAAAATAAATAATGGTATATCTATTTAAAGCCTTCCTTAAAAAAGCAATATTTCTCAGAAGAACGAATAGATTTATAGTAGAGTGCCTGATGGATGGTGAGACTATCACGAGCCATCTACCAAATTCAGGAAGTCTAATGGAGTATATGATACCTGGAAAAAAAGTTTATCTCTATAGAAATAAGAAAAATAAAAGAAAGACTGAATGGACTGTATTCTCAATAGAAAAGGAAGATCATCCTGTATTTATTCACTCTTTTATGACCAATACCATAGTGCAAGAAATGCTCAATAACAAGATGTTTGAAGAACTCAAGGAATGGATTGTCATAAAAAGAGAATATAGGCATAAAAAAAACAGATTCGATTTCCTCTTAAAAAAGGATAATATGAAGATGCTCCTAGAGGTTAAATCCTGCACCTTGTGGGGTAAAAGGATAGCAATATTTCCAGATGCTATAACAGAGAGAGGAAGAAGGCACATAATTGAACTCAGTAAAGCCGATATTTCTGGCTGTATTCTCTTCATCGTGCACTCACCGCGGGTCGATTACTTTTTACCCAATTATCACACAGATTTTGAATTCTCAAAGACTCTTTATAAGATGAGAAGAAGATTACTTATTATTGCATACGGACTCATATGGGCTAATGACCTTAATATTTTAGGCATAAAAAGACTTAAAATACCATGGGAGATATTAAAAAAAGAGATGAAAGATATGGGGAGCTATCTCCTGATACTAAGACTCAATGAATCAAAAAATATCTTAGTAGGAGGACTCGGTCCATTATATTTTAAAAAAGGTTATTATGTATATGTAGGGTCAGGGATGAAAAATTTATCTAAAAGGATACTAAGGCACAAATATCAGAAGAAGAGACTTTTCTGGCATATCGACTACCTTAGAGAAAAGGCTGAGTATATAAATATCCTGCCAGTAAGGTCATCTGAAAGACTTGAGTGTGAGCTTGCAAAAAATCTCTCAAAATTTTCAGACTGGTTTATCAAAGACTTTGGTTCATCAGACTGCCCATGTAGAAGCCATCTCTTTGGTTTCAATGAGAATCCTTTAGAAAAAGAAGACTTTATCGATTTACTGCTCTATTACAGGATTGATAGACTAAATGAAATATATGGACTTTAAAAATCTATTGATAACAGGTCCAGCTGGCTCAGATAAGACAACCTCATCTCGTGATTATACATTTACCATAAATTCCCCTTCTATAAAGGGGTGGCAAAAAATCCCCTCTTTAGAGGGGCAGAAGTGTTCTCCTGACTGGGTAGTTGCAGACATACTTTTAAAAGCGGAAAAAAGGAGAGCACCAAGATAGAGCAAATTAAAATAGAAGTTCAGGAGATTGGAATAACAGAGAATTAGCCTCTTCACCAACTCGCTAAGCCTTGAAAATCAAGAACTCACGAGCATCTTCAATTTTCCCTTACCGCATCTTACATGCAAGCCAAAAGCAAAGCAATCTCTTTATTTTCAAGATCTTTTGAGATTCAATCGTCGCTATCGCTCGTTATAATGACACCTAAGACCCCTTTGGTTATTGAACAGTCTCGAGGATATTATAGATATACTTGAATGGGAAAGGATATGAAAAGAGATTTGTGATTTTAGAATTGCAAAAGGTTATTGGAATCTGATTTTAGAAAAAGAGAGATTAAAAGATTTACTTTTATCAGATAGATATAAAATCTTGGCATTGTCAGAGATTTTGGAAGAAAAAATTTAAGATGATGTAATGCGATTAGAAAATATTGTTATTTTAGTAATAAAAAATCTATTGACCTGTTCTATAGAAAATATGCAAGGCGTTTTGAGACAGAGAATTTGCGTTACGATAAAACTTAAAAGGTTGATATTAAGAAAATAGAACAAAATATCGGTAGTGTCAAGATTTTTGTGCAAATTTTTTCAAGATTTCTTTTTTCATTGTATATTCAGAAAATTAGCACTGCATGTACTATTTTTTTCGATACTCCAGTCATTGTTAAAACAGCTCAAAAATTTTATCATTCTTCTCACCTTCTTTTACATGCCTGCATTATTACATTCATTGCCCTTGTCTTGACTTTTATTTCAGGAAGGTAATTTAGCTAGAAAGTTAAAAAATGAGGCAGCTCAAGATTAATATGTTTCATATTCTTGATGAAACAATTCGAGGTATTGACAAATCACATCATTTTACTATATAGTTTTTATTCTGAAAAGAGCTTTGCTCTTTTGATAACAGAAGGGAGGTAGAAAATTGTATGCTTTAGGTATTCATCTTCTGGTAGAATTAAGGGATTGTAATCCCAAAATACTCAAAAACCTGCAGAAAGTGCAGGACGCTCTTGTCACAGCAGCAAAAAAAGCTAATGCAACCATCATCGATGTATCCTTTCATGAGTTCAACCCATTTGGTATAAGCGGAATGGTAATTATTGCTGAATCACACCTTTCCATACACACATGGCCTGAGTACGGTTACGCTGCTGTCGACATCTTTACTTGTGGTGATACAATAAAACCTGAGCTAGCAGCACAATATCTCATAAAAGTTTTCGAGTCTAAGAATCCATCAATCGTTGAGATGAAGAGGGGACTGCTATCATTAGACGGTAGAAAGATACCCCACAAGATAACTGATGTCCAGCTCGAACTGGTACGCTAAACTAACTTAAAAAATTATTACAAACATATTACGGATAAATATCCAGAAAAAGGGACTGTTGTCCTCTTAATAGTGATTTTTTCATAAAGTCTTTTTGTGTTCTGGTAAGAAACCCAAAATGGTGACACACTCACAAGTCACTGAATAAGTGGCCTGTAACTATTTTTGTCTAAAAATAAGAGATTACCATGCTGTTCTCTTAATAAAAGCACCTTTTTCTGTGTGAGAAACAATCGTCGCATGGCAATCTCAGTTTTTGCTAAACTTTTTCTCTCAATCCAGAAAAGAGATAAAAAAGATATTCATCCCTGTCCTTTACTCCTAAGGGCAGAAATTCCAGGCAATTCCTTGCCTTCAAGAAGTTCCAGTGCTGCACCACCGCCTGTAGAGATAAATGAGATACTATCAGACACACCTGCCCTGTGAACAGCAAGGTCTGTATCTCCACCTCCAACTATTGTAAGAGCATATGCATCTGCCACAGCCCTTGCCACAGCAAATGTTCCCCTTGAAAATGCATCTATCTCAAATACCCCCATTGGTCCATTCCATATGATGGTCTTTGCGTCCTGGATAGCCTCTGAGAATAACCTTGAAGACGCAGGTCCTATATCGAGTGCCTTCCATCCACGGGGGATCTCCTGTATGGGTATCACCTTTGTCTCGGCACCTTTTTCGATTGACTGGGCTATCACACAATCAACAGGCAGATAAAACTTAACCCTCTTCTCTTTGAGTTTTCCCATAATCCTTTGAGCAAGGTCTAGCATCTCTTCCTCAACAAGGGAATCACCCACTTCATAACCCATAGCCTTTATAAATGTGAAAGCCATGCCACCACCAACTATAACTTTATCGACCTTATCTGCAAGGTTCTCTAAAACCCCTATCTTTCCAGAAACCTTTGCACCACCAAGAATCGCAACGAATGGTCTCACAGGATTCTCTACAGTACCCTTAAGATATTGAATCTCTTTCTTCATAAGGAATCCTGCAGCACCTGGAATATATTTTGGAATACCAACTATTGAGGCATGATTCCTGTGAGACGCTCCAAACGCATCATTCACATAACAGTCTGCCAGTGACGCAAGCGCCCTTGCAAAATTGTCATCATTCTTCTCCTCTTCAAGATGAAAACGGAGATTCTCAAGGAGCATGACATCTCCCTTTCCTATGGATCTTATTGCACTCTCCACCTCAGGACCAACGCAGTCATTAACAAATCTCACATCCTTATTCAGTAGTCTAGACAATCTTCTCTGTACAGGTCTAAGACTGTATCTTGGATCGACCTTTCCTTTGGGTCTTCCAAGGTGAGATGCTAGAATAACTATTGCTCCTTCATCAATAGCATAATTTATTGTTGGAAGGGTCGAGCGTATCCTTCTATCATCTGTAATATTCTGGTCATCATCAAGAGGCACATTGAAATCAGCCCTTATGAATACCTTTTTTCCTTTTATATCTAACCGGTCTATCGTGAGTTTATCAAATAAATTATCATCAAGAACAATCTCATTCTTTGCCATCTTTCACCCCTTTTATTTTATAAGATAAAGGATAAGATCCTTAAGTCTGTTGCTGTAACCCCATTCATTGTCATACCATGCAAAGACCTTCACAAGCCTCTTCTCTATTACTGATGTCAGTGTTGCATCGACTATCGCAGAAGATGGATTGCCATTAAGATCAGTCGATACAAGAGGTTCCTCTGAATACTCAAGTATGCCCTTAAGTCTTCCCTCTGATGCCTCCCTCAAGGCACCATTCACTTCCTCCACAGTCACATCCCTGCTTACTTCCGCCACGAGGTCTACGAGTGAGACATTGGCAGTTGGCACCCTTATTGCCACTCCATCGAGTTTTCCCTTCAACTCAGGGAGAACGAGCCCCACTGCCTTTGCTGCTCCTGTTGTGGTAGGAATCATATTAAGTGCAGCAGCCCTCGCTCTTCTTAAATCCTTATGGGGGAGGTCAAGAATCCTCTGGTCATTTGTATAAGAATGGATTGTTGTCATAAAACCCTTTACGATTCCAAACTTCTCATGTAAGACCTTTGCAACAGGTGCAAGACAGTTTGTTGTGCACGATGCATTTGATATAATTCGGTGGTTTGTTTTATCGAGTATCTCCTCATTAACACCCATACAGACAGTCACATCTGGTTCTTTGGCAGGTGCAGATATAATGACCCACTTCACTCCACCATTGAGATGTTTAGATGCAGATGCCTTATCAGTAAACCTTCCTGTTGACTCCACCACAATCTCAACACCGAGGTCCCTCCACGGAATCTTATCTGGCTCTGTCTGGGCAAAGACCTTTATCGCTTTTCCATCTACTAAGATACTCTCTGATGAATAAGAGATTCCCTTCTTAAATATCCCGTGCACAGAATCGTATTTAAGAAGATGTGCCAGGGTCTTTGAGTCTGTGAGGTCATTAATAGCAACGATCTCGAACTCACTGATACCATAAGAAGCCCTGAAAAAATTCCTTCCTATCCTTCCAAAACCATTGATTCCGACTTTTACTGCCATAATACACCTCCATGTTGAATAAAAGTTTTAGAATGCAAAAGCGGCTCCAGAACCGCTCCTGCTATCAAATGAATAATCGAATAGATTTATAGTAATACCAGTTTTTAATTTTGGATAAAAGTATGTTGATTTTGGTGGCATCCTTAAAGATGAAAGCGCAACCGTCTCGACCTCCTCGAGTTTTGTGGGATTCAGTATAAACGCTGATTCAAACTCACCCGATCCAATTACACTGCTTATCTTTTCGATATCCATTTCATAATGGACATTATCAATTCTTAAAAGTTTTTCGAATATAAGTCTATGGAGTATAGTAACATCGAGATACCTCAATGCGGGATAAACATCTGAAAGATCCCTGCCTTTATACCTCAGGATATAATTCTCGTTTCTCAGACAAAGACCAATTGTATGAGTCCTGCCTCTGATGCTTCTTACCAACTCATTCGCCGATGATTGAAAGGAAATAATATCAAAATATTCACTCAATAAATTCTTCCAGTTCCAGGGCATCCTTTTCACCAGTCTGTGGGTTGGCAGAATGGTAATACCTTCATCAGCAATATTTGCGAGAAAGACCATAACATAATTAAATGGCTCAGAACCATTACAATTGGGATTCATTCTTGTCATCTCATTCTTGTAATCAAGGGCAACCTCATATCTATGATGTCCATCCGCTATGTATACAGGTTTATCAGATAGTTCATAAATAATACTCCTTATATCTTCTTTTTTCGATATTATCCAGAGTCTATGGTGCATTCCATCAAAATCATCAAAAGAAAAATAAGGTTCATGAAGGCACAATTCTTCAAAAAGTCCTGAAATTCTCTTCTCGTGACTCTTATAAAGGCAGAATATTGGACTTATATTGCCCCTGCATTCCTTCATGAGCATAAACCTGTCAATCTTGGGCTTTGAATGAGTCGCCTCATGGGGATGAACATTACCCCTGCCAAAATCTTCAAGTCTCAAAAGGCAGATAATACCTTTTAATCTTTTATGCTCCCCATCCACAATGTAATCAATCTCATATCCATAAAAAGCAGGTATTTCATAAATCTTTAGTACTCCTGCTCCAAGCCAGTCATTAATAACCCTTGCTGCCCTTATATATTTGTTATTCCTCTCATTATCTTCAGATGACTCCATTCCATAATCAATATGAATGATATTATATCTACTTTTTTTATAAAGTTCCTGCCTCAACTCCTCTGAGATCACATCATATGGAGGTGAGACAACATCAGCTATACTGACCCGTGCAGGATCATAGAGAACTGCCCTGAAAGGTCTAATCTCTGCCAAAAGTCTTTCTCCTGAAAAAAAGAAGGTTTAATTTAAAAATATCATAACATATCAAAAAGAAATGAGGCAAATTAACCCTGCATATGGTGTAGTTACTATTTTAAACGGATTAGCTTTTTACCCGTGGAGACAGACGAACACATTATCTACTTACCCCTTGAGATAGAAAGCAGAAAAATCTATCAATCGTTAATAAAAGAAAGTGTGATGATTTATAAATTTTATATCAGAAATTTCAAAAAAAATTGACAAATTTGACGTATTATGCCATATAATTGTATTGTAACGTAATCATGGATAATATTCAAAAATTCCAGGAACTACCTAAAAGGCTTTTTCAGTTTGAAGCTTCAGATTTAGATTTTGGGATTTATCGTGTTTTATATTACAAACGGGATAGGATAGAGAAATTTATCCAGGAAGACTTTAAAAACAAGGTTGAAATTGCCTTTGCTAAACATAAAGATGAAAGACTAATCGACATAAATCGAAGGTTTGAAGGGATAAAAGAAAAGGTTATTCAAAGTTTGGGACCAAAGGCTTTCACGCCTACCGGAGATCTTAAAGAAGAATTTAAGGATACACCTCTTGGAAGAGATTTCCTTTCACTAAAAACAGAAAAAGATGATGCTGAAGCGATTGACAAGATTAAATTAAAGGTTTTCGATGATCTCTATAATTTCTTCTCCCGATATTACGAAGAAGGCGATCTTATCCCCCATTACCGCTATTCTATAAAAGGACATAAATATGCCATTCCTTATA
>FWPU01006386.1_pt1 | contig 16434 bp, 11 predicted proteins | sample 2228361 | NCBI WGS metagenome assembly FWPU01 (sample SAMEA103939777, study PRJEB20133) | metagenome
ATCTCCAACCGCCCGTATTCCGTCAACACCAGGGCTTTCATGCCAAGGCCTTTCCCGTTGCAAAATATCTCTTGATGAAAGAAGCGTCGCCCTCGGCCGTATCCCTCACCCCAGCCGCGACGCCCCTACGACGTGCGCCCCTCGTCGGCACCGACCGACCCTGTGGCAATGGCTCGAGTCCCATCTCGTCGCGTCCCCCTTACCCGCGGCAACACCCCCGCTCATGTTTCCGCGCATTGACGCCGCGCCCCCTCTCCCACGAAGATGAAACCGTGCGATGATTTGCCGCGGCAGCTTAACGGAAATTGGAGCATTACGTGGTAAAACGGCTGATTTGGTACGGCGTCCTAACGCTCGTCGGCATCTTGCTTCTGTTCCTGCTCGGCGGGGCCGTGATCTATCACCTGGCAACGCGCGTGCCCGTATTCTATCCCACTGCGGCGGCGGATCCCAAGGTCCAGGCCGCTCTCAATGATCGGTTCCTGCAAAAGGCCTCCGCGCTGACGAGCGACTTGCAACGCGAGGGACGCTGGAACCTGCGATTGACGGAAGACGAAGTCAATGCGTGGCTATCCGTGGATTTGCCGAAAAATCACCCCAACCTGTTGCCCGCCTATTTTCAGGAACCCCGCATCCGCATCGGGCGGGAGGCATTGACGGTCGCTTGCCGCACCGAGTGGCGAGGCCGCTCGGCCGTGCTTTGGGCTCGAGTCCGCGCACAACTCACCCGAACGGACGTGCTCGAGATTCGTCTTCGCAAGGCCGGGATCGGTCTCTTGCCGCTCTCCACGGCGTCAGTTTTGCATCGCCTGGAGGAGGGTCTCCGGCAAGCGGGCGTGGATGTTCGCCGTGAAGAACGGGACGGCGAGCCGACGCTGACGATTTCTTTGGCGGCTTCGGACCCGGAAAGCCGACGCCGCGTCCATGTGGACGCAGTGGATCTCACGGACGGCCATGTCTTCATTTCGGGTACGACGGAAGAACACGGCCGTTGAACGCACGCCCGACTATGGGCGGGAAAACGCGACTCGGCTGATCGACCGCCCCATCGTCACGGGGGCCGCCTCAACGCCCGTCCATAACCGCCTCCAATCTCGCCGCTCACCAGCTCCTCGTCGCGGCCGAGCCACCGCGAATCCTCTCCGCGATTGCTCGAATGTCGGGCGACTCATCGGCCAGGCATGAGGCAATCACCCAGTCGCGAATCGTGTCATTGGCGACGGAGCCCAAGGCAAGCAGTGCTTCCCGCCGAACCGCCGAGTCCGAATCGACGGCAAGTTCAAACAGGAAAGGCAAGGGGTCGATGTCGGGTATCGTCCACAGTCGGGCAACCGCTTCTCGTCGCCGTTGCACCGAAGGATCGAAGACCCAGCCGCCTGCCTGAATCACGCCCGGCGAGCGCACACGAACTCGCAGCGTTTCCACCGCGAGGCGTCTTTCCTCCGACGTCCCGGAAGCGAGCCGCAAAAACAGGTCCCGAATCCCGGGCGGAATAGCGTATTCATGAGGCACCTCTCGCCTTCGAGCACCGGCGTCGGCAAACCGGCCTACCGGAGCCTGCAACCCCTTACCAAGCGGTGGGGGCGCCGCTTCGCCTTCGGGAATCGCCTCGCGCGGCAAGCCGTGGTCGATCGATGAACGGTCGCCCGCTTCTATGACGTCTTCGGTGCCGGACGTCACACGAACGGCGTCCCGTCCCCCCGGCCCGAAAGATCGCTGTCCCGCCGAAATCGGCAGGTCGAGGGCGTAGACAGCCCAATCAATCCCCGCCGCTCCCTCCGACAGCGGGAACGCGGGCGAAGCACTCTCCGCGGGGCGATGCACTCTCCGCGAAGGCCCCGTGATCCGATAGGGAGTGTGTGGGAGGAGGCGTTTTCGTCCCGGCCGACCCGGCAGTCGTAGGGAGTCTCGGATGGGCCTCCCAGGCGCTTCCTTCGTCTCGCCCCGACGGCCCCTTCGCCCGCACGCCCAGACGTGAACCGCTTTCAAGCCGCACTCGCGTCGCCGCATCGCCCGATGCACCGATCTCCCGGTGCTTGTCACGCTCTGCTTCGGGCGGCTCTCTATCCCCCACTTGATCGGGTAAACTGCCGGGCAAAACGGCGTCGCGTCCCGACTCGTTCTCCACGGCTGCCGTCAAGGCTTTCAACTGCTCTAAACGGCCGGGGGTGAGCACCCCGGCTTGGCGTGGGGAATCCAGGATCATCCGCAACAAGGGGCAGGCGGCGGATCGCGTGGCCTCGCCCCAACGTGGATACTCCGCAAGCATCGTCCGGACCACGGCCTCGATACGGGCGGAGCGCGATGGGACGTCGCTTTCCGTTTTCAGTTCTCGCCAGATCGCCCTTTGGACCGCTTGGACCACGCCGTCTTCCGAACTGCCGAGCGCCCGGACCACGGACGACAACCCTACCGGTCCTAACTCGACCAGTTCGGCAACGATGCCCTCCGCATCGCGGCACGGCGGCGAGAGGAGGCGCTGCTCCAAAGCCGCGGCACGCCTCGCGTCCCAGACATCGGGAAGTCGCGCGATCGCGGCCGCCCAAAGCACTACGAAACCGGTCCACACGAGGACTCGCACCGCGCTGCGCCCGGTCGCGGGTACCGCTACAGGAGCAGCTCCCCGTCTTCTTGCGTGTTCGGCGGCGACACCCGCGTTTGGCATAAACCCCGGCTCGTGTGCTTTTCACTGCCGCCGAAGGTACGGCGACGGCGACTCTGATTCGACCGCCTCGGCCAATCGGAAACGTCTTCGCGACGGCTCCGGCGCATGAGTTCACGGCGGATTATCCCAAGCGGGCGACACCGCCTCAAGAGTGAATCGTCCCGTGCCGGATTACCCACGCTCGCAAGATGATGCACTTCGCCCGCCTTCCCAGGCAATGCCGTCGCTTTTTGCTAGCCGGGAAACCCTTCCCATGCCGAATAGAATCCGTAGGTCATGAACCTTGGAACACCGTGACGTCGGCGAGGGGCATGGCCTCGCATTCCCTGATGAAAAGACACCGCAGCAGCAGCGAATCCACCCGCCCAGCATGCCGGAACCGATGATTACGACGCGCCGCACGCAACTCGAAGCCCAGCCGTTACCGCCCCCGTCGCTCGCAATACGGCATTCCGGTCGCCGGACAGGCCCCAGGACGGGATGGGTGACCGTGGTGTTGACCGTGGGGATGGCCGTCCACGGTCTTGCCGCAGACCAAGAGGCCTTCTCTCCTCTCTATCCGCAGACCCGGCAAACTGCGGAAATCGGGCTGACCGGCGGTACACCCGACCGTGACATCAAGCGAGCGGCGATCGAGCAAATACCGTGGGAGAAACTGTCCGCCCCCAACCGCGAGCGCGTGCTAGAGGTCGTGAACCGCTCGGCGATGTTTCGCAGGATGCCCGGCCGTGTCATTCAATGCGAGCCGGAATTCTATCAATTCCTGGTCGAAAACCCCAACGTCGTGGTCGGTGTATGGCAAGTCCTCGGCGTCACCAAAATGCGATTGGAGCCGCGAGGGAGCGACGGCTATCTGATGGATGACGCGGCCGGCACGGTGGCCCACTTGCAATACCTCCTAAGTTCGCCCAACTGCCATGTCGTGTATGCCGAAGGCCAATACAGCGGCCCCCTGATGCTTCGCCCCATGCAAGGGCGCTGCGTCGTCGTGCTCAACAGCACCTACCTCCGCGAAAAAGACGGCACGGCCTACGTCTCCGCCGACCTCGATCTATTCGTGCAAATCGACCGCGCCGGACTGGAGTTGCTCACCAAGGCCATGAATCCCTTCTTCGGAGCGATGGCGGAGAACAACTACCGGCAGACGTTCGCCTTTCTCGGATCGCTGTATCGAACCGCCGCCGTTCGCAGTACCGCCATGCGGCGCCTTGCAGATCAGCTCACCAGCGTCCCGCCGCCCGTCCGCGAACGATTCGTGAGCCTCATCGCCGATGCCGCCCGACGCGAGTCGGAGAATCAGATCCGGGACTCGGATGACATGACGGGGCCTGAATTGGCGGAAACCCCCAACCACGATCCCCCTGGGATGAGGATGCGTTGACTATCCGGAGGGGGGCACTTCGAAACGCCGATGACGTATCCGGGCCTAGACGGGGTTCTACGAGTGCACCATAGAGTGCACTGAAACCGCCCGAAACAACTACACCGCTCGCGAAATTTTCTCGATCCATCATGTGCGCACTTGCGTACTTATGAATATAATGGTACAATGATACTGGAATGGGGCTGTTGCAGGAATTCTGTCATGCTCCCTGGCGACGAATGCAATTTGCTGGTCACGCTCTTCCGTGTCCTCGCTCATCCCACGCGGCTGCAATTCTTCTGCTTGCTCCGCGAAGGCGAAAAGACGGTCACAGAGTTGGCTCAGGCCGCAGACGTTCCGCAACAAAACGCCTCGCAACACCTCCGGTTGATGCGAGAATGCCGCGCGGTTCGAACGCGGCGGCACGGGCAGCAAGTCCTGTACCGGCTCGCCGACAAGCGATTCGTCCAGGCCACGGAGATCCTGCGAGAGGCCGTCCTCGGCACGATGAAAGACGATTTGCCGGTGGCTTTGCGGACCGAACTGACGGCTATGGCAAGCGTTCCCAACGAGGTGGGTGCGTCCTCTTTGAAAGGGCATGCGTCCCCACCACCCGCACAGGGCGGAACACCCGTCCTCGGTGACGGTGATCCGTGAACGTTGTTCCGCGTCCCGGGGGTGGATTTCGATTCGGCGGTGGAGGCTGACCGCGATGAATCTCGCGAAACCTGCGGCATTGGTCGTCCTAGTCGCGGCTCTCACCGGAGTTGCTTGGGCCGCTTGGCGACTTGCGTCTCCCGTTGAACAGCATCGGGGCGATCAGCCCTGGCGGCACGTACCGCCTCCGGCGAAGCACGTCGATCACACAGCCTTCATACCCGACGGTTTGCAGACAGGCCCCGACGTCACGAAAACGTGCCTTTCCTGCCACCCCAAGGCAGCTCAAGAGGTCATGGCCACCAACCACTGGACGTGGGCCGGGCACCACGTGCGCGATCCCCAAACCGGACAAGTGCTGAGTGTGGGCAAACTCAATCTCATCAATAACTTCTGCATCGCCGCACTGCCCAACATCCAGGCCTGCTCGGCTTGCCACGCGGGCTACGGCTGGAAAGACCCGGAATTCGATTTCGCGCGGCAGGAGAACGTGGACTGCCTGGTCTGCCATGATCGAACCAACACGTACCAAAAGGGCTTGGCGGGCATGCCTCAGCGGGATGTCGATTTGACGGCCGTGGCTCGGAGTGTCGGTCGCCCCACGCGACTGAATTGCGGCCAATGCCACTTCAAAGGGGGCGGCGCGGACGCCGTCAAACACGGCGACTTGGACGGCACGATGTATTTCCCGCCGGAACGTATCGACGTCCACATGGGCCGCCTGCGCTTCGAGTGCGTCGATTGCCACCAAACCCAAGAGCATCGCATCCCGGGCTGTGCCATGTCCGTCTGTACGGAAAAGATCGACCGCGTCTCTTGCACCGATTGCCACAACGACCGTCCCCACGGCGACGATCGGTTGGACTTTCACACCGCCGCGATCGCTTGCCAAACATGCCATATCCCCAGGATGGCAGTCGATGCCCCGACCAAGATGTATTGGGACTGGTCGGCGGCGGGACGGGACGACATTCCCGAGGATCCGCACACGTACCTCAAACAAAAGGGGAGGTTCGTGTACGCTCAGGACATAGCCCCCGAGTATTACTGGTACAACGGCCGAGCCGAACGCTATCTCACCGGTCAGCGTGTGGACCCGACGCAAGTGGTCTCGATCAATCGTCCTCTAGGCGGCCCCGGCGACCCCGACGCCAAGATTTGGCCGTTCAAGGTACACCGCGGTCGGCAAATCTATGACCGCAAGTACAACTACCTGCTGACACCGCGGACCTGGGGACCGGGCGGATTCTGGACGGAGTTCGATTGGGACAAAGCCTGCCGCCTGGGAAGTCAGGATACCGGCTTGCCGTACAGCGGCGAGTATGGGTTCGTGGATACGGAGATGTATTGGCCGTTATCCCACATGGTTCAGGGCAAGGAGCGCGCCCTGCAATGCGGCGACTGCCACGGCCCCAACGGCCGCCTCCACTGGGAGGCGCTGGGATACCCCGGCGATCCGATGTTTCGCGGCGACCGCCGGGCGGTCGGTCTGCTGCCTCCCGAACGCCGCTAGGCTCGGTCGCCCCACCGCTCATTAGGAATACCGATCCGATTGCCGAAGGACATTGGGAATGCAACGCATCGCTCATTCGCTCGGTCGGTTTGCCGCCGTCGTTTTACCGGCGTTCGGGCTGCTCCTCACGCTCGCGCATGCGTGCGGCGAAGAGCCGAGAAACCCCGGGATGCAGGTCCCCGCATCCCGGGAGGACTTCCACCCCGCCCTGCCGTTGCTCGACGACCAAGGACGAAATGTTCTTTCCTCCCGTCGCCCGGTCTCCGCTATGAAGACCTGCGGCGTCTGTCACGACGCGGACTACATCTCCCGACATTGCTATCACGCCGATCTCGGGCTGAACGGGCGATTCCTCCCCGGAACCTCGCCGGAGGCCCGGCATGCTTGGGATTATACCCACGGCGGAGTCGGATACTGGAACCCGCTGAATTACCAACGTCTTTCTCCGCCCGGCGACGACAAACCGGATCTCGGGCTTGCCGATTGGCTGCGGGTTTTCGGAAACCGGTACCCAGGCGGAAGGCTGGGAACCGTCGGTTTCGGCGACGCCCCTCTCGCGGGCCGATCCCCCGACTCGAGAGAGCCGGCCGCCGAGGCCGGAGGTTCCGATTCGAAACAGGCATCCTCCGATGCGTCGAGTAAAGAGGGATCGCCGCGTTCGGAAGCCGGTTGGGATCCCGATTTGCAGACCACCGATCTGGGACGGAACGCCCCGCGGCCCTGGGATTGGTCTGCCTCCGGAGCCATGGAGTTCAATTGCTTTCTTTGCCACCTCCAACAACCCGACAACGTCGAACGAGTGCGCACAATCAGGAGCGGCGCCTTCGGCTGGGCGACCACGGCGACTTTGTCTCGGGCGGACGTCGTAGCCAGGGAAGAGCACGAATGGACATACTTGCCGTCGGCTTTCGACGCGGACGGAAAGGTCCAATCCCCGACCTTTCGCCTGGTACGGCCCACGGCGGAGCATTGCGGGCAATGTCACGGCAAGGTTCACAGCGGAAATCGACCGCTGGAAATGGACGTGTCGCTCTCCGATTGGTCCACGCTCACCAAAGGCCAGGTTTTCTCCGGCCAACGGATGTCCGATTCGGCGATCAACCTGCGCAACAAGTCTCAGCTCTCGCAGCCGTGGGACGTTCATGCCGCCGCGCTCCTGGATTGCCGGCATTGCCACTTCTCGCTCGACAATCCGGCTTTGTTCGATCCTCCTTCGAGCGGCCGGCCGGCGCACCTGGCGTTCGAGCCGAGACGCCTTTCCTTCGGAGAATATCTCAGACAGCCCAGCCATCAATTTGCCAAAGGGGATACGCCTCAGAGCGGCATCGCCCCCCAATTCTCCGGAACGATGCGCACCTGCCGTGATTGTCACCGGGCGGATGCATCGCATGACTGGCTGCCGTTTCGAGCCGTGCACATGGCACGCCTGGAATGCGAAACGTGCCATGTGCCCATGGTTCACGCCCCCGCCGTCCGCTCGATCGATTGGCTGACTCCGCGTGACGGCCGACCCGCGATCGAATGGCGCGGTCTGGAGCGAACGGGCGGCGCGCATTCGCAGACGATCACGGGATTTCGACCCGCCATCCTCCCCCGGCGATCCGCCGACGGACGCCTGCGACTGGGGCCCTACAACCTCATTCTGGCGAGCTATTGGCAGGAAAACGGCCCCTACACTCGGCCTGCAAGGCTGTTCGATCTCGCCGCGGCACTCGGTTCGCCTACGGCTCCCGATGATCCGCAAACCGATCGCGGCCGGGTCGCCACGCCGCTGGAGATTGCCGCCGCGTTGCCCACGCCGACTCGGGGCGAAGGCGCCGCGCCGCCCGATCTGGCAGCGATCTCCCGGCGACTGCACGAAGTGGGCGTCAAGTCGCCGACCGCTCGATTCGAGCTTTATCCGTTCGCCATCCACCACGGCGTGCAGCCGGCGCGATCGGCCGTCCGAGACTGCGCCGCCTGCCACAGCTCGCAGTCCATCCTCGGCGCAACCTTTTCCCTCCGCTCCGGTCAGCTCACGGACAAGCAAGTCCCGACTTTGGTGCCCAGAACGGGCATCCCGCAGGCCTTCCGAGTGACCTTCTCCAGGCACCAAGACGGGGAAGTCCGCCTGGAACCGATTCCCGAGAAGGCGGGCTTCTACGTGCTTGGCAAGAGTCGACGGCTCTGGGCAGATATCCCCGGCGCGGCCGTCCTGTTCGGCGTCGTCATCGCGGTTCTGACCCACGCATCCTTGCGCGTTCGAGCCGCCCGGCGGAAGAAATCCCGCCCGCGAATCGCAGCGGAAGACGCCGCCCGACAATCATCGCCGGACGGAGCAGATCGCTAGCCACATCCCCATCCGAAATCGAAATAATGGAACCCGAGCAGCCATGGCACGCCTTCGCATCTACACGCTTTACGAACGAGTGTGGCATTGGTTTCAGGCACTGTGCATCTTGGGTCTGATCGTTACCGGCTTTCACATCCATTTTCCCGACGCGCTGCGACTGTTTTCCTTTTCCGCCGCGATTTGGATTCACAATACGCTGGGCTGGATTCTGGTTTTGAACGCCTTTCTGGGATTCTTCTATTACCTCACTACCGGAACCATTCGCCAACTGATTCCAGAACCGCGCGAGTTTCACGTCCTAGCCTGGCGGCAAGTTCGCTACTATCTCCACGGCATTTTCCAGGGCGAGCGGCACCCCTTGGAGCGCTCACCCCTGCGGCGGCTCAATCCTTTGCAACAAGCAACCTATCTGATCATTCTCAACGTCCTTTTGCCCTTGCAGATCATCACAGGATTGGGACTTTGGTTCATGCAGTTCTCCCCGGATCTTCTGGATGCGGTCGGCGGGCTGGGCATTCCGGCGGGTATCCACATGCTGGGAGCCTGGATGTTCACCGCGTTTCTCCTGGCTCATGTTTACCTGGGAACTATCGGGCCGACGCCGTGGGCCCATCTCGCCACCATGATTATCGGCTACGAAGAGATCGAACCGGCCGGCGAGGCCGATGTGCTCGGACCATCCGGTCGGGCAAATACATAATCGGACATGTCGGATCACGCAAGCCCCACCTTCTTCAGGAGCACAGCGACGATGGAAGAACCCGCCCGAAGCGAGAAAAAGCCGACTCCCTATTGGAATCCTTATATCGCCGGGATCGCCCTCGGTACGGTCCTATTCACGGCGTTTCTGGTCACCGGAAGCGGCCTCGGTGCCTCGGGGGGCGTCGCACGGTTGGTCGTCCAAGGCCTCAAGTTGATCAGCCCGTCGATGGTCAACCAAAACCTTTATTTCGCCGGCATGGGCGGGGGCCATGCCAATCCCCTCGACAACCGTATCGTCTGGATGGTCTTCGGTGCGATGGCCGGCGGATTCGTCTCCGGCCTGTTCTCGGGACGCCTCAAGGCGGAAATCTGTCGCGGTCCGCATACGTCTCCCGGCCTGCGCTTGGTCGCGGCCTTTACCGGGGGATGCCTGATGGGTTGGGGAGCCGCCATGGCGCGGGGTTGCACTTCCGGACAAGCTCTTTCCGGCGGGGCCGTCCTCTCGCTCGGCAGTTGGCTCTTCATGCTGATGATCTTCGCCGCCGGCTATGCGTCGGCCTATCCGCTCCGCCGTCTGTGGATCTGATAAGCGGTACGCTTTTCCAGGAGAATCCGCGATGTTTCCGCTCCAATTATCCGGCACTGTCGACGTGCTCACGACCGTACTGATCGGTTTCGCCTTCGGATTCGTTTTGGAGAAGGCCGGCTTCGGCAATGCCCGCAACCTCGCCGCGCAGTTCTACTTTTCGGACTTGCGGGTATTGAAGGTCATGTTTTCGGCCATCGTCACGGCGATGCTGCTGATTTTCGCCGCCGCGGCGTTGGGATGGGTCGATTTCGAGCGGATCTTCGTGCCTCCGACCTACCTGGGTGCTTCCGTGGCGGGCGGCGCAGCACTGGGAGTCGGCTTCATCATTGGCGGCTATTGTCCCGGTACCTCGCTGGTCGCCCTGACCACGTTCAAATGGGACGGGCTGGTCTTCGCCGTCGGCGTGGCATGCGGCATGTTTCTCTTCGGGCTGATGGTGCCGAGCTTGACGGTCTTTTGGACTACGGCGGGTGCCATGGGCCGCGTCACCATTTTCGAGTGGTTGGGCGTCGATGCCGGAATCGTCGTTTTTGCGGTGCTTCTGATGGCGATCGGGGCGTTCTACCTGGCCGAGATCGCCGAGGCTCGCATCGCGTGGGCCAAGCCGCCGGTGCCGGGCCGCCCCAATTCCCCCGCTTTTCTCCGCGCCGCGATCGTCTGCGGCTTTGCCGCGGCCGGGGTTGCTCTCATCTGGGGCCAACCCGACGTGCAGCGAAAAATCGCCTGGAACCGAGCCGATCTCGACGAGCGAATTCGATCACGCAGTGTCTTCATCGATCCTGCCGAACTCCTCCACTTGATGCACAACAATCAGGTGGAGCGCCTCCTGCTCGACGTCCGCGACGAAAGCGACTACAACGTTTTCCACCTCAAAGACGCCGTCCACGCCACGATCGGGGACATCGATCGCGTCTGGGTCAAGAGCATTCGACCGGAGCAGGTCGTCGTCGTCATGTCCAACGACGAAGCCCGGGCGGTGGAGGCGTGGAAGCACCTGGCAGTCCACCGCGGCGTTAATGCCTACGTCCTTGCGGGAGGCGTGAATCGCTGGTGCGAAATCTATTGGGCGGGCAACTTCGAGGCCCCCGGTCCGGAGTTTCCCGCGACGGGAGACGACCGATTCCGCTTCGCCGACGCATTCGCCAAGGCGGAGAATCCGGCGTCGCAACTCATGCTTGTCCGGTTCTCGCCCGCGGCGGGGGACCGCCATACTGCGGCCCGTCCCGGCGCCGAGTATCTCGTCCGGCGCGAATTCCAAACCAAGATTCGCCTGCTTCGAGCGGTCAAGGCGCCGGGCGGCGGTTGCGGCGGTTGACGGTTGCGAAAGCCTCTTCCAGCGGCCTAGCTTTCGACCTTCCGCGTCTCCGCCGCGACGCACGACAGCGCCAAGTCCTTGAGCGCCTTGAGATCCAGCTTTCCCGTGCCAAGCACCGGGATGGTCTCCACCCGGTAGAAGCTGTCCGCCGAAGGAATCCAGAGCGGCGGGAGATCGCTCTCTTGCAAAGCTCGCACGACGGCTTCGGGGGAGTTTCGAAGTTCGGTGAAGAGCACCACCAGACGCTCGCCCTTTCTCTCGTCGGAGACCCCGGTCACGGCGAACGTCAGGGCATCCTCCTCGCCGCTTTTCTCGACTCTGCCGATCTGCTCTTCCACGGCCAGATGCGGAACCATTTCGCCCGCGATTTTGGAGAAGCGACTGAGCCGGCCGGTGATGGTGATGAATCCGTCGGCGTCCAGTTGGGCCAAGTCGCCGGTTCGGTACCATCCGTCACGCACGACGGCGGCGGTTTGCTCGGGTTCGTGCCAGTAGCCCTTCATCACATTCGGACCTTTGACCCACAACATGCCGGGCTGTCCCAGTCCCAGGTCCTCGTCCGTTTCCAGATCCTTGACCTTGACGGCCACCCCGGGAATGGGACGTCCCACCGTGCCCGGCTTGGAGGCGGTAAACCACGGATCGCGAATGCGAGACGCAGGAATATTGGAGGACACGACCGGCGATAGTTCGGTCGTGCCGTAACCCTCCAGCGGCCGGATGCCGAATTTTTCCTCGAAGGCGTCGGCCACCTCGGGAGGCAGTTTTTCCGCACCGGTAATCAAGACTTCCAGCGTCGCGAAGTCCTCCGGATCGCAGCGCCGAATGTACGCACGGAGAAACGTCGGCGTCGCCACCAGGATCGTGGCCTTGTGCTTGCGGCACAGGTTTCCCACGGGGCGCGGTTCCAGGGGACTGTAGTGATAGATCACCTTGGGCGCGAGCTGGAGCGCCGACCACAAGGTCGTGGTGTATCCGAACGAGTGGAACAAGGGGAGAATGCCGCAGAGAACATCGGATCGGCGGAGATGCAGGATTTGGTCGAAGGCCGTCACATTCGAGCCGACGTTGCGGTGCGTGAGCATCACGCCCGTCGAACCGGAGGTGAAGATGATCGTCAGCACGTCCTCGGGATCGATGGTATGCAACCGCAGCACGCGCTCCAGCAGGAACGACGGCATGAGGAGCGCCGCCGAGAGCGACGCGAGCTTGTCCCAAAATCGAATCTTCGGCCGCACGTCCTCCAAACAGACGATCTCGGCGTCGAGGTCGAATGAAAAGCGCTCCAGCACGCGGCGGCTGGTCAGCACGTGCTTCAGACCGGCCGTGTGAATGCAGTGATTGAGCAACTCGGAGGAGAGCGTGTAATTCAAATTGACGGCGGTACGGCGATCGAGCGCCAGCGCCGCGTTCACGACCACCCCGCCTACCGAGGGCGGCAGGAGCACGCCCACGTTGGGTTCGTCGCGGGATAGGACTTCTCGTCGTAGAGCGCGGCGCAACACCAGCCCCATCGTCAGCAGCGCAAGTCCGCGAAGCTCGACGCCCGAGCTGTCGGCGACCTTCTTCTTCCACGGCACGGACCGCGCGGCGCGGAGGAAACGTCGCACCGGAACGATATGCCGCGGAGGTTGTCGCCGCACGGCCTCTCCGCTCAGTTCTTGGACCGCGATTTGCGCTTCAAGGGGCGACGTGCACCCGAGCAAGGGCTTGCCGATATACACGGTGACGCGGCGTGCCCACAGACGCGGCACTTTGAAGAAGAATCGCCCCCCGGAAAAGCTGAAAATACTTCCCCAAAGTCCGTCGATGTAAACCGGTATGATCGGGACGTCTTGCCCGCGCGCGAGTTTCAGAAACCCCGGTTGAAAGCCTCGCAACTGCCCCGTCCTCGAGATGCCGCCCTCGGGAAAGATGCCGACCAAACCGCCGGACTCCAGCGTTTTCCGCGCCTCGCGCAAGCCCGCGGCCAAGCTCTTCGAGCCGGGGACGATCGAAATCACTCCCGCGCCCGCTCGCAGATGGCGGAGCAGCGGCGAATCGACGTACTTGGCATGCGCGATCATGCGAATGGGCCGAGGCATGGCCAGGATCATCAGAATCCCGTCCAGCCAACTGATGTGGTTGGAGACGACGACGGCCCCCCCCGCGACCGGAATGTTCTCCAACCCCACCACGCGCCATCGGTACCGCAATCGAAAGGCCCAGCGAAAGAGGACGCGCAGGGTATCGACGGGCGTCAAAATCACGATCGTGACGAATACCGGCGCGGTCAGAATCCCGGCCGCGACGAACATCTGCCGCGACGACAAACCCAACCAAGAGGCCAATAGGCCGAAGACCGCCGACCCCAACAGCATGCCGGAAAAGCTTAAGAAGTTGTACGCGGCGAGGATCCGCCCCCTTTCCTCGGGCGGGCTTTCGTACTGAAGCGTGGCAATCAAGGGGATGTCGTAAAGGCCGGCGAACGAGCCAAGAAGAAACAAGAGCAGGCAGGCGAGGAAATAGGGGTACGAATTCCAGTGTCTCGTCCCCTCCGGCAGCAAGGCGAACGCCAGCGCGGTCAGCATGATGCCCAGCGCCCCGAAAGATACCAGTCCGCGTTCGATCGTGCCGTGCGACCATACGCCGGCCAGGAGGCTTCCCAACCCGATCCCCAAGGTCAGTACGCCGAGCATCGGCCCGACGTAAGCTTGGCCCTCGCGTCCCACCAACTCCGGAACGGCCAGCTTGTCGATGGTGAGTTGGAGGATCAGCCCGAGCGTCCAAAAGTAGGCGCTGCCCAACCCGGCCAACCAAAGGATGCGATGCCGGAACATCTCGCGGAGGTCGCGAACGGCCTGGGCGAACGGTTGCCAAGGGATCGGCCTACCGGGATCGGCCGGCGGCAACGGCCGGACCATCAGGCTCGCCAGCCAGCCCGTCGTTGCCACCCCCAACAGCACCGTGGCGTGAATCCACCAGCGGTACTGTCCGGGACCGCAGCCCAATTCCGCGGCCAGGGCCTGATCGACGCACGTCGTGAGTGCATACAGCCAATTGCCGAGCGAGCCGCCGATGATGACGGCCGCCATCGTCGTCAGGCCGATGATCCCGTTGGCGGCGGAAATAAACCGCGGGGCGACGATCTCCGGAATGCTCCCATACTTGGCGGGGCTGAAGAATGCACTCTGCGCCCCCATTAGGAACAGCACGACCACCAGAAAAACCAAGTTGCCGGTGAGAATGGCGACGACGCCCAGCCCCATCAGCACGATTTCGGCCAACTTGGCCCCCACCAAGACGGTCCGCTTGCTGAAGCGATCCGAAATGCAGCCCGCCCAACCGGCCAGCAAGATGAAGGGCAACAAGAACACGAACGACCCGACCGCCCGAGCCACGTCCGCCGACTGCTGCAACTGGCTCGAAACCAAGTCCTTGCCGATCGGGATTAGCAACCAGCGGAAGATGTTATCGTTCAGCGCCACCGTGAACTGTGTAACCAGGAGCGCGATGAAGCTCCTGGACCACATCCCGGTTTCGGAAGGCGACGCATTTCCCGAGGGAGTCGGACCGTCTTTCACTTCGATCATGCGGAAACAGCAACAAAAGGGCATCAGGGAAAAGGGGGACGGGCAACGACCGGGAAATCGGCTCGGAATCTTACGCATCCTATCAGTAGCGATTTTTCCCGGCAAGGGCCGCGAGGGCAAGGACACGCCGCCGTATCGCGCCGCCTCGAGGCGATACCGAAGGCCCGATCCGTGCAAAAGCATCGCCGCCGCGATAAACTGCTAACATGAGCTTCTGGAACGCCGTACCGACCGGTTGAGACCGGAAACACCGCCGGAGAAATCACACCATGAAACGAACGATCTGCCCCGTCGCCTTGTTCGCCTGTCAGCTTTCGGTTGCGTCAATCGCCCTGCCGGCCGAGCGGCCGACCTCGGTCGATGAAATCGTGCCGCCGGGCACGGAAGTGCAGATTCTCGGCGAGGGATACGGCTTTTGCGAAGGTCCCGCCGCCGACGCCGATGGGAACGTCTACTTTTCCGACGGCAAGAAGGACTCCATTCATGTGTACCGTCCGGGACGCGGCGTCGAACTCTTCGTCGACGACAGCACGGACGCCAACGGCATGATGTTCGACGCTGAGGGCCGCCTCCTCGTCTGCGAGGGGGCCGCATTCCGCGTCGTGGCCTTCGACGTAAAAACGAAAGAGAAGCAAGTCCTCGTCTCCCAAATCGACGGCACCCGCTTCAATGAACCGAACGATCTGACGATCGACCGGACCGGCGGATTCTACTTCACCGATCCCAACTACCGGCATCGCGGACAAGAGACCGTGATGAAGGAAGACGTCTATTATGTCGATCGCGACCGCCAGGTCCGCCGCGTATCCACGGTCTGCGTCAAGCCCAACGGGATTCTGTTGACGCCCGACGAGCGGACGCTTTACCTGGCGGACAACGGGACCGGCATCATCTACAAATACCGTGTCACTTCGCCCGGAATGCTCGCCGACGAAACCAAGTGGATCGATCTCGGCGGACCGCGTCCCGACGGAATGACCCTCGATGAATTCGGCAATCTTTACATCGCTTGCGGCGGGGCGGGCATCAAAGTCTATTCCGAGACCGGGGAGCCGCTGGGCACCATCCGCGTCCCGTACGCCTCCAATTGCGTTTTCGGCGGCCCGGATTTTGCGACCCTCTACGTCACTTCCCGTGACAAATTCCTGGGCATCCCGACGCGGGTGAAAGGAGCTCCGCCGCTTTGCGTCGCAAAATAGCACCGGGACATCCGAACCGTCTCGCGATCCTTCCGGTCTTTCGTGACAGGACGACGAACGAACCGGAGCAGTCCCCGGTTCGCAAATCCGTCAGGCCGACCGAACCCGCAGCCGCCTGGACGATAGAATTGGTAGGATCGGAAGGCCGCATCGGGCACCGATCCGCCGGTGGTCGACGCGGGGGCGTCATTCGACCACCCAGGCTCGTCGGCGATGAATGCGGCTTGGGGACGGCGAATTTGAGCCAAGCCGGACGTTCACCTCCCGCGCCATGACAATTCCGTCACGGTTTTCGAGGATTACTCGAGTGTCGCTGATACCGATTCCCTCTTGGTGGAGACGCTGGACCGAGTCTTTCCGTCCCGGCGTTCGCGAACGTGTCCTGTTCGAGGACGCGCTCAAGCTCTTGCATGACCGCCACTCCGAGGGGTTGCCGGCGAGCGTGGATGACTTTGCTCGTTCGCTTCGCGTCTCTCGGCAAAAGGCGGAACAGGTCGTCGCGCGGCTGGAGCAGATGGGATTATTGG
>FWPU01008900.1_pt1 | contig 16433 bp, 11 predicted proteins | sample 2228361 | NCBI WGS metagenome assembly FWPU01 (sample SAMEA103939777, study PRJEB20133) | metagenome
ATAAAATCGCCGATGTTTTCCTAAGTCGTTCATCTTTGGTCAACACCGGCGCATCTCTCGACGTCCTTGCCAGGCCTGGTCCCTCTTGTACCAACCCGTTTTCAATTGTTACCGATCCGCTTTTTCAGCAAGATCTTTTCACAGTTTGGGACTTATATTGTACCCACCCTGTTTCGGATTGTCAAGGGGTTTCGCAGAATTCTTTCGGAAGTGGCGTATTTGGTTTTGAGCGATCTGCCGTCTCCGGCGAGACCGGGTTGCCCTCACAGGCAACGGGCTGGATTATACCCCTATCCCAATACCTGTCAAGGGATTTAACCCCTTTTTTCGAAAATTGGTCTGCCTTTTTTATCCCAACCGGAACAATCCTTGCACCAGGAACGATTTACCCACCTCGACCGTCTATTCTTTGTTTCTTTATCCAAAAGCAGATCAAATCGGTCGTCATTAAGTCAGGATGGTATAATTTCGATCATGAAAGCAATTGGTTCTCTCACCTATTCCAACCAGCGCCCGCTTTTGCAGCAATTGCTCACCGCCATGCTGCTTTCCATTGGGTTTGCTCTGGTGCTCGTCATCGTTGTTATCTTGGGTTATCAGGTCTGGTTTGCCGGGCGTATCTTCGCCGGCGTTCAGGTTGCCGGTATTCCAGTGGGCGGCCTCAGCCCCGCCGAAGCAGCCGAGAAAATCTCCACCCAAATCACCTTCCCCAGTCAGGGACGCATCGTCTTGCAAGACAAAGAAAACCTGTGGGTCGCCTCCCCACAGGAGTTGGGTCTTTTCCTTGACCCCGGCGCTTCTGCTTCGCTTGCTTTTCGGGTTGGACGAGAGGGCAACCTGTTCGAGCGTCTCGAAAATCAATTCAGCGCGTGGTACAGCGGCAAGAACACATCCCCCGTCCTGTTGTTCGATCAACGCATTGCTTACGCCTACCTCAACCGCATCGCCGCTGCCATTAACCGACCGGCGATCGAAGCCAACCTGGGTTTACAAGGCGAGGAAGTCATCGTCCGCTCCGGTGAAATTGGCCGCACACTGGATATTGACGCCTCGCTGGCGCTGGTCTCAGCACAGGTGCAATCCTTACAGGAGGGGGTCGTGCCGCTAGTCGTCAAAGAAACACCACCCGTCATCCTCGACGCCAGCCAGCAGGCCGAGCTGGCTCGCCGCATCCTCAGCCAGCCGCTCACCCTCACCATGCCGGAAGGAGAGTCTGCACCCGGCAGCCCGTGGGTGTTCGACCGCACTACACTGGCCTCCATGCTCACCATCGAGCGCGTGCGCAACCAGGATGGTGAGCAATATGAAGTAACCCTCAACAGCCAAATGCTGCTCACTTTCCTCTCCAATCTGGCTCCCAACCTGCGTACCTACCCCGAAAACGCCCGTTTCATTTTCAATGACGAGACCCGTCAGTTGGATTTGTTGCAGCCGGCCGTCATCGGGCGCACCCTCAACGTGGATGCCACCCTGCGCGCCATTCAGGAAGGATTGAAGCAGGACCAGCATACCATTCCTCTGGTATTTGACTATACCAACCCGCCGGTAACCGATGATGCCACCGCCGAAAGTCTCGGCATTACCGAGCTGGTCAGCCAGCACACTTCGTATTTTTACGGTTCAAGCCGCGAACGGGTTCAAAACATCCAGGCAGCCGCCAGCCGCTTTCACGGTTTGCTGGTACCCCCGGGGGCTACTTTTTCCATGGCCGACGCACTGGGCAACATCAGCCTGGATAACGGTTATGCCGAAGCCCTGATCATCGTTGGTGGCCAAACCATCAAGGGCGTGGGCGGTGGCGTATGCCAGGTCAGCACCACCCTCTTCCGCACAGCCTTCTTCGGCGGCTACCCAATCGTCGAGCGGCATGCCCACGCCTACCGGGTCAGTTACTACGAAAAAACCTACGGTAACCGCATTGACCCCAATTTAGCCGGACTGGATGCCACCGTCTATGTACCGATTGTGGATTTTAAATTCACCAATGACACTCCCTACTGGCTGTTGATGGAGACGTACGTCAACCCCAACGCCAGCACGCTGACCTGGAAGTTCTACTCTACCTCCGACGGGCGTACAGTAGAATGGAATACGACGGGGCCGGTCAACATCATTGATCCTCCCGAACCGTTGTACAAAGAGAACCCGGAACTGGGTCAGGGCGAAATCAATCAGGTGGATTGGGAAGCCAAAGGCGCCGAGGTAACCGTCACCCGGACGGTTTACCGCAACGGTCAGGTGTACTTCACCGACCGCATTTACACCCGCTATCAGCCCTGGCAGGCAGTTTACGAATACGGCCCCGGCACCGAAATTCCCACCTCAGAGCCAGAAAACAACGACTGAATTCCTGCTGAAATCTTAAAAGAAACAACTCCGGCTTTATCCCCATCACCAGAGTTGTTTCTTCTGCACGATCCCCTGATGTCGTCGGCAGCGGGACGAAATTGGCAGTGGTTATTAAAACAAGGGGAAAATCAAATACGGCTATAATATACTAGGAAAACACTCAAAAAAGTTCTGAGTTGCGCTCAAAGACCACTCTAAAACGAGGTAAATACGGAATATGCCGGCCAGTGAGCCCCGATTCAGCGAGCTGCTTCAGCGCGCTATCAATCGCATCGCATTTTTGGAAAATAAAACCCGTCAGGTCGTGTTCGACGAATTGGGTTATGCCCTCGGGCGCCAGGGTGGCAGTGCCATACAATACTGGCTTTACCATCAACGCGTGCCTGCCCGGCTGGAGGACGTGGAAAATCTGGCCCGCATCATTGCCCACCGCAGCGGTTGGGAAAATGAAAACGACCTGCGTTCCTTTCTAAATCGGGGCGGACATCCTAACGCTGATGTCCTCGTTCGTCAAATTTTTCCGAACGAGCCAATCTCCACCACCAGCCTGACGACTCAGCCGGCTTTTATTGTCGGCCCGCCCATTCTCAAACCCCATCAATTTTTTGGCCGCACCCGTGAACTTCGTCGAATTTTTACCGCCCTTAACAGCGCACCCATGCAAAATGTGGCCATCAGCGGCCTATCACGCAGTGGAAAAACCTCCCTGCTCCATTACATCCACACCATCACCCGCACGCCGGCTACTGCGTTGCGTCCCGCTCAGGCTCAAAACTGGCTGGAAGAACCCCAGCGTTATCGCTGGGTGTATGTGGATTTTCAGGACCCGCGGGTGTGCAACCGCGAAGGGTTTTTGCTCTATGTTCTGCGCCAGTTAAACTTCCCTGCCCCCTCCTCACTCGATCTGATTCAGTTTGTGGATATCATCGTTCGTTTTCTGGTCAACCCCACCGTTATCCTGTTGGATGAAATTCAAATTGCCCTCACCAATCCCGAATTCACCCAGCAATTCTGGTGGAGCTTGCGTTCACTCTCCTCCAACCTTACCGATGGGAAACTGGCTTTTGTGATTGCGGCTCAAAATCAACTACCCGTTTTGCAGCATTCTTTGGGTAAGCCCTCGCCTTTTTTGAACATTTTTGGTCACTCCATCCAGTTGGGCCCGCTCAGCGAAGAAGAAGCCCGCCAGTTGATCGCCTCCAGCCCTATTCCCTTTTCTTCATCTGATACAGACTGGATCATCCAGCACAGCGGCTGCTGGCCGGCGCTCCTCCAAATTTTATGCAGTACCCGCCTGGTTGCCTTGCAAGAAAAACAGACCGATGAAATTTGGAAAGCCGATGCACTCGCCAACATCCAACCCTACCGCTATCTTCTGGAAACCAAATGATCTCATCACCCGCCCCACTAACTCCCGTCGGCCGGATAAAATCCACCTCCCCCCTGCGTATTCTCTTCTGGATGATCATCCATCCCTCCGCATGGCAGCGCTATCTCGCTCAAATAGACCCTTCCCTGCCGCCGGATTTCAGCCTGATCGAACTGACCAGCGCACAACGCCGCAACCCTCAATTGATCCGCTTTCTGCTCATCACCTGGGCCCGGCTGGGCGCATGGGTCGCCGCTCTCGTTCTCTTATTTCACCTTATTCGCCCCAATTCACTCAGCGAATTACCGCTCAATCTGGCCATTGGGGTCAGTTATGCCGTCTCAGCCAGTATTTGCGGCGCACTGCTCATCGGTTTTGGCAGCGGCCTGACCTTTGGTTTGGTTTTAGGTGTGGGAGTTGGCTTGCTCTCTCAGGACATGGACGCTTACTTTGTGGTCACAGCCGCCGCTGCCGGGATGGCAGCCAGTGTCCAACTCAACCTTCTTCAGACCCGCCAGCGTCCCTCTTCTATCCTGCGCTGCCTGGTGGGTGCAGTCAGCGGGATTTTCGTCAGTATTGCCGTCATTTTGGGATTTTGGGTTATTGCCTCCGGCGAATTGGTTAACACTCCTCATACTTTACAAATTGATCGGACGGTCAGTGGATCAGTCCTGATTTCGCTGATCGGCAGTGCCCTCCCGATTGGGTTTTTAACCGTTTGGCTGAGTTTGCATTTACGCAGTCGCGGCCGCTGGCGGGATGTCTTGTGGCCATCCGTATCGCTGACAGTCTGGATGGCGATGGGATATGCCGGCCTGGTCAGTCAATCCAGTCGAAGCATTCTGATGAATGTGAATGCTGGCATGATCGGCGGTGCCTTCATAACCCTTCTTTTTGGTTTAAGCAGCACCCTCACCCGTCAAATCGGCGGCAATAATGCCGCGGCTGTAACCAGCAGTTTGGTGGCCGGAATCGGCTGGATTCCGCTCGGACCCCACGTACTGAGCAGCTACCAACACCACCCCCACCTGATCACAACCGCTTTGACGGTCCTGATTTTAGGGCTGACGCTCTCACTCTGGCGTCCGCTGGCTTTCTACCCCGTGCTAGCCATCTGGAATAATGTTTGTTTCAACCTGGACCAAAACCGCCCGGCTGATTTACGCTGGTTCTGGCGGCATGCCACCTTCTGGGATGAAAAGCAGCGGCTGATTTGGCCTGACCTGTACGACTACTTACTACTGCTCTCGGAACGCCAACCCGACATGCTTCAAGATGTGCTGATCTACCTTTCAACCACCACTCAACGCCCGGTTGCCCAAAAGGTGCAAATGGAATTGACCGCCCGTCAGTTGGAAGCCTGTAAAGAGATTCAAGCCCTGGCTTCCATTCGCCATCAAACCGCCGTAGGGCTGCTGGAGGGGCCACTATCCACCATTCTAACCGCCTTACACAACATCAGCCGAGACATTGAACATGCCCTGCGGCAGAATACCCCCTATCAACAACGTCTGGGACTGGGCATGGCACGCGATAAACTGGCAAACCTCCAAAATGAATTGCTCCTGAGCCGCGACCCCCGCTCCCAGCGCTTTGCTCCGATCATTGCTCAATGGCTGCGCATCCTCACCGCCCACATTGAAGCCATGACCATTCCGGCTCAATACCAGCAAGAAATTCCCAATCCGTATATTTGTGGAATGCCGCTCAGCGAGCAGCAGTCGCTGTTGTTTGTAGGACGCAGCGAAATCATCGAACGCATCAACCAAATGCTGACCCAGGAAAAATGCCCGCCGCTGCTCCTGTACGGACAGCGCCGCATGGGGAAAACCTCCCTGCTGCTCAACCTCAGTCATTTTCTGGCTTCCAACATCCTCCCTTGTTTTGTGGACTGCCAGGGACTGGCCGGATATCAGGACAGCGAAGAGCTGGTCCCCGAATTTGTTGAGCTGGTACGACAATCGGCGTTGCGTTTCCGCAATGTCGAATTACCCCCTTTCAAATCCCAGCTATCCACTGGCAAGGGCAGTCTTTATCAACTGCTCAATCAATGGCTGACTGCCACCGAGAAACAACTGGAAACCCACCAGCAAACCCTCCTTCTGGCAATGGATGAATTCGAGAGTCTCGAACTGTTGATGAAAGCCAACCTTAATCTGGCCAAATTGTATCTTGGATTTGCCCGCCATACCGTCCAACACCACCCCCGTTTCAAGATTCTTCTGGCCGGCACGCACCTGCCCGAAGAAATGCCCCTCTGGCGCGATTTTCTCATCAATGCCCGCGTCCTGAAAATTGACTACCTGACCCGCGCAGAAACGCTTCAACTCATCGAGCAGCCCGTCAAAGCGTTTCCGCTGAACTACCCGCCGGAAGTCTGTCAGTCCATTTATGAGCTGACCCGCGGTCATCCCTATCTGGTGCAATCCTTGTGTTTTGAACTGGTCATGCTGAAGAACGAGCAATCGCTTGCCAGTCGTTTTCAGGTTTCATCGGCAGACCTCGAACAGGCACTCCAGCGCGCTCAACGCGCCAATATGATCTTTTTCAGCGATCTGATTCACAATCAACTCAGCCCGCTGGCAGCCGGCATGGCAATTGCTCTCGCCCGTCAGGGAGCAGATGCCTGCCTCTCCACCAATGAATGGCAGGAAATTTTCCCGCCGTACTCAACAGCCGGGCTTGCCGACCTGCTGCGGCGTGATGTGATCGAAGCGGTTAATGGAGGGTATCGTTTTCAGGTGGAATTCATCCGCCGCTGGTTTGCCGAAGAGTCGCTGGCCTTCTACAGCCAGTCATCCGCCTCGTAGCGCTCCCACTGACTCTCACTCCACCCATATTGACCACGCAGCGGCACAAAACTGACCGGGATAATGTTTTCAAAAGTCAACTGACCGCCCTCTTTGTGCCAGACCTGTAAAATCTGTTCCAGCCGATGACCTGCCGGCAGCACCAGCCGCCCGCCTTCGGCCAGTTGATCCAAAAGCGGCGGGGGCGGCGCCGCTGCGGCGGCGGTAACCACAATCCCATCGTAAGGTGCTGCCTCCGGCCAGCCCAAACTGCCATCCCCGGTATGAACATGCACATTCCGATAACCCAATTGTGAAAGCACCTCGGCTGCCCGTAAGGCCAGCCCGGCATGTCGTTCCACCGTATGCACTTCTTTGGCCAGTTCTCCCAAAATAGCCGCCTGATAGCCCGAACCGGTGCCAATTTCCAACACACGTTCATTGCCCTCAAGCGCCAGCAGAGAAGTCATCAAAGCCACAATATACGGCTGAGAAATGGTCTGTCCTTTGCCAATCGGTAGCGGACCGTCATCGTAGGCTCTGTCACGCAACTCCACCGGTACAAACAGATGGCGCGGCACTTTACGAAATGCTGCCAGCAGGCGCGCAGACCGCAAGCCGCGCCGCTCGATCTGCTCACGCACCATCATCTCCCGTGCTTGTGAGTAATCCCCTTCCCCATTCATACTTCTATTAAAGCACGAAATGGGATTTTATCCAATTTGTTTAGCGGCGCTGATACACCCGTCCGTACTCATCCCTATAAATCAATTCCCACCGCTCTGTAAAAGAAGACGACTCCAGATACGCCGGGCACTCCTCCGTCTGATATGTCCAGAAATTAGTGCAAAAAGTGACGTAATATTGCGGATCCCGTTGGGCTACCATGTACTCAAGCCCCAGCGGATAATGCAACTTGGTCGGCTGATTGCTGAAATTTTCCCCATACACATAATACATCAGTCCGTTTTCGATCTGCACCACCGAATTGTGGATATTGCGGCGGACAAAGTCATAAGCCGAAAAGTAACCATCCACCCCCACCGGTTCACGAAATTGATCCCGCAGCACAATATCATTGCCGGGGTAGATTTTTAACAAATCGCGGTTTTGCCAGAACAATCCGCCTCCAATGAGCAGCATTGCCGCCACCCCTGCCAGCATCAGCCAGCGGCGATTGTACAACCAGCCAAGCACTTTTTGAATCAGCGGCTCTGCCAGCCCAATCAACAGCACGAACAGGTAACTGAGCAGCGCCACCCCAAAGCGCCAGCCAATTTGGGTAGGTTGCTGATTGCTGCCATAAAAAGCCGTCTGCGGAGTAACCACAAAGGAAAAGAACAGAACCAGCAGTGCCAGCGCTTGCGGCACAGAAGGCAAACCCAGCCACTGTTCCAGACGGCCACCCCATATTTGCTTACCCACCCACCAGCCGGTCGCTGCCAGTAAAACCAGCCCGCCGGTTACGCCCAACACAAACAAAAACAACTTGGGCAGGTAATTGTAAAAATAGGGGTTGGTCAGATTATTGAGGATACTCCACTCGTTGTATTCCCAGACTCCCGGGGGGAAGAGGGTATGAATCACGACAAGGTTACGCACAATCCAAAGGGCTGAAGGCAGGGTAACTCCCGCTGAAAACCCTATAAACAACAGCGTTCGACGGACATTCTCTCTCTGCCAGAGACCTTTACCCCAACGGTACAGGAGTGGCAGCCAGAGGGGCAACACGGCATACACCCCCACCGGCTTGATCGCCAGAATCAGCGAGGTGCAAAACGCCAGCCCCGGCAGGTGATACACCATTCTCTGCCCTCGTGAGCCAATCGGCGCAAAAACCAGCGCCGCCAGCACCACTGCCGCCGTCAGCAGGTCATTTTTGCCAATCACAAACGCCTGATCTACCACAATCCACCACGGATTGTTGGCAATTACAATTGAACCGCTCAAAAACATCACCAGCGTCAGAAAGGCAAGCAGACCACCCGGCAAGCGGGTATAACGCCAACCCAGCGCCCAGATCGAAAGAAAAGCCAGTAAGGCAATCAGCGCATGAACACTGCCGAACAAGGTTTCGTTGCCGGTCAATAACAGCCCAAAAGCGAGGAGCGACTCAAACCCATTGGGGTATTCCCCGAAAGGAATGGATAAATCCCAATAGGTGCCACTCTTATACAGTTCAATAGCTTTGGGGAAGTGATACGCCCCGGCATCCCAGTGCAACACATCGCTGATCGGTGAGTAAGGCCAGCGAATCAACGGCAGCAGCACAATCAGGAAAATCACCCCAGCCGCAACCAGCCAGCCAGCCCAATTCAACCAGCGCAGTGAGCCGGCTAGGCCTTCTTCCCGCGCACGCAATTCCGTCAGCAGACCTCCCTCATCCCAATGCCAGAAGAGCCAGAAAGCCCCAGCAAAGACCAATCCGCCAATCAGGACAACAGGTAAAAGGCGAAAAGCGCCCAAAAAAGCGGTGATTTGGGCCGTGAAGATCACCGCAAACAAGAAACACACCAACCCGGCGAACAGGAGGAACACTCTCCAAGAAGGACTGCGAAAAAACATCGGTTTTTTGTCGGTTTTTATCATCGTTGATGGTCAATTTTATAACGGATTTTGGAAAAAAAGACAATCCCCCATGACGGGCAGTGAGCAATTATCCACAAGGGGAAAATCGTCTTAAAACCCGTATTTGAAGAGGCTATCCAGCAACCCGCAAGGCCATTTGCGAAAAACAACCGATTTTACTCGACCACATGAAGAAACAACCGATAGACCGCTGCAAGGAATTTGAAGAACTCTCGAGCCAGTTTCCAGGGGGGCAGTTTGCCTTTGGCAGGATCAAGGTGGCTGAATTGCATTTCCGTGTAAAAAACCCCCTCCCGGCTGCCCAGTGCCGAACATAACCGCCGGGATTCCCCCACCGGAATGACCTGATCACCCCGATCGTGCAGCAACACCATCAACGGAACCTGCAGATTCTGCACATAACTCAACGGCGAAATGGCCGTAAGCCTGCTCTGCATCTCCATCGGCAAAGCGTGCAACGCACTTTCCGCCTCCTCTGCATCAGCCGCCGATAGCAGAGCCGCCACCTTCCCACTATCTTCAGACAGGCTCACGGCTTCGGCAGGGATTTGTCCATCCAGGAACCACCGGCGAAGATACGCCGCTTCTTCAGCCTCCAATAGCGCGGTGAGTGAATGAACGAACACTTTACGGGTCAGCGGATCCACCCGCCACAGACGCCTGCCATCATCACTCCCAACCGAGCCACTGGCAATATCCTTTGCAAATGTCCACAGCGAGGAATAAGGGGCATATGCGCTGACGTAAGCCACTCGTTGGTTGATTAATGGGTGAGCAGCCGCCATCAAGGCAAATGAACCGCCAACACAGGTACCCAGCAACCCGCTGCGAGTCGCATCCACAAAAGGCTGCTCGATGAACCAGCGGTAGGCCAGCGCAATGTTTTCAATATCCGCCGGGTCGAGCCGAAAATCGCGCATCGCCGGCGACCAGTACAGCAATGCAGCAAAACCCGCCCGCGCCAGCGCCCTGCCCAGCACCGGCACTTGCGGGTGATTCACCTCAAACGGCACCACTCCAAGGCACACTACAATCCCCGGATGAACACCCGGCGAATCGGGACGATAGACTTCCCCTTCCGCGTTTCCGCTCTGTGTGGGATAGCGTACCCGTTCAATCAACGGCGGTCGGGTCACCCAATCCACCGGACGGGAAGGCAGCATCGGAAAGACTTTGAGGAAAAACACTGTTGCCCTCCCCAAAGCACGCAACGACCGGCTTGCCCGGCGGAAAAAATCGGTCATCGGCTGACTCTCTCCCGTTTGATTTCAAACGGTATCCACCGAAAGCAAGACCAGATCAGCCAGACCAACCCACTAACCGCCTGTGCGTCGTGGCGTGCCGCGGCGTTTAGCCTGCGCTTCACCCCGCGAAACATAAGCCGGCACCGTGATGCCGTAGATGCTGCATACGCGTTTGTCCATCATCCGGCTGCGAATACGCGGGTCAATTTCATCCAGTGCCTGAGCAGTGGTGATCACAGTGGGCAGTTTGGCGTTATACCGGTAATTGAGCAACTGGTACAATTTCTCGCGCGCCCACGGCGTAGCGCTTTGCGTTCCTAAATCGTCCAGAATCAACAGAGAAGCCGAGCGCACCTCCTCAAAACGCCGGTCATACGAAACCGTGCTGGAAGGCGAAAACGCTGCCCGCAAATGATCGAGCAGATCCGGCACAACCACAAAAATCGGCTCGTCTCCTGCCGCCTTGCGAAAGTTGCCGATTGCCGCAGCAAGGTGAGTCTTGCCGCAGCCATAACTGCCCATGAACACCAGCCACCCGCGCGGATTTTCGGCAAAGGCTACCGCCGCATCGAATGCCTTTTGCAGGGTGGCATGGTCTTCCGCAGGTAGTTTTTCGTGTTCGCGCAGATTGAAAGTGCCAAAGGTCTGATCGGCCAGCAGCGAAAGAGTTGAAATGGACGCCCGCGTCTCATCGCTCATCGGCGAGCGGTAATCCGGGGCGTAAATATGCACACGGGTGACCAGATCCACATCCTGCAAGCGTGAGGAAATCCGCCCGTCAATCTCTTCCAGCAGCAGGTTGGTGGTAACCACCGTCGGCAGGCGGTGAATGTACCGGTGATTGATGATCTGGTACAGTTTTTCTTCCGCCCAGGGGGTTGCATTCTGGGTGCCCAAATCATCCAGCACCAGCAGGCGCACCTGACGAATTTCGTCCAGTCGCTGCTCAAAGGTCTCATCCCCGCCGCTGAAAGAAGCCCTTAGCCAGTCGAGCAGGTCCGGCACGGTCAGAAAGATGACTTCCACCCCCATCTCCACCACCGCGTTGGCAACTGCCGCCGCCAGATGCGTCTTTCCGCAGCCATACGGTCCCATTAAGAGCAGCCAGCCCTGCAAGGTACGGGCGTATTGCTGAGCCTGTTGGTAAGCAAACTGCAGCGAACGAGCCTGCTGGTCGCCCAGCCCCAGCCGTCCCTGCACTTTGAAGGTTTCAAAGGTCATGTTGCGGAAAGCATCCAGATTGCTCAGGCGCAGCAAACGCTGGCGTTCACTGGCGCTTACTTCCTGCTGACGGCAGGTGCAAATTTGCAATTTACCAAAATCGGGATGACCCACCGGCAAATCACGCCGCACAAAACCCACTCCGCCGCAAATTGGACAGTTGGGATCGCCCGGCAGGCCGGGCTGCCGTCCACCCGCCGGAGCATCATCCCGCTCAGTGTTCGACAAATTCGCCATATTCTCCCTGGATATAGCGTCGGCGATCTTTTTCAGGCTTTCCCCGATGGGCTTCATGTTCACTCCTCTCCAATCGCGCCCGTAAGATGGCATCCACATACCGCCAGCGGCGCACATTGTTTTCCACCGCCGCGCGAATGGCTTCCTCGATCCATTCAGCCGGGTAGGTCTTTTCGGCGTCTTCCAGCATTTCGGCAACCAGCGGGGTCAACGGGCCGATGTTCTCTTCATAAAGCCGGAAAATGTTGGGGCGTTCCAGAGTCAAGCGGACTTCCGGACGCTGAATTTCCTCCGGTGACCACTCGCCCATTTCCAAAGCCGCCACTGCTGCCCGCCCGCGCGGTGTGTTCAGAAAGTAAATACTTTCCTCCTCGCCGAGGTTGACTTTCAGCAGACTGCCGCGCTGAACCGCCCGTTCCAGTCCGTTCTCTAACTGAGCCAGCGCCTGTGCACGCCCCCTGCCCAATCCTTCCATCAACCGCTCATCCTCTGCCAGATCGGACTTGCGGAAAAAGCGGAATTCGCCCTCCATACGGTCAAGCAGCCAGAAGGCATACAGCGTTACTTTCAATTCGCTCAGGTCGTCAATTTGTGGCAGCAACTCACTGAAAAACGCCGCCGGGAGGGGCGTCAGGCGGGTCTTGCCGGGTGGAAAACCGCTAAAAGGTTTCATCTTCAGCCTGTTCTCTCGTAAGAATCGCGCGGCAGTATGACGGCATTGTCGAAGCGCGCCAGATTGCTGAGAAAGACCAGTTCGATGCCCGGGTGAGTCGGGCCGTTGCGGTGTTTAGCCACAATGATCTCGGCAATGTTCTGACGCGGGCTGTCCTTTTCCATCGCCTCCGGGCGGTGAATGAACATGACAATATCGGCATCTTGCTCAAGACTCCCCGATTCTCTCAAGTCCGAAAGCACCGGTTTTTTATCGGCGCGCTGCTCCACCGCGCGCGATAGCTGCGCCGCCGCCAGCACCGGCACGTTCAACTCCCGCGCCAGTACTTTCAGATTGCGCGAGATGTTGGAGACTTCCTGCACGCGGTTGTCGGTGCGCACATCACCGGACATCAGTTGCAGGTAGTCCACAATCACCAGATCCAGTTGTTTTTCCAGGTGCAGCCGGCGGCATTTGGTGCGCAGTTGCAGGGGTGTGATTGCCGGGGTGTCATCCAGCCAGATTTCGGTTTCGCCAAGCACCTCAATGGCGTGGGCAAACAACGCCCACTCTTCATCCCGCAGTTTACCGCTGCGCAGCCGCTGGGTATCAATGCCGGTTTCCTGAGCAATCAGGCGCTGAACCAGCTGCTCGGCGGACATTTCCAGCGAAAAGATGGCCACCCGCTTGCGGTGTTTTTGGGCAGCATTTTTGGCCACCGAAAGCAGAAACCCGGTTTTACCCATGCCGGGGCGCCCGGCAACGATCAGGAAATCGGAGCGCTGCAAACCGCCCAGCAGCTTATCCAGGTCCACCAGCCCGGTCGGTACGCCAAAGATTTCATCACTGCGCTGCGCCAGCTGATCAATCCGCTCGTAGTACTCCGCCAGCACCGTATTAATCGGCTGCAAATCGCGCTGAATGCGCCGCTCGCTCAGCCCAAACACGGCTTTTTCGGCTTCACCAATGAGCGTATCGAGGCTTTTGCGCGAGTCAAGCGCCAGTTTGGCCATCTCGTTGGCGGCTGCCAGCATCTTGCGCCGGATAGAAGCCTCCTCTACGATCCGGGCGTAGGCTTCGGCGTGCAGTGAAGTGGGCGTCTGAGTCACCAGACTCATCAGGTAGGCCTGACCGCCAATATCCACCAGATGACCGCTCTCCTCCAATTGTTTGGAAAGGGTCAGAATATCAATTTTTTCACGCCGGTCATGCAGACGCATGAAGGCTTCCCAAATCCAACGATTGCGGACAATGTAAAAATCGTCCGGTTTGAGGATTTGGGCAACCTCGTAATATACTTCCTCGTTGATCAAAATCGCACCCAGCACCGCCTCTTCCGCTTCGCGGTTGTGCGGGTGGGCTTGATCCATCGAGAATTGGGGTTCTTCTATGGGTGGAAAATCTTCGCTCATGGTTCGGTCAAAGCCGGCAGTTTGAAATGCAAGACGCCCCCCTTCTGATCAACCGATAAAAGAAATCCGGCGGGGCGGTGCTGCCCCGCCCGCTTAATTTTCGGCCTACTTGCCCGGTTTTGGACTGTCCCGATCAGGATCCGGTTTATCCTTGTCTTCTTCATCCTGATCATCGGTCAAATCGTCAATTTTCAGGTTCTGTAAAAAGTCCTCAAAGACCGACAGGCGTTCCTCGCTCAGTTCGTCTTCCTCAACCGCCGGCGGTGGTGATTCGACGCTGGAAGTTTCCGCGGCCTGTAAATCGCGTTCCGGCACAATTCCGGCGGTTTCCATCACTTCGCGCGCCACCAAAATCGGCACATGCGCGCGGACGGCCAGCGCCAATGCATCGGACGGGCGCGAGTCAATTTCGACCAGGTGCCCGTTGTATTCCACCACCAGGTTACCGAAGAACACATCATCTTTCAGGGCAACCACCTCCACCCGCACCAGCCGGGCGTTAAAGGTTGTCAGTAAATTTTTGAGCAGGTCGTGGGTCTGCGGACGGGCAACTTCAATTTCTTGCAGGGCGATGGTGATCGCTTCTGCCTCATAGGGGCCAATCCAGATCGGCAAATACCGTTCTGCGTTAATCTCACGCAGTACCACAATACGCTGTTGATTGGTCAGGCTGACGCGTACGCTGTCAATGACAACTTCAACCATTCGAGCCATCTTTCAACCTTTTCTCTCCCTTCTCTCCGGGAGTTGATCGAGTACAACCAGCCGCTGAGACGTTCGTGAATTTCTCACTGGTCTTGTGGTTTTATTTTAACACGGGCGGGAATGGGATGCAACAGCATTCGCCCAAAGTTCAGACAAAAGCCCCGCTTTGCCTGTCCATTCCATGAAATAACCATCCCACAACCAGAAACATTTGAATGTTAACATTTTAGAATTTTGTCTTTTTCTTAAGTTCTTAAGGTATAATACGCCTATCTACCCAACCCGGTTTCCCGCTTCAAGTTTAGCGGGAATTGTGCTTCAATGTACTTTACCAGTTGGAATGTCTCACTTATAACAGGCGGGAAGCCCAATGCACCCCAGCCACGCAAACCACCCGAATTTGTCCCGTTCAGGTTTTGCTCTACCATGAAAGGACTGCCGGGGAAAAACCGGGCAATTGCCAGATGGGGAGTTCGATCAATCTTGACCTTTTTGTTGTCCGGTTGGTGCCGTAAACTCGTAAAATTCTGATACAATCCAAACCCCGTTCGCTCGCGAACCTGATTTGGAGATTTTTAGTGGTAAGCGCCTTTATCGGCACGTGATCAACCCGCTTCTCTGCCAGTGCTTTACGGCGAACCATTTTTCTAAAACGGTGGTAACAGGAACATGCAGGAACCCATTCACATACTGCTGATTGAAGGAAAACGCCCCGACCGCAATTCGTTCTTACCGGGGCTGACCAAGAAGAACTTTGCCGTCGAAGCCGTCACCAGCGGCAGCGCCGCCCTGGAACGCATACGGGAACGCCTGCCGCACCTGATCATTCTGGATGCGGCTTCCATGCGCACCAGCGGCAAACGGATTTGCAACGCCCTGCGCGAACAGGCTCCAACAGTGCCGATCATTCTGATTCTGGATGCCTCCACTCCCGGCAATGACATCCCCGCCGATGTGGTCCTGCACCTGCCCTTCACCCTCCAAAAACTGCTCAACCGCATGAAGCCCTTTCTGCCGCAGGAACAGAAAAATGTCCTGCGCGCCGGGCCGATTTCACTTGACCTCAAAAAGCGTTCGGTGCGCTGCCTCGACCATCAGGCCGTGCTGACCCCGCGGCTGGTGCGCCTGCTCAAAGAGTTGATGGATCACCCCGGGCAGGTCATCGAACGCGAGGTGCTTTTCAGCCGGGTGTGGGAAACCCAATACACCGGCGACACCCGCACCCTCGATGTCCATATCTCCTGGCTCAGGCAGGCCATCGAGGACGACCCGCGCCACCCGCGTTTCATCAAAACCATTCGCGGGCTGGGCTACCGCCTTGACATTGAAGATACCCAGCCCTTCAACGGACGCCTGCGCTCGTTCGAATCTTTTCCCCACTCTGCCCCCTGAGAGCCGGGCCGCACCCCCGCCACATAGCCAGTCCACAATCCTGCTTTTGGGGGCTGGTATTTTTTGTTTAACCTGTATAGAATGAATAAACAAACCCGATTTTTACCCGCCGGAACAAAACTGGTATTAAAATCGTCTTAAAAATGTTACCTGCCCATCTTGAAAATCACCAAGGAGAGTTTCCATGCCTCGCACCCGACTTTTTCCCCTTCTGGCGCTGATCGTTTTGCTGGCATCCCTGACCAGTGGCTGCGGCATTTTGGGCGGCACTGAGCCAACCACCGACCCGCTCGCCTTCCAGGCCACCCTCAATGCGGCCGCCACCCAGGCCGTGCAGACCATCCAGGCCCAATTCACCCAGACCGAACAGGCCCGCCCCACCGAACCGTTTGTGCCGATTCCCTCGGCAACTCCGCAGCCGACCGAACCACCCACCGCCACACCCGATTTCAGCCCCACGCCGGCTCCCCCCAC
>FWPU01008901.1_pt1 | contig 16432 bp, 16 predicted proteins | sample 2228361 | NCBI WGS metagenome assembly FWPU01 (sample SAMEA103939777, study PRJEB20133) | metagenome
GCCACGATGGCGATGGCGGCGATGTAGCCCATGGTCGCCAGAATGCCCGGCAGGAACCCGGCCTGGAACAGATGCACGATGTTGCCCTCCACCAGGATCGCATAGATGATGAGCACGATCGATGGCGGGATCAGAATGCCGAGCGTGCCGCCGGCCGCCAGCGCTCCTGTTGCGAGCGCTCCGGAATATTTGTAGCGGCGCAGCTCCGGCAGCGCGACCTGCCCCATCATGGCGGCAGTGGCGAGGGAGGAGCCGCTCACCGTGCCGAACGCCGCGCAGCCGCCCACCGCCGCCATGGCGAGGCCGCCGCGGAAGTGCCCGATCCAGGCTGCGGCGGCGCGGAACAGCGCCGTGGTGATGCCGGCGCGCGCCGCGAAGTGCCCCATCATCAGAAACAGCGGAATTACCGACAGGTCGGACGACGTGAATCGCCAATACATCTCGGTCTTCAAATAGCTGAGCAGCGAAGTCGTGCCGGCGATGCTCATGTAGCCGACCGTTCCGACCGCCAGCATCGACACGCCGATCGGCACGCGAATCGCAATCAGGACGATGAGCACGCAGAATCCGATTGTCCCGATCGCCAGATCGCTCACGGCCTCATCCTTTCTCCGGCTTGCGCGGGCCGAATGCGTCTCCTCGCGATCGCGATGTCGCGCACGAGGGTGTAGAGAATGGCGAGGATGAGAATGACCATGCATAACAGGTTGAACGGAACCGTCCACCATCGGTAGAAATCATAACTTGCGATCACCTCGCCGGAGTCGCGCAGTTGCAGCATCCCGTGATAGAGGCGCCAGGTGAAAACGATCGCGATCATGAGATACAGCAGGGTGCCGAATGCGTCCAAGACCGCCTTTTTCGACGGCGTGATGTTGTTGGTGAAGAAGTCGACGATCACGTTGCCGCGCACCATCTGGCAATAGGGCAGGAACGTGAAGATCGCGACGCCGGTGAAGATGGCGAGCAGATCGTAGTCGCCGCGGATCGGTGCCGAGAACAGATAGCGCCCGGTGACGCTGACCGTGACCATCAGCGCCATCAGGCCGCAGATTAGGCCGCCGGCGATGGCGAGCGCCTTTGTTGTTTGCAGAAGCGCCCGGCCAACCGGGTCGGTGGGCCGGGCGCCTTCAGCCGCTTGGTCCGTCATCAACCGTATCCGCCGTCGGCTTTGAAGGACGAGCGCGGAGCGCTCACTTGGAGTATTTCTCCTCGAGTGCCTGCACGTCGGCGATGATTTTCGCGCCGCTGTCGCCGCCCTCATCCAGCATCTTCTGGAAGCGGTCGAATACCGGTTTCACCGTTGCCTTGAACTTGGCGGTTTCCTCCGGGCTCAGCTGCACGAACTTGTTCTTCGCCACCGAGCGCATCACCTTTTCGCCGTCCAGCTCGATCCGGTCCCAGATTTCGATCGCCGTCGGCGCCAGCTTGCGGCCCGAATTGTCGTCGATCACCTTCTTGAGGTCAGGCGGCAGGCTCTCGTATTTCTTCTTGTTCATCAGGAACGTGAAGATCGCCGTGCTGAGCCGCGGCTGCGGTGGCGCAAGCGTGGTGAAGTAATTGGCGAGCTCATGCATCTTGACCGCCGGCGCAATCTCGTACGGCAGAATCGATCCGCTGATCGTTCCCTTGCTCATCATCGGCACGAGCTCGGGCAGCGGCAGCTGCAATGGCGCCGCGCCCAGCGCTTCCAGAATCCACTGGTTGGTGCGTGAATACGCGCGCAGTTTCATGCCCTTGAAGTCTTCGACCTTGTTGATCGGGTCCTTGGTCATGAACAGCGCGCCGGCGTGCGCGTGCACGAGCAGCACGTGATAGGGCGCGAACTCTTTCTTCATGTACTTGTCGACGTAGTCCTGCAAGCTCAGCACGGTCGCCTTCGTGCTTCGGTGCAGGAACGGCAGCTCGAACACTTCGAGTTTTGGCATCAGACCGGGTGTGAATCCGGGCAACGTCCAGACCACATCGACAACGCCATCGCGCACCTGTTCGAGCAGTTGCGTCGCCTTTCCGCCGAGCTGCATTGAGGGGTAGACCTGCACCTTGATGCGTCCCTTCGAATCCGCTTCGATCTTCTTGGCCCACGGCTCCATGAAATGCTTGACCGGATTGGCGACCGGCGGCAGGAACGTGTGCAGGCGCAACGTCACCTCCTGCGCTGGCGCCGACGTTGTTGCGGGCGATAGGATGGTGGCCGCAAGGCCCGCGACCGCGGCAATAGCAGCTCGTTTCATCGAAAAGCTCTCCCCTGGCGTGGTGGGACTGATCCCAATCCAATATTTGCAGCAAACCGGAGCTTAGGCAATCAAGTTGGCCACTTGCCGCAGGAATTCCGGGCACAAGACGTCAAATCCTGAAGCGCAACGTCGCCTTCGGTGGCGACCAAGGATATGATCAGTTTACGTTGGGCACGGATGGCGAGGTGACCCCATGATTTTTCACCAGTTGAAGCGCGTCGTCGTTCTGATTGGCCCATTCCTTGCTGCGGCCGTTCCGGCGCTGACCACGCCGGCGCTGGCGCATCACGTCATGGAAGGCAAGACACCGGCCACTTTCGCAGAGGGTCTGCTGTCAGGGCTTGGACACCCGATCATTGGCCTTGACCACCTTGCATTTTTGATTGCGGTCGGCATTGCCGTTGGCGCTGGACGCCTCAATCTCGCGCTTCCGGTCGCCTTTGTCGCCGCCATGGGGCTGGGCGTTGCCGCGCGCGTCTCCGGCATCGCCGTTTCGGGCGCCGAATTCGTTGTCGGGCTCTCCGTATTGCTGACCGGTTTCTTGATCGCGCGCGGCCGCCCGCTGGCGGCTGTCGTCTGGAGCCTGCTGTTCGCAATTGCTGGACTTTTTCACGGCTACGCATTTGGCGAAGCGATCATCGGCAGCGAGACCGCTCCGCTCGCCGCTTATCTGATTGGCTTGGCGGTCATTCAGACGGCGCTCACCATTGGCATTGCGCTTTTCGCGCGCCGCCTTGCCGCCGAAGCTTCCGCGCTTGAGCCGCGCCTGATCGGCGCCGTGATCCTCGGCGTGGGACTCACAGTCCTCGCCGAACGCCTCCTTCCTGGCGCTTAACCGGCGCCGTCCTCGGCGCTGTGTGAGGCCCCGATCGGAGACATCATGAGCGCCTTGTCGCTGTTCGGTTTGGTCCCATGAACAGCCATGCTCGTGTTTCACGTTCTGGAGGCAGTCGCTGATTCAGTCTCGCTTTCGCGAGCGTGCCGCCTAGATCAACCGCAGTCCCTTCAGGCTTGCATGCCCCTCTTTGCCGACGATGATGTGATCGTGCACCGCAATCCCGAGGGGCTTGGCGATTTCCGCGATCGATTTTGTCATCTCGATGTCGGTGGTCGAGGGCGTCGGGTCGCCGGAGGGGTGGTTGTGCACCAGGATGATCGCGGTGGACGACAGTTCGAGCGCGCGCTTGACCACCTCGCGCGGATAGACCGGCGTGTGGTCCACGGTGCCGATTTGCTGCAATTCGTCGGCGATCAACTGGTTGCGCTTGTCGAGAAACAGCACGCGCAGCTGCTCTTTGTCGGCGAACGCCATGGCGGTGCGGCAATAGTCAAGCACCGCGGACCATGAGGAGAGCACCGGCCGGCCCTTCACCTGCCCGCGGGCCAGCCGGCTTGCCGCCGCCAGCACGATCTTGAGGTCGGTAATCACCGACTCGCCCACCCCTTTGACCTCGGCGAGGCGCTTCGGCGGGGCCGCGATCACTTCGCCGAACGAACCGAACTTGGCGATCAGCTCCTTGGCGAGCGGCTTGACATCCTTCTGCGGGATGACGCGAAACAGCACCAGCTCCAAAAGCTCATAGTCACTGAGCGCGTCGCTGCCCGCCTCGCGAAAGCGTGCGCGCAGCCGCTTGCGATGCCCGTAGTAGTGCGGCGTCGTCTCTTCGAGACCTGCAAATTTCGCCTGAGTGCTCTTTGCCATGCGTTCTGATGCGGTAGCAAAATGACACGCGGCGTTGCCCGCGCACCCGCATAAAGATGCCGCGCTTGCGGTTTTTTGCAACCGCTGAACGCCTTCAGGACGAATAATAGGGCGGCTTGTCGAGCCCCTTTGGGGAAGGCGTGAAGATTTCCACGCCGTTCGGCGTAACGCCGACCGAGTGTTCGAACTGCGCGGATAGCGAGCGGTCGCGGGTGACCGCGGTCCAGCCGTCGGAGAGCACCTTCACGTGCGGCCGGCCCAGATTGATCATCGGCTCCACGGTGAAGAACATGCCCGGCCTGAGCACGATCCCTTCGCCCGGTCGTCCGACGTGCACGATGTTGGGTTCGTCGTGGAACAGCCGCCCGAGTCCGTGTCCGCAGAAGTCGCGCACCACGCTCATGTGCTGCGACTCCACATAGCTCTGGATCGCGGCACCGATATCGCCGGTGGTGGCGCCGGGCCGGATCACGGAGATGCCGCGCATCATCGCCTCGTAGGTGACCTCGATCAGCCGTTCGGCGCGCCGGGGGATCGGCCCCACGGCGTACATGCGGCTGGAGTCGCCGTGCCAGCCGTCGAGGATCAGCGTCACGTCCACGTTGACGATGTCGCCCTCCCTCAGTGGCTTCTCGCTCGGAATGCCGTGGCAGACCACATGATTGACCGAGGTGCAGGTTGCCTTCTTGTAGCCGCGATACATCAGGGTTGCCGGCAGCGCGCCGTGGTCGAGGGCAAACTCCAGCACCAGCCGATCGATCTTTTCGGTGCTTACGCCCGGTTTGATCTCGTCCACCAGCATGTCGAGGCAGCGCGCCACAAGCTGCCCGGCCTTGCGCATGCCGGCAAAGGCTTCCGGTCCGTGCAGCTTGATCTGCCCGGTCTTCCGTAGCGGCGCGGTTCTGGCATCGACGTAGGTCATCGCGCAGTAATGTAAGTCAACGTGGCAGCGGCGCAAGCATTCAATCGTTAATCGACCAGCGGCACCGGCGCCGCAACCTCGATCCCGCTGCAATCGAGGTTGCAGCGCAACGCGATGGCTTCCACACCCGCGCTGCGCGCCTGGTCGAAGGCGGCGCTGTAGCGCGGATCGATGTCACGCGCGAGCGCAAACCGCTTGGCCGAGCCGATCTGGATCAAAAACAGCATGACCGCCCGTGCGCCGCCGCGCACCACCTGCGCCAACTCCTCGAGATGCTTGGCACCGCGCGCGGTCACCGCATCGGGAAACTCGGCGAGCCCCGGTTGTCGCATCAGGTGCACGTTCTTGATCTCGACATAGCACGGTGGCCGCGCAGGCGATTCCAGCAGAAGGTCGATCCGCGAGTTTGCGCCGTATGTCACTTCGCGCCGGATCGTGTCGTAGCCGGCAAGTTGCGGGATTGCGTCGGCGGCGACCGCCGTGGCAACCAGGGCGTTCGGGTGGCCGGTGTTGACGCCGACGAGTTCGCGGCCTGCACCCAGATCGACTTCCACGAGTTCCCACGAATAGGCGAGCTTGCGGCTTGCCTTGTCTGACTTTGACAGCCACACCCGCGCGCCGGGCTCGGCCAGCCCGGTCATCGCACCTGGATTGGCGACATGCACGGTGACCACCTCGCCGCCATCAAGCCGCACGTCGGCAAGAAACCGCTTGTAGCGCTTGATCAGCGTGGCCGGAATGAGCGGGGAGGCGAAACGCATGCGCCGGTTCTAGAGCAATGCGTACGCGCGCGGAACTAACCTCAGCCGTTCGTCCCCGCGCAAGCGAGGACCCAGAGCGGACGCTCCGAGTATCGTGACTCCGGATTCCCGCTTGCGCGGGAATGAACGGGCTGAGGTTTGCGATCGCGCGTTACGCCGCAATCCGTCCGCCCAAATCCTCCTCGATATGGATGCGGATGATCTCATCGAAATTCTTCTCCGGTACAAACCCGAGCGCGATGGCGCGCCGCGCGTCGAACCGGTGTGGCCAGCCGGCAACAATGCGCGCCACCAGTTCGTCCGGCGCGCGCTTGATGCGCGCCACTGCCTTCTCGCCCGCGACCCGGCGCAGCGCTTCGATCTGCTCGGCTACCGTACAGCACACGCCGGGCATTGTGAGATTGATGCGCGGTCCGAGCTGTGCGCGCGTGAGCCCCGCCGCATGGATCAGGTAGGTCACCGCCGCGCGCGGGCTCGCGTGGGTGTGCAGCGTGTCTTCCGGGACCGGCAAGATCGCTTCTTTCCCCGCGAGCGGCTCGCGGATGATGCTGGAAAAGAATCCCGACGCCGCCTTGTTCGGCTGGCCAGGCCGCACGCAGATCGCCGGCAATCTCAAGCCCACGCCGTCGACGAACCCGCGGCGCGTGTAATCGGCGAGCAGTAGCTCGCACATGGCCTTTGCGGTGCCGTACGAGGTAAGCGGTGTGAGGTGAAAATCATCTGGAATGGCGTCCGGGAACGGCGCACCGAACACCGCGCAGGAGGAGGTGTAGACGAAGCGCGGCCGGTACCCGTCGCCCGCCGCGCGCACCGCCTCGAGCAGCGCCCGCGTACCGTCGAGATTGACCCGGTAGCCCTTGTCGAAGTCGAGCTCCGCTTCCGCCGACACCACACCGGCAAGGTGAAAGATCACGTCCGGCCGCGCGGCGATGAGCCTTGCCGCCACGCCCGCCGCTGGCAAATCGGCGACGATACATTCTGCCTTGCCGCGAAATGCGGGCGCGGACGGTGCTGCGATGTCGGTCAATGTGAGCCGCTCGATGGTCGCGCCGTGCAATGCGCCGTCTTTGACCAGCCGCGCCACCAGTTTCCGACCGATCATGCCGGCCGCGCCGGTGATCAGAATGTGCATGGGCGCCTCAATTCGACCGTCGCTTGTTCAAGTCCTCATGGAAGAAGGCGTTGAGTTCGGCATTGGTGATGAGATTGGCGAAGCCGTCGAATTTGCCGTCCACTGCGATCTCCCGCGCCGTCTTGATGAACGCCTGCATGGCGACCCGCGCGAGCGACCCGCCGACGCTGATGCGCCGCACGCCCATCGCTGCAATATCGCTCACCGTGAACCCAAAGGCGCCGGAATTGAGGAAGTTCACTGCCTTGGGTGCCGCGGCCTTGACCACTGCCTCGATCTGCTCGCGCGTCCTGATGCCGGGCGTGTAGATGCAATCCGCGCCTGCGGCGGCGAACGCCCGCACGCGGCGCAGCGTCTCTTCCATGTCCGGCCGGCCGCGAATGAAGCCCTCGCTGCGTGCGGTGAACACCACCTCGCCGCCGGCCTTGTCGATGGCTTCCCGAGCGGCCTTTACCCGCGCTAGCGCAAGCTCGAAGTCGTACAGCGGGTTCTTGTCGTCCCCGGTCGCATCCTCGATCGAAAGGCCCGCGATGCCGGTGTCGATGCAGAGTCTCACATTGCGCGCGACGCCTTCCGGATCGTCGGCGAAACCGCTCTCGAAATCGGCGTTCACCGGCACGTCGGTGGCCGCGGCGATCTCGCGAAAATGCGCGAGCATCATCTCCAGCGGCACCTCGCCGTCGGCGAACCCGTTGGCGTGGGCAAAGCCGGAGCTGGTGGTCGCCAGCGCCTTGAACCCGAGGCTTTGCAGGTAACGCGCGGAGCCCAGGTTCCACGGATTGGGAATGACGAAACAGCCGCTTTCGTGCAGCTTGCGAAAGATGCGGCGCTTTTCGGCGATAGATGGTCGGGAGCTGGTCATGGCGGGTACTCGTGGGTGGCGAATTCGACCAAAGGTGGCATGCGGCATCGCGAGCGAACAGCAAATTTCCCTGATCGCGGCGATCGGCTGCGGCAATGCCTGACGCTACGGCCTGAGCGAGGCCCGGCACAAGACGGTACGACGATCATCCGCCGGGCCGGCCGTACATCAGGTACGGCAGGTAGTTTGCGATCTCCGGAAAATAGGCCACCAAGCCGACGCTTATCAGAAGCACCAGCCAATAGGGAGAGGCGCTCGCGAAAATATCCCAGATCGTTATGTCCTTGTCGTCGATTGCCGACTTGACCGTGAATACCAGGATTCCGAAAGGCGGGGTCAACAGGCCGGCTTCGATGGCGAGAATGCCCATGATGGCGAACGCGATCGAGTCATACCCGACGGAGACCGCGATCGGCTCGAAGATGATGACCGTCAGCAGCATGATCGAGATCGAATCAATGAACATGCCGAGCACGAACCAGATTCCGATCATCACCAGGATGATCGCGCCGGGCGGCAGCCCCTGCAGGAACGCGTCTTGGATCGCGCTGGTAACTCCCGTCATCGCCAGCGTGCGCGAGTAAAGCGAAGCGGTGATCAGCAGGATGAGAATTGGTGCGGAAGTCCGCCCGACCGAGAGGATGCAGTCGACGATCTGGCGCAAGCGCATACCCTTGGTGATGCCGAGGATAAGCGCGATGAAGGCGCCCGCGCCTGCGCCTTCGGTTGGCGTGAAGAAACCGAACCAGATCCCGCCGAGGACCGTGACGACCACCAGCGCAATGCCGAGCGTGCTGGTCCACACCGCCGCTCGGTTGATCTCCTCGGACGCGCCGGGTGCAACCGGATGCGGATTGCTGGATACCGCGGCCGGCGGGGGTGCGACGGCGCCGGCGGCGCCCACCACGTCGGGGCGAAGGATCGCCACCGATAGGATATACAGGCAGAACAGCGCCGACACCATGATGCCGGGCAACACGCCGGCAAGGAACAGCGCGCCGATGGATTTCTCCGTCAAGATGCCCCACACGATCATCAGCACGCTGGGCGGGATCAGCATTCCGAGGCAGGAGGATCCGGCAACGGCGCCGAGCGCGAAGCCGCGGTGATAGCCGTGGCGCTTCATCTCCGGATAGGAGATGCGCGAGAAGGCTGCCGCCGACGCGATGCTTACGCCGGTCACCAGCGAGAACATGGTATTGCCCAGCACCGTGGCGAGCGCGAGTCGCCCGGGAATGCGTCGCAGCCCGCGATTAATTCCGCGATAGATGTCGGTGACCGCGCCGGAACGGGCGATGAACTCGCCCATCAGCATGAACAGGGGGATGACGGCGAACACGTAGTCGCGCAAGGCCTCATGGGCGGTGCTCGCCAGCATGCGCTCCACCACGGCGAAATTGCCGGTGACGAGGTAGATTCCGAGCGCGCTCGCCATACCCAGTGCGACGGCGATGTGCACGCCCAAAAACACCATTGCGATCAGGGCGAGCAGCAAAACGGCCGCGACATCGACTTCGAACACTGGGTTGGCCCCCCGAGCGACTTCAGTTTCTGTTCACCTCGCCGCTCCAAAACTCTTGATCGCGGGCGAGGTCTTCGAGCCCGAAGACATCGATCATTGCGGCGACGCAATAGTTCAAAATGGCGAGCGCGCTGCCCAACAGGATAATGAAGCGCGTCGGCCACACCGGCACGCGCAGCGCCCCCTCGCCCCAGAATTCGCTGGTGGTCCACGCCCAGACGGCCGGAGCGACGGTTCCGCTCAGCACCATCAGGAAGAACGCCGCTCCGAGCGCATAGCCGATGCCGAGCACGATGCGCCGCAACGTCTCCGGCAGAACTTGCAACAAGGTGTCGGCGCGCAGCATTGAATGGCTGCGAATAGCGAAACCGAGCTGCAGATAGACGATCATCACGATCGAGCTGATGACGATTTCGCGCACGCCGGGGATCGCGCCCCCGTACACGTTGTTGCCAAAGATGTCCGCCACGATGAGAATCGAGAGGCCGAGCGCCCAAACGGCGGCGAGAATCATCAGGGATTTCGAGAGCTGGTCGCTGAACCGGATGACGTAGCGAATGGCAACCATGGACAATTCCCGATGTCGGCCCGGCGGTTGCCGTGGCGCTCGCGCGCCGCGACCCGCCGGGTGCGCCGCCGACACCGTTCCGCGAGAACTGCGCCGGCGGTCGCCGCGGTCAGGCTCACGCCGCGGAGAACGGCGCGGCTATTTGACCTGGTAGCGGTATGGCCACTTGTGACCGTGCTTTTCGGCCGCCTCGAGCGTCAGCTTCAGAACCTGCGACGCCGGCAGACCCTTGCCGTCCAGCTCAGAGGCGATGGTCTGCGGCCAATCCTTGAGCGCTTGTGCCCAATCCTTGCGCACCGCGTCGTCGATCGCGTTGACTTTGATCAGGCCGCGCAGGGTGTCGATGTCTTTCTGATAGCGCGCCCGGTTGACCTTGCCGACCTGTTCCTCGAAGTCCTTGGCGGTTGCAACCATGATGTCCTGCACTTCCTTGGGCAGGCGTTTCCAGGTGTTGCTGTTGATCGACAACCCGTGCCAAGTGATCGTTCCGAAGCCGATCAGCGTGTAATACGGGCCGACTTCATACAGCTTGAGATTGACCCACGCGCTGGGGAACATGATCCAGCCGTCATAGACGCGGGTCTGCATGCTGGTGTAGGCCTCGGGCAGCGAACTCTGCACCGGCGTCACACCGGCATATCTCAGCCAGTTGAGATTGAGGCCGGCGCCCGCGATTCTGCGGCCTTTCAAGTCGCTGAGCGATTTCCATTCGAAATTGGTGCCGAGGTTGTAGCTTGAGTCGGTGATACGGGCGAGGAGTCGCTGATTGAACTTCTCTTCGAATACATTGCTCAGGTACGGAACCTTGGCGTACACGTCTTGCGCGACGCGCAGGCTGTCGATCGGATCGACCGGCCCGAACGGCAGCATCACCTGAAAAGCATGCAACGGCAGGTTGGCCGGCTCGAAACAGAAGCAGAAACCGCCGATATCGATGATCCCATCGCGCACGCCGCCCAGCGTTTCCGCAACCTTGACGATGGAACCGCCGTAACCCTCCACCCAGTTGATCTTGTATTTGGTCTTCGACTCCACGCGCTTCTTGAGCTCCGGCTGGAAGTAGTCCTTCATCTGACCGGCATAGACGACCGCCGGCGGATGGCCGCTGGCGATTCGCAGTGTGATCGTCTGCGCCTCGGCCGGCGCATTCACGCCGATGGACAGCGCCCCTGCGGCCGCGAAAGCGAGCGTTTGAACGAGCACCCGTTTGGACATGGTTTTTCCCTCCCGGCCGAACGTGGCCGATTTTGTTTCGCTTGAAACAATCCTTCCCTCTCGCCCCCGCTGTCAACACCCTTTGCGAGGCGCTCGCGCAAGCGCAAGCGCGAACGCCTGCGGTTTGCGGCTGCAACGGCATCCCGCAGACATCGATAATCGCCTCGCGACACTTTGACATCCCACGTGAGGCGCTTGACGCCCGCGGCTCTGCCGCTTCAGCGAGTGCGCTGGAACGCGCAGAGATCGTGACGCGCCATCAAAGCTCCGGCGCTGCTCGGTGGTGGACGGGCGGGAGAGGGTCGTGGGAAAACTCGCCCCCTGTTGGAGCGCCCTTGAACTTGCTACGGCTGAACGTCGACCCCGGCGCAATTCGCTGATCGGTGGGCTCATTGCCGTTGATGGACGCGGTAACTGCGGAGGGAAGTGTGGACTGCCTTGATTTCGATGCCCTGGAAGATAAAGCCCGCGCCAAGCTGCCGGCGGCTTCGTTCGCTTTCTGCGCGACCGGCGCCGACGACGAGATCACCGCTGCCGAGAACGTCAGCGCCTGGCGCAGGTTGCGCCTGCGGCCGCGCGTGCTTCGCGACATCGGCAAGGTGGACACCTCGGTGAGCCTCCTCGGCACGAACGTATCGACCCCGATCATGGTGGCGCCTATGGGCCGCCACAAGCTGTTCCACCCCGAAGGCGAGCGCGCTTCCGCCCGCGGCGCCGCGGCGGCGGGCGCGCTCTATGTGCTTGCCACCAGCGCCAACGTGCTCCTCGAAGAGGTGGCCGCCGAACGTGCTGGCACCGCGCAGTGGTTTCAGCTCTACATGTGGCCCAACCGCGGCGAGGTCGAAGCGTTGGTCGACCGTGTGGCGGCCGCCGGCTTCCGGGCGCTCGTACTCACCGTCGACAACCAGGTTTACGGTTCGAGCCCGCGCCAATTGCGCGCCCCGTTCGTGCCTTCGCCCGACATCCGCAACGTCAACATGCCGGGCGCGCCCATGGCCCGCACCGCCTACGATCCGGAGTTCAAGGGCAAGGTAATGTTCCCGACGACGTGGCGCGAGCTCGAATGGCTGGTCAAACGCGCGCCTGTGCCCGTCGTCGTGAAAGGCGTGCTGCGCGGCGACGACGCCGCGCGCTGCGTCGAGCTGGGCGCCCGGGCGATCATCGTTTCCAATCACGGCGGTCGGCATCTCGACACGACGGTGCCGACAGCGGAGGCGCTCGCCGAGGTGGCCGATGCCGTGGCCGGCAAGGCCGAGCTCTATGTGGACGGCGGCATCCGCCGTGGCACCGATATCTTGAAGGCGCTCGCGCTCGGCGCCCGCGCGGTGCTGGTGGGGCGGCCGGTGCTATGGGGACTTGCTACCGGCGGTGCCGACGGCGTGCGGGCGGTGCTCGAACATCTGCACGAGGAATTTTTGCGCACCATGCAGCTTTGCGGGGTCACACATCTTTCCGACATCCGACGCGATTTGGTCGCCCGTTAACACCGGCAGCGCACAAATATTCCGACACCGACTTGTGATCGCCTGCGCGCGATGCGGTGCTTGCACGCGGCTGGCGTTGAGCTAGGGAGAATTGGGCACAACAGGATCAGAGGGAGCCCATGACCGCGACCAGAATCTTGGCGCTCGCTCTTGCCTTTGGCATCGGGTTGTTGCCCGCGAATCCGACGCTCGCGCAAGGCGCCAAAGAAGCCAAGCAGAAGAAGCAAGCCGTCGCGCGCGAACCTGTGCGGCCGGTTCGGCAGTATCGAGGAACCGACAAGTTCCACGCCGGGCCGCTCTATTACGGCACCGATTATCTCGGCGACGATCCCGACCCGTTCATCCGCTTGCAAATTCAGCGCGATCTTTCCCACCGCTACGGCGGCGACGACTAAGAATTTACGTTCCGCTGCACGGAACTGTCATGACGTCTGAGACACCTCCAACACCGGGGCTCAACCGAATACTCCGACACCCACTTGTGATCGCCTGCGCGCCGCGCGGCGCTTGCAACGCTGCCGCATTACGCTAGTGACAGGCTGGGGCGGAAGAGAGGTTCGCCATGTTCGACCCAAAATATCTGGCTTTCCCGCTGGCTCTTGCCGTCGGCCTTGCGCTGACCGCTTCGCTTGCCGCACAGACGCCGGCGCAATCGAAGAAGAAGCAGGCGGTGGCGCGCCCTGCGCCGTCAGGCGTTATCCATCGTGGCACCGACAAATTCCCCGCCGGCCCGCTTTATCACGGGACGGATTGGCTGGGCGACGACCCCGATCCCTTCATCCGGCTGCAGATCCAGCGTGATTTGACGGCCCGCTATGGCGGCAATTTCTAGCGCGCCTCTGATGTGAATTCGGTATCTTGGCGCGGCGCCGTGCTGTGCCGCAGACTAATGCTTCGGGCGGCAGTTCGAAATTCCGAGCATGAGCCGACCCGCGGCGCGCTGGACCGCACCCGGACGCATTTGATTTTGCCAGCGGGATCGGCTGAACTGCGCTCCGTCATCGGTGGGTCGCAGCATGCTTCGGACCATTGCCGCCTTCGATCGCATCGGCGAGGAGAACGCCTTCGCCGTGCTCGCGCGCGCCAACGCTTTGGCCGCGCAGGGCCGCGACGTAATCAACCTCGGGATCGGCCAGCCGGATTTCCGCACGCCGGAGTTCATCGTCGAGGCCGCCATCAAGGCGCTGCGCGACGGGCATCACGGCTACACGCCCGCGGTCGGCATTCCGCCGCTGCGCGAGGCGGTCGCCGCCGACCTGCATCGCCGCTTCAAGGTCGAGGTTTCGCCCGACCAGGTGATGATCCTGCCCGGCGGCAAGCCGACAATGTTCATGTCGATCCTGATGTTTGGCGAGCCGGGCGCCGACATTCTCTATCCCGATCCCGGTTTCCCCATCTATCGCTCGATGATCGAGTTCACCGGTGCGCGGCCGGTGCCGGTTCCGATCCGCGAGGAGAACGGCTTTGCCTTCTCGGCCGAGGAGACTCTGCGGCTGATCACGCCGCAGACGCGGCTCTTGATCCTCAACTCGCCCGCCAATCCGACCGGCGGCGTGACCCCGAAGAGCGAAATCGACAAGCTCGTGGCCGGTCTCGAGCGCTGGCCCGATGTGGCGATCCTCTCCGACGAAATCTACGACCACATGGTGTACGACGGCGAGACGCACGTCTGCCTCTTGTCGTACCCCTCGATCCGCGACCGGCTGATCCTGCTCAACGGCTGGTCCAAGACCTACGCCATGACCGGCTGGCGCCTCGGCTATGCGGTATGGCCGGGCAAGCTCTACGAATACGCGCGCAAGCTTGCGGTGAACCTGCACTCCTGCGTCAACGCCGCCGCGCAATATGCCGGCCTTGCCGCGCTCAAAGGCCCGCAGGACGAGGTGTACAAGATGGTCGCCGAGTTCGACCGGCGGCGGAAGGTCGTGGTCGAGGGGTTGAACAAGCTGCCCGGCGTCTCATGCATCACGCCCAAAGGCGCATTCTACGCCTTCCCCAACATCGGGCGCACCGGCTGGAAGGCGAAGGAACTCGCCAGTGCACTCTTGGAGGATGCCGGCGTCGCCATCATCGGCGGTCCGGACTTCGGCATCCTCGGCGAAGGCTACGTGCGCCTCTCCTACGCCAATTCGACCGAGAACATCTTGAAGGCGCTCGGCCGCATGGGCGAATTCCTCGCCACCCGCAAGGCGGCATAGTGCGCAGCAATCCCGATCGCACCAAAGCGAATGTCGGCCTATGCGGCTCTATGCGCGGCTACGCCGCCGTCGCCGTCTTCCCGTCGCCGCGATCGAGTGCCGCGCGCGCGCCGTCCACGATCCGCACGTCGCGCACCGGGTAGGGGATTTCGATTCCTTCGCGCTTGAAGGCGTCCCACAGCGCGAACATGACATCGCTGCGCACCCGGCTGATGCCCTTGGTCGGATCGGAAATCCAAAATCTTAGGACAAAGTCGAGCGAGAAGTCGCCGAACTTCATGAAGTGGCAGCTTGGCGCCGGCACGGGCAGGATGCGCGGGACGTCGGCGATCGCTTCCAGCGCCACCTTGTGCACGTGGTGCGGATCGCTGCCATAGCTCACCCCGAACGGCACTTCGAGCCGCACTTGGTCGTTCGAATGCGACCAGTTGATGACGCGCTGCGTCACCAGATCCTCGTTCGGAACCAGCGTCTCGCGCCCGTCCCGCATCGTCACTAGCGTGTAGCGCGCGTTGATCTCGCTCACCCACCCGATGTCGTCGCCGATCGTGATCACGTCGCCCGGCTTGATCGACTTGTCGGCGAGCAGGATGATCCCGCTCACCAGATTGGACACCACCTTCTGCAGTCCGAAACCGACGCCGACGCCGACGGCGCCGGAGAACAGTGCCAGCGCCGACAGATTGATGCCGACGGCGTGCAACACCACCGCGATCGCAAGCGTAATCAGGGCAATGCGGATGACTTTGCTGAGCAGGATCTGAATCGACGGGGTGAGATCGGACTCGTGCTGCAACCGCCGCTCCAGAAAATTGCCGAGCGCGATCGCAAGCCACAGCGCGACCAACAGCAGCACCGCCGTCTTCAGGATCAGGAGCGGCGAGATTCGCAGATCGCCGATCGGCAGCGCCACCGAATCCAGCATCTGCGTGGCGTTGCCGAGCAGTCCGAGGATGCTGAGCGCCGCAATCGTCCAGGCCGAGATCGCCACCAGACGGTTGACGAAATGGTTTCGCAACAACGCCGCGAATAGCGAAATCACGACCCATGCGGTTGCAAGGCTCGCCGCAACTTTCAGGAGATGGATACGCGCTGGCGTCGTGAATTCGAGCAACGTCGTATACATGAGCGCCGTGACCAGCGCGAAGATGATGAACCCGAGGGTACCGACTATTGCAACGATCACCTGCCGCACCGCCGCGGGCAGCCGCGCCAGCGCCGATTCGACGTGGATGTGTCGGCGCAGCACCGTGGCGCCGCCGTAGGCGATGCCGGTCGCGAGCAGGAGCAGCGCCAGTTGCAGCGGCAGCCAAATGGTTGCGAATTCGACGCCGACCGACCGAATCTGCTCGACCATCGTGTTGAGCATCTGCCCCATGTCGTCCATGGCCCGCTCCCCTCCGCCTTCGGCCGAAAGTGCAAATCATACATCAGAGCGGAGACCAAACGCAGAGGGCCGCCATGCTTGGCCGACAGTGGACCGGCGGCCGCGACCGGCGCATGATCCGGCCTCCGCCACGGCACCTGCAACGCTGGAAAGGGTTTTTTTCATGGCAACCGTTGACCGCGACCTCTCCGAAGAACAGCGCCTGATGCAACAATCCTGTCGCCAGTTTGTCGACGACGTCGTCACGCCCTTCATTCGCGGCAACTGGCAGCGCGAATGGATCATGGTCCCCGAACAGCGCCTCCCGAAAGAGATTCTGGAAGGCGCCGACAAGATCGGGATCCGCACGCTCGGTGTGCCGGAGGAATTCGGCGGCATCGAGCTCGATCCCAAGACCGAGGTGCGCACGTTCGCCATCATCGCCGAGGAGATCGCGCGCGGC
>FWPU01008902.1_pt1 | contig 16424 bp, 18 predicted proteins | sample 2228361 | NCBI WGS metagenome assembly FWPU01 (sample SAMEA103939777, study PRJEB20133) | metagenome
TCGGCCGGGTGGCCAGCCCGGGCGCGCCGGGCGGGAGGCCGAGGGCGGCCGCGCTGCCGGCGCTCACCGGGCGGCGGCCGGCACGGCCTCGAATCCCAGCCGCCCCAGCACCGCCTGGGCCTCCCGGCCGGTCAGGAACTCGACGAACGCCCGGGCCAGCGCCGGCTGCCGGCTGGCCGCCACCACGGCGGCGGGATAGACGATCGGACGGTGGGTGTCGGCTGGAAAGGCGAACGCCAGCCGCACCCGGCGCAGGCGCTGGACGCCGTCCGTCGCGTACACGATCCCGACGTCCACCTCGTCGCGCACCACGTAGTCCAGGACCTGGCGGACGTTCTCGCCGAAGACCAGCCGATCCTTCAATCGCTCCCACAGGCCCAGCGTCCGGAGCGCCTCCTCGGCGTACTGCCCGGCCGGCACCGTGCGGGGGTGGCCGAGCGCGATGCGCTGCACCCGCCGGTCGAGCAGGTCGGACGGGCCCGGGATGTCGAGCGAGGAGTCGGCGGGCTTGAGCGCCACCAGCACGTTGCCGGCGAAGTCGCGCCGGCTGTCGGCGACGACGAGCCCCGCCCGCTCCAGCGCGTCCATCTGCCGCTGCCCGGCCGGGGCGAAGACGTCGACCGGCGCGCCGGCCTCGATCTGCTTCTGCAGCTCGCCCGAGGCGGCCACGTTGTAGCGGAGGGTGACGCCCGGCCGGGCGGCCTGGAAGCGGCGGCCGATCTCCTCGATCGCCTCCCGCAGGCTGGCGGCGGCCGAGATCGTGAGCTCCTGGGCCGTGGCCGGGGCGGCCCCGAGCAGCGAGAGCAGGGCCAGGACGAGCGCCGCGCGCCGCATCGTGGCGATTATACGCTTCCCGCCGGGGCGGGCCCGGCGGCGCCTCACGACGGCCGGCGCTGCTGCAGTCCGGTGAGGAGCCAGTTCACGAGGAAGACCAGGAGGAGGAGGAGGATGGCCAGGGCGATCGCGACCTCGAAGTTCCCCTTGCCGGTCTCGAGGACCATGGCGGTGGTCAGCACGCGGGTCTGCCCCTTGATGTTGCCGCCCACCATCATGGAGGCGCCGATCTCGGAGATGACGGCGCCGAAGCCGGCCATCACCGCGGCCAGCATCGGCAGCCGGGCCTCGCGCAGGACCACCCACACCATCTGCAGCCGGGAGGCGCCGAGGCCCAGGAGCTGGAGCCGGAACGCCTCCGGCACGTTCTGGACGGCGGCCAGGGTGATGCCGGTGATGATGGGCGAGGCGATGATGGCCTGGGCCACCACGATGGCAGTCGGCGTGTAGAGGATCTCCCAGCCGCCCAGCGGGCCGCTGCGCCACAGGAGCAGCGTGACGAAGAGCCCGACCACCACCGGGGGCAGTCCCATGCCGGTGTTGACCGCGCTCACGAGCACCGTGCGGCCCGGGAAGCGGGCCAGGGCCAGGGTGGCGCCGGCCGGGATGCCCAGCGCCAGGGCCAGCAGGGTGGCGGTCCCCGAAACCTGCAGGGACCGCCACAGGATGGACCAGACCTCGGGATCGCCGCCGAGCAGCAGCGCCAGGGCGTGCCGGAGGCCGGCGACGACGAGGTCCACCGGTCAGAAGTCCTCGTCGGTCCGGCCGGCGATGGGGACGAAGAGCGGCCGGCCGTACTTCTCCACGCCGAACGTCCCGATCACGGCCTGCGTCCCCGGAGCCAGCATGAAGTCGGCGAAGGCCTTGCCGCCGGCCGCGTTCACCCGCGGGCCGTTCGCGGGGCTGGCCTCCATCACGGAGTAGATGTTGAGCAGGGGCCGGTCGCCCTCGACCATCGTCTGCAGGCGCACGCGCCGGCCGAAGGCCAGCAGGGTGGCGCGATCGGCGAGGGTGTAGGCGCCGCGGTCGTCGGCGATGCCCAGGGTGGCGCCCATCCCCTGGCCCGACTCGATGTACCAGGGCGCGGCCGGCGCGACGCCGGCCTGCTGCCAGAGGCCGAGCTCCAGGATGTGGGTGCCGGACCGATCGCCGCGGGAGACGAACCGGCTGCCCGACGCCGCGATCTTCTTGAGCGCGTCCACCGCCCGCTTCTCGCCCTTGATCCTCGCCGGGTCGGCCGCGGGCCCGACGATGACGAAGTCGTTGTACATGACGAGCCGGCGGCTGCGCATCCTGCCCTCGGCCACGTACTGCCTCTCCAGCGAGGGCGCGTGCGCCAGCGTCACGTCCGCCTCGCCCCGGGCGGCCAGGGCCAGGGCCTGACCGGTGCCGACGGCGATCGTCTTCACCGTGTAGCCGGTCTGGCGCTCGAACATCGGGACCAGGACGTCGAGCAGGCCCGAGTCCTGGGTGCTGGTGGTGGTGGAGAGGATCACGACCGTCGAGCCGGCCCGGGCGGCCGGGGCCCCGGCCAGCAGCAGGGCGGCCGCCATCAGGGGGAGGAGTGAGCGCACGGGTCACCTCCGCTCGGGTGGCCCCATATTATGCTTTTCCGAGCATAATTGCCAGGGTCGCCGGCGCCGGCCGGCCGCTCCGGCGGGCGCTCAGGCGAAGGAGCGGCGGAACTGGCGGGCCGCGACGGCCTCGAGGCCCCGGCGGAAGCGGCGGTAGCGGCGCAGGAAGGCCCGGCCGGCGGGGGTCAGCCGGGTGCCGCTCCGCGGCCCGGCCCCCGGGTGGCGCTCCAGGAGGCGGAAGCCGGCGGCCTTCTCCAGCTCCCGGAAGTAGCCCCAGGCGCCGCGGTAGGACATTCCCTCGCGGGCCACGGCGTCCTTGAAGGAGCCCAGGCGGTCCACCAGCTCCAGCAGCGCGGCCCGCCCGTCGCCGAACTTCACGCGGTCGTCGAAGACCACCCAGACCTTCAGCCGCGGCTGCAGGCGGCCCCGCCGGGTGCCGCTCAGTCGAGGTTGACCCAGACCGACTTGACCTCCGTGTAGGGCTCGAGCCCGGCCGAGCCCAGCTCGCGCCCGAAGCCCGACTCCTTGAAGCCGCCGAAGGGCAGCGCGGCGTCGTAGAGGTTGTAGGCGTTCACCCACACGGTGCCGGCCCGGATGGCCCGGGCGGCCCGGAGCGCCTTGGCCACGTCGCGGGTCCAGACGGCGGCCGCCAGCCCGTAGGTGCTGGCGTTGCCCTCGGCGATGCCGTCCTCCACGCTCCGGAACGGGATGACGGCCAGCACGGGGCCGAAGATCTCCTCGCGGGCGATCCTCATGCGGTTGGTGACGCCGTCGAAGATGGTCGGCTCCACGTAGTAGCCCTTGCCGTTCCCCACGCGGGCCCGGCCGCCGCCGGCCACCAGCCGCGCGCCCTCCTGCTTGCCGGCCTCGATGTAGGAGAGGACGGTCTCCATCTGCTGCTTCGAGACCACCGGGCCCATGCGGGTGGCCCTGTCCATGGGGTCGCCGACCTTGAGGCCCTTGACCCGCTCGGTGAGCCGGGCCACGAGCTCGTCGTGGATCCGTTCCTCCACGAAGAGCCGGGACCCGGCCGCGCACACCTCGCCCTTGTTGTAGAAGATGCCGGTCATGGCCCCCCGGACGGCGGCCTCCATGTCGGCGTCGGCGAAGACGATGTTCGGCGACTTGCCGCCCAGCTCCAGCGACAGCCGCTTCAGCGTCCCCGCCGCCTCCCGCATGATCTGCTTGCCGACCTCGGTGGAGCCGGTGAAGGCGATCTTGTCCACCCGCGGATCGCGCACCAGGGCCATGCCGACCTTGCCCCCGGGGCCCGTCACCACGTTGAACACGCCTTCCGGCAGTCCCGCCCGCTCGCACAGCTCGGCGAACTTCAGCGCGGTGAGCGGGGTCTGCGAGGCCGGCTTGAGCACCACGGTGTTGCCGGCAGCCAGGGCCGGGGCGATCTTCCACGCCGAGAGCAGGAACGGGAAGTTCCAGGGCACGATGGCGCCCACGACCCCGACGGGATGCCGCAGCGTGAAGGTGAAGGCGCCCTCGCGCAGCTGCAGGGTCTCGCCGTGGATCTTGCTGGCCCAGCCCGCGTAGTAGCGGAACACCTCGGCCGCGAAGGGGATCTCCACCTTGCCCGAGTCGAAGAGCGTCTTGCCGGTGCAGAGGCTCTCCAGCCGGGCCATCTCGTCGAGGTGCTCCTGGATCAGCTCGCCCAGGCGCCAGACCAGCCGGCCCCGCTCGTGCGGGTTCAGGCGCGGCCAGGGGCCGGTGTCGAAGGCCCGGCGGGCGGCGGTGACGGCGGCCTCGATGTCGCGCTCGTCGCCCTTCGCCACCGGCTGGAGCGGCTCCTCGTTGGCGGGGTTGATGGGCGTGTAGGTCTCGCCGGAAGCGGGGGGCTGCCACTTGCCGTCGACGAAGATCTGTCCGGCCATCGAGATTCTCCTTCCCGCGCGCTCAGGGTCCCGGCCCCCCGCCGGCCGGGACGGCGGCGAGGAGCCGCGTGTGCTTCTTCAAGTATCTGACCAGGAGGAAGATCGCCGCCCCGAACGCCGCCGTCACGCTCCAGTACGGATCGAGCACGAGCCGATGGACCTCGTGGTAGTCCTCGATGATGTCCAGGCCGAGCGGGGCGGTGAGCAGGAGGGCCAGGCCGTAGAACTCCCGGCGCACCGCCGCCCGCCACGACCACCGGCGGGCGGCCGGCCGGTAGCGGGCCAGGGCCGGCCAGAACGCCGGAACCCCGGCCGCCCACGCCTCGAAGGCCGGGCCGAACTTCTGGCGGAGGTAGAGGTCCTCGCGCCGCGCCATGCACGCGTAGTAGCCGGCGATCAGCAGGCCGATCACCGGCAGCACGACCTCGCTGTGCACGAAGGCGGCCAGGGCCACGGCGATGACGGTGTTGGCGAGGTAGAGCGGATGGCGCACCATCGAGTAGGGGCCGGTCGTGTTCAGGACCGAGGCCTTCTGCGACCGGGTGTTCCGCCCCGACGTGCCCGGCGCCACCACCCCGGCGGTCCAGACGCGCAGGGCCAGCCCGGCCAGGGCCACGAGGAGGCAGGCCGCCTCCCACTCCAGATCGGCGGCGTGGGAGTCGAACCGGTACTGGACGCGAGCGATGCCGTGCACGGCCACCGGCAGCAGGAGCAGCGGCAGGTAGCTCCGCCAGCGGAAGAAGAAGTCGCCGAGCCGGACCGCCGCCGGCACCGGGGCGCGGCTCATGGCCTGAGGACCCGGCCGGCGCCGGCGGCCGAGAAGCGGCCGCCGTCCACCACCACCGCGCCGTTCACGATGACGTAGGGAATGCCGGTCGGGTAGCGGTGCGGGTCCGCGAAGGTGGCCTCGTCCTTGACCGTGGCGGGGTCGAACAGGGCCAGGTCGGCGGCGTGGCCGGGCCGGAGCAGCCCGCGATCGCGCAGCCGCAGGCGGGCGGCGGGCATGCCGGTCATCTTGTGCACGGCCGTCTCCAGGGAGAAGAGCTTGCGCTCGCGGGCGTACTCGCCGAGCACCCGCGGGAAGGTGCCGTACATGCGCGGGTGGGGCTTGCCCGGGTGCGGGCCGGGCCCGCTGGCCAGGCCCAGCGAGTCGGAGCCCACCATGATCGCCGGGTGGGCCAGGGCCCGGGCGACGTTGTCGGGGCTCTGCGAGAACACCACCATGGAGACGGTCGCCCGCTCCTCCCGCAGCAGCGTCATCATCGCCTCGGCCGGGGTCATCCCGCTCTGCCGGGCCAGCGCCGCCAGCGTCAGCCCCTCCAGCTCGCGGCGGGCGCACGTCGCGATCTGGATCTCGTCGAAGCCCACCGCGCCCATGGAGAGCGTGCGCCAGCGCTCGCCGTCCACCAGGCACTCCTCGGTGATGCGGCGGCGGGTGGCGCGGTCGGCCAGGCGGTCCAGGAGCCGCGCGGTGCCGCCGTCGTGCACCCACGCCGGCAGCAGGTTGTCCATCTTGGTGGAGCCCGCGTGGTAGGGGTAGGCGTCGCCCGTGACGTCCGCTCCGCGCGCCCGCGCGTCGTCGATCAGCTTCAGGGCCTGGTCCATCTTTCCCCAGTTCTCCCGCCCGGCGGCCTTGACGTGGGCGATCTGCACGCCCACGCCGCCCTCCTCGCCGATGCGGATGGCCTCGGCCACCGCGTCCAGCAGCGTCCCCGACTCGCCGCGGATGTGGGAGAAGTAGAGCCCCCGCCGCGGCGCCATGGCCCGGGCCAGCCCGATCAGCTCGTCGGTGGTCGCGTAGGCGCTGGGCGGGTAGACCAGGCCCGTCGAGAAGCCGAAGGCGCCGGCCTCCAGCGCCTCGGCGAGCAGGCGGCTCATGCGGGCCAGGTCCTCGGCCCCCGCCGGCCGGGCGTCCGGGCCCAGGCCGGCCAGCCTGAGGGCGCCGTGGCCCACGAAGTGGGCGACGTTGATGGACGGCCGCAGCGCGGCCAGCGCCTCCAGGTACTGCCCGAAGGTCTCCCAGCGGATGTCCAGCCGGGCCCCGATGCCGCCCGCCCAGGTCCGCACCTGCTCCCGGCGGCCGGCCGCCACCGGCGCCGGCGAGAACGAGCACATGCCGACCACCTCGGTGGTGCACCCCTGCCGGATCTTGGACTCGGCCGCCGGGCACGCGAAGTAGAAGAGGTCGGAGTGGGCGTGGGCGTCGATGAAGCCCGGGGCCACGATCAGCCCCCGGGCGTCGATCACGCGCGCGGCATCGCCGGCCAGGCCGGGCCCGACCGCCGCGATCCGATCCCCGGCCACGGCGACGTCGGCCGCCTGCCGGGGCGCGCCGGTGCCGTCCACCACCGTGCCGCCGCGGATGAGGAGCGACCAGGCCACCTCAGGCCTCCATGATGCGGACCGTCCTCATGCGGTCGCCCTGGACGATCCGGTCCACGTGCTCCATGCCGCTGACGACCTGCCCGAAGACCGTGTACTGCCCGTCGAGATGCGGCTGGGGGCCGTACGTGATGTAGAACTGGCTGCCGGCCGAGTCGGGGTGCTGGCTGCGCGCCATGGCCACCGTGCCCCGGACGTGCCGCCGCTGGTTGAACTCGGCCTCGATGGTGTGGCCCGGCCCGCCGCGGCCGGTGCCCTCCGGGCAGCCGCCCTGGACGACGAACCCCGGCACGACCCGGTGGAACGTCAGGCCGTCGTAGAACCCGCGCCGGGCCAGCGCGATGAAGTTGTCGACGGTCCGCGGGGCGTCCTCGGGGAAGAACTCCAGCCGGATCTCGCCGCCCTTCTCCAGCTCGATGACCGCCGTCGGCCTCACGGGCGCCTCCTCAGCGGCTCTTGACCTTGATGGAGGCGATGCGGTCGCCGACCCGGATGCGGTCCACGACCTCCATGCCCTGCACCACCCGGCCGAAGGCCGTGTACTGGCCGTTCAGGAAGTGGGCGGGGGCCAGCGTGATGTAGACCTGGCTGCCCCCGGAGTCGGGGTCACTCGTGCGGGCCATGCCGAGCACGCCGCGGTCGAAGGGCCGCTTGTTGAACTCGGCCTTGATGGTGTAGCCGGGCCCGCCGCTGCCCAGCCGCGGGTCCCCGGGCGGCAGCGTCCGGCTCTGCGGGTCGCCGAACTGGACCACGAAGCCCGGCTCGACCCGGTGCACGCGCTGGCCGTCGTAGAAGCCCCGGCCGACCAGGTCCAGGAAGTTCTTCACGTGGTTGGGAGCGTCGGCCGGCCACAGCTCGAGGGTGAAGGACCCGCCCCGCTCCATCGTCACCACCACCGTCGGGGCCGGCGGCGACTGCGCGGCGGCTCCCGGCGCGACCAGCGCGAGCAGCGCGACGGCGGCGAGCAGACGACCCATGGGCGAACCTCCGTTCGGGGGTGCCGGGCCATTATACATACCGGTCCCGGCCCGGCCGGCGCGCCGGGCGCGTGATAGCATGAGCAGGATGAGCGCGCGGCGGGACATCCGGAACATCGCCATCATCGCCCATGTGGACCACGGCAAGACCACGCTGGTGGACGCCATGCTCTGGCAGTCGGGGCTCTTCCGGGAGAACCAGGAGGTGCCGGAGCGCATCCTGGACTCCATCGACCTCGAGCGGGAGAAGGGCATCACCATCATGGCCAAGAACACGGCCGTGACCTACAAGGGCGTGCGGATCAACATCGTGGACACGCCGGGCCACGCCGACTTCGGGTCGGAGGTGGAGCGGACCCTCACCCTGGTGGACGGCGTCCTCCTGCTGGTGGACGCGGCCGAGGGGCCCCTGCCCCAGACCCGCTTCGTGCTCAAGAAGGCCCTGGAGGCCGGGCTGCCCCCGGTGGTGGTCATCAACAAGATCGACCGCGCCGACGCCCGCCCGGCCGAGGTCCTGGACGAGATCTACGACCTGTTCATCGACCTGGACGCCACCGAGGACCAGCTCGACTTCCCCGTCCTCTACACCAACGCCCGGGCGGGGACGGCGACGACCGATCCCCGCCAGCCCGGCCAGTCGCTGGAGCCGCTGTTCGAGACGATCCTGGCCACCGTGCCGGCGCCCCGCTTCGAGCCCGGGCACGGCCTGCAGTTCCGGGCGGCCATGCTCGACTGGGACGACTACGTCGGCCGGCTGGTGATCGGCCGCCTCGTCAACGGCCGGGTGCGGCCCGGCGACCGGGTGGCCGTCGTCCACCGGGACGGGGCGGTGGAGCCGGCCAAGGTGACGGTGCTGTACGGCTACGAGGGGCTCCGCCGGGTGGAGATCGCGGAGGCCGCCGCCGGCGACCTGGTGGCCCTGGCCGGGATCGAGAGCATCGAGATCGGGGAGACGGTCGCCGACCTGGAGGCGCCGGCGGCGCTGCCGCTGATCCGGATCGACGAGCCGACGGTGGCCATGCTCTTCTCCGCCAACTCCTCGCCCTTCGCCGGCCGCGAGGGGCGCTTCGTCACCTCGACCCAGCTGCGGGAGCGGCTCATGAAGGAGCGGCGGGTGAACGTCGGCATCCGGGTCGAGGAGACCGACGCTCCCGACACCTTCAAGGTCTCCGGCCGCGGCGAGCTGCAGCTGGCCATCCTCATCGAGATGATGCGGCGCGAGGGGTACGAGCTGGAGGTGGGCAAGCCGACGGTCATCACCCGCCCCGAGGGCGGGCAGGTGCTGGAGCCCATGGAGCACCTGGTCGTGGACGTGCCGGAGGAGTACATCGGCGCCGTCACCCAGAAGATCGGGCCCCGCCGGGGCACGATGGTGAAGATGGTCAACCACGGGACCGGCCGGGTCCGGCTGGAGTACCGCATCCCGGCCCGGGGCCTGATCGGCTACCGCTCGGAGTTCCTCACCGACACCCGCGGCACCGGGCTGCTCCACCACCTGTTCGACGGCTGGGAGGTCTGGCAGGGCGAGATCTCGCACCGCCAGAACGGGGCCCTGGTCGCCGACCGGGCGGGCCGGGCCACCGGCTACGCCATCGACCACCTGCAGGCGCGCGGGGTGATGTTCGTCGGACCGGGCACCGAGGTCTACGAGGGCATGATCGTGGGCGAGAACAGCCGCGACAGCGACCTCGACGTCAACATCACCAAGGAGAAGAAGCTGACGAACATGCGCTCCTCGACGGCCGAGGAGGGCATCAAGCTCACCCCGCCGCGGCTGATGAACCTCGAGCAGTGCCTGGAGTGGATCCGCGAGGACGAGCTGCTCGAGGTGACGCCGAGGTCCCTCCGCCTGCGCAAGCGCGCGCTGACCGGCCGCCGCCGCTTCTGACGCCCGCCCCTCTCTGCCGTGGCCCTGCCTCCCGAGCTCGGCCGCTACCTGGTGTGGCAGATCCCGGGCTGGCTCGGCGCCGGCGCCGTCGCCGCCGCCCTGCACTGGGTGGTCGGTCTGCCCGGCTGGGCGGCCGGCCTGGTGGTCGTCGCCTGGGTCGTCAAGGACCTGGTCATGTTCCCCGTGATGCGCGCGAGCTTCCAGCCCGCCGCCGAGCGGCCGCCCGTCGGCGCGCAGGGCGAGACGCTGGAGCGCCTGGCGCCCGCGGGGTACGTGCGGGTGCACGGCGAGCTGTGGCGGGCCGAGGTGCGCCAGCCCGGAGGCGTCATCGAGCCGGGCCGCCGCGTGGTCGTGCGCGAGACCCGCGGGCTCACCCTGCTGGTGGACGAGGCCGCCTGATGCGCCGGCGGGCCGCCATCGGGCTGCTGGCCCTGGTCGCCGCCGCCTGCACCGGGCCGGGCTTCGTGGTCCCGGGCGCCCCCTACGTGGCCACGCCGGAGCCCGTCGGGCACGAGATGCTGCGCCTGGCCGTCGTGGGCCCGGACGACGTCGTCTACGACCTCGGCAGCGGCGACGGCCGGCTGGTGATCGCCGCCGCGCGCGACTTCGGCGCGCGCGGGGTCGGCGTCGAGATCGACCCGCGGCTGGTGGACGAGAGCCAGGAGCACGCCGTCCGGGCCGGGGTCGCGGCCCGCGTCCGCTTCGTCTGGCAGGACCTCTTCGTCACGCCGCTGCGCGAGGCGACCGTCGTCACCCTCTACCTGGGCGACGCGCTCAACCTGCGCCTGCGCCCCCGGCTCCTCGGCGAGCTCGCGCCCGGGACCCGGATCGTCTCGCACGACTTCGCGCTGGGCGACTGGCGCCCCGACCGCTCGGTGACGCTCCCCGGCGCGGGCCACGACCACCGCCTCCATCTCTGGATCGTGCCCGCCGCGGTCGAGGGCCGGTGGCGCCTCGCGCTCGCGGACGGACGCCGCGGCATCGTCGAGCTCCGCCAGAGCTTCCAGACCGCCGCCGGCACGCTCACGGTGGGCGATCGGCGGTCGGCCGTCGAGGGCCGCGTCCGCGGGGACCGGCTGAGCCTGTCCGGTCCCGTCCGGCTCGACGGGCGCGTGACCGGTGCCACGGCCTCGGGGCTGCTCGTGGACGCTGACGGCACGCCGGTCGCCTGGACGGCCAGGCGGGAGCCCGCCCGCTGAGGCCCCCGGCGTCCAGGACGATTTGTCCGGGCCGGCGGCACTATTTTCTGGGCGGCCAGGCGGTCATCCGGTAAGCTCCGTCGGCAGTGAAGTCTGCAGTAACCCTCGGTCGGCCCACGCCTTTCTCGTCGCCGGGCCTCCGATGTCGCACCGCGGCACGAGGCCGGCCCGGTCCTTGCAACAGCGACCATCCGAACGATCTCGTCAGGAAGAGGGATCTGACATCATGAAGCTGACGCAGGAGGAACGTCGCCGGGTCTACCTGGCCCAGCGGGCGGCCCACCAGGCCATGCTCGATCGGCTCCACGACGCCCCGCCACGCCCCGGCGCGCCCGCGCCGGCCGCGCGCCGCTGGGTGGCGCGCATGCTCGCCATCGTCACGCTGATCGGCGGAGGGCTGCTCGCCTTCTCGGTGCTGGACTTCCACCCCCCGACGTCCATCGAGGCGCTGCTGCCCCGGCTGTGACCCGGGCCTGAGGGCCCACCCTCGCGGCTGGTGTATCATGACGCCCTCGATCGGGGGCCGTCGTGAGCACCGCCCTCGCCACCGCCCGGCGCTGCCCGCTCCGTCCCGGCTTCCCGGCCGTCGCGTCGCCTCGGACAAGGAGGTCCCCATGGCGTCCGGCAAGGATGCGTTCGCGGCCCTCACCGTCGGCAGGAAGGTGCAGGTGGCCAAGACCGTCGGCGAGACCGACGTCTACCTGTTCGCCGGCGTCACCGGCGACTTCGCCCCCAACCACGTGGACGAGGAGTTCATGCGGAAGACCCGCTACGGGCGCCGCATCGCGCACGGCGCGCTGCTGATCGGCTACATGTCCCGGGCCTCCACGGCCATCTGCCAGGGCCTGCCGGGCACCATCGTCTCCTACGGCTTCGACCGCATCCGCTTCCCGGCCCCGGCCTTCATCGGCGACACGGTGACCGTCACCTACGAGATCGTGGACCGCGACGAGGCGGCCCTGAAGACGTTCGCCCGCGTCACCTGCACCACCCAGCGGGGCGACGTCGTGGCCGCCGCCACCCACATCCTCAAGGTCGTCGAGTGATGCTGGACCTCGTCGTCCGGGGCGGGCGCGTCGTCACGCCGCAGGGCGAGGGGGTCTGGGACATCGGCGTCCAGGGCGAGCAGATCGTGGCGGTGGCGGCGCCCGGCACGCTGGGCGAGGCGGGACGGATCGTGGACGCCACCGGCCTGGTGGTGGTGCCGGGCGGCATCGACCCCCACACGCACCTGGCCCACCCGATCATGAGCCACCCGGAGGAGCCGGGCCTCACCCTCGGCCCGGAGGACGACACCCGCGGCATGCTCTTCGGCGGGACGACCACCCACATCGACTTCGCCTACGTGCGGCCGGGGGACGACATCGGGGAGGCGATCGAGCGGCGGGCCGCCCGCTGGAAGGGCAACGCGTACACCGACTACTCGTTCCACGTGGTCCTGGCCGGTCCGCTGCCCCTCGAGACCTTCGACGGGATCGCCGAGGCCGTCCAGCAGGGCTTCCCCTCGTTCAAGGCCTTCACGACCAACATCCTGCCGCCGCACCCGAAGCGGGCCGGCAACCGGCTCGACTTCGGGCGCATCCAGCACGCCATGGAGAAGATCCGGGCGGCCGGCGGGCTCCTGGCCGTGCACGGCGAGGACGAGGACATCGTGCAGTTCCTGTACGAGAAGCACCGCCGGGAAGGGCGCACGGAGGGCTGGAACCTGCACCTGGTCCACACCAAGCTCTCCGAGCTGCTGGCGTTTCGGCGCACGGTGGCCGTGGCCCGCCACACCGGCTGCGCCGTGTACTTCGTCCACACCTCGGCCCGCGAGGGCGTGGAGACGATCCGGGAGGCGCGGGCGGCCGGCCTGCCGGTCTACGGCGAGACCCTCCACCAGTACGCCTGCTTCAACGCCGAGTTCTACCGGACGCCGCGCGGCTTCTGCGCCCACACCTACCCGTCGCTGAAGCTGCCGGAGGACCAGCAGGCCCTGTGGGACGGGCTGGTCCGCGACGGGCTGTCCACGCTGGCCACCGACGAGTACCCCACCAGCCTGGCCCTCAAGCTGAAGGGCCGGACCATCGAGGACGTCACCGGCGGCAACCTGGGGGCGGAGGCCCGCCTGGGGATCGCCTGGACCGAGGGCGTGGTGAAGCGAGGCATGTCGCTCACGCGCTTCGCCGACATCACCTCGACCAACGCCGCCCGCATCTTCGGCCTCTACCCGCGCAAGGGCGTCATCGCCCCCGGCAGCGACGCCGATCTCGCGCTCATCGACCCGTCCATCCGGAAGACGCTCACGCGGGACGACTTCCACGTGAGCGACTACAGCCCCTGGGAAGGCTGGGCGGTCGAGGGCTGGCCCGTCACGACGATCCGGCGCGGCCGGGTGGTCGTCGAGCGCGGCCGCCTGCTCGCCGACGCCCGCGACGGCCGCCTGCTGCCGCGCCGGATCGCCGGCGACGTCCTGGCTCGCCCGGTCTGCTGAGTAGCCCGGGCGGCGCCCTCCGCCGGCACTAGAACCTTTAGGTGACGTAAGACGCCCGCCCCGGCCGCGGTGCCGGGCTGGCGCGCGCAGGTGACCATCCTTGGCAGCGCCGGCCGGCGGAACTGCGCGTCCCGCCGACCATCGCGGGCGGGAACGATCCTTGCCGTACCCCGAGGCGGCCCGCGCGCGGGCTGATGAAGCAGATGGCTCATCAGGGGGGGCATGTATGCGACCGACGCTGACGAGGTCTCTGGCTCTGGCTCTGGGGACTGCGCTGGCCGTGCTCGCCGCGGCGCCGGCGCAGGCGCAGGTGAGCCCCGGCAATGGCAAGCCGCTGCCGGCGGCCGCGCGACAGGCGCCGCCGTTCCAGGCGCTCACCGGCGATAGCAGCAGCAGCGGCAGCAGCGGGCCGGCGGTCCGGATCGTGACGGGGACCGTGACCGACGCCGGCAGCTACGGCGGGGGCTACTCCGTCATCGTCATCCCCGCCGGCAGCGGCGGGACCAGCCTCACCGGCACGGTGAGCCTGTTCACCGGCTCCACCTCGATCCTCGGCAACGGCACGCGGTTCCGGTCCGAGCTGGTGCGGAACCAGTACATCATGGTGCCTGACTCCAGCTCGCCCGCCGGGTTCGACTTCTACCGGGTGTCGCACGTGGGCTCGGACACCCTGCTCACGCTCGCGCGCGCCTACACGGGCTCGAACCTGAGCGGCGCGACGGCCGTCAAGAACATGACGCTCTTCAACGCCTGGCGCATCGTCTTCGACCAGCCGTTCCAGAACCCGCCGGCCCTGACGGCCACGGCCCGGGGCCAGGAGCCGGCCACCGGCGACCTGCCGCACGTGAATGTGATGCAGATCAAGCAGGCGGCGCCCGATTCCGTGGAGGTGTTCCAGTACCAGGCGCCGTTCGAGCCCTACCTGCCGGGCGCCAACGTGCCCTTCGATTTCGTGGCCGTCGGCCAGTAGCGATCCGGCCGGGGAGGCGGAGCGCCCGTTCCGCCTCCCCGGGCTCCGCCGTCAGAAGACCGCGATCGGATTGACCGGCGAGCCCGTCGCCGCCGGCAGCCGCAGGGGCGCGATCGTGAGCAGGAACTCCCACCGCCGGCGCTGGGCGCACGCCCGGGCCAGGTCCTCCAGGTTGGCGTTGTCGATCAGCCAGAGCCCCATGGCCACCAGGGCCACCACGTGGAGCGCATTGCCGAGACGCGGGTAGGGCAGCGGCGTCACGTCGTTGTGGGTGTCGGTGCCCAGCATGGCCACGCCGCGCTCGCGCAGCCAGGGCGCGGCCGCCACGTGCACGGCCGGTGAGCCGTCGCGGAGCGGGTGCCGGGGCCCCTCGGCCAGCCGCCGCGCGTAGTACCCGGTCCGGACCAGCAGGATGTCGCCCTCCTCGACCCGCACTCCCTGCGCCTGCTCGGCCGCCTCCAGATCCTCCGGCATGACGCCCTCGCCCGAGGCCAGCCAGCGCCCGCGCAGGGCGGCCACGTCCAGCAGGACGCCCCGGCTCACGACGCCGTCCCGGAGCAGCTCCACCGATTCCACCTGGGCGCCCTCGCGCGAGGTGACCAGGTTGCAGGAGCGCCCGTTGTAGAGCCGTCCCTGCCAGAAGTAGTGGGCGGGCGTGTCCACGTGGGTGATGGTGTAGCCGTGGAACACCATCCCGATGAACTCGGCGGCGCCGCGGCGCTCCAGCACCCGCTCGGGCGGGGCGGTGTCGCGCCCCTCGCCGCTGTCCACCATGAACCGCAGGGGCTGGAAGGTGGTGTCGGCCGTGATCTCGGTGGAGATGGGACGCGCGCACGTCACCGGGATCCCGTCCCGGACCAGCCGGGCCGCCTGGACCCGGCGGGCCGGGGTGACCAGGTTCAGGGTGCCGAGCTGGTCCTCCGCGCCCCAGCGTCCCCAGTTGCTCAGGCTGTCCATCATGCGCACGACGTCGCTCTCGCTCGGGATCTGGCCCATGCCTGCTCCTGGATCACGGCGCGCGGCCGAGATGACCGGCCGCCACTATACACGAGGGGCGCCGGCCGCCGCGGCCGGCCGGGGCCGCGCGCGCCCGTTGACAGGCGCGCCGGGGGCCGCCTAACGTCGCCGGCATGACCTGGACACCGCCGCCGCCCCGGCCCGCGCATCCGTTCCACATGCACGACGCCATCCACGCGCAACCCGGGGCGCTGCGGGCCGTGCTGCGCGACAACGCGGCGGCCGTGGCCGACGCCGCCGCCCGCCTGGCCGCCATGGACCGCGTGGTGCTGTCGGGGATCGGCACCTCGTGGCACGCCACGCTCGCCGGCGAGCTGCTGCTGGCTCACGCCGGCCGCCTGGGCCACCGGGTCCGCGCCCTCCACGCCTTCGAGCTCAAGAGCTACTGGCCGGAGCCGGATGCGCGGACCGCCGTCATCGTGGTCAGCCACCGCGGCACCAAGCGCTACTCGCTGGAGGCGCTGGCCAGGGCGCACGGCCGCGCCGGCCTGGGCATCGTGATCACCGGCCGGGGCAGCGGCGAGGGGCTGGCGCTCGCCGACGTGATCCTGCGCACCGTCGACCAGGAGGCCTCCGCGGCGCACACGGTGAGCTACACGTGCGCCCTGGCCCTGCTGGCCGCGCTGGCGGCGGCGGTGGGCGGCGACGCCGGCCTGCGGGAGGCGCTGGCGGCCATCCCCGATCACGTGGCTGCTCTTCTGGGCGCGCGGCCCTGGGCGACCCTGGCCGCGCGCTTCGCCGACCGGCGCCACTACTGGTTCGTGGGCGGCGGGCCCAACACGGCGACGGCCCTGGAGGCCGCGCTGAAGATGAACGAGGCCAGCCACGCCACGACGACGGGCTACAACTGCGAGCAGTTCCTGCACGGGCCGTGGGCGGCGCTGGACCGGGACCACTTGCTCGTGCTGGTGGCGCCCCCGGGGGGCTCCTACGAGCGCTGCCTGGCCGCCGCCCGCGTGGCCCGCGAGGTCGACACGCCGATCCTGGCCCTCGTGCAGGACGGCGACACCGCGATCGCCGCCCTGGCCAGCGAGACCGTCCCGCTGCCGGCGGTGCCGGAGCTCCTCACGCCGATCCCGGCCGTCGTGCCGCTCCAGCTCTTCACGTACCACCTGGCCCTGCACCGCGGCGTCAACCCGGACACGATGCGGGGAGACCAGCCGCGGCACGGCCGCGCCCGCGACGGGCTGGCGCTGTAGCGCCGGCCAGGCCGGCCGGGGCACATCG
>FWPU01008903.1_pt1 | contig 16422 bp, 13 predicted proteins | sample 2228361 | NCBI WGS metagenome assembly FWPU01 (sample SAMEA103939777, study PRJEB20133) | metagenome
CGGCGGCGGCCGTGGCCCCGCCGGCCGCGGGCTGACCGCCTGCGACCAGGGCCCGCACGGCCGGGCGATCCCGGCAGGAAGGCGCCCTGATGCCTTGGCCCCGGCCCGGCCTCAGGCGTCCAGGATCGCGACGGCTCGCGTCCAGCCGGCCGAGGCCCCGCGGATCTTGACCGGGAAGCAGGCGATCAGGAAGCCGTCGGGCGGCAGCGCCTCCAGGTTGTGCAGCTTCTCGAGATGGCAGTAGCCGATCTCCCGCCCCGCCCTGTGCCCCTCCCAGATGAGGCCGGCGTCGCCGGTCTGCTGGAACCTCGCCCTGGTGTGCACGAAGGGGGCGTCCCACGACCAGGCGTCGGTCCCCGTGACGCGCACCCCGCGCTCGAGCAGGTAGAGCGTCGCCTCCCGCCCCATGCCGGCGCCGGCCCGCACGTACTCCGGCGTGCCGTAGGCCGAGCCGGCCCGGGTGTTGACGACGACGATCTCGAGCGGGCGCAGCGCGTGGCCGATGCGCGCCAGCTCCGCCTCCACCTCGGCCGCCGTGACCACGTGGCCGTCGGGCAGGTGGCGGAAGTCCAGCTTGACGCCGGGCTGGAAGCACCAGTCCAGCGGCACCTCGTCGATGGCGATGGCCCGCCGGCCGCGGTCCATGGTGGAGGCGAAGTGGTAGGGGGCGTCCAGGTGAGTGCCGTTGTGGGTCATGAGCCGGATCCACTCCAGCGCCCAGCCCTCCCCGTCCGGCAGCTGCTCGGGGCGGAGGCCCGGGAAGAACGCGCAGACGTCCTTGGCCGTGTCGCGGTGGGTCAGGTACTCGATCCGGGGACCGTAGCCCGGAGGATCGGAGACCACGTCGTTCTCGATCGGCATCGAGAGGTCGATGATCCGCCGGCCCATGGCCGCCGCCCCTACGAGGTCACCGCGTCCAGCCCCAGCTCGGCCAGCCGGGCCGGCGTGGGCCGTCCCGTGGCCGGGTCCCAGCCCGCCATCTCGTAGTAGATCCGCCGGGCGGTCCGGAACTCCTCGGGGTCGATGCGCTGCCCCTTGAGGGCGCCGTTGCCGATCCCCTCGTGCATCCGTGCGGGCAGCACGTCGTCGTCGGGGGTGAAGCCCTCGCGGACGTTGAAGAGGCGCGCCAGCGTGTTGTTGCGCTCGCCCACCTTCATGGCCTCGTAGAGGCTCATGTTCCAGCCGGTGACGGCGTTGACGTAGTCCACCAGCGGCCCGAGCTCGAGCGCGTTGAGGGGGGTGCCGACGAAGTCGCACATGCCGACCGCGTTGTAGAACGACCACACCTTCTGGGTCTCGTAGAAGGCGCGCACCTTGCGGGCGTCGAGCGCGAGCGGGTCGAGCGGCTCGATGAGCCCCAGCACGCCCAGCGGGTGGCCCTGGGGGTGGAAGCCCGCGTAGAGGGGGTCGTGCGGAGCCTCCATGTGGTCGGCGCCGGTCGGCGACAGCGCGTAGGCCAGCGACAGGCCCTTCTTGCCCCGCGGGTCGTGCATGGGCAGCTCCTGCCCCTTGACGTGCAGGGCGAAGCGCTCGGCGCCGCCCCCGAGCTCGGCGGCGGCGCGCCTGACCCCCTCGCCCAGCAGCCGCCCGATCCCCTCCCGGCGGCCGATCAGGTGCACGAGCTGGATCACCGCCTCCGCGTTGCCCCAGCCGAGGTCGAGCCCGCCCGTCATGGCGGGGGTGATGATCCCGTGCTCCCAGCACTCCATGGCGAAGGCGATGACGGCGCCGGTCGAGATGGAGTCGAGCACGTACTGGGCGTAGAGCTGGTTGACGAGGGCGAGCGCCTTGAGGTCGCTCACCCCGCACAGCGAGCCGGAGGCGGCCAGCGTCTCGTACTCGGGGCCGCCGTACCGCGGCGTCACGCCCAGCTCCTTGACCTCCACCTCCCGCTTGCAGGCCACGGCGCAGGCGTAGCAGGTGCCGCGGTTGACCAGGATGGTGTCGCGCATGGTCTGGCCGCTGATGGCCCGGGCGTGCTCGAACGAGCCGTCGCGGAAGTTGCGGGTGGGCAGGATGCCGCTGGCCTCCAGGGCCAGGACCGCGCTGGAGGAGCCCAGCTGGTGGAAGCGGTCCTTGCTCCGGTCGTAGTGCTCCCGGAACCAGACCAGCTGGCGCTTGGCGGACTCCTTGTCGGCGGCCATCGGGGGCTTGCTGCCGCGGGCCACGATGGCCTTGAGCTGCTTGGCGCCCATGACGGCGCCGAGCCCGCAGCGCCCGTGGAAGTGCTTGAGCTGGTTCACGATGGCGGCGAAGCGCACACCGCGCTCGCCGGCCACGCCGGTCTGCAGGACCCGGATGCGGCGGTCGCCCAGCTCCTGCTCCAGACCCTCCTGGACCTCGCCCGAGAGCTTCCCCCAGTAGGCGGAGGCGTCGCGCAGCTCGACCTGGTCGTCCTTGATGAGCAGGTAGGTCGGCCGCTCGGCCCGGCCCCGGATGACGACGCCGTCCCAGCCGGCGGCCCGCAGCTCGGGCCCCCACCAGCCGCCCGCCTCGGACTCGCCGTACCCGCCGGTGAGCGGGGACTTGGCCGCCGCCGTGTAGCGGTTGGTCCCCGAGAGCGACAGGCCGTTGATCACGCTGGTCATGAACACCAGCACGTTGTCCGGCCCCAGCGGGTCGGCCCCGGGCCGCAGCTCGCGCAGCAGGAGGTAGGCGGCCAGGGCGCCACCGCCCACGTAGGTGCGGACGGTGGTCTCGGGCAGCACCTCGACGCGGGTCTGCCGGGTGGTGAGATCCACGTGCAGGAGCCTGGCGGTGATCCCGGATGCCATCCTCGCCTCCTCGAGAGAGAATCCAGCGGCCGCATCATGCCCCAGCCCGCGCCGGGGCGCCAGCGGCGGTCAGGCCGGTGCCACCTCCACCCGGGCCTCGAACGAGGCCTGGCCGCCGGAGAAGCCGAAGGCGTCCACCGCCTCGTCGGCGAGGACGGCCTGGCCCGATGTCAGGTCGTTCAGCCCGGTCCAGCCGTCGCGCATCCACACGGTCCCGGCCGGAATCCTCGCCGTGACGTGAGCCCGGGCCCGGAACCGGCCGCGCTCGTTCCAGATGTCCACCGGGGCTCCGTCGGTGATCGCCCGGGCGGCGGCGTCAGCCGGGGCCAGCCAGAGCTCCGGCTCGGGGTCGGCGGCCGCCAGCGTGGGCAGCGCGCGGCCGTGGTCGTAGAAGCCATGGAACTGGGTGAGCGTGCGCCCCTGGCGGAACGCCAGCGGGAAGGCGGAGGGCGCCGGCGCCAGGTAGACCGGCAGGGCCGGCAGGCCCAGGGCCTGCGCCCGCTCCGAGCAGAACTCGACCTTCCCGGACGGCGTGGGGAACCTGAGGTCGGGATGCGCGACGTGCGAGACGCGCAGCGCGCGCTGCCCTCCCTCGGCGGCCAGGGCCGCCACCGTCGCGTGCCCGGTGGCCGGGTGGTTGAGGATCGCATCGAGCGGGCCCTCGTCGGTCGCCCAGGGGAAGAAGCCGGCGACGCCCAGCCGGTCGGCCAGGGCGCGCAGCACCTGCACGGGCGGGCGGCACTCGCCGGGCGGCTCGAGCGCCTTCGGCATGAGGTAGAGGTGCGTGTTCGTGCTCTTGCAGCCCGTGTCCTCCAGCCACGAGGTGGCGGGCAGCACCACGTCGGCGTGACGGCGCGCCGTGTCGTTGAGGAAGAGGTCGTAGGCGACGACCAGGTCGGCCCGTCCCAGGCCCTCCGCCACGCGGCCGGCGTCGGCGAACGAGGAGAGCATGTCGGTGCCGAACAGCAGGAGCACCCGCACCGTGCCGTCCACCAGGGCCTCGGTGACCCGCGCCATCTGGTTGGGCACGTAGCGGCCGGGTGGCCGCCGGTCCTCGGCGACGATGGAGGCCAGCCCCTGGCCGTGGGCGGCGGCGCCGTGCCGCGGTCCCAGGCCGCCGCCCGGGATGCCGAGCTGTCCGGTCAGCGCGGGCAGGCAGGCCACGGCGCGGCCCGCCGTCCAGCCGTGCTCGCCCTTGTGCATGGACGAGCCGCCCAGCAGGATCATCGCCGGGCGTGTGGTGGCGTAGCGCCGGGCCAGCGCCGCGATGCGCCCGGCGGCGACGCCGGTGATGGATTCGGCCCACGCCGGCGTGTGCGCGCGCAGGTGGGCGGCCAGGGCGTCGAAGCCCACGGTGTGCCGGGCGACGAAGTCGCGGTCCCACAGCCCCTCGGCCACGATCACGTGCATCATGCCCAGGGCCAGCGCGGCGTCGGTGCCCGGACGGAGCAGCAGGACGTCGTCGGACCGGGCGGCGGCCTCGGTCTCGCGGACGTCGATCGTCACCACCCCGGCCCCCCGCCGCCGGGCCATGGCCAGGTGCCGCGCGGTGTTGGGCTGCGAGGCCAGATTGGCGCCCCAGAGGAGGACCAGCCGGGCGTGCGCGCTCATGTCCTCCTTGGTGTGGACCTCGAGCACGCCCGTGAGGCCCAGGCCGAAGGCGCCCAGGCCCCAGCAGATCATCGTCGGGTTCCACCACTGGCAGCCCCAGAGGTTGGCCAGGCGGCGGAGCAGATGGGAGGCCACCCGGGTGCCGTAGTTGTTGGCGAAGAGCCCGTGGCCGGACCAGAACCCGACCGCCTCCCGACCGGCCGCCTGCATGCGGGCGGCGACCAGGTCCAGGGCCTCGTCCCAGCCGGCCCGCCGCCAGCGGTCCTCCCCGCGGCGGACCCGGACGAGCGGGTGCAGCAGGCGGGCCGGGTTGCCGATGATCTCCCGGCTGGCCTGGCCCCGGAGGCAGAGGAAGCCGCGGCTGTCCGGGTTGTCGGGGTCCCCGCGCACCGACAGCAGGCGGCCCCCCTCCACCTCCACCAGCATGCCGCACAGGGTGGGGTGGCAGTTCATCGGGCACATGGTCCGGACGACGCGGCGGCTCACTCGCGCCGTTTCCCCCGCCCGGTCAGTTCCCGGCGCGGGCCGCCCGCCGGCGGCGCACGGCCTCGGCCAGGGCGCGCAGCACCGGCACCGTCATCTCCCAGCCCATGCAAGCGTCGGTGATGGACTGCCCGTACACCAGCCGGTCCGGCCGGACCAGGTCCTGCCGGCCGTCCACCAGGAAGGACTCCATCATCACGCCCACGATGCCGGTCTCGCCCTGGGCCAGCTGGGCGGCGACCTCGGCCGCCACCTGCGGCTGGCGCCGGTAGTCCTTCTCGCTGTTGCCGTGGCTCGTGTCGATCATCACGCGCGGCGGCAGCCCCGCGTCGCGCAGGGCCGCCAGCGTCTTCTGCACGCTGATGGGATCGTAGTTCGGGCCCGCCGTCCCGCCGCGCAGGATCACGTGACAGTCGGGGTTGCCCCGGGTGGCCACGATGCCGGCCAGCCCCTGCTCGGTGACGCCCAGGAAGCAGTGGGGGTGGGCGGCCGCGCGCAGGGCGTCGATGGCGATCTGCACCCCGCCGTCGGTGCCGTTCTTGAACCCGACCGGCATCGAGAGCGCCGAGGCCAGCTCGCGGTGCACCTGGCTCTCGGTGGTCCGGGCGCCGATGGCGCCCCAGGTGACGAGGTCGGCGATGAACTGGGGCGTGATGGGGTCCAGGAACTCGCAGCCGGCCGGCAGGCCCAGGCCGGCCAGGTCCAGGAGCAGGCGGCGCCCCTGCCGGAGCCCCTCGTTGATGGCGAACGAGCCGTCCAGCCGGGGGTCGTTGATGAGCCCCTTCCAGCCCACCGTCGTCCGCGGCTTCTCGAAGTACACCCGCATCACGATGCGCAGGTCGGCGGCCAGCTCGTCGGCCATGGCCCGCAGGCGCCGCGCGTAGTCCCTGGCCGCCGCCGGGTCGTGGACCGAGCAGGGGCCGACCACGACCAGGAGGCGGTCGTCCACGCCGTCCAGGATGTCGACGACTTCCCGGCGGGCCTGGGCGACCACCAGCGAGCCCTCCTCGGTCAGCGGCAGCTCCTCGAGCAGGATCGCCGGGGGCAGCAGGGGCCGGATGCTCTCGACGCGAAGGTCACGGGTCCTCATGGGCCCCACATTGTAAACCGGCCGCCGGGGACCGGCCGGCCAGCACGACGAGGCTGCTGGCGAGCGCCCGGCCGGCCCCCCGGCCGGCCAGGAGCCGGTCCAGGCGGCACAGCGCGCGGTACAGGGCGGCCAGTCCCGCCCCCAGGCGCTCGCGGTGAAGCACCGTGGAGGGGATCGCGTTGGTCACGCCGTGCACGCCCCAGGCGGCCAGCGGCGTCAGGCCGGCCCCGGCGAGGAGCCGGCGGATCTCCGCCGCGGTGTAGAGCCGGAGCCGCCCGTAGCCCGGGTACCGCACCCAGCAGCCGGCCCGGGGCACGCGTGTGAGCGCCCGCCAGGCCTCGCCCACCCCCACCCCGTACCCGAGCGGATCGCCGACCAGGGCGGACAGCCAGGCCCAGGCGAGGTCCAGGCTCCACCGGTGCTCGCAGTCCAGGAGCAGCCGGCCGCCCGGGCGCAGCACGCGGGCCAGCTCGCCGAGCACGCCCGCCGGGTCGGCCACGAACGACAGCGTGCTGCCGCAGCAGACGACGGCGTCGAAGCTCGCCGGCGCGTACGGCAGCGCCTCCAGCGCTCCCTGCACCAGCGGCAGCCCGGGCAGGCGGCACCGGGCCCGGGCCAGCAGGCGCCCGGCGACGTCCACCCCGTGGGTCGTGTACCCCAGCTCTTGCAGGATGGCCGCCTGGAAGCCGGTGCCGCAGCCGGCGTCGAGCGCCCGCCGCCGGGCCCCGCGCGGCGGCGCCAGCGCCGCCCGCAGGAGGGCGTGGAGCGTCGCGTAGAAGTGCTCGTACCAGGGCTCGAGGACCTCGTACTCCTCGGCCATGGCGTCGAACCGCCGCGCGACCTCGGCCCGCATGCTGCTAGTCTATGCGCGGGCCGGACATGACCGAGCGGCGGACCGAGCGCGAGCGGGCCCCGGGGCCGGTGCGCGCGCCCATGCGGGTGCTGGGCGCCGGCGACGACGGCCACGGCGGCTCCGTGGCCCGGCTGCTGGCGCGCATGCGCCACTCGGCCTTCCAGGGGCGCAAGCTGGGCGAGGCCTTCGAGGCCTGGCGGCAGCTCATCGACGGCCAGAGCCTGATCGCGATGGGGCTGGCCGGGTCGCTGGCCAGCGCCGGACTCGGGCCGCTGGTGGCCTGGCTCGTCGAGCACGGCTACGTGGACCTGCTGGTCTCGACCTCCGCCAACGTCACCGAGGACCTCCTGGAGCCGCGCGGCGCGCGGTTCTGGCAGATCGATCCCGACCGGGTGGACGACGCCGAGCTGTGGCGGCGCCGCCTCTACCGCTTCTACGACCACGTGGTGGCCGCCCGGGACTACGACGCCATGGAGGACTTCACCGGGCGCTTCTTCGAGCACCTCGCCGCCCGCTGGGCCGGGCCCTCCATCGCCGGGGTGCAGTTCATGCGCGAGTTCGGCCGCTGGCTGGACGAGGCCGGCCTGCGGGGGACGATCGCCGCCACCTGCTGGCGCCATCACGTGCCCCTGTTCGTCCCGGCCGCGCCCGACGGCCCGCTGGCCGAGGGCTACCGCACGGCCGGCCGGCGCGGCCCGGTCGTGGACTTCTTCCAGGACTACGAGATCGCGCTGGCGATCATGAACCGGTTCATGCCGCCGGGGCCGGGCACGGCGGCCATCTTCCTGGGCGGCGGCGTCCCCAAGGACTTCGTCCAGATCATCGCCACCAGCGTGCACGCCATCCGGGGCGGCGCCGAGGCCTGCCCCCACCGGGCGGCCATCCAGATCACCACCGACAACCCGGTCTTCGGCGGCCTGGGGGGCGCCGGCGTGGGCAGCGAGTGCATCTCGTGGGGCAAGGAGGCGCCGGACGGGCGGAACGTGACGGTGTTCGCCGACGTCACCATCGCGCTGCCGCTGCTGTGCCAGGGACTGGCCGAGCACTACGGGCCGGCCCACGTCCGGCCGGCCCGCGCCGCCATCGCCGCCCAGGTCTCGCCGCTGCTGGCGCGCTGACTCACAGCGGCGGCATCCCCCAGAAGACGGGCTCCGGCGTCAGGCGCACGCCGAACCGCGTCTCGACCGCCTCCTGGATCTGCCGGGCGAAGGCCACCACGTCGGCGGCCCGGCAGCCCTCGTGGGCGACGATGGCCAGGGCGTGGCGGGTGGAGAGCCCCACCGGCCCCGCGCGGTGGCCCCGCCGGAAGCCGGCCCGCTCGATGAGCCAGGCGGCGGCGAGCTTCACGCCGCCGTCCGGCTGGGGCCAGCGCGGCATGGACGGGTCCTGGGTCAGCATCTCGACCTTGGCCGCCTGGGCCGGGGTCACGACGGGGTTGGTGAAGAAGGAGCCGCAGGACCGCCGGTCCGGATCGGCGGCGTCGGCGGGGTCGATGACCATGGCCTTGGCGCGCCGGATGGCGAGCACGGCCTGGCGCACGTCGGCCAGCGCGGGGCGGCTCACGCCGCGGGCCTCCAGGGCGCGCTCCAGCTCGGCGTAGCGGATGCCGGGCGGGCCGCCGGGCCGCAGCCGGTAGCGCACGGCCAGCACCACGTAGCGGCCGGGCTCCCGGCTCCTGAAGAGGCTGTCGCGGTAGCGGAAGCGGCACTGCCGGCGCGCCAGCGTCACCACCCGCCCCGAGCGCGTGTCCAGCGCGCGCAGGTCCACGAGCGTCTCGCTCACCTCCTGGCCGTAGGCGCCCACGTTCTGGATGGGCGTGGCGCCGACCAGGCCCGGAATCCCGCTCAGGCACTCCAGCCCGGCCCAGCCCCGCGCCACCACCGAGGCCACCAGGGGGTCCCACGGCTCGCCGGCGGCCGCCGTCACCTCCACGGCGCCCCGCGCCGGGCGGGTCTCCACCCCGCGCAGGCCGATGCGCACGACCAGCCCCGGCACGCCGTCGTCGGCGACGACCAGGTTGGAGCCGCCGCCCAGGACGTGGAACGGGACGCCGCGGTGGCGGGCCCACTGCCAGGCGGCCCTCACCGTGGCCTCGTCGGCGGCCTCGACGAGCCAGCGGGCCGGCCCGCCGACGCCGAGCGTGGTCAGCGGGCCCAGGGGCACGTGCTCGCGCGGCTCGAGCGCGCGCCGAAAGCCGCTCAGGGGACCAGGACCTGCTCGCGCCAGCCGTCCGGCCGGCGGACGTAGAGGTGGCGGTCGTGCAGCCGGTCGGGCGAGCCGTGCCAGGCCTCGATCTGCCGGGGCACCAGGTAGACGCCGCGCAGGAGCGGGGGCCGCGGCACGGCCTCCGGCGTCGGGTGCTGGCGGCGCAGCGCCTCGACGCCCTCCAGGAACGCCGCCCGGGAGCCGACCGGGCTGGACTGCGGCTGGAACCGGTCGTAGTAGAGATCGAGCAGCCGCGACTCGTGGACCTTCTGCCGCCAGTAGCCCTCGATCCGCGGCTCGGCCATGGGCGCCACGCCGCCCCGGATCCGGTACTGGCGCCGGATGGAGGTCCACAGCAGCAGGACCTCGTAGCGGCCGCCCCGCAGGGGCTCCCACTTGGGGCTGGTGGCGCTCACGAGCAGCCCCAGGCCCTGGGGGCCGACGTCGCGCAGGATCAGCGGCCGGACGCCCGGAGCCCCCCGGCCGTCGGCCGTGGCCAGGATGCACACGTCCACCAGCGGATCGCCGCTGGCCCGCGCCCGCTCGCGCTCGGCCACGATCTCGGCGATCGGGTCATGAGGCTGCACGCCTCCGCAGCATATACAATCCGGGGACGTGACGCCCAGTCTCGCGCAGCTCGACGCCCTGGCCACCCGCTGCCTGACACCCAGCGGCGACGGGATCATGGTGTGGCGCATCTGGGGCGCGGGGCCGCCGCTGCTGCTGCTGCACGGGGCCAGCGGCACCTGGCGGCACTGGGTGCGCAACATCGCGGCCCTCAGCGAGTACTTCACGCTGTTCGTGCCCGACATGCCCGGCTTCGGGGACTCCGACGACGCCCCGGCGGGGGCCACCGCGGACACGCTGGCCGAGATCGTCTCCGCCGGTCTCGACGTGATCGTGGACCCCCCGGAGCCCCTGGACATCGCCGGCTTCTCGTTCGGCGGCATCGTGGGCGGGCTGGTGGCGGCCAGGCAGGGCCGCCGCGCCCGCACCCTGGTGCTGTGCGGCCCCAACGGCCTGGGGCTGCCCGGCGGGCCGCTGCCGCCGCTGGCGCGCGTCCACCCGGACATGACGCTGGCCGAGATGCGGGACGTGCACCGCGCCAACCTGTGCGCCCTGATGCTGGCCGACCCGGCGCACGCCGACGAGCTGGCGGTGGACGTCCACATGGAGAACGTCCGGACGGCGCGCTTCAAGTCGGGCGACATCCCCGCCTCCGACGTCCTGCTCCGGGCCCTGCCCCGGATCAGCGCGCGCCTGGCGGGGATCTGGGGCAGCCGCGACGTCTTCGCCGGGCCCTACCTGGAGGAGCGCCGGCGCGCGCTGGCCCGCTTCCATCCCGAGGTGGACTTCCGCGTCGTCGAGGGCGCGGGGCACTGGGCCATCTTCGAGGCGGCCCCGACGGTCAACGCGATCCTGCTCGAGGTGCTGGGCGCCTCGACCGCGCGGCTCTGAGATGTCCGGGCCCGACCTGGAGGCCGCCCTCGGCACGGCCCGGCAGTGGGTCGAGGCCGCCCGGCGCATCGTCGCCCTGACGGGCGCCGGCATCTCGACCGACTCCGGCATCCCCGACTTCCGGGGGCCGCAGGGGGTGTGGACCAGGAACCCCGGGGCCGAGAAGCTGGCGACGCTGCAGCACTACGTGGCCGACCCCGAGATCCGCAAGCGCGTGTGGCGCGACCGGCTGCACTCGCCGGCCTGGACGGCGCGGCCCAATGCCGGCCACCTGGCCCTGGTGGCCCTCGAGCGCCGCGGCAAGCTCGACACGCTCATCACCCAGAACGTGGACGGCCTGCACCGGCTGGCCGGCACCTCGCCGGAGCGCCTGGTCGAGATCCACGGCACCCTGCGCGAGGTCGTGTGCCTGGACTGCGGGGAGCGGGCGCCCATGGAGCGGGCGCTGGGAAGGGTCCGGGCCGGGGAGGAGGACCCGCCCTGCCGCTCCTGCGGGGGCATCCTCAAGTCGGCGACCATCTCGTTCGGGCAGGCGCTGGTCGCCGAGGACATGGCCCGCGCCGAGCGCGCGGCCCGCCGGGCCGACCTGCTGCTGGCCGTCGGCACCACCCTGAGCGTGTGGCCGGTGGCCGGCCTGGTGCCGGCGGCCAAGGAGGCGGGCGCCCGCGTCGTCATCCTCAACGGCGGGCCCACCGACATGGACGGGCTGGCCGACCTGGTGCTGCGCGGCCCCATCGGCGCCCTGCTGCCGCGCCTCGTCGGCGAGCCCTGAGGCCGGCGCGGGCGCCGCACGAGTCGGGGCGGGATCGGGAGGAGGCGTCTCGCCCCCTCCCGGCTGGTCCGCCCCGGCGGCCGCGCGGCCGCTAGGCCAGGTGCCGGGCGAAGAACTCCAGCGTGCGCTCGCGAGCCAGCCGCGCGCTGGGCTCGTGGTACGAGGCGCGCTCGTCGCAGTTGAAGCCGTGCCCGGCCGGGTAGATGTGCAGCGGCACCTCCGGGTGCGCGGCCCGGATGCGGTCCCAGTGCTCCCTGGGGATGGACTGGTCCGTCTCGCCGAAGTGCAGGAGCACGGGACAGCGCGGCCGCTCGCCCGCGAACTCGGCCACGGCGCCGCCGTAGTAGCCGACCGCGGCGGCCACGCCGTCGATGCGGGTGGCGGCCAGCCAGGCCAGCGACCCGCCCATGCAGTAGCCGACGACGCCCACCCGCAGCCCCTCGGCCTCCAGGGCCCGCACGGCGGCCCGCACGTCCATCACCATCGCGTCCCAGCCCACCTTGCTCCGGATCTCGCGGCCCCGCTCGATGTCCGCCGGCTGGTAGCCGGTGGCGAAGCCGCGCTCGACGCGGTCGAAGACCGCCGGCGCCAGGGCCACGTAGCCGTCGGCGGCGAAGCCGTCGGCCACGCGCCGGATGTGGCTGTTGACGCCGAAGATCTCCTGGATCACAACCAGCCCGGCGCGGGGCCGCCCGGCCGGGGCGGCCCGGTAGGCGGAGAGCCGGTGTCCGTCTTCAGCCGTCAGCGTGATCATCTCTGCCATGGCGTCCTCCTGGGCGGGGGCGTGGTGGCGCGGCGCTCACCGCGGCGTGAGGATGGCCCGGCCGTGGGCGCCGTCCAGCGTGAGCGTGAAGGCGTCCAGGACGTCGCGCCCCAGCAAGCCGTCCACCTCGGGCAGGCGCACGTCGTGCACGACGATGGCCAGCGGCCCGATGGCCGCGCCCGCCACGTCCAGGCGCTCGACCACCACCTCGCGGGCCTCGGCGCTGCCGGCCACGCCGACGATGCGGACGACCCCTCCCTGGGCGGCGTCCAGGCCGGCCCGGCCGGCGGCGGCCGGTGAGAGCACCGTGCGGTCGGCGCCCGTGTCCACGAGCAGCGTGAGGGGCACCCCGTTGAGGTGGGCCGTCACCCGGATCGCGCTGCCGCCGCGGAACGGCAGCACGGCCCCGGAAGAGGCGCCCGGCTCCTCCGCGGCGGGCGGCGGCTCGGCCGCGCGCGGCCGCGGGCTGCCGATGTCCTGCACCCGCGCCCGCAGCGCGGGCGGCACGGTGCTGAGGTCGTTGGTGTAGCGCGTCACGCCGTCGCGGTCCACCCACCGGTAGAGCTGGGCTCCGGCCGGGGCCCCGCCGGCGGCCAGGGCGGCCAGGGCCCCGAGCAGGACCAGGGCGCTGCGAATCATACGACCACCTTCTTGCCGCGCAGGGCCGCGATGGCCTCGGGCGAGTAGCCGTGCTCGGCCAGGATCTCGTCGGTATGCTGGCCCTGCAGGGGGGCCGCCGACCGCACGCCCGGGCGCAGCCGGGAGAACTTCACCGGGGTGCCGATCACGGGGATCTCGCCCAGACGCGGGTGGACCACCCGCTCCACCATCCCGCGGGCCGCCGTCTGCGGATCGCGCATCACCTGGTCCACCGTGTTGACCGGCGTGGCGGGCACGCCGGCCTCGGCCAGCCGGGCCAGCAGGGGCTCGCGGTCGTACCGGGCGATGGCCTCCTCCAGGTGCGCTTCCAGCTCCCGGCGGTGCTCGACGCGGTCCACGTTGGCGGCGAAGCGCGGGTCGGCGGCCATCCAGTCCAGGCCGAGGGCGGCCGTCAGCCGCTGCCAGAACCGGTCGTTGGCGCCGGCGATGAACACCCACTGGCCGTCGCGGCACCGGAAGTTCCGGTAGGGCGACAGCGAGGGGTGCGAGGAGCCGAGCGCGCGCGGCACGGCGCCGGTGAGCAGGTAGCCCTCGGCGTGGTAGCTGAGGAGCCCCACCGCCGTCTCCAGCAGCGAGCCGTCCACGCGCTGGCCCAGCCCCGTGCGCTCGCGCCAGAGCAGCGCGTTGACGATGCCGAAGGCGCAGAGGATGCCGGTGGTGAGGTCGAGGAAGGAGACGCCGCAGCGGACGGGCGGGCCGTCCGGCTCCCCGGTGATGGACATGATCCCGCTGAAGGCCTGCATCAGGGCCTCGTAGCCGGCGCCGTCCCGGCGGGGGCCGGTGCGGCCGAAGGCCGAGATCGAGCAGTAGATCAGCCGCGGGTTGCGCTCGGCCAGGCGCTCGTAGCCCAGCCCGAAGGCCTCCATGGCGCCGGTGCGGAAGTTCTCGATCAGCACATCGCTGGCCTCGGCCAGCCGGCCCAGCACCTCCACGCCCTCGGGCTGCTTGAGGTCGAGCGTCAGCGCGCGCTTGTTGCGGTTGATGACCAGGAAGGCGGCCGACTCCCCGTCCAGGTGCGGCGGCCAGGTCCGCGACTCGTCGCCGGTGCCGGTGTCCTCGACCTTGATGACGTCGGCGCCGAGGTCGGCCAGCAGCATCGCGCAGAACGGCCCGGCCAGCACCCGGGACAGATCGAGCACGCGCACGCCCTGCAGGGACAGGTCGGGCCGGATCACGTGCGCTACTATACATCCATGGACCGGCTCCGTCAGGCGCTGGGCGAACGGATCCTCGTGCTCGACGGGGCGATGGGGACGATGCTGCAGGCAGCCGGGCTCGGCGCCGCCGACTTCGGCGGGCCCGCCCACGAGGGCTGCAACGAGCACCTGAACCTCACCCGGCCCGACGTGGTCCGCGGCATCCACCGGGCCTACGTCGAGGCCGGCGCCGACGTCATCTCCACCAACACCTTCGGCTGCGCGCCCTACGTGCTCGCGGAGTACGGCCTGGCCGACCGGGCGGCCGAGATCGCGCGGGCCGCCGCCCGGCTGGCCCGGGAGGCGGCCGGCGACCGCTTCGTGGTGGGCGCCATGGGCCCCGGCACCCGCTCCATCAGCGTGACCCGCAACGTGACGTTCGAGGAGGTCCGCCAGGCCTACGCCGTGCAAGCGGCGGGGCTGCTCGAGGGGGGCGTGGACGCGCTGCTGCTGGAGACGCAGCAGGACACGCTGAACCTCAAGGCGGCCGCCCTCGGCGTGCGGGAGGCGATGCGCGCCCTGGGCATCGAGCGGCCGCTCATGGTCAGCGCCACCATCGAGCCGACGGGCACGATGCTGGCCGGCCAGGGGGTGGAGGCGCTCTACGTGTCGCTGCAGCACCTGGAGCTGCTGTCCATCGGGCTCAACTGCGCCACCGGGCCCGAGTTCATGACCGACCACCTGCGCACGCTGGCCCAGCTCGCCACCTGCTTCGTGACCGTCTACCCCAACGCCGGCCTGCCGGACGACCGGGGCCAGTACGGCGAGACGCCCGGGAGCCTGGCCTTCAAGATGCGCCGGTTCGTGGAGGAGGGTTGGGTCAACGCGGTGGGCGGCTGCTGCGGGACCACGCCGGCCCACATCCGGGCCCTGCGCGCGCTGGTGGCCGGCCGGCCCCCCCGCCGGCCGGCGGCCCGCGAGCCGCAGGCCGTGAGCGGCCTCGAGGTGCTCTACCCGACCGAGGACACCCGGCCCATCTTCGTGGGCGAGCGCACGAACGTCATCGGCTCGCGGCGCTTCAAGGAGCTGATCGCGGCCGGACAGCTGGAGGAGGCGGCCGAGATCGGGCGGGCCCAGGTGCGCGGGGGGGCCCAGGTGCTCGACGTCTGCCTGGCCAACCCCGACCGCGACGAGCGGGCCGACATGGACGCCTTCATGGCCACCCTCACCCGCAAGGTGAAGGTGCCGCTCATGATCGACTCCACCGACGCCGCCGTGATCGAGCTGGCCCTGCGGCACTGCCAGGGCAAGGCCATCGTGAACTCGATCAACCTGGAGGACGGCGAGGAGCGCTTCCAGAAGGTCACGCCCCTGCTGAGGCGGTACGGGGCGGCGGTGGTGGTGGGCTGCATCGACGAGGACAAGCAGCAGGGGATGGCGGTGACGGCGGGGCGCAAGCTGGCCATCGCCGAGCGGGCCTTCGCGCTGCTGACCGGCACCTACGGCGTGCCGGCCCGGGACCTCATCTTCGACCCGCTCGTCTTCCCGGTCGGCACCGGCGACCGGCACTACGCGGGCTCGGCCCTCGAGACCATCGAGGGGGTGCGGCTCATCAAGGCGCGCTTCCCGGAATGCAGGACGATCCTCGGCATCTCCAACGTCTCCTTCGGCCTGCCGCCGGCCGGCCGCGAGGTGCTCAACGCCGTCTTCCTCTACCACTGCACGAAGGCCGGCCTGGACTACGCCATCGTCAACACCGAGCGGCTGGAGCGCTACCCGTCCATCCCGGCCGAGGAGCGGCGCCTGGCCGAGGACCTCATCTTCCAGCGCGGCGCCGACCCCCTGGCCGCCTTCGCCGCGCACTTCCGGGGCCGGGGCCGCCAGGCGGCCGCGCCCAGCCAGCTCTCGCTCGACGAGCGGCTGGCGCGGTACATCGTCGAGGGCCGCCGCGACGGGCTGATCGAGGACCTGGACCGCAAGCTGGCCGAGGGCACCGCCCCGCTCGACATCATCAACGGCCCCCTGATGCGCGGCATGGACGAGGTGGGGCGGCTGTTCAACGACAACCAGCTGATCGTGGCCGAGGTGCTGCAGTCGGCCGAGGCCATGAAGGCGGCCGTGGCCCACCTGGAGCGCTTCATGGAGAAGCGCGCCGCGGCCTCCCGCGGCACGTTCCTGCTGGCCACCGTCAAGGGCGACGTGCACGACATCGGCAAGAACCTGGTCGAGATCATCCTGGCCAACAACGGCTACCGGGTGATCAACCTGGGCATCAAGGTGCCGCCGGAGGCGCTCATCGCCGCCTGCCGGGAGCACAAGCCCGACGCCATCGGGCTGTCGGGGCTGCTGGTGAAGTCCGCCCAGCAGATGGTGGTGACGGCCCAGGATTTCCGGGCGGCCGGCATCGACATCCCGCTGTTCGTCGGCGGCGCGGCGCTGACGAAGAAGTTCACGGCCACCCGCATCGCGCCCGAGCACGCCGGCCCCACCCTCTACGCCCGCGACGCCATGGAGGGGCTGGAGCTGGCCAACCAGCTCTTCTCGGCCCCGACCCGCGAGGCCCTGCTGGAGCGCATCCGGGCCGAGCAGGCGGCGCTGGCGGCGCCGGCCGCCGCCG
>FWPU01007742.1_pt1 | contig 16418 bp, 1 predicted proteins | sample 2228361 | NCBI WGS metagenome assembly FWPU01 (sample SAMEA103939777, study PRJEB20133) | metagenome
TGAACACATAAGCCACACTCTGTCCAAGGCATATTGTCCCGCTAGAGAACTGGAACAGAACCCGATCACATCAACAGTGACGCTGATTTTGCTTCCAAGATACGGAAAGATCACAATTCCTAGAAAAGAGAAATATGGTGGCGATATTGAGTTCACCTCGCGAACGGAGTTTGAAGAGGCCTACAGAGAGGGAGCATTACACCCATTGGATGTGAAACAGGCGGTGACAGAGATGTTAGTGAAGACTCTCGAACCTGCAAGAAAATACTTTGAGGCCCACCCGGATATCCTCGTAGAGGTTCAAAAGACGTACGAGGAGTATGGGAAATAGAACAACTGATGACAGAGATGCAAACATGGATATAGCAGGTCGGCGGTTCGATATATTTGATATCTACGTGAAATATATTATGATTCTGCAATCATAGTGATAGGCAGTCGACAGAGAGGACGAGGGGAGAGAGGACCGGGATGATCCCTTAGGACCATCCCGATATCGTCTTGCATTATAGTGCAGGCTACTCTAGATCGATTCCTAGGCTGTTAAGGAGTGCCTCAAGATCCGCCTTAGAGAGACTCTTGGCCTGTTCAATTATAATATCGATCTCATCAGGACCAATGCCCTTCTTCTCGAGACGTCTTCGTAGTTCTGCTAGATATTCGGGAGCGGTCTCAAGTGGATAGCGGACTGTTGGCTCTTCCACCTCTAAGCCCTTGGCTTTAGCGAGCTGCTCAGCACGTCGTGCCTCCTCCTGTCTGATCACCTCTCGAAGGAAGCCGGGACGTTCGCTTGCAGGCATGCGGGACAGGTCTGCACGGAATGCCTCGATCTCAGCAGGACCCAGCCCTGTTATCTCAACGAGTTGCTTCAACAACTCGTCCACCTCTGGAACAATAGCCTTGATGGATTCGGGTTCAATGTCCTCGGGTAGTTTCTTAATGAGAAGCGGACGAAGTTCTTCATTCACAATCTGAAGGATCGACTGGTGTCTTGACTGTACCGACGGTGGTAACGGAACCTTGCCATGAGCAAGGGCATCAATCATCTTGTTCAGTTTGCGAACCGTCTTTGGTACACTGAGCACCTTGATATAATAGAAGCCAGACGCTGCACCGATTATCAATGCGCCGCCTATGAATAGACTGAAGTTGTAGAAGAACTGTTGAGCCTCAGAGGGATTAGACAGCACCACAAACTGGATCTGCTGAGCATCGTAGTACTCCTTTGAGAGAGTCACCGTGAATGACAGTGTACCGGCATTATTGACCTGGATGTAAAACTCATACGTACCATCACCCAAGTCCCGCAGTGTTGCTGGGAAGTATGTCAAGTCTGAACCACTCACAACCACTAAGATATTGGCACCAGCTACACCAACATTATGGTCTATGTCAATGTATGAGACTTGTATGAGAATGGCAGTGCCAGGTGATGTCATGAGCGTGGTGCTTGCCACATAATATGTGGTATGGATGGGTCGTACAACTACTTGGATCTCCAAAGGAGCAATATAGTATCGTGCTGTGCTGAAGACTAGTTGAACAGCATATACACCCAGAGGAAGTGTTGCGGGTACTGTCAACACATAGCTACCGTTAGGCAACACTGTAAGAGGCTCTGTGAAGAGATCAGTCCATACTGCAAGGCCGTTAATGTCATTCACAGTCTGATTATTGAGTTGGTTTATGACAGTATATGCAATAGTCCCTGTGGAGTTGACAGGCACAGACACAGATGTTGATCCAATTATGACAGCTGGTGTTCTTAATACAATCAGTACCAGAGTGATCTGTGACGTCTCAACATTGTGTAATGACATAAAGACATCTACATTGTAGGTCCATGGCTGTGTGAGATCAATGCCCAACTCTACTAGGTAAGAACCGTTTCCAAGATCAGTCACCTCGACCATACCACCTGACCACAAGACGCTCACATTGGCACCAACAAGAAGTGTATTGGTGTAGGTGTTGTTGAAGGTCAACAGATATGATACTACGTCCCCGATGTGTGCAGACTTTGTAGGACGGGTACACAGGATCTCGGTGGGTTGAGGACGAATGTTGACTGTGATGATCCGGCTACCTCTGAGGTATGTGTCCTTTGTGGCAGTCAGTGTAAGGCGAAGCGACACAGCATCTAGTGATGAAGTGTCGATCTCTGCATAGTATGTACCATCGGGACGCTCTGTGAGAACATCAGACAATGGGCCTATCACATAGGTGACAAGTGCACCTGTTATTCGTTCGTCATAGTATGCGTCATAGTATTGTACAATCAGAACGAGTGAGTCACCATGGTAGATAGTGATCATAGTAGAACCATCTAACAGGCCGAGAACTGTTGGAATTGGAACCACATACACATCAATTGTCAGATCGAGAAATACGATGTTTGTTGTGAATGCTCGGACCACTGCAGTGTAGGGACCAATATCAAAACCGGTAAAGTTGAGACTGACCGAATAGAGACCGGGAACACCAGTATACGTCATAGGATAGACAGTATTGTTCCACTCCAGCGTGACTGTTGCGTTATTAACAGGCAGTCCTCTTGTTGTATCATTGATATACACACGGATGTCTCTAGACGTACCAATTACAACTTCATAGAATGTCTGTTCGGGTACGATAAGACCAGTGGTCTTAGATACGATAAGTAAGAAATTAATTATACGGGTCTCATAGTACGCTCGTGATGCAGTCACCTGTGGTTCATAGAAACCAAAGTCTGCGAGGGAGGAGTCGAGGTCAAGCAGATACGTACCATTATTCAGATCCGTGAAGGATAGAAGATGTTCTGCCCAGAACATAGTGACATTCATACCAGGTACGAATGTTCCGTCATTGACATGTCGTATAACAAGACCAATTGTGACTCTTGTACCCCATTCTACGTAGTAAGTATTGCTCCTCATCTCTATTGTGACAGACCATGCACCGGGTTGAACTGTCACCAGTGCGGACCCATCCTGATAGAACTGGAGCCTTGCCCACACTGTGAACGTGTACTTCTGTGCAATCAGCCCAGTAGTATTGAGTGTGAGCCGGTATTCTCCACCGCCAATCTCAGAGATTGTCACACCATATGGCCAGTCCGTTGTTATGTTGGCACCGGACAATGAACGTCCATGCTCAATATCCATGAAGGTAAGATTCACAAGCATTGGTATACCGGGTGGCGATACACCAAGAGGCGGTGAGTCGACCAGCAGGCTTGTAAGTACTGAACGTATTGTTACAGGCGTGCCTGTAGAGGATCTGCTGGCATAGAAGGGTATCCCCGACTTACTCATTGTCACATTGAAGTAGATGACACCAAGTCCACCGAACTGAATACTGGGTATTTTGATAGTATATCTGCCGCTACCAACATCGGTGACGTAGTAGGTGACATGTGTCAAGTTGACGAATGTGAGAACGACTGTTGCACCCTCAATTCCGTTACCAGAGAGGTAGTCAAGATAAGTGATCACTGCCGTAATGTTGTCACCATATGGGGTGGGCTCTACTAATGGAAACGTAATACTGGTCGGCCGTTCTATAGTTGTTGCCCTTGTAGAGATACTTCTGGAGGCATAGTATGGCGCACCACCGCCCACATCAATACTCATCTGAATACTCCATGAGGTCACCAGACTGCTAGAACTCAGTATCGTTGAGTTAAAGCTGATCTCGTAATATGTCGTTCTGAAGTAGAGCGAGTATTGTGCAGAAGTTATGGGTGTCATTGATGGACCATGAGATAGACTGATGTGCGTCTTGTTTATAGATATCAGATTACCTGAGAGAAAGTCAATGAACCTAAATCTGAATGTGACATTCTCTCTAAACGGCGTATCACCGGGTGTCTGAATCAAAACAATCTGAGTTGGTCGTTCGACTACTGTGGCAACAGCATTGAGTGTGGCAGGTTGGTAGTATGGCGGACCAGAACGAGAGATTGCAGTCTGTAGCACGAAGCTGTCCAGAGAACCAAGTGCGACTGTACTCACACGCACCTCATACAGTCCGTTACCAAGACCAATCACCCAGTAGTTGCTACCTGCAACGAGTGGGTATGCGGAAGTATCACATGTGAGAGTGATTGTGGCTACGTTGATGGCTCTTCCTGTCGAGTCATCAGTGTATGCGACTATAAAGGTCACGTTTGTGAGATAGGGGGCGGGGTCTGGGGACTCATAACCAGCCTGTGTAGAACGCTTGATCACGGACAGCCAGAATGTGTCGGAGGCGTCTGCAACATAGTTGGAACCTGTGTAATGAACCGTAGCATTCAGTAAGTAGAGTCCATCAGATGGCAGACCAGATGTGTTCAGTACCACAACGAATCTACCATTACCAAGAAATGTTACTGTATACCAACCAGAGAGGTATGTATCAAGTGTCAGTATACCGGTCAGTCCAGTTGATGAGCCAGACACAAGGTCCGTGTATTGAAATGTAAATGTGATGTTGTTACCCCACTGCGGTTGTGGGAAGGGGTCATGGGTGAGTTGTGATGCACGTGGATTGACCTGAATAGTGAATGGTTGTGCCACGACTGCACTATAATATGGCACCCCATTCCACATCACTGTCACATGAAGAACGATGATTCCAACACCACCGAGAGTCGTAGTATTAATAGCGAGTGTGAACAATTTGGTCACCGAGTCATAACTTGTTGTATACTGCACACCACTCTCTACAAGTTGGATAGTGAGAGAGGAAGAGTTCTCAATCTTGTTTGCTGAGAGCATGTCAACAAAACTGAATGTGAAGTATATAGTCTGACCATAGTACGCGCTCTCTGGTGAGAGATAGTCTATGTATGTGGGACGTTCGAGTACAACAAGTATGACCGTCAGTGTGTCATTCTCATAGAATGGGGCGACTCCATTGCGCCACAGAAAGTCAATTCTGAATTCGAATGAACCGGTGACCCCAAACCGCGAACTGTTTAGGTTGAAGCTAAATGTTCCAGATGTGCCAATCTCAGAGATATTGAAGTCGGCCTGAGTGACAGGATGACCACCCGTCAGTGGAGTGACAACTACAAACAAGTTGTGTGTACTGTTTGACACTCTTGTTCCATTCACCATATCATAGAGATATACTGTAAAATTGAGAGTATCTAGATAGTACTTAGCAGTGGGTGCCTGTTCTACACGCAGATCAGTAGCGGTACCTACTATTCTTAGAGATGTATTGATTGTCTTTTCGTAGTACTTTTGGACAGAACCAGTCCATTCAACATCTATGACCAGGTCTTTCCAACCAACAGAGCCCCACTGGTTGCTGTTGAACGTGATGTTATAGTGACCGGGACCCAGAAGCGACGCAGTGATCGAGTATCTCAGAACTGGTAGCGTTGGTGAGCTGAGTGTGATACGAACCTCACCAGTACTGTTAGTAATTGGTACACCAAGGTCTGTATCCTCAAAGTACACCAGTACAACAGCTGTGTATCCGTAGGCTGTCTGTTCAATGGGGATATCAAGCGAGAATAGAGTGTTGTGACTGCGTATTATAACACTTATTGAGAATGTGTGATTCTTGTACTGAGGACGAGAGATATTAAACACTACAGTATAGGGACTGGTCTCAGTCAACGGGTCAGTGTCCAATGTTATTATAGTGATATTATAGACACCGGGTAACATCTCAACAACAGTATAGTTCTGCTGACCCGATTGATGAAAAGATGTCCAGTTACAGGTGATGTATGAGGCACCCCCTGTGATCGCTTCGCCTGTGTCATAGTTAGTCCATGTGAGAATGAGCGAGGCAGCCTCACCAACCGGAATTGATAGTTGAGTTGAAGAATAGGAGATTATGCTGTAGATCTCACGTATAGTGACATACATCAACATGCTGGCGGGCTCAACATAACGCGCAGATGCAGTGATGTTGATCACATACTGACCACGTGAGAGACCAGTACAAGTCAGGTCGATTCTGTAATTGCCACCGCCCAGTGATGTGACTGAATAAGGAAGACTCCAGTTTGTATTTAACGCGGCACCAGGGATGCCCGTTCCATTGACATTCTTGAACAAGACGGTAAAGTATTGGTCTGTACCAATTGGACCGGATATTCCCGGATATTGTGGTGACTCCAGGACCGCTGCATAGTTGACATTTATCCTGAGTGCAGCAACTGCTGTATCGAAGTTATTCTTCGTCCAGTTGAGGTTTATTATATACTGGCCAGCATGGGTGAGTAACGATGTGTCAAACACTCGTGTATATCTACCATTACCGCTGTCATCAAAAGTATCAGTACCAAGCACCCATGTGAACTGTAATGTGCCACCAGCCACAAGCACATTGCTGTCGGTGTCATTCGCAGATATGATGACCAATACAAGATCACCATAAGTCACATTTGTAGTCCAAGTGCCAACTGCATCATGGGGGTATTCAATTGTCAGTTCGGACCTGTGTGTGACTGTAAAGGCGCGTTTAAAGAAGCCCACATTGTGTATACTCCCACTTGTTCCCGAGTCATCGACAAAGGCCTGTACCATCCATGAACCTGCTGGGGCAGTAGTACCTGGGAACGCGAAGGTGGTACTTGTAGCATAGCCGGTCGCATCGACTGCTGCTGTGCCAGTCCACCATTTAGAACCGGTTGGGCTAAAGACTGTGAAATTGACTACTGAGTTGATATAAGCAGCACCAACATACACACGAGCCCTAGTTGTCCCCTCTGCACGTAGATTGACTGTACGCTTCCATGTTGAATCTGAATAGTCATACATCTGTAGATTGCTGATCATGTTAGATGATTGACTTAGAACTCGCCAGTAACCATAGCACCCTGCAGGTGTCGTCACAAGGTAGGCGGATACGTTAAGATAACCATCACCCCCATTACCACCCGTGACACCTGTCGTCAGATTGATCGATGGAGCAAGGGGCCGTGCCACAAAGAAGACGTCGCGGTTGGTTGGGATACTGAGGTTGAAATAGTATCTATCAGGATACCCTGAAGGAATGTTCGCATAATGATAGGTTGAGAATGTGGCGTATGTGCCATTACTGACAGTAAAGCGTTCACCATATGCGGTAGGGGCGATATCATATACAGTCTGGACATTCACACGTCTTGCAAACATGTTTGTCCGGACATCAAACTCAATATTGATCGGACGGTTGGGTACAGGTGTATTGGGGGCGGGCGTCCAGCTATAGTTTAATAGAACAGGATTAGTCCTCCATGGCGTGGCAGGTGTCTGAGTCAGATGTCCTATACCATAACCATCACTCACCACACTCAGACCGTTCATCTGCAGATTCACATCAGTGGGTTGTGCATACGTCTTCACAAACAGTTCTATATTATCGACTCTGGCTCTGAAGCCAGCAGCATCATAACCTATGGACTGCTTACTCTGAAAACCGACCCGAAGTGTCACTGCCTGATCTGAAGGGAGATTGAACACAGAGGTTTGTATGAAGAGGAGTCCTGTGTTATACCACGTACTCTCATGTTCGATGTCGCCAAACAATAACTCCCACACAGTTGTTCCTTCAATGACCGCATAGAGTGAAAATTCGCCCTCAAGACCAGTTGGCTCATCCTCAACAACACCGGTCCATGCCCAGTAGTCCAGACGTAGTGCAGCCCACACAACACGACCACGAGGAATTGTCATTGTCTGTGTGATGTGAGCCTGATCTCCTCCATCATAGTAGTAAGGTGAACTAGTACTGGTTGTATTGATATCTAACTTCATACAGCCATCACCAGGACCGTGACCATTTGCGCTGTAAGTCGAATATGGATTACTGTAGCTGCCCGTATTTGTTGTGCTAGCGGTCCAGTCAGACGGAGACGGAGCAGTTGAGAGATCATAGTTTTTCACCCATGACCTATTCTCTGTCAAAGAACTGACATAGGTCATTACTCGGTATGCCTCCCAGTCGGTACCTGTTGGGACTGCGACCGACGTTGTAGTGGTACCACTACCTGGTGTGTAGGACATGGTATTTGTAAAGAATTCATTTGTAGCATTGCCAAACTCTTTTCCTGTGAGAGGTGCAGCATAGTCCTGCCATTGTGACCAACCCAGCTCAGAGAGAGAGAAACGATAGATCTGCTCACCCGGACGTAGTTCAAACGGATTATCATCAATGGGTTGAGAAACGGGCACTACGCCGTTGGAGGTCTCATCTACTGAGAGGGGTACATTTGGATAGTAAAAAATGGGCATCACGTCACTCTGAAGACACATCAGAGCGGCCAATGCAACTACCAGGAGGAGTGTTACGCGTCTATTCAATCCTTGTCACCTCCAAGCTGATCAAGCAGAGCATCTATCTCTGCTTTTGTAAGGTTCCTAGCCTGTTCGACCATCAACTCAATCTCAGACTCTGCAATTCCCATTTCACGTAGCCGCTCTCGGAACAACTGAATTTCTTCTTCAGTGGGTGCTCTTGAAGCGGCAATCTTAGCCTCTTCCTCAGGCGCCACAGCCGCTATCTCACGAGCTCTTCTTGCTCGCTCTTGTCTGAGCACCTCAGACACAAAGCCGGCACGTTCACTGGGTCGCATCTTTTCGAGATCATCACGGAGTACCTTTAATTCGGCCTCCCCGAGTCCAACAACTGTTGCCAGTTCTGAGAGTAACATCTCCAAGTCCAATGCAATAACAACTACTGTTGACTCGGATAGGTCTTCGTATGTCTTTACAATCTTGAGAGGCGCCAAGTCCTCATTCATCATATCCAGAATGGCACGTCTACGGTCACGAACCGGTGCGGCTGGTGGGATCACTCCCTTTGCAATCAGGCGGACCATTCGTCGAAGGTATCGCAACAACTTTGGTACAGACCACACACGAATGTAGGCTGCACCGAGTGCGACAGCTGCTGTGAAGAGTAGAGCGCCAAGAGCAAATGTCCTTGCAAGACTCATCTGCTCCTCCGTGAGGACTGTGAATATCACTATCACGGTCTCAGCGGTCTCGTAGTCACTGCGTGAGAATTGAATTACAATCTGGTACATCTGAATACCTGGTCCAAGGAATCCCAACACATATGTGCCATTACCAAAGTCCTCATCCAAAGAGGGAACACGTGTCAACGGTAGAACTGGTGTCGCATTTGTGGCAAATGGTATGGGCACATTGTGGTCAAGATCCCAATACGTCACACGGACTGTAAATGGCTGTCCCACAAAGAACTGAGATGGCATGGGTGCGACTCTAATCTCACTCCTTACAAGACGAATTGTCAACTCAAGTATGACTTCGGCTCTACTATAGTTGCCCCTTGTAAATATCAATCGGATCACGTATGGTTCGTTACGAACCTCGAGCCTGTTCAGACCTGTCTCTGCGGGACCAAATCTGTAGGTACCATTACCAAATGAGAACATGGTACTTGTACCATACTCCCATATGACCGCGGCAGTGGCATCCCCAATTTCACGACCTCTGAGTGTATCAACAAATGTAAAGTATTGTGAATAATCATCAGTGACCGGTACATCCACCTTAAGACTGCCAATCACTGTTGTGGGAATGGGCTGAACAACAAGCTTGACAATTGAATATGCGGCCTGGTACTTGTACTTGGTGAAGTACACATACACGTCGTGTGCTAATGGACCAGCCGCGGCAATAGTTGAGTTTAACACCAGAACATATGTCCCATTGCCCATATCAATCAGAGTACCGGATGTCTGTTCAATATTGAACTGAGTGGTAGCAGCCGGCACTGCAACGTTATTGTGGTCATCCCATAGTATGAGGCGGAAAGTGGCATTCTGTCCATAGATCACATTTTGCTGTCCACTACCCACCAAGATTATCCTGGTGGGTATGATCTTGACTGTCAATGTCACCTGTACAGACACTGATGAATAACCTGGAATATTACCAGTGATTAGTACAGTCCATTGACGAATGTCTAGAAGTGAAGTGTCAATCAGGGCTGCATAATAGCCATCACCAAGCTCTACGAGTTCGCCAGTCACATTGGAGACGCTGAATACCAGTAGTCCCCCGAGTACCGGCCGATTCAGGTCTGTGTTATTCAAGTACACTGTGATATTGGCTATATCACCACATACTGCTGTGTAATAGGTAATTGCACCATAGAGTTCGAGTCTAGCTTCGATCTGACGAATCTCGATAGTAACGATAACGGTTGTGTCCATATAGTTAGCAGAGGACGCCTGAACAAGTACATTATAACTGCCTATGGGGACCCTATAGACTGGCACTACACCAACATAGCTGGCATTTATTGGGTCCCAATAAAGAACACCAGTACCTCCAGTCCAACTGAATCTCACGGTACCATTAGCAATGGGTTCGCTAGACGACTGAATACGGTAATAGGCCCGAATGGTGACATTCTGCCCATCCACTGCAATATTAGGGGTGAGTGTTGCAGTCAAGACAGCAGCTAGTTTGTCCAGTCGAACTTGGAAATCAACTTGTCGTGTCTCATAGTTCTGTTTCGTAAAGTTTACAGATACTATAAAGTCGCCGGCTGAGAACCCGAGTGTCTGGATGGTACATTCGTATATACCGGGGCTGGTCTCATTGAGAACATATGGCACACCTGCGAATGTCAGATTTACACTTGCACCTGTCACAGGAAGACCTGAACGAAGACTGGTGACATTGACGGTGATGTGGAGTGGGTCACCCCACTGTGGAGAGATGGGCATGAATGTAGGGGATATTATCACAGGAAGGGCTGAAATGATGACCTCTCCAGAGATTGTACGGTTGATATGAAGATACTTTGATGCATAGATATTGAAGGTATATCTTGTTGCGTCAAGCCCGGAGGTCTGAATAGTCAGCCTGTAGGTCCCATTACCAAGGTCAACAATTGAGGCGGATGTGCCATAGCGAGCAGTCCAGTCTGTTGTGACATTGGCACCGGGCACTCCAAGACCACTTGCAATCGCTCTGAAGTTGATCTTGGCAATGATTGATTCACCAAGATAGAATGCAGTCCCTGGTGGAATGTCAAGAGAGAGAGTTGTGGATACTGGAGTGACATCCACCCGGAGTAATACATTCAGACAGCTCTGATAGTAGGGAGATCCAGCCCTACTAATGTCTGCCTCAAAGTGATAATTGCCAATGCCAAGAAGCGTATTCGTATCAACAGTCAGTCGATATCTACCGTCACCAAGGTCTTCGACCCAATATACGAATGAAGAGTCATTGACACATCTCAACAACACAGTGGCACCACTTATACCTCTACCTGATAGATAGTCAACATATTTCACAAGCATGACAATATTATAGCCATAGTCTGCAGGCGGTGTTGATAGAACAATTGCCTGAGTGAAGCGACTTGTGATTGTGACCTGTGTAGAGGTAGTTGCGTTGGCATAGTAGGGAGCACTGTTGCCCCAGAAGAATTTGACATATATCATGTAATCCGTGACAAGAGTAGAGGTCAGAACTGTTGAATTGATAGATATGATGTATGCACCCGGTACACCAGTTAGAGAATAGAGCGAGTCTGGGATGACTGTTCCAGTTCCATGCGTGATTATCAGATCCTCCTTTGTTATTGTAATATATGTACTGTTGAGTGAGTCAGTTGCAGAGATAGTGAACTGGACATCCTGCAGATAGGGCGTGTTTAACGGAGACTTGGTGACCGTGAGAGACACAGGTCTTCTTGATATCTCGGCATTGACCTCTCTGATTCGTTCCATGTAGAAAGGTACACCAGTGTAGTTGGCGATGATTCGTATTCGGTAAGTACCAAAGGTGCCAAGTGCAACACTGGATATACGAACACGATACAGACCATTACCAAGTGCATCCACAAAGTAGTCCACATTGGGTCTCAGAGGTTCAGTCAGGTTAGTACATGAGACGTAGATACTGGCACCATTGATCCCTTGACCGGTTATATCGTCCGTGTAGGTGACGTTTAGGACAACATAGTCAAGATATGGGGTCAGTTCCGGCAGTTGTGTTGTCAATTGTGTCCGCCGTTGTACTATATTGAGATAGAATGTGTCATATGCATTGAGGCAATGTCGGCTTCCAGTATATTGTATGCTGACATTTACAGCAAATGTACCAAGTTCACCGAATGGGACTGTATTGAGGATCAGCACATACGAACCATTGCCAATGTCAGTGACCCAGTAGTGTCCTGCAAGCCATGAATCAATAGTAAGTATGCATCCACTCATACCACTCGTTGTGAAGTCATCAAGGTCTATGTACTGGAAGATGATAGTGACATTCTCACCGTATTCTGTTGGAGAATAGGATCCGTGAATGAGTGCAGTATTTCTCTCACGGACTGTGATGGACACAGGGATTCCCGTTCTGTTCTGATAGTATGGTGAACCGTACCAGTTGATGTTAATATGAAATACGTGTGTCCCTGGCGACCAACTCTTCGTATCAAGTTCAAGATAGATTGTACCATCTGCCTCTATATACACCACATAAATTACAGACTCGGAGATCCATATATTGAAATGTCCACCCTCGGGTACAATCTGTATTCCGCTTGCGCCATCACGGTATATGACTGAGAGATTCACGAGGTAATCATAGGGAACCACAGGTAGAGGTGTCCACTCCACTATCGTCTGCCGCTGGACTGTGTACACAGTTATTATGATACTCTGATTCTCATAGAGTGGCAGTTGTCCCTTTGTCCACAAGAACCATATTCTCAGTTGACACGAACCCAACCCAGATAGGAAGTCTGTATCAAACTCAAAGCTATATAAGCCTGGATCCGTGATGTAGTTGACCTCCGTTATCACCATTTTACTCTGATTGAGCATATGGCCGGGCGTGAGGATCTCTACTAATATGTGGACGTTACCAGCATAGGGACCGGTACCATTCACAATTCCTGTTCCTGCAGCCATGTCATAGTATGTCACAGAGAAAGACACATTGTCGCCATATGGTGTCATGACAGGGCTTACACTTAGGAACACGTCTGTTGGTGTACCACTCACTACACAGCTTGTTACAATTATCTTGTCATAGTACTTTTGAGTCGGACCGGTCCAATAGACATAGATTGTAAGTGACTTTTCGCCTATGGAGCCCCATTGATATGCTGGAACAAGAATGAGATACTCACCTGGTGATGTACCATTCTGAACCGTATATGACAGAGCGGGGATGGTACTTGTGACATTTATTCGTACATTATAGCCGGTCAGACTGCCATTCTCAATACCAGCAGCAGCATCCCCATCGTAGTACAGCACCAATATCTGGATGTTACCAGTATATGGAGTCGGTTCAATTGGATTTACGAGGCTAAAGGATGTCAGATGTGTCCTCAAGACAACTGTGATGTAGAATGTATGATTCTGTGCACCAGCCCGTCGTACATCAAATCGGACAGAGTATGTTCCGAGTAGGTCGGTGTCCTTTGAATAGAGGGTGACTCTATAGACACCAGGTGTATCAGTCTCAACCACCGTATAGTTGAGATCACCGTATTGATGGAACTCCGACCAGTTACACGCAATTGCAGACGCTGCTCCACTAATTGGTAAGTTATAGTCTGTGTCAGTATAAGTCACTGTCAGATAGGAGTTATAACCCACTGGCACAGCCAAATAACTAGTAGATGGAATGGCAGATGTATGAAGTTCTCTCACCTGCAGCACAAGAATTATTGTCCGCGACTCCACGTAGGCTTTTGATGCGGTTATAGACAACCTATAGCTGCTGAGTGGAACGTCATCAGTCTCTACAAGAAGTGTGTAATCACCGGGGTTACCTTGTACTGGAGTCACTTGATATGTATCGAGTGTCCAGTTGCATTGGATGGTGGCATCTGTGATTGGTTGATTTAGTTGATCAAGAAATCTTAGAGTAAAAAGCGCATCATGACTGCTTGGAACATCAATACCAGGCGCATCTGGTGAGAACAGATTACTTGTAAAGAAGACATTAATTGTAAATGTTCTTATGATTGAGTCATAATAGTTCTTTGTCCAGACAACAGACACATCAAAGGGACCATTTGATGAGAGGAGGCCTGTATCGAGTGTGACACTGTATTCTCCTGTACCAAGGTCACCCATATAACCCGAGCCAGCAGCCCAAGAGTAGGTCATTGTACCACCCGGCAGGAGATCGCCATTGTCTGCATCCGTGACTCTGAACTGAAGCAAGACCACCTGACCATAGCTCACATTGGTGTTCCATATACCACTGGAGGGATATTTTACAGAGATGCTTGTACTGTGCTGAACAGCGAAGGCGCGTCTGAAGAAGCCCACATTGTGAGCAGCACCGCCACCAGAGACTGTGTCAAGTACAAATGCTTGGACCTCCCAAGAACCAGTGGGTGCGGACATTGCACCAAAAGTCACATAGTCAGATACTGCATAACCAGAGGAGTCAACAGTCCCCTGAACAGTTGCCCATTCATTGCCACTAGAATTATAGACTGTAAACTGCACAATATTATTCTGATATGATGGGGACAATATAGCTCTGAACCTTGTGGACTCTCCAGCCCGAAAGACACGTGTCAGCGTCCAAGACGAAGTTGTCGGATTCCACACCTGTAGATTACTGATCATGTTAGGAGACCAGCCCTTCATCAACCAAAAGCCGTTCTGTGCAGTAGTCGTCACCTGGTAGGCAGAGATGTTGACAAGACCATCTCCGGGGTCACCCAGTTGCCAACCATAAGTCAAATTGTCATATCGAGCGATCGGTTGACCCACATGATCAATGTCCCTGTTAAGAGAGATTGATGTATTGAAGAAGTAACGTTCTGCATATCCTCCGGGTACGGCAGCATAGTGATTAGTGGTCCATCTCACCACTGTTGCATTCTGAACCTCGTATACATCACCCTGTGAGAATGTCTCAGTATCACTAATTGTCGGTACATTAAATCGTCGTGCATATGCTGAGACTTCAACATTGAACTCGATGATTACCGGTAAATTAGGATCGGGCGGATTGGGGCTTGGAGTCCACGAGAAGTTGGCATATACTCTGCCACTAGTCCATGGAGTTGAGGGAATGTATGTTGCGGTTCCAAGTCCATATACAGGACTACCACCCGAGTATACATCCTGAACATCAACACCATCCATCTTTAGATTGATGCTCGTCGGTGTAGTCTTGGCCTTAATGTAAAGTACAATATTGTCTAATCGACCCTCAGGCATGATATCAGTGGAGCGATACCACTCACTCTGAGTCACTCTAAGACCAGCCATCAAGTCTAGTGTGGGAAGCGTTATCGCAGATGGGTCAACAGGCAGAAGACCCGTGGAGTACCACACATTGTCCTCTGCAATCGTACCAAACTTTCTACTCCACAGATATTCACCTCCAAGGTCCGGATCACCAACTGATACAAACAGTTCAAAGTATCCTGCAATAAATGTTGACCATACGCTACCCCGACAGTCACCATAGTAGTCCAGCGAGATACCTGCCCATGTGACCTCACCACGAGGGATGGATAGCACCTGACGCACGAATGCCTTGTCCCCTGGATTGTACCACCAGCCATATTCAGCTGCGTTCTTTCTATGATAATAACCATCTATCTTAAAGACGGGAGCAGCATTTCCTGTGCCATGACCATTAGCTAACCAATTAGCATCACTGAAGGCATGACCACCACCCTCGCTGACGTATATGTTTCCACCTGGTCCAACAGCCAGACCATAACCAAATCGTATGTTGGTATTTCCGGTGCCATCAGTACCCCACTTACCCAAATATGCACCAGTACTCACTCTGAAATATTGTATCCTGTGGTTGCCCATATCACTTACATAGATACGCCCAGTCGCACCTGTACCGTACGCTGCCACGCCGGTAGGGGTACGAAATTGACCATTGCCTTCACCAACTGAACCTATTGTGCGTATAAACGTACCAGTGGAACTGAAGTACTGTACTCTGTTATTTGATGAGTCAGCAACTGCAACATTTCCACTATCCTCCTGATTCACAGCAATACCGCTAGGCATTCTGAATTGACCACTGCCTGTACCAGTCGTACCCCATTTACCCAAATAAGAGCCAGCACTATTAAAGTACTGAACACGGTCATTACCAGTGTCTGTGACGTAGACGTAGTTATTGGAGCGACGAATAGCAATCCCAATAGGTGAACGAAACTGACCATCTCCACTCCCAGAACTACCCCACTGACGTAGATATGTACCTGTAGATGTAAAGACCTGTATACGATCATTTCCGGAGTCTACAACATAGACAAGTCCCGCAGAGTCAATTGCTATCCCTGTTGGACGGTTGAACTGACCATCTCCACTCCCAGAACTACCCCAGCTACGAACGTATGTTCCAGTGCTTGAGAAGACCTGAATCCTGTTATTATACGAGTCACAGACATAGATATTTCCGGAGATGTCAAAGGCAATACCCCATGGGTCAATGAACTGGCCGGTACCAGTTCCA
>FWPU01008904.1_pt1 | contig 16418 bp, 16 predicted proteins | sample 2228361 | NCBI WGS metagenome assembly FWPU01 (sample SAMEA103939777, study PRJEB20133) | metagenome
CTGGGGAAATCCGGAAACTCAATCACGATTTCATGCGGGTTTCCGCGATCCAGACCCCCCTAAATCAGGGGTTTGGTGTCAAAGATGGGTTTAACTGGCAACTGGCAACTGTATCGGCCGGGAACATTTTTCTTAGGAACCAGGGTCAAAAAGATGGAAATGGGGAGAAGTAGCTTTATGAAAAAGAGGCCGCGATCAGTGGGGTTGATCCCTAAGGGGGAACATACGTTATACTTTCGGCCTAATATAAACCAGGCAGGGTTGATCCTTGACCAGGGAGATACTTTATACTTTGGCACAAACCAAGACCATGAAGGAGGAACAGGATGTTGAGTAGCATAGCACTGGCCGTGGCCGTCGCCTATCCGTCGGCGTTCGGGCCATCAGGATACTACGATGTGGTGTCGCCGTTCGTGATGGAGCGCTTTGAGAACCGGGCCTCGCTGACGGTGGGCGCCTACCTGGGATACATAGAGGGAACCTTCTGGCAGTATGAGGGCTGGGGCGAATCTGAGGTTGAGGATTTCGCTTATGGAAGGGTTAGCGTGTGCTACACCCCATCCAACTGGTTTGAGATATTCTCACTGCTCAGAGGCATAGAGTGGTGGCCAGGGGCCGGCTCTGAGAGCATAGGAGGATTCTCTGACGCGGATATAGGAATGAAGATAAGGCTCTTCAAGGCCGGGATGCTCACCACGGGTATAATGGGCGTTGTAACCCTTCCCACGGGCGAGCGCCAGACCGCGCCCATAATAATAGGCGGAGACAGCCTCGGAACCTATGTGATAACGGACAGCCAATTCATATATGGCGGCTCATTCCTGGCCGAACTGGACTTCGGCAAGATCCACGACCTGACCGCTTTCCGCCTCTGCATCAACGCTGGCTATTACACGGGCGGCGGCTATGTGCCCGCGGGCCGGATAGAAGAGCGCGAGGACCCGCTCAGGATAGGGATGGCTTTTGTCCTCTCCTCCCGCCACATGGACTACATCGTGGAGGCCAAGTATTTCGGCAGGACAGACATGTCGGACAAGGCCTTCGTGACCCCCGCGTTCCGGTTCAGGCCCTTTGAGGGCGTCGGTCTCTCACTGCTGGGTGGCGTCAACCTCAACACCACTTACTACATCCCCGAGAACCACTACGAGTGGAACTACGATGTGGTCGCTGGAATAGGGCTAGTAACCCCTCTGTTCAAGACCGAGGAGCTCATGCCCGGCGGCGGCGTGATGGGTAAGGTGTTTGATTCAAGGACAAAGGAACCTCTGAAGGCCCAGGTCAAGGTTGTTGAGGCAAACATGACCCTTGAGTCCGACACCAACGGCATAGTCCGGATAAAGCACCTACCAGAGGGCGTCTACACCCTGGTCGCGGAGAAGGATGGCTACCGCAAGACCTACTCCCTGGTCAACATCAAACGCAGGTCCCAGAACATGGTTGAGATGCCAATGGATCCGGCCGCGGTGCTGATAAAGGGAATAGTCATAGACTCCCTGACCTCGGGCGTGGTTGAGGGCGCGAAGGTGGCGTTCGCTGGCCCGGAGAGCAAGGATGTGACATCAGGGTCCGCGGAGTTTGAGCTCAGCCTCAAGCCCGGTGCATACTGGGTCTCTGCCTCCAAGGAGGGCTACTTCACGAAATACATGGATGTCGCGCTCTACGAGCCGAAATTCGTTAAGATAGTCATCGGCAGGCCAATGGTGCGTGAGCCCAAGCTCATAGAGACCCTTAACTTCCCCACCGCGAGCGCGGCGCTTTCTTCGGACGCGAAGGCCAAGCTGGACAAGGTCGGCAAGATGCTGGTTGAGGACCCAGCGGCCATCGTCGTCATAACGGGCCACACGGACAAGCATGGCTCGGTGTTCTACAACGAGCTCCTATCCGAGAAACGCGCCAAGGCCGCCAAGGACTATCTCGCTTCCAAGTATGACATCCCGGACGAGCGGATAAGGCTTGACTGGTATTCCGAGTTCCAGAAGGCCGGGAGCTCTGACTCCGGCAACCGCAGGACCGAGATATACCTCCTAAAGCCCATAGAGACCGAGAAGGCCAAACAAGAAGAGAAGCCAAAAGAGGGCGAGGGCAAAGAGCAACCCAAGGAAGGCGGCAAGTAGCAAACCCCTTGAAAAAAACATGGCCGGCCGAAAGGCCGGCTTTTTTATCTCATGGTTAGGGCGGGGCCTCCGCGCCAAGCCAATTCTCAGATTCCTGTAATGTCTCAGGTCAGGTTTTCTAAGCTGACGGCAGGCAAAGCCTGCCCAGATCGGTTATAATTTGTCCATGAGGCACACGGTATATGCCACGGCCGTGACCTTTGATCGTTATCCTGTTTTCGCTGAACACAGATTTGCTGAGATCGTTGTCTCCTCAATACTTCACGCGCACGAGAAGGCCTGGGCAGAGGTATATGCCTTCGTTGTTATGCCTGACCACATGCACATCCTGTTTCTTCCCCTTCATAAAACCGAATCCGAGGTTATGAAATCCATAAAGGGGTATTCGGCCAGTGAAATCAATTCGCTGAGAGGCTGTAGATGGCCTGTCTGGCAGGCCAGGTTCCACAGCAGAATGATTGCGGGAGACAGGTTCTTCTTCCTTCAAAAGATCAAATACATAGAGGAGAACCCGGTCAGGGCTGGTTTGTGCCAGAAGTCCGAGGATTGGCCGTGGTCGTCGCTCAGGTATCCGGAGATACTGAGACTGAGAACATGAACGAGCCTTCGGCTCGTGTCGGGTAGGAAAACCCGACCTGGGAATAATAATGTTGGGTTGGAAAACCCAATCCGTGAGGAGGATGTTAGGTCGGGAGAGCCGCCCAAAGATTCCTGGATCAGGTTTTCTAACCTGATGACAAGTTTCTCAGGTCAGGTTTTCCAACCTGACGATAAGTTTCCAGGTCAGGTTTTCTAAGCTGACGGCAGGCAAAGCCTGCCCTGGGCTCTGATAAAATAATTTATAGCCTGACGCCCAGGACGATTTCCTTCAAAATGACGACCGCGCCTGTCTTGGCCCCTTTTGGCTTGGCAACATATCGTCTCTCGGTGCAGGAAACGAGGCCCTTTCCGCCGGCACTGGCCCTTGAGTGCTCCAGCGCGAGTCGGGCCGCGAAAAGGATGTCCTCCTCAGAGACATCACGGCCTTCGGTTCTAAGAATGACATGAGCGCCCGGAGAATCCTTGATGTGGAAAAAGAGATCGGAGGGCTTTGCTATCTCAAAGGTTATCCTGTAGTTGCTTTTCGCGGATTTTCCGACCAGGACGGTGAAGCCTGAGGGGCTTTTGAATTCCAGGTAGGGGGGGCCAGGGGGTTCTGGCTCGGATTCATCAGGAGGAGCAGGCCTGGGCGCGCCATGAGCAAGCATGCTCTTTAACTTGGCGGCCCCGCGCTTTGCCCGTTTGTATTTCTCAAAGTATTTCTCAGCGTTCTGGCCAGGGCTCAGTTTCGGGTTAAGGGGGATCGTAAGGCCATCGGCTAGCAGCTCGGACACGCCAGGGGTTATCCTGTGCAGGTTGGCCATGATGGCCTGACCCATAGCATAAAATTTGCCGGCCTTCTCCTCTTCCTCGGCCAGCCTTTTCTCAAGCGTCCTGCGCCTTTTCGCGTCAGGCTCTTCAACCAGCGGCAGGGATTCGGGCCCCTCAGTGAGCCTGAAGAACGCGTCAATCGCCTCGGAGTAATAAGGAAATTCAATGGCCTCCGCGTCAAAGCGGTGCTCCACCGGCGCGGGGAACAGGGGTTCGCCATCCCTGATATATAGCCTGGGCGAGGGGTTTGATGTAGCCTCGGAGAGATAATCCCTCAGGGCTTTCTCAGGCGGTTTTTCTCCTTTCCTGATCTCCCCAGCAATCTGGGGCGCGTATCTTTCCAGGTAATCCAGGAGCTCATTGCCCGCGAGGGCAAAAGCGCTTACCGCCTTTGGCGGCGGGGGAATGTAGGCCTGTCCTGGCACAAGCTCCCTCGTGCGGGACTCGCCCTTTCTGACCCTTCTCAGAGCGTCAAGGACAATCCCTTTCCCATCAACCAGGACGATGTTCCCGTATTTCCCCGTTAGCTCCGCGACCATGAGCAGTTCCTCAGTTTGGCCCAGAGGGTCTTTTCTCTCAAGGAGAAGGTCAATTATCCTCTCGCCCTGTCTGTTCTGCGCTTTGAGGAACCTCGCGCCCCGGAGGAATTTCCGCCAGCCGTGCCTGGGGAGATCAGGGACACGCCATATCCCGTGAACCCTTGCTCCGGGCGGCCTGGCCTTGATGTAGATGCCCCTACCCTTGAAAGACAGGAAAAGTTGGTCGCCCTGGCCAAGGACATCCGAAACGAAAAGGCCGCCGAATGCTTCGGAGGTCTCCGCTGAAACCGCCAGAGCGTCTATCTCGGAAAAAACCCAACCCCGCATGTCCGGCCGAAAAACAGGGGCAAGCTCCGTTCCCTCAGAAGGTCTTGAAGTGATACTTTACCGAAACCGAACCAAAGAGTCCGGTTGGCACGCCACCTATGAAATAAGGCCCTTCAAACAGCAGTTCCTTGTTGATGTAGCCATCTATCAGAAGCTCCTCAACCTTTATGCCGAGGCCAAAGTTGTAGAAAAACGGGGCCACGGATTTCTTGTTGTCGCCGGACTCCTCCGCGCCCCAGAGGTATTTGACCCCTCCCATTCTAAAGAGGAGGAACCTCGTCACCGAGGCCTCCAGGCCAGCGCTCCCTGATATGCCCTCAAAGGTCGTCCCCGTCGCGGACTCGTCGTATCCCCAGTAGTTCAGGCCAGCCAGGATTGTGTAGCCGGACACCGGGGTGGTGTTAAAGCCAAGGCTCGCGCCGAACTCGGTGTAGGTGTTGGAGGTGTTCAGGTTGTCCGAGAGGTCATCGTCGTAGTAGTAGAGGGATATGACCATCGCGGTCTGGTCAGATATGGGCCAGAGACTCCTCGCGTGGAACTCCACGATGTTGCCGGCATCCATTTCAGCGCCGAGCGAATCGTTCCTGCCGGTCATTGAAGCATAGGATAAAGAGGCTTCGGTGGGCAAGCCTTCTATGAGCCATCCTATTCCAAACCTGCCGTAAGTCAGGTCGCTCCTTTTCAGGATGTCCTCATTTGGCTTGGAAACATACATTCCCATGTAGCCCGCGTGGAGGCCCAGGAGTAGATTCCCCATGTTCTTGAAGTAGCCGGCCTCAAAGCCGGGATCAGGGGTATACCTTGATGGAATGCGCCAGGACAATGGACTGCTCGGGGATCTGTTCGGCGCGAGGAAGAACATGCCAAACCTGCCCTCGTCTCCAACCTCAAGGTTCAGCCGGAAAAGCCCCTTCGTGAAATCCCCTGTCCCAAGCTCTCCAACAACAACATTCGGGAAGAAATAGGCCTGGGTCGGGTATACCTCCATGTTCCCGTCATCAACGAGATAATCGCCAAATCCGCCCAGGGTGATGACCCTGGTGTAGGTCGCCCACGCTACAGAGACCAGCGCGGCGAGGGTGAAAAATTTCCTTAACATCTTTTCTCCTCCGTCAGGCCTTAAGGATAATGGAAGGCCGCGGGCCGGGGCAATCCTGTCAGGTAGACGGGGTAAATAAGGATACTGCTCATGGGGGTTAAGGCAGAGACCGGATCAGGTGCTTTCAATATATCCGAGAACCTTACTCGCGATGTCCAGCGCGGCTTTTGGCCTGCCATGGCTCCTCGCGGCTTGCTTCATACGGTTGAGCCTGGACTGATCCGAAATTATTTCAATGACAAGGCTTGCGGCCTCATCAGCGTTCCTCGCGCTTACTCCAGCTCCCCACTCAGAGACGACCCGCGCGTTCCCCTCCTCCTGTCCGGGAATGGAATCGTAAAACACCATGGGGAGGCCCGATGCCAGGCATTCCGAGGTGATTATGCCACCGCCCTTTGTCACGATGATGTCGCAGGAGCAAAGGAGCGAGGCCATGTCCTGAAAGACCCCGAAAACCCCTCCTTTTATTCCGTGTTTCCTGAAAAGCCTTTCCATCCTCCTCCTCATCGGCTCGTTCTTGCCGGTGACCACCAGTATGAAAGCGTCGGAGTCCCTGAGAGCGCGCGCTATCCTGCCAACAGGCGTGACGCCCTGGTTGCCTGACATGAGGAGCACCACCCTGTCATCCGTGGGCAGGCCGAGCCTGGCCCTGGCATCGGCGCAGGAGGGAGGTTCCCAGAACATGCTACGGATGGGGATTCCGGTCAAATGTATCCTGTCCGCCGGAAAGCCCCTGGCCAGAAGGGCATCCCTTATCTCCTCGGACGCCACGAAGTATGCGCGAACCTTCTCCGAGAACAGGAACGGGTGATAGACATAATCCGTCACCACCGCGAATGTGGGCACGCCTAGCCTCACGGAGGCCCTGGTAATACAGAGATGTGTTGAGACAACAGCATCCGGGGAAAGGCTCTTCAATTTTGGAATGTTGGAACTGCAGAACAGCCTGTCAGTTATGGTCTCAGAAAGCCTGCTCCTGAAGACAGGCCAGTAGTAGAAAGCTCGCCAGAGCCAGTGAGCATATTTGTTGGTGAAGATGTAGAATGAGGGGGGAAAACGCTCCAGGGGGCATCGCGAGCTCAGTATGGTGTCAAGCTGGACCACCTCGGCATTCAGGGAAACGGCCGAGAGGGCCTCCGCTATGGCTCGTGCGGCCATGGTATGGCCGGAGCCATACGCCATTGACGAAACCAGAACGCGCAAGGAGAGAGTTTAAACCGGGCGCGGAAACGGCTTCAAGTTCAAGCAGGGTTATTTGATCAGTGATCCTTCACCCGGATGGCGTTGAAACCGCTGAACTCAAGGCTATATTTCAGGTTCGGAGATTTTTTGACGCTGATCGGCCAAATTGTCTTCTGGCGCTGATTTCAAGCCCTCAAGACCATCCGGGGAAAGGCTCTCTTTGATCATTGACACTTGATCCGGCATCACGGCTCACTTGATAATTAACAACGCGAAAACAGAGGAGGTTTGAGATGTTGCTAAAGAAAACTGTTATAGGTCTGTTGTCGGCAGTGGTCATCATACTGGCAGGGTGTGGGCCAAAGGCGCCCTCTGCCGAGGAGATAAAGTCATACCAGCTCATAGAAGCTGACCTGAGGGCATTCGCCAAGTGCTATGGCGATGTGAACCCCACCTTCAAGAACCTGATACCCGGTATGAAGGCCATAGGTGAGGATCCCTTTGGGTCAATGGCAAAGATAAAGTTCCCAAGGGAGACTGGCGTGGCCCTGAAGAACACGGATTTCCAGGGAGACCTGGCCAGGTTCGTAAAGGTCTATGCCAATGTGAAGCTGGGCATTATAAGGTTACTGGCCGAGGAGAAGGTCAAGGAGCTCAATTCCCAGATCAAGGGGTTTGACGACGCGGTGGCCTCGGTTGACAAGAGCCTCAAGGAAAAGAAGATAAAGCCAGAGGATGCGCAGGCCTTGAAGGAGCAGTTGGCCGCGCAGAAGCAGATGACCGAGTCCCAAATAGCGTCTATCAAGCCTTACACCCAGATAGAGGTCTCTCAGGCTAACCTTGATCTCATAAGGAGATTCTTCTATGACCTCTCGGCTGTTCTTATCCAGGCAGGGGATTACGAGACATTTGACTAACAGGTAGAGACAAGCGGCTCTGCTAACACAAAAGAGAGAGGAACAGAGCCCTTAAATTTAAAGGAGATGAAAAATGCTTAGGACGGCATGTCTGGCGGCCGTGGGAATTGCTTTACTCTCCGGTTGTGCCAGGGAAGAAAAGGTAACGGCAGATGACATAAGGTCATACCAGCTGACCGAGGACGACATAGCCCTCTACATCAAGAGTTTCAAGCAGATAGACAGGGTAATGGCCGAACTCCAGAAGGGCATTGACGGCGAGCAGATGACAAAGGACCCATACTCGGTTTTCGCTTCTCTCCAGTTAACCAGCGAACAGAAGAAGATCATAAAAGAAGCTGGCTTCAGCTCCACCGCGGAGTTCCTGCGCGTGGTCGGCGCGATAACCGCGGCCTACGCGGCCTGCGCGATGGAGAAGGCCGTTGAGGAGCTCAAGGCCGAGATGGCGAAAAACCTTCCAGGCATGACGCCGGAGATGAAGGCTGATGTGGAAAAAGATATAGCGGAGATGGAGGCCAGGGCAAAGCCAGAGTATGTGGTCTCAGATCACAACATGGAGATAGTCAGGAAGCACTACGACGACCTGACGAGGGCCTTCATGTCCGGAATGGGGGCGCCATGAATGGAAATGGCTGTGCTGGAAGGGGTTTGCGGGGTGCGCTCGTTTTTTTCCTGATCTTACTGGCGTCTTGCCACAAGGAGCCCGAGCCCGTTCCGCCAGAACCACACCAGTCAATCCCGCTTTCGGTTGGAAGCTGGTGGATATACCGGGATACCGGCGATCCCACGAAGTTTGACACAACAACGGTCCTGCACGACACCACATATAACGGGCACGCGGCCTACTCTGTCGCTGGATACCTGATGGGCAACCACGACACCACGGTCGTTTATTACGCGGACAGTAACCTGAACATGGCATACAACTTCACATTCGGCATCATAGAGATGACCGTTGAGGGTGTCCTCATGCCAGAATTCCTGGCCACGGGACAGCACTGGAAGGTCGGCGAGGACAGCATCTCCGGGATTGATTTCCCGCCCTTCTTTGACTCAACCGATGTGGTTATCCTGAGCATATGGGGCCAGGTGGAGGACTCAGTTAGTCTGTCGGTGCCGGCAGGGGACTTTGATCCATCGTTCGTCATCCACTACGAGGACAGCATCTTCAAGAACACCAGGGACAGCCTTATAACCACCATAACGACCTACTCCTGGGTTTGTCCGGGCACGGGCATCATAGCCAGGGACGAGAACGGCGACGGGGATGTAATCCCGACAGCGGAGCTCTGGGAATACCATCTGGCGGAGTGAAGCTGATCCGAGAGCCTTCCGAGCCACCATGGGTTGGAGGGCATGGTCTGGAAATCAAAGGGCGGTTAATCCATGCCTTGGGTCCTGAGAGTCAAAGACGAGTTTTCGGCCGCGCATTACCTGCCGGACTACGGGGGAAAGTGCGAGGCTCTCCACGGGCACAACTACACCGTTGAGCTCTTCATACTCGCGAGTGATCTCGCGAAGAACGGCCTTGCTCACGATTTCGCTGAGATAAGGGCCAGGCTCAGGGAGATAATGCCCGATCACAAGCTACTGAACGACCTGATTGAAAAACCCTCCGCGGAGAACATCGCCAGGTATATCTACGAGAAACTCGTGCTTTTCTATCCGGGCCTGATAAAGGTTGTGGTCTGGGAGAATGGGCGGCAGGGAGCGGAATATCAGCCATAGGAGAAAGCCCGCGATCTCGCATTTGAGCCTGGTTCCGTTGGCCTTGAAACCCCCGAAAACCCGACCCATCCTCTCGTGCTGACCATGGGGCTTCAGTGCTGTAAAATTCATCCTCCCGAAGAAACGCTCTCATGACGGGATTTTTTAGGGGTCTCTATTACTACTTTATCAGAGCTCTCACCTTGTTTTATCGCGGTCGTTTCCTTTAAGCTTTCAATCTAAACGGACGGAGGTATCATGTTCATAACAACAGCCCTTCTCATAGCAGTGAGCTCCACGCCGGACTCGGTGGTAGTGTATCCATCAGGGGCATACATACACAGAACGGCAACGGTGAGCCTCTCCGGGGATACGGTCATAAGGTTTGACGACCTCCCCGGAGGACTGGACGAGGCCTCTGTTAGGATAGAGAGCCCCTCAGGGGTAAAGATAAGCGAGGTGAAGATAGTCCAGGGATACCTGAAGGAATCCTCTCCCAGGATAAAGGCCATAGAGGACACGATAAGGCTATACCAGGAAAGGATAAAGGCAATCAACGACGAGAAGGATGTCCTCTCAGCAAAGGAGAAGTATCTGGCTTCCATAGAGGTCGGGGGCCCGAAGATAGCCTCCCAGGAGCTTGTCTCCGGAAAGGTTGACGCGAAGAGCTGGCAGGCAGGCCTTGATTTCCTCGGCTCTGAGATGGCGAAGGTAAGGGCCAGGAGGAGGGAGATAGACAAATTGCTCCCCGCGCTGAACGATACCCTCTCGGCGTATCAACAGAAGCTGTATGCTGAGCAGGAGTTCATAAGGACACGCAAGAGCATAGAGGTCGCCGTGAGGCCAACCAAGGGAGGATCATACAGGTTCGGCATAAGCTACATAGTGCCATACGGCGCTGGCTGGGCGCCAAGCTACGAGCTCAGGGCCCTGCCCGAGAACGAGAAGGTTGAGATAGTCTTCAACGCCCTGATATGGCAGAAGACAGGAGAGGACTGGAAGAATGTCAGGGCCGTGCTCTCAACCACGAGGCCCAGCATCAAGCAGGCCCCTCCCCTTGACCCCTGGTATGTGGACATATACGAGCCGTATTACGGGTATGGGTATGGATACGAAGTCAAGTCCGGTGCCCCAGCAAAGGCCGCCGAGGCCACAGGCGATTACTACCGGGTAGAATCTGAGGAGGCTGAGGCCCCCCTGCCCCCTGTTGAAACCGGCGTCTCCTTGCTATACCCCATCAGGGAGCGGCTGACCGTGAAGACAGGTGAGGAGCCAAGGAAGATAATGGTCACCTCTGACGAGTTCCCCGCGAGCTTTGAGTTCTACGCTTATCCGAGGCTTGACCCAACAGCATATCTTACGGGTGCCTTTGAGAACAGCTCTGACTTCCACTACCTCCCAGGGGAGTGTCTCTTATATGTCGGGGATGAATACACGGGCAAAACATACCTGCCTGACTTCGCTCCTGGCCAGGCAGACACGCTGGCTTTCGGGGCTGACGAACGGATAAAGATAACCCGCGAACCCCTGAAGGAGCTCAAGTCCAAGGCCGGGATATTCGGGAACAAGAAGAAGATAGAGCTGGGCTACAAGCTGACGGTTGAGAACTACCTGAAGAAGGGGATAACCCTGGTGCTATACGAGGCCGTTCCCCTGCCGAAGACAAAGGACATAACCGTCTCAGGGGTCAAGATAGAACCCAAGCCCGATCACGAGGACAAGGACAAGAGGCTTTATTCCTGGACCCTGAAGATGAAGGCCCTGGACAAGTGGGAGGCCAGGATAATCTTCTCGGTCGATTGGCCAAAGGACAAGCAGGTGCAGGGGCTTTACTAGTTAATGATCCGAGACCTCTGGTAATGGGTTACTGGCCGGGACCAGGTTCTCCTCTTATTAAAATAGCATGTCTCTGAGAGGGGTATTCTGAGAAATCCCGTCATCAGGGGGTTTCTACGGAGGCGTGGCTTCTACCCCACAGAGGCCACATAGCCAGGCCGATGGCGTTGAAATGCCTGAGCTCAAGGCTGGGCAGTAGGCTATAGGTTTTCGGTCCCGATCAGCAAGTCTGGTGGTTGGCGCTGATTTCAAGGTATCAGGACCATGTGTCTTTAAGAACTTGAAACCTACCAATTTAATAGGTTATAATTTACCTCTAGCGGAGGAGACGAAATGATAAAACCAACACAGGTGCTCGTGGACGAGCACAGGACAATAGAGGGGGCCCTGATCATACTTGAGGGTCTTTGCGACAGAATGGAGAATGGGGAGCGAATTGATCCGGATCACCTGGAGCAGATGATCCTCTTCATAAGGGAGTTTGCTGACAAGTTCCACCATTGGAAAGAAGAAGGAATGCTCTTTCCAGCTATGGGAGAGGTCGGTTTCCGTAAAGACGCTGGCCCAATTTCCGTGATGCTTGCTGAACACGAGCTGGGCAGGGCCTATGTAAGGGGAATGGTGGCTGGGATCAGCGAATACCGAGAAAACAAAGGCCATCAAGCTTTCACCGAGAACGCGAGAAATTACATTGAGCTTCTGAGATCCCACATACTAAAGGAGGACTCTATCCTTTATCCTCTTGCAGAATCAAGGCTTTCAGACGATCAAAAAAGGGAACTCGCTGAGGGCTTTGAGAAGGTTGAAAAAGAACTCGGCGACAGGCGTGAAGAGCTGAGGAAGAACCTGGAGGCTATAATTAAAACATACAACCTATAGACTTTGTAAACTAGCGAAGCAAGCTGAGTGCGGACTCCAGTATTACCTTATGACCACCTTTGCTGAGGCAGTGAAGGCCTCGGTCCTGAGGACAACATAATACACGCCTGGCCCCATGCTCTTCAGGTTCCAACGGCCGGATTCCAGCTTGCCCCACGATAGGGTTTCTATCCGCTGTCCGGTTGCGGAGTAGACCTCCAGCTCGCCCAGCATAGGGAAGGGCAGACTCATTATCACCTCTGTGCCGCTCACCATGAGGAGCGGCCTTTCAATCCAGCCCTCCTCAACCTCCAGGGCCTGGCAGTCAAAGTTCTCGGGGTTCGTGGTGCTGACCATGAGGATCTGACCAATAGCGGTCACGCAATCAACGCAACCGGAGCAACCGGACTCGTCCCACTTAACCTCAAAGTAATTGCTCGCGGAAGAGGAACCGCCGGGGATCAGCGAGATAGCGTTCTCAACATGCACCGCGTCGTAGAGGTTGCCGTTTCCGCCGGGCAGGCCGGTTGAGCCCTGGCGCAGGGTCTGTCCGTTGAACTGGACTATTTCCTGGCCACATGTGCCATTCCAGTAGTCCTGGCCATCAGCGAACAGAACGGTCAGTTTGGCGGAGCTGACCGGATTCGTGGCGTTGAAGTTGGCTGTCGTCCACTGGAGGGAATCCAGGTCAGTTATGTCTCCCCATGTGTCGCACTCCTCGCCATCAGTCAGGCTGTAGGCGCCAAGGTATATGACGACATCCTTCGCCCCACGCCAGGTGATCTGAAATTTCGGAACCCCGCATTATGCTGAGCCCAGGATGTTTCCGGAACCTCTTTCGGGACTGCTCCTTATTCCCTCACGAAAACCCTGACCTTCTGTGACCAGAAGACCACGAAGTCGTGATACCTGTCCGAACCAGAGGAAATCGTGTCCAGGCCGGCAATCGTGAAGTCATACCAGTAATTCAGGGTGTCAATGAAAAACGCTGGCACATAACTGACCGAGGTATCCCCGTTGGGAAAAATGGGGAATATGACCTCGTATGTGTATGGGGTATCCCTGGCAGTGTCGCAGGTGTATATTCTGAGCAGGTATCCGGGGTTGCCGGGGTCGGTCCAGACCACATAGAGCGAGTCCAGGGGCATGGTGTCCCCCTCCTGTGGATAGAGCAAACCGAAAGCCTTTGGCGACCTTGAGGTCATCTCGTGGGTGTCGCCGAGAGGGCTTTCAACCGTGAGTTCGTAATCGGTCTCAGGTATAATGGGAAGGCGCAAGGCGTATCGTCCGGGCCTGGTTGGGTCTTCTGGGAAACGGATGCAAGGTCCCTCTCCTATCCGAACCCTGACGGTCGCGCCCGAAACCCCGCAGGTGTCCTCAACCGGCTCGTCAAGGCTGTAAAGGCTGTCCACGAAAACCGACTGGGTGTCCTGGTGGCTGTAGAAATAAGCGAAGACCGTGGTTATCCTGGGTTTTTCCTCTTCGGCCTGCTGGCACGAGACGATGAGGAGTGCCACTACCAGGGCCAGACCGGATTTCCTCATGGGCATATTATATCGGGTAGGCCTGGGTTTCTGCATCCAAGGCTGGTTGTCAGGGCAGGTCAGGTCCCCACGCCCATGGCTGTCCAACAGGCCTCAAACATACCCCAGGTGCTCGTATGCAAGCGGGGTAGCAACCCGGCCGCGCGATGTCCTCTGCAATAGCCCTTCCCTTATCAGGAAAGGCTCATAGACCTCCTCTATGGTGCCAGGGTCCTCCCCTATTGCCACGGAGAGGTTCTTCAGGCCAACGGGCCCGCCCCTGAACCTCTCTATTATGGTTTTCAACATGCGTTTGTCCATCTCGTCAAGCCCTCTTGAGTCAACCTCCATAGCCGTCAAGGCGTAGCGGGCTATCTCCAGGTCAACCACCCCCCCGCCCTTTACCTGCGCGAAGTCCCTTACCCTCTTCAGCAGGCGGTTCGCGACCCGTGGCGTTCCCCGGCTCCTCCTGGCTATCTCCACGAGGCCATCGTCCGTGGCCTCTATCCCCAGTATGGTCGCGCTCCTCCTCAGGACCTGCTCTATCTCGTCGGGGGGATAGTAATCCAGCCGGAAGCTTATGCCGAACCTGGCTCTCAGGGGCTCAGAGAGGAGTCCCTGCCTGGTCGTCGCGCCTATCAGCGTGTATGGTTCCAAGGAAAGCCTTATGCTCCTGGCACCAGGCCCCTCGCCTATGATTATGTCAACCCGAAAGTCCTCAAGCGCTGGATAAAGAAACTCCTCAACCGGCTTGGGCAAGCGATGAACCTCGTCTATAAAGAGGACATCCCTTGTCTTGAGTGAGGTCAGGAGTCCGGCCATGTCTGCCTGGCGTTCTATGGCCGGGCCAGATGTTGACCTGAACTCCGCGCCTTGTTCCCTGGCGATTATGCCCGCGAGGGTGGTTTTGCCGAGACCCGGTGGGCCAGAAAGGAGGACATGGTCAATCGGTTCACCCCTTTCCCTGGCCGCTGTCAAAAAGACCGAGAGGAGCTCCTTTATCTTTGCCTGGCCTATGAACTCAGATAGGCTTTGGGGTCTAAGGGCACTGTCAAGTGCCCTGTCCTCGCCGGAAGGCTCTGGGGATGTTAGTCTGGGTTTTCCCCCGGACACCTTCATTCTCCTCTCCTCAGAGCATACTTAACCATATCCTCAACCGAGGCATCCGGTCCGAGTTCCTTCCTGGCGGCCTGGGCCACCGAGCGCGCCTCCGTCTCCCTCATTCCGAGGCTGACCAGAGCCTGGATGACCTCATCCATACTGGTTGGAGTAGCCTCTGGCAGTTTGCCCCTGAGGAAGAATATTATCTTGTCGGCCAGCTTGGGGCCTATACCCTTTACCCTCTGAAGCGCCGCGGAATCTCCAGCCTCTATGGCAGACCTGAGCTCTTCCGCGGAGAACCCGGACATTATCTTCATCGCGTTAGCGGGCCCGAGGCCCTGGACGCTTATTAGCCTGAGGAACAGCTCCCTTTCTCCGGGGCTCGCGAAACCGAAAAGCCCTATGTTATCCTGTGAAAAATGGGTGTGAACGAACAGCTCCAGGATTTCCCCCCTGGGCCTCACCAGGTCGGGCGTGACCATTATGGTGTAGCCCACGCCACCGGCCTCAACGGTGAGGTTCACGCCATCAGCGTCAACAACGCGGCCTTTTATGTATCCGATCATTCCTCGTCCTGCGAGCGCAAGATCATTCTCCTATCCCCACAGCGGAGAGGATGTTTTTCCAGCCCTTGCACTTAGAGAAGCCCTTGTAGGAGGTCATGTAGGATACCGCGCTGGACATGGTCAGCGTCATCTCCCTTGACCACCTGTCCTTTTGTTTGACCGCGAGACCGAGCTGTTCAACCGCCTTGCACTTCAGCTCAGACGGGCTGTCCCAGTTGGTCGCGCTGTATCCGAATCCGTCTATCTGCGCCATGCAAAGCGCGTAGCCAAGCCTTGCTTCCGGGGTGTCCAGCCTGTTGGCGGCAATCTCCAACTGCATAAGAGCATCCGACTCCGTGTTGAAGAGGACCATGTAGAAACCCAGATCAAACTGGTTTACTGGTTTTTCGCCGATGGGTTTCACCCTTGCCAGGAGTGCCTTGTATACTCCGGTCGCGTCCAGGAACCCTTTCAGATTCAGGTAATACGCGGCCTGCAGGACGAACATGTGGACCAACAGATTATCTGTCCCCTCCAGGACGCTCATGACATCCTGGGCAGTGCACTCCAGATCAGGATCGCCAACCCTGTCCAGGTATTTGCCGTAATAGAGATCGCGTAGCATCTCCTGGGTCCACGGGCCTATCCTCACAGGGGATGGGGTGTAGAAATCCGTTGATGTCAAGAACGAGTCGGCCGCGAGGGGTGCCAATAGTGCCATCAGTAAAAACAACAAGAGAATTCTCATAGCCTGATAAGTATAAAGCTCTTATTCGTCCAATTTGAAAAAGCCTTGGTTCGTGGGTTATACTTTCAACCTATCGGGGCGTAGCGCAGACTGGTTAGCGCACTAGCATGGGGGGCTAGGGGTCGGTGGTTCGAATCCACTCGCCCCGACTTTAATGAGCGGGTTGGTGACGATCAATCCATCATGATTCTGTAAGCGTCCATCTTTAGAGTTCGCCGAGCCGCTGGAAGCGAGGCGACAGGAACGAATCCACTCGCCCCGACTTTAATGAGCGGGTTGGTGACGATCAATCCATCATGATTCTGTAAGCGTCCATCTTTAGAGTTCGCCGAGCCGCTGGAAGCGAGGCGCGCGAGGCGTAAAGTTTCATAATTCCCGATCACCGAAACGGGGGGTGATGTTTCATAATTCAGATCACCGATTCTTTTCCATCATGAGTTCACTGAGGAGCCTTTGTAGGCTTTTGATTTCCCTCTTGAGATGCACTGGGTTAAGCTGTTCTCTGAGTCTCA
>FWPU01008906.1_pt1 | contig 16417 bp, 14 predicted proteins | sample 2228361 | NCBI WGS metagenome assembly FWPU01 (sample SAMEA103939777, study PRJEB20133) | metagenome
CCTGGGCCACCTGGGCCGCCACGGCCTCGGCCTGCAGCGCCGCCAGCTCCGCGGCCTGGGGCACGCGGGTGCGGGCGCCCTGCTCGGCGGCCCGGGCCTGCGCCACCGACGCTTCCGTCTGCGCCTGCGCGAGCGCCACCCCGGCCTCGGCCAGGCGCAGCCGCGCCCGGGCGGCCGCCAGGCCGGCACGCGCGTGGCGGACCTGCGCCTCCAGCTCCTCCCGCTCCAGCTTGGCCACCACCTGACCCGCCGTGACCCGGTCCCCCTCGCGCACGTGGAGCGCCACCACGCGGCCGGCCACCTTGGGGGCCACATCCACCTGGGTGACCTCGATCGTCCCCGAGGCCTCCAGGCGCGTGGGGTCGGGACGGGCCCGCGGCCTGACGACGTAGGCGACGGCCGCGGCGACCAGCACGAGCAGCACGAGGGCGATCCGCGCGCGCCTCATGAGCGCCCCCGCCCGCCCCGCTCGTCCGGCGTCCGCCGGCCCCTTTCGTCCGGCGTCCGCAGGCCCTGCTCGTCCGGCGTCCGCAGCACCCCGCGCAGGTAGGTCTCCACCAGCTCGTCCACCAGCACCTTCGTCGGCACCCCCGGCGGGAACTCGAGCAGGCGGCCCAGCAGCACCTGGGACATCACCATCCCCAGGAAGAGCCGTCCGGCCAGCTGGGGATCCACGGGGCGCAGCGTCCCTCGGTCGATCTGGTGGGCGATGTACCGGGCCAGGGCGTCCAGACCGCGCCGGAGGGCGTGCTCCCGGAACAGCCGCCGCACCGCCGGCGCGCGGAGGGCCTCGGCCAGGAGGAACCGCAGCGTCGCGATCATCCGCGGCTGCTCGTAGATGTGCGCGAAGATCATCGACGCCACCTGGTGGAAGAACGTCCGCGGCGGCGCCTCCAGCAGCTCGTCCGTCAGGCGCACGACGGCCAGCACCGGGGACCTGGCGTAGACGGTCTCCAGGAAGAGGGCCTCCTTGGTCGGGAAGTACCAGTAGATCAGGCCCGGCGTGATCCCGGCGGCCTCGGCGATCTCCCGGTTGGTGGCGGCGGTGAAGCCCTTGCGGCTGAAGACGCGGAAGGCGGCCTCCAGGATCTGGTGGCGCCGGTCCGCGGCCTTCTGCCCGCGCGCCCGCACGGCTCTCCGCTCCGCCGTCCGCGCTCCCCGGCTCACCCCTCACCCCCGTCGTTCATCGCTCGCCCCCGCCGCCCGGGCTCGGGACGCGCACGCGCTCAGAACGCGCCGCCCATGGCCAGGAGGAGCGCCAGCCGCGCCTGGTTCTGCTCGAAGAGCGCCGCGGCGTGCTGCGCGTCCGCCTGGGCCAGCGCCGCCTGGGCCGCGAGGACCCCCAGCACCGTCCCCACGCCGGCCTCGTAGCGCACCCGGGCCAGCCGCAGCGCCTCGCGCGCCTGCTCCACCCCCTGCTGCGCGGCCTCGATCTGCACGGCCGCCTGGCGCAGCGCCAGGAAGGCCTGCCGCACCTCCAGCTCGATCCGCTGGCGCAGCTGCGCCTCCTGGACGCGGAGCTGCTCCAGCCGCAGTTCGGCTTCCCGGACGCGCTCGCGGGTGACGCCCCCGTCGGCGAGGAGCAGCGTCACCGCCAACGTCACCGACCAGGCGCCGCTCAGGTTCGTCAGCCCGCCCCCGCCCACGTCGTAGTTCACGGCGGCGGTGACGTTGGGCCGCGCCCCGCTGCGCGCCAGCTCGATGGCCGCCCGGGCGGCGTCCTGGCGGGCGCGCAGCTCGCGCCGTTCGGGCCGGGCCTCCAGGGCCCGGGGCAGGGCGGCCTCCAGCGTGACCGGGACCGGGCGGGGGACGAGCGCCTCCGTCAGGCGGAGCGGGGTGCTCAAGGGGAGGTTGAGGGCGGCGTTCAGCTCGGCCTCCACGCTGCGCACCGCGGCCTCCGCGCGCGCCACGCCCTGGCGGGCGCCCGCCACCGCCACCTCCGCCTGGATGACGTCGACGCGGGGCACGACCCCCGCCCGCTCGCGCGCGCGGGCGACGCGCAGGCTCTCCTCCGCCTGCGCCAGCGCGTCCGCCGCCCGCAGGTTCGCCTGGGCGGCCAGGCCGCGCAGGTAGAGCTGCTGGGCAGCCGAGGCGACCTGCTGCTGGACGCGGGCGAAGACGGCTTCCGCCCCGCGCAGGTTGGCCTCCGCCAGCGCCACCTGCGCCTCCAGCCGCCCTCCCGTGTAGAGCGGGTACTGCAGCCCCAGCCGCACCGCCAGGACGTTGGGGTCGGGCGGCGGCAGGGTGATGGTTACGGTGGGCGGGTCACCGAACGGGTTGGGGATGGTCAACTGCTGCCCGGGGCGCTCCTGGATGCGGGTGTAGCTGCCGGTGACGGTGAGCTGAGGTCCGCGCCCGGCGCGGGCCTGGGCGAGCTGCGCCTGGGCCACGGCCACCTCCAAGGCGGCCGCGCGCAGCTGCAGGCTGTCCCGTAGCGCCACCGCTGCCACCTCGGCGAAGGTCAGCGCCCGCTCCGCCGGGGCCGGTTGGGCCGCCGCAGGCAGGGGCGCGCTGACGAGGAGGAGCCCCAGGACCAGGAGGACGACCGGGGAGCCCGGCCGCGCGCCCGGCCGGCCTCGGGGCCACCTGCCGTCGCCTCGGCCCCTGGCCGGCCTCGCCCCCCTGCCCCTCGCGCCCATTCCCGGCACCCCGCGCTCCAACCCGCCGGGATCACCGGCAGGTGGACAGATATTGATTGACTGGTCAATCAATGCCGGTACGGAGGATGGGCTGTCAAGCGGCAGTTCGAGACCGCGCCGGTGGGGTGACGGGCTGACGCTCGGCAGTCGGGCGCCGGGGGACGGTGGGCGCCATCCGGGGGCGTCGGAGTGCGGCGGGCTGCGCCCGCGCGCGGTCCTCGTCGCCCCTACGCCAACCCAGCGTACACCCCGCCGTTCGAGCGGGCCGCAGCGATCGTCGTGGACAGCTGCGACCCGGCCTCACACGCGGCCATCAGGTTCTCCCCCTCTTGTCAGCGCTGCCAGCCTCGCAATTTCGGATCCAGCAAGTCCCGCAAGGCGTCGCCCACGAACAGAAAGGCCGCGACGGTAACCCCAATAGCCAGACCGGGCGCAAGAGGATTCCACCAAGCGGTTAACAGGAATTGGCGCCCCTGCGCAACCATGAAACCCCACTCCGGCAGCGGCGGTCTCGCCCCCAGTCCTACGAAGCTCAAGCTGGCGGTGATCAGAATAGCGTTGCCCGCGTCCGTGGCCAGCATGATCAACAGTGGAGCCAAGCAATTCGGCAGGATATGGCGCACCAGTACCCTTGCCTCGCCAGCTCCAAGTGCCCGGGCAGCTTCCACGTAAGGCAGGTGCATTACGGCCAGCACCTGACCCCGCATCAGTCGTGCATAGCGCGGCCACCAAGCAATCCCAACCGCCAAGACTGCATTGGCAAGGCTGGGGCCCAGCGCGGCCACGATAGCCATGGCCAGCAGGAAGGAAGGAAAGGCGAGAAATACATCAGCCGCACGCATGATGATTTCGTCCACCATGCCCCCGCGATATGCAGCGAAGACGCCGAGTGGCACGCCCAGGACGGAAGAAATGGCGAGGACAGACCCCGCGACACTCAGGGAGATGCGCGTACCGGCAATCACGCGGCTCAGCACGTCTCGTCCCAGGTCGTCAGTGCCGAACAGGTGCGCGGCGCTGGGCGGCCGGAATCGCTGCTCCACTGCGATCGCATAGGGGCTGTGGGGGAGGTACACAACACTCACCAATGCCATAGTCGCGATGGTGCCAAGCAACAAAAGTCCCGCGAGAGCACCAGCATTCCGCTTCAAGCGGTTCCATCGACCTGTCGGACGCGGTGGTGCAAGCCGCCCTGCGGTGGGCAGGAGAACAGCCAAAGTGGTGACACGGCGCATGCCTGGGGGGGCTCAGTACTGAATCCGCGGATCCAGCACGAGATAGGCGAGATCGACCAGGAAGTTCACCACCACGTAGATTAAAGAAAACAGCAGAGCAATTCCCATGATGGGTTGGAAGTCTAGCCCGAGGATGGCGCGAACAGCGTATGATCCGATCCCCGGCCACGAGAAAATATGTTCCACCAGGAACACGTAGGCGATGAGCGCAGCGGTCTGAAGTCCCACGACTGTAACCACCGGGATCATCGCGTTCCGGAGCGCATGGTGGAAGAGGACGCGCGGCGCGCTCAGGCCCTTAGCTCGGGCGGTGCGCACGTATTCGGCAGTGAGAACCTCTAGCATACTGCTTCGTGTCATGCGCGTGATGACTGCTAGGTTGGCCACGGCCAAAGTCGCCGCTGGGAGGGCAAGGTGGTGCAGAGCCGAAACAAAGGCGGGCCAGTTGCCACTCAGCAGGCTATCCACCAGCAGGAGCCCTGTGACCACAGGGGGCGATTCCACTGCATCGGCGAGTCTACCCCCTGAGGGGAACCACCGCAACTCTTTGTAGAAGACCAGTTGCAAGAGTAGCGCCACGATGAAGACCGGCATGGAGACGCCCAGAACGGTGAACGCACGGGTTGCAGCGTCAACCAAGCGGCCAGCACGAACAGCGGTGAACACTCCCAGCGTAATGCCCAGCGGGACGCACAGCGCTAGCGAGGCGAGCGCCAGCTCTATGCTGGCCGGTAGGAAAGCCGCAATGTCGTCGCGAACCGGCCGCTGGTTGAGAATGGACCGACCCAGGTCAAAGTGGAACACAAGCCCAGTCATGTAGCGCAAGTATTGCTCGTACAGCGGACGGTCCAGCCCCATCTCCCGACGGTACTGTGCAATCTGCTCCGCTGTGGCGTTGAAGCCAGCGGCGGCTGCTGCAGGATCAGCTGGAATCACATGCGAGATCGTGAATGTCATTAGGGACATTCCCCACAGAACAAATGCGAGGCTAACCAGCCTCCGGAAGAGATAGCTCGCCATCACTGTCACATGCCTTCTGTTACCTGAGGCCTCTCGCAGGCCTCCACGGGGACGTAAGGGATATCGAAGCCAAAGTGGACGGGACCCAGAGCCGCTAGACCTTCGGGCGTTCGAAAGGCTGGAGCTGCCGCGGCCACCAGGACGCCTACTTTGGCCCCAACAGGCAGCTCGGCATTGGTGTAAGGTTCGCCTGAGGCGGCTTCGGACAGCATGATCAGGTCTGGGCTCATGGCGCATGGCTGTCCATTGAGCCAAGCCACGTGGTTCTCGTTCTTGTACCAGATCCGCAGTCGTTGTCCGCGACGAGCACCGACACCTTCCAGATGCGTCTCGCCGACCATGTATCCGTCGCGGTTCTCCCATGACCGATCGACGACCACGCCGATAAACAGCACCCGCGCATTCAGCAGCGCAGCAGCCGCCGCTAGAGGGTCTCCTCCGGCCTCACGTGCCTCGCGGATCGTCCGACCGAGGGCATACGCGCGCGTCAACGTTCCCGCCACTACCACCCGACGCAGGTCGGCACCGCGCATTAGGTACCCGGCATGGGCGCAGGTCAGACGATAGTCGGGCAGACGCGTCACCACACTCAACATCTTGCCGATGCGTTCAGCCACCGCTAGGCTGTGTGCCGCCCGAAGCACCAGCCGATTTCCCCAGGAGTCGCAAATTGCCACGGGACAGAGAGGGATGCCGGCAAGCGCAGCGGTGGTCTGCGTTAGCTCAGGCACCGCCCGACCGGCCAGGTCGCCGTCCACCGCCAGAAGGCCCAGCCGGATCGCCGCATCTAGGACGCCGCCGGTATTGCCAGCACCCAGTTCGAACGGGACAATCGCACTCACCTGCCGGTCGGTAGCGGCTATCAAATCCCGCACCGCCTCGACCATCGGGCGCTCTACCATAACCTCACCATAGCCTAGGGCTGCGCGTTCTTCCGAGGACAGGACAGGAGTCTGGGCGATGGAGCCCATGCCAAAGACCGTGCACACCCAGGCGTCTTCCGGTATGTCGACAGGATCCACCCAAGCGATACCGCCTCCCGCGGCAACGTGAGACAGTAGGTATTCACGGCCCTTGTCGGGACGGCCGCCGCCGCCAGTGCCAAGAAGCGTCAGGCCGCGGAGGAGATCCTCGGCCTCGGTGATGGTTTGGATCCTATACTGCGGCACTCGTCTAAGCCTCCACCCAGAGGTTGTAGAAGTCGGGCGGCAAGTTGAAGAGGAATGGGTGCCAGTCGAAACCATGGAGTTTCTTCGACCTTCCGAAGATCTGGAAGAATTGGGCACAAAACACAGCGGGCCCATCTTCGCGCAAGATCCGCTGCACCTGATTGTAGTGGGGTCGACGCTGTTCGCGTTGGGGTACGGTCACTCCGCGGTCGATCAGCTCATCTACGCGCGGGTTCTTGTAGAAAGTGAAGTTCTGCGCAGTAGGTGGGGTCATGGTGGAGTGATAGGTCCGAAACAAAATGTCATGGGGGTCATCATAGGCCGGGTTGATGGCCCAGCCGTACATGTCAGGACCTCGCTCGAGGGTGGTCAGCGCACCGATAAACCCTGCCGCGTCAGGCTTGTCATCAATCGTCAAGGCGATCCCGACTTCTGCCAAGTTCTGTTGGAAGATCTGGGCCAGCTGTAGGTAATATGGGAAAAACGGCGAGATGGTCTGCAAGGTGAAGCTGCGCTGACTGGGGCCCACCTCCTGGATGAGCTGCTTGGCCCGGGTCAGCTCCCTGCGAAATTGCGGCAAAGACGGGTCGTGCGCCCAGATCCCCTTGGCAATGGGCCCGTTTGGTATGCGCCCTTTGTTGAGTAGCACGCCGCCAACGAAGCTGCTGTAGCCAAACACAGCTCGCATGGCCTGGCGGAAGCGAGGGTCAAGGAACGGACCGCGCATGCGCATCATAATGTGAATCTGTGCCGGCGTATCATGCTCCTCGATGACGATCCTAGGATTTCTTTTCAATGCGTCGGCGTCAGTGATCACGATACCGTCGGCTAGATCAGCTTCGCCCGTCTCCAGCATGAGGCGCTGGGTCGCTGACTCGCGTACCAGTCGCACGACAATGCGCTCAGCGTGCGGACCCTGCCACCCACGCCAGTAGGTAGGGTTGCGGACGAACGTGACCTGTTGGCCTCGCACCCAGCTCTCCAGCAGGTAAGGGCCGGTCCCTACCGCGTTGTCATTGAGCCAACGCTGAGCCCAGTCGCCGGCTTGCGCCCGAGCTTGAGTTGCGGGGCTGATCATGTATGGGGCTTTGGCGAGTGCCTCGATGAAGGGGGCGAAAGGAGTCTTGAGGGTGACGCGGACAGTCAGGCGGTCGACCACATCGACCCGGTCGATGGCTGGTAAACGCGCCGCCGGCCCCTTGTTTACAGCCTTCAGGCGGTCGAAGTTCCATTTGACCGCCCCGGCGTCAAAAGGTGTTCCGTCGGAGAATCGAACGTTGGGCCGGAGCTGGAAAGTATAGACTCGAGCATCTGCAGAGGCGCGCCATTCAGTGGCGAGTACCGGAACGATCCTGGCGCCCCCCTTCCCGTCAGGGACGTAGTCCACCAAGGGCTCGTACACTGGCCGCTGAGCGTTCTGAGAGTAGATAAAGTCGTTCTGGTGTGGGTCGAGGGTCAGAGTCTCGGTCCGGACAACGAACACCAGCGGCCGAGTCGCGACTCGGGCTGGTGCCGCAGCTACTACGAACGGCTTGATAACGCTCGCCAGTCCTCCGGCCGCCGTGCCCACCGTTAGGACACACGCTCCCGCCGCGGACCGGGTCAGGAACTCACGACGAGTGATGGAGTCCTGTCGATCGCTTGCCATGCTCTGCACCTCCAGTCTCATCCGCTCCCTTTGCCAGGACTTCCAGGTAGACCGCAGGGTCAGGCCCGACCGCTTCGCCCGAGTGCGGCAATCCGCCGGGGATGAGCGCGGCGTCACCCGGTCCCAACAGATGCGCCTCGTCTCCGAGCTGCAGTCGGAGCCGGCCCGCCAGGATGTGGACCAACTGCTCTTCAGGGTGGAACTGGGGTGTGACGACCACGCCGGGATACAACCGGACCAGCATCGCTGTCAGAACTCGCCCTGCCCGCCGACGCAGCGGCAGGCCGGGGCGCGCAGCTTCCTCGGGCACCTGGTCCCATCGGAAAACCACGCCGGATGGGGTAGATGCGTCTGCCAGCGGCACAGGTGGCACCACCTCGGCCCAGAAGTCCAGCGTGCGGGCCACGAACGTCGGACTCTGCGCACGAAACCGCTGAAAGCCCGGGGACGTAGCGAGATCCTTCCAATAGGCGTCGCGGTCGGTGACAACAATGTGCTCGATATAGTCAAACGGCAACTCGCTTCGGTCGCGGCTGTCGGGTAGGATTCGGTGCGTCCGGTAGTGGACAATGGTGCGCAACTCCGGTAGTACCGGATAGTCATATTTCTGAATAAACTCCTCGTAGGCCGCCGGGCTCACCTCCGGCCGCAGGCTCACCAGCACGAACCGCGTGAGCATCCGTCTCCTCCCTCCTTGGCCTTGTCAGCCGGTCGCCGAAGTGGCCGCCGTCTGCGCAGCCATCGGCAGGGCCTCGCCCGCGAACGGCGATCGTGCACTCGATGCGGCGATCGGAAGCCGCTGATGTCACTCATGGCTCGCTCGTCGCAGACAGCCCGAGCTTCGGAAAGACAGGAATCGATCGGCCGCCGTCCATCACGATGGCGCGTCCGGTGACGAAGTCGAAGGCCGGGGCGCAGAGGAGGGCCACCATCGTCGCGATTTCAGGTTCAGTCACCAGGCGACCGAGCGGCGTGGCGGCGATCGCCCGCGCTTTGTACTCCGGGAGCCGATCGGTGCGCGGGCTGGCGATCTGGCTCGGGACCACCGCGTTCGCCGTGATCGCGGGTGCTAGCTCCACGGCTAGACTTTCTGTCAGGTGGAGGAGCGCGGCTTTCGCGAGACCGTAGACTCCGTGTGAGCGCACGAACGCGGACGTCGCCCCGAGGTTGATCATCCGTCCCCACCCCTGCTGCTCCATGCCGGGAGCGACCAGCTGGGCTGCCAGGTAAGTCGCCTTGAGATTGGTGGCCATGATGTAGTCCCATTCGGCTTCTGGAAGCGAGCGAAACGGCGTGTCGCTGAAAGGGCCGGCGTTGTTCACCAGAATGCTAATGCACCCCACGTCGGTTGTGACGGCGCTGATCAGCGACCGCACCTCCGCACTTTGCGCCAGGTCAGCGCGAAACTCCCTGGCCAGGCCTCCCTCAGCCTTGATGCTGTCTACCACGCCCCTGGCGTGCGAGACAGCGGCGTGGTAGTGGACGGCCACGAACGCGCCGTGCCGCGCCAGGGTCCGTGCGATCTCTACGCCCGTGCCCCGGGAGGCACCGGTAACCAGGGCGATCTTGCCTGCCAGGAACCTACCCTGCGGAATCATCTGCGTCCAGTCCGTAGAGGTCGCTCCGTCACCGGCCATCGAGCCGGATCCCTCACTACCCGACGTGATCAGCGCCGACCACATCACGCTTCGACCCACAGGTTCCAGTAGTCCACAGGCTGTGCTACCAAAAGAGGATGCGCCCGGAACCCCTGGAGCTTTCTGGAGCGCCCGAGCACCAGAAAGAACTGCGCGCAGAACACGGCCGGACCGTCCTCGCGAAGTAGCCGCTGGGCCTCGCCGTAGATTGCGCGGCGCTTCTCCCGATCGACGATCGCTGCACCCTGATCGATCAACGCATCGACCCGCGGATTCTTGTAGAAAGTGTAGTTCTGCAACGTACCGGCGACAGAGGAGTGGTACACGGGAAACAGGAACTCGTGTGGATCGTCGAAGGCCGGGTTGACCACCCAGCCGTACATGTCGGGGCCGCGTTCCAGCGTGCGGAGGTTCCCAATGAACGTGGCAGCATCAATGAAATCGTCAACGCTCAGCGTCAGGCCGAGCTCAGCGAGGTTCTGCTGGAAGATCTGTGCGAGCTGAGGATAGTAGGGAAAGAATGGAGAAATCGTCTGCAGCGTAAAGGTGCGCTGGTTCGGTGCAGCCTCGGCCAGGAGCCGCCGGGCCCTGGTCAGGTCTCGTCGGAACGCCGGAAGCGTTGGGTCGTAGGCCCAGGCACCTTTGGGAATAGGCCCGTTGGGTACGCGGCCCTTGTTGAGCAGTGCGCCTGCCACGAAGCTGGTGTAGCCGAAGGCCGCCCGCATGGCCTGGCGGAACCGCGGGTCTGCGAACGGACCGCGCATGCGCATCATGATGTGGACCAGCGACGGCGCCTCGATCTCCTCGACGACGACCGCAGGCTGCCGCTTCAGCGGGTCGACGTCTACCAGCGAGATGCCATCGGCGAGATGAGCCTCGCCGGCCTCCAGCAGCAGCCGCTGCGTGGCAGGCTCGCGCACCAGGCGCAGGACGATGCGGTCGGCGTGCTGACCGCTCCAGCCGCGCCAGTAGGTGGGGTTACGGCTGTAGGAGATCTGCTGGCCGCGCACCCACTGCTCGAGCAGATACGGCCCCGTGCCTATGGCGTGGTCGTCGAGCCAGCGCTGGGCGAGATCCCCGCCCTCTGCCCGATCCTGCGCCGACGGACTGATCATGTAGGGGACCTTCGTCAAGGTGGGAAGGAGCGCGGCAAAGGGCGCTTTGAGCACGAGGCGCACGGTCAGCCGGTCCACCACCTCAACCCGGTCGAGAACGGTGAGGCGCGCAGCAGGTCCCTTGTTGACAGCCCTCACGCGATCAAAGTTCCACTTCACCGCATCTGCGTCAAAAGGTGTGCCGTCGCTGAAGCGCACCCCGGATCGCAGCCGGAGGGTGTAAACACGTCCGCCGTCCGAGACCCGCCACTCCGTGGCGAGCAGCGGCTCGATCCGTGCTCCCCCTTTGCCGTCGGCAACGTAATGCACTAGAGGTTCGTAGACTGGACGCTGTGCCCGTTGAGTGTAGCTGAAGTCGTTCTGGGCGGGATCCAGCGTAATCGTTTCGGTTCGAGTCACGTAGACCAGCGGCCGCGCCGCCACGCGGGACGGGGCCGCCGCCACCGCCAACGGCTTGAGGAGCCCGGTCAGACCCCCGCCGGCCGCGGTACCAGCGGCAGCCGCGACTGCGGCGCTGGCCGAGCGCGTCAGGAACTCACGCCGAGTCAGGGCACCGTCCCGATCGTCCGTCATCGTCCTGCACCTCCTCTCTCGTGCGCTCTGCTGGCCAGCCCTTCGAGACGGACGCGGGCTTGGGGCCGACTGCCTCGCCCGCGTGCGAGATGTCCGGCCGGGATCAGTGCGGGTTCACCGGTCGCGACCGACTGGGTCGGCATGGCAGGCCTCCACAGCGCCTGCACCAGTGGGGTGAGCCGGCGAGGCTGTCATCTGCGCCGCCAGAGGCAGCGCCTCCTCCGCGAAACGCTCGATAGTACGCTCGATGCGGCGATCCGGGGCCACGGGATAGAGCACGAACTGCGAGATGCCGGCCCGCTGCATGCGAGCGACGCCGGCAGCGACGGTCTCCACCGGCCCGGCGAGGGTCAGGGCGTCGACGAAGGCATCGGGGACCAGGGGCGCCACCTGCGCCGCCGCGTCACTGAGGTAGCCGTAGGTCAGCCCCGCGACCGCCTGGCGGATCTGTGCCGGAACTTCCAGCCCCGCAGCCACGAATCCGGGAAAGGTGGGCTGCTGGGCGATCAGGCTCACCGCTACGGACCGTCGCATGAAGTCCCGCGCCGCCGTCGCATCTTCGCCGATGCACACGTTAATACGTCCGACCAGCTCAACCGCGGCAGGGTCGCGACCGGCCCGTCGGGCTCCCCGCGTCACATGTTTCCGAAAGTACGCCAGTGCCACATCGGTCACGCACCCCTGCATGATGGCGCCGTCGGCCACCTGTCCTGCGACCTCTAGCCCTCTCGGGGCGTTGCTGGCGACGTAGACGGGAATGTCGGGGCGCAATGGAGTGAAATCCAGACGGGCGCCTTCGGCGGAGATGATCTCCCCCCGGTAAGTGACCGTCTCTCCTCGGAGGAGTGCCCGAATGACGTGGACGGCTTCGCGGATGGCCTGCGCAGGCCGCTGGCGCGCAATCCCCAGTTCCCGAAACCCCGAGATTCCTGCCCCGAGGCCAAGCACGGCTCGCCCTCCGCTCATCTCATCCAGCGTGGCGATGGCCATCGCGGTCAGCGCAGGATGGCGGGAGTACGGGTCAGTGACGCAGGGCCCTAGACGCAGTCGGGTGGTTCGCTGGGCGCACAGTGCCAGCCCGCTGTAGACCTCGCGGTAGAAGCGTTCGTCGGCATACCACAGGCAGTCGTACCCCAGGGCCTCTGCAGCCGCAGCCAGGTCGGCCAAACGACTAGGCGGGTGTTCACCCAGCAGGAGCAGCCCAGTCCGCAACCTCATTCGATCACTTCCCCCACAAAGTTGTCAGAGGGTTCGATGAACTGAGCCAGCTGGCGGCGCAAGGCCTCCACCTCGGGGCGCGCAAGGTCCTGCCTGTATGCGTCCAGGTCGGTGACGTGGATCACTTCGAGGTAGTCGTACCGGACATCCGCCTTCCGGAAGGGAGAGACCAGTCGGTGGTTGACATACGAAACGATGCTCGGCAGGCGGCGCGAGGTAGGGTAGTCGACCTCTTGCACCCACCGCTCGTACGCGGCCGGGTCGACGCCTGGTTTCAGACGAGCGAGGAAGAAGACAACGGGCATCACGCTCTCCTCTCCGTGGCTTGGAGCGCCGCTCGGACGGCTGGCGCGGTGATAGGCAGGCTGGTGATTCGCACTCCCGCAGCTGCGTGGACCGCGTTGGCGATGACGGCCGCTGGCAAAATGATCGGAGGCTCTCCCACGCCCTTGGCTCCGTGCGGACCGACTTCGCTGGGGAATTCCAGCAGCACCGGTTCTATCGGTGGAACACTGGTGATGCGCGGGACGGCGTAATCCGTCAGGTTGTGCACTGCCGGCTGCCCGTCCTGATAGAGAATCGCCTCCCACAGCGCCTGCCCCAGTCCTTGGACCACGCCGCCCTGAATCTGCCCCTCGATGAGCCCGGGGTTGATGGCGAAGCCCACGTCATGTACGGCAACGTACCGCAGTACTCTGACCTGCCCGGTCTCCGGATCAACCTCTACCTCCGCAGCGTGAGCGTGGAAGCTCGGCGAGTGGAACGCCGGGTAAAAGTGCCCGCGGACGCAGGCGGGATCATAGGGAGTCGGCGGAGCGACAAACGTGCCTGTCGCCACGAGCCCACCGCTAGACGCGGCAAGCCGGGCGACCTCGGCCAGGCTCAGGCGCCGCCCAGGCACGCCGACCACCGCAACGAATCCATCCCGTAGCTCGAGGTCACGCGGGTGAGCTTCCAGGGCCTGCGCCGCCACTTGCAGGATCTGTCGCCTCAACTCGGCCGCCGCACGAAGCGCAGCATTTCCCACGCTGAAAGCGGTCCGACTGCCCTGAGCTCCGTGGTCGAAGGGGGTGGCCGCGGTATCGGCGCTCAACACGGTGACGCGGGCAGCGTCCAAACCGAGCTCCTCCGCCAGAACCTGGGCCGCGCCCGTCACCGCACCCGTTCCCAGTTCGGCGCACCCGGTCGCCAGGACAACGGAGCCGTCCACCTGAAGCGCGGCATACACCGCCGAGGGGCCCCCCGTGGTTGTCCACCAGCCGCAGGCCAGCCCCATCCCCCGGTGGCGTCCCGAGACTTGAGGCCAGTTGATCGCCGCCGCAGCTCGGCGGAGGGCGGCCTCCAGCCCCACCCGGTTCAGGACCTGGCCAGTGGGACCGACATCGCCGTCGCGGAGGATGTTCCTCAGGCGAAACTCCAGGGGGTCGAGACCTAGCCGTCGGGCAATCATATCCATTTGAGACTCTACGGCAAAGGCACACTGTGGACCCATCGGGGCCCTGAAGGAGCCGAAGTTCTGCTTGTGGGTGTAGACCGCCCGGGCCACGATCTGCAGGTGGGGAATACGGTAGGGGCCAGCCAAGAGCAGCGTGGCAACCGAGGTCAGACCGGGACTTGACCCGCTGTACGCTCCCGCGTCCAGTGTGGCCAAGGCCTCTTTTGCCACGATGATCCCGTCGCGCCGCACGGCGGTACGCAGAAAGATGCGCATGGCATGCCGTGGGTGTGCCGCGAGGAACTCCTCGTCCATCCCCAGGGCCACCTTGACCGGTCGGCGAGCCTGGCGGGCCAGCAACGCCGCTATATGCTCGACGCCGACGCGCAACTTGCCGCCGAAACCTCCCCCTATGCCCACCACAACTACTCGGACCCGCCCTGAGGGCATATCAAAGATCTCTGCCAGCGTTTGCTGCAGTTCGAAGGGCAGTTGCGTGTTGGTGTAGACTACGAGGTGGTCGGGAGTCTCCCACATGGCCACGGCTGCCCTCGGCTCAAGGTACGCCTGGTGCACTGACGCTGTGGTGAATGTATCCTCAAACACGGCGTCGGCCTCGTTTACGGCCCTTTCCACGTCTCCGCGTGTGATCGAGGCTTCCCCGCAAATGTTCCGGGTTCGGATCAACGCAGGGTGGGCGGTGTAATCCTCCCATGCTTCATGCACCAGAGGGGCATCCGGTGCCAGGGCCACCATGGGGTCGGTGAGAGCGGGCAAGACCTCGTACTCCACCTCTAGCCGGTCGACGGCCTCCATTGCCGCTTCGGGACTGGTGGCAGCTACAGCCGCGACCGGCTGGCCCATGTAGCGGACCACGTCGACCGCCAGCACCGTTTCGTCCTTTACCAGCCCGCCGAATCGTCGTGGCGGTACGTCCCTCGGCGTGACCACGGCCACGACACCAGGAACCCGCAATGCCTGGTGGGTGTCGACGCGACGAATCCGTGCGTGAGGGTAGGGACTCCTGGCGATGCGCCCCCAGAGCATCCCCGGGAGGACCATGTCCATGCCAAAGAGATAACGACCGGTGGCTTTAGATCGCCCGTCTAAGCGGGGTACCGACCGGCCCACGAGGGTCACGGTTGCCCTCCTGTCTCACGTTCTGCCGCAATGCGTTTGGCGGCCAGCTGCACGGCTTCGATGATCTTGGCATATCCAGTGCAACGGCACAGATTGCCCGAGAGTGCTTGCCGGATCTGCGCCTCGTGCGGTTCCGGGACGTCCCGGAGGAGCGCCAGCGCCGAGAGTATCATCCCCGGTGTGCAGTAGCCGCATTGGATGGCTCCTGTCTCCACGAAGGCTTCTTGCAGCGGATGGAGGGCCTCCACTGTCCCTACACCTTCGATGGTCATCACCGACCTGCCGTCAGCGGACGCCGCCAGGACGAGACAGGAGGCTACGGGACGATCGTCCATCAGTACCGTGCATGCGCCGCAGGCGCCTTCCCGACAGGACTCCTTGGTGCCGATCAAGCCGAGAGTGTAGCGAAGCAGATCCAGCAGAGTGTATTGAACAGGTACATCTACCACGTGACGGACCCCATTCACATGGAGAGACACCGATAGAGTACGGCGGGGCCAATGCTCACTCATGAGAAACTGCGCCGATGTTCATTGCACCCGATGATCTACTACAAGCCGGGCAGCATCACGGCAGCTAGAGAAAGGCGGGCCTGGAGGGGCCAGACAGTCGCTAGTCGCTGAGCTGTCACCACGACTTTGGGTGCGAGTTCCTCTTTGCGCGCGGCTGGTAGACGAAATGTCGGACCGGAGAGTGAGACGGTGCCCACGACCCGGCTGTTCTCACGAGGTAGCCGTATGGGAGCGGCAACAGCCCCCGCTCCCTCGAAGAGTTCCTCCTCTGTGACGGCGTAACCTGAAGCGCGCACGCGGCGCAGTGCGCATCGCAGAGCTGCAAGGGACGTGATCGTCCGCCGCGTAAAGGCCTGGAGGCCCTGCTGGCGGGCGAGGGCCAGAGCTTCGGTCTCGGGGAGACTGGCGAGGAAGACTTTGCCGGCTGCAGTGGCATGTAAAGGGGCAAACTGGCCAAGCATGGATACCATGCGGATTCGCTGGTCGCGGCCCTCAGCCTTAGCAACGAACAGCAATCGTCGCCCGTCAACGACCCCAAGCTGTACGAGCTCTCCTGTCTCGTCTGCCAGGTCCTGCAAGGCAGGAAGGCAGACGCCAGGAAAACCGAGTTGGTCTGCCCACCTCAAGCCCAGGGCCAAGACCCGAAGGCCCAAGGAGAAGCGGCGAGTAGTAGGTGAAAGGACCACATAGTCCTGCGCAACGAGGTGTCTGAGGCTCTTCGAAATCACCCCCTTGTGAACGCGTACCCTGTTGGCCAGTTCACTTACTGTCAGGCCATCAGGCACTTCGGACAATGCTTCCAGGATGGCATGGCTGATCACCGTTCGCCCCTCTACCCTCGTCTGAAATGAGATAACTTAGTTGCCTTATCCCCCGGTTGGTCCCTCCTTCTACAGGCGCCCGCAAAATCCTCCAAGTTTAAGCCCCTGTAAGCGAATGTACTGGCTTTGAGCCTTCTAATCTGCTATTTTAAGCTATTCGGACAAGGTGATGTGCTAAGTTTCCTGTAAAAGTTGACGGCCTGGGCTACTCTGGTGTTGTTGACGACACCAGCTCCCAAGGGGAGCAGAGAGGAG
>FWPU01008907.1_pt1 | contig 16417 bp, 19 predicted proteins | sample 2228361 | NCBI WGS metagenome assembly FWPU01 (sample SAMEA103939777, study PRJEB20133) | metagenome
CACTGGCTGCATAAACAGCCCGTCCGACTTGCATGTCTTAGGCATACCGCCAGCGTTCACCCTGAGCCAGGATCAAACTCTCCAAAACAAAGGGTTTCCCGTTTAGAAATGTCCGGGAAAACGACGTTAGTTTATTGCTTGCTGCTGATCTTTCTTTGTCAAGGTTCGCGGCTACCTCACGGCAGCGCAACGAGAAGTGTACCTACTGCTTTGCAACCTGTCAAGCCCTACCCGTTTTGGCTAGGGCTCGACTCCGCCAAACTCATCTGTGCTGCCCGCAATTGCAAGGCCCGCAGCAGGTCGGTTTTGCTCAGGATACCCACCAGGTTGCCCAGGGAATCGGTGACCAAAAGCCTCGAGAACCCCTGCTCGGCCATGCGCTGCAAAGCGGCAAGCGCCTCGGCGTGCTCGTCTATCTGCAAAGGAGGACGCATGCGCTCGAGCACGCGGGTCTGGGGCGAGGCCCCCTGCAAGTCTTCCAGGCTAATGAGGCCCAAAAGCCGCCCTTCTTCCATCACCGGGTAGCCCACGTGCCGTTCGCGCATCATCTTGTCTAGCAGCTCGGCTATGCTCAGGCTGGGCGGCACCCAGGAGACCTCGCGGGTCATCAGGTCGCGCACCCGCAGGCCCTCGAGGGTGCGGTTGAGCACGGCCTGTTCGGCCTCGGCACTAGCCGCCATGAAGACGAAAAAGGCGATGAGAATGAGGAACAGGTTGCCCACCAAAAGACCCAGCAAGCCCAGGGCAAAGGCCAGCACCTTGCTGACTGTGGCGGCGGTGCGGGTGGCCTCGAGGTAGGGCTTGTAAAGGGCCAGCAGGCTGCGTAAAATCCGCCCGCCATCGAGCGGCAACGCGGGTAGCAGGTTGAACAGGGCCAGGCTCAGGTTGATGAAGCTCAGGTAGCCTAGTAAAAACTGCCCCGCCCCCGCGGGCACCAGCCCGCGCAACGCTCCAAACAGCACTGCCAGCAGCATGCTCACAATGGGGCCGGCGATGGCGATCACCGCCTCGGCGCCCCGGCTGCGAGGGATGCGCTCGAGCTGGGCGACCCCCCCCAGCAACCACAGGGTAATTTCGCGGGTCTGCACCCCATAGGCCCGCGCGGTCAGGGCGTGGCCCAGCTCGTGGATGAGCACGCTGAGGAAAAGCCCTATGGCCGCCAGCAGGCCCAGCAGGTAGGGGGTGTAGCCCTGCAAGAGCTCCGGCTGGGGGCCAAGCTGCAGCAGACGCAGGTAGACCGGAAGCTGGCTACCAATCAGGAAGGCAAAAAGGGGCAGCACAATCAGGAAGCTCAGGTCGAGCGAGAGGGGGATACCCAACACCTGAAAGGGGAGCCGGATGGTTCGGGAGAACATCCCGCTCATGCTACACCCAACCCCAACGCCTGGTGTGTAAGGTGCCCTGGGGCCTTGGCCCAAGCCCAGCAGCGAGTACACTGGGCTAATGCGGCTGGTGTTGGTGCCTACCCCCATCGGCAACCTCGAGGACATCACTCTGCGGGCTTTGCGCGTTTTGCGTGAGGCCGAGGTGGTGGCTTGCGAAGACACCCGGCGCACCGGGATTTTGCTCAAACACTATGGCATCTCCAAGCCCATGGTGCGCCTCGACCAGCACACCGTGGGCCAGGCCAGGCGGCTCTTGGAAGGCTACGAGCGGGTGGCCTACGTGACCGATGCCGGTACCCCTGGCATCTCCGACCCCGGGGCCGAGCTGGTGGCCCTGGCCCTGCAAGAAGGCTGGCAGGTGGAGGCGCTGCCCGGCCCCACGGCCCTGATTCCGGCCCTGGTGGCCTCGGGTCTGCCCACCGCCCGTTTCGCCTTCGAAGGGTTCTTGCCGCAAAAACCGGCCGAACGCCGGGAACGCCTGGAGCAGGTTTCGTCGGGCCGAACGGTGGTGCTCTACGAGGCCCCCCACCGCCTACGGCAGACCCTGGCCGACCTGATTAAGGTCTATGGCCCAGCCCACCCGGTGGCCATCGCACGGGAAATCTCCAAGCTGCACGAGGAAATCTGGCGGGGCTCTTTGGCCCAGGCCCTGGAACACTTTCGCGAGCCCCGGGGTGAGTTCGTGCTGGTGTTAGGGCCAAAGGCAGCAAAAGCCGAGGAGCAAAAACCCGAGGCAGCGGCCTTGCTGAAGCAGCTAAAGGGGCAGGGGTTGAAAGGCAAGGAGCTGGTGAAGGCCTTGACCGAGGCGGGGATTCCGCGCAACCAGGCCTACCAGATGGCCCACCCCCCCTCCCAGGCCGAGGGGGAGGATTGAAGTATGCCCATCGGCAAGAAGCGTGTTGAGGCGCAGCAGGCCCTCGAGGTGCCCTCCTTAGTCTAGCCGTCCCCGGGCGCGAGCTTGGTCATAGGGCTGTTCGCTCAGCGCTGCCCAAAAACCGGAGCTCTCTGGTGCCGTTTGAAATTTGCCCAAGCTCGAGCTAAACTATGCCTTAACTTCTACCTAACGAGCGTTAGTTAGGTTCACGGGAGGCAGGATGGCAGGAAAGTACGGCGTACCCACCGACCCCGACTACCCCGAGCGGCTGGCTGAGTTCGAGGCTCGCATTGCCCGCGGCGAAAAGATCGAGCCTGGCGACTGGATGCCTGAGGAATACCGCCGCCAGCTCATTCGCATGATCTCGCAGCACGCCCACTCCGAGGTGGTGGGGATGCTGCCGGAAGGCGCCTGGATCACCCGGGCCCCCACCCTCAAGCGCAAGATGATCCTCATCGCCAAGGTGCAGGACGAGGCGGGCCACGGGCAGTACCTCTACCACGCGGCCGAGACCCTGGGCATCACCCGGGAGGCCATGCTCGAGGCCCTGCTCTCGGGCAAGGCCAAATACTCCTCCATCTTCAACTACCCCACCCTGACCTGGGCCGACATCGGCACCATTGGCTGGCTGGTGGACGGGGCGGCCATCAAGAACCAGACCATGCTGGCCCAGTGCTCCTATGGCCCCTACAGCCGGGCCATGGTGCGCATCTGCGCCGAGGAGACCTTCCACCACAAGCAGGGCAAGGAGATGGTGCTGCTTTACGCCAAAGGAAGCCCTAAGCAGCGCCAGATGGCCCAGGACGCCATCAACCGCTGGTGGTGGCCCGCCTTGATGATGATGGGGCCGCACGACCAGGACTCCCCCCATACCCCGCTGCTCATGCGCTGGGGCATCAAGACCAAAACCAACGACCAGGTGCGCCAGGAGTTCATCAACGAGCATGCCCCGGAAATCCTCGAGGCCGGTCTGCGCATCCCCGACCCCCAACTACGCTACGATCCGCAAAGCGGCAGCTGGCTGCACGGGCCCATAAACTGGGATGAGTTCTGGCAGGTGGTGAACGGCAACGGCCCCATGAACAAAGAGCGCCTGGCCGCTCGCCGGAAGGCCCACCAGGAAGGTGCTTGGGTGCGCGAGGCCCTCGAGGCCTACGCTGCCAAACAGCAAAAAGCCGCTGTGGCGGTCTAAGCAGAGGCCCCTATGGACACCCAATGGCCCCGCTGGGAAGTCTTCAAACAGGACACCCCCACCAAACCCCATCAGGCGGTGGGCTCGGTGCACGCGGCCGACCCAGAACACGCCCTGCTCACCGCCCGCCACGTCTTCGCCCGCCGGCCCCAGGCGGTAAGCCTCTGGGTGGTGCCGGCAGAGGCGGTGTTCTCGGTCACCAAAGAGCAGCTCGAGGCAGGCATAGTGCCTTTTCCTGAGGCTCCTCCCACCAGCAAGCCCACGCTCTACTACGTTTTCCGCAAAACCTCGCACAAACGCGCCATGACCTTCGTGGACTATGTGGGCGAGGTCAGCGCGGCTGGGCCAGCAGAGGCCTTGCAGGAGGCACAGGCCCGTTTCACCGATGCCGAGGCTCTGGCCTGGTGGCTGGTGCCCGCTTCGCAGGTGGTCAAAAGCGACCCCAGCCGTGAAACCATCGAGAGCTGGTTTGAGCCGGCCAAGGAAAAAACCTACAAGCAGCAACAGTACTACGCCACGGTGGGTTCGCATGTCAGCAAGCACAAAGGAGCGAACCGATGAGACCTGAGGTCAAGGAAGCCCTGATCGCCAAGCTGACCGCGCTGGCCGACGACGAGGTGATCCTAGCCCAGCGCAACAGCGAGTGGGTGGGGCACGCCCCCATTTTGGAAGAGGACATCGCCCTGGCCAACCTGACCCAGGACGAGTTGGGCCACGCCCAGCTCTGGTACGGCCTGCGTCAAGCCCTGGATGGGGCCGACCCCGACCGGCTGGTCTTTTTCCGCGAGGCCAGCGAGTTTCGCAACGCCGAGCTGCTCGAGCTGCCCCGGGGGGACTGGGCCTTCACCATGCTGCGGCAGTTCCTTTTCGACCTTTACGAAAGCCTGTGGCTCGAGGCCGCCCAGCACAGCCATTACCAGCCCCTGGCCCAGGCTGCGGGCAAAATCCTGCGGGAGGAGCGCTTCCACCTGCAGCACTCCCGGGCCTGGGTAAAGCGGCTGGGCCTGGGCACCGAGGAGTCTAACCGGCGCCTGCAGGAGGCTTTGGACTTTCAATGGGGCTATGCCCAGCAGCTTTTTGTGCCCATCCCAGGCGAGGCCCTACTGGTAGCCGAGGGCCTACTGCCCAGTCTAGAGGCGGTGAAGGCCCGCTGGCTCGAGCATGCGACCCAACACCTGCAACAATCCGGCCTCAAGCTCCCCATCAACCCCGGCTACCAGCCCGCCGACCGCAGCTACCACACCGAGCACCTGTGGAGCCTCCTGGCCGAGATGCAGTCCACCGCCCGTTGGGACCCCCAGGCCCAGGTTTGGTAAGATGGCCGCCCTGCCCACCAGCCAAGAACTCTGGGATGCCCTAGCCCGGATTCCCGACCCCGAGATTCCGGTGGTAGGTGTAGTGGAGATGGGCATCGTGCGGGAGGTGGTGGTGGAGGGCCCCAGGGCCACCATCCGCATGACCCCTACCTTTTCTGGCTGTCCGGCGCTGCACCTGATCCGGGCCCAGCTCGAGGCAACCGCCCGTGCTCTGGGCTTCGAAGAGGTGGTAGTAGAGACCGTGCTCTCGCCGCCCTGGACCACCGACTGGATCACCCCCGAGGCCAAAGAGCGCCTGCGCCAGTACGGGATTGCCCCCCCAGGCCCGGCGCCTTTGCTCCAGCTCGAGGCCGCCCCCACCCCCTGCCCCCGCTGCGGCTCGCTCAACACCAGCCTCAAAAACCCCTTTGGCCCTACCTTGTGCAAGGCCATGTACGTCTGCAACGCCTGTCAGGAACCCTTCGAAAGCTTCAAGGCCCTCTAGCCCCAGGGCGGGTCAAATATCACCACCCTTCGCCCCGCCAGGGTGTAGAGTGTTCTTGCCTAGAGCAGAAAGGAGGCTTTTGTGAAGCGACTCGGAGCTACAGGCTTTTTGGTTTTGTTGCTTGCGGCTTGTGGTCTGATTAGCAGCCCTCCCATCGACAACCCCTTCGGCCTGGCAGGGCAGCAGACCACCTTTACCCTGGGCCCTTCCAGCCAAGCCACCGGCACGGCCAGCGTGACCACTACCTTTGAGGATATAACCAACCTCAACCTACCCCTCAACCCCACCGGCTTCACCTACAACCTGGCCATCCAGGGGGTGACCCTCAGCGGCACAGGCTGCCCCTCGCCCTTGCCCTCTTCCGTCCAGGTGACCATGGACGTCACCCTAACCGTCTCGGATAACCCCACCAGTGGGCCTCGCAGTACCACGGCCACCGCCAACAACGTGCAGTTCACCCTCACTGCAAGCGGGGGCGGGAACTACAGTGTAGGCAACCTGACTGCGGGCAGCCTGAACCTAAACGTAGGCCAGATTCTGGCCATTATCCAAACCGGCGGCACCAACACCGCGGTGCTCAACGCGACTATCAACACCACCAGCACCCCCGACCTAGCGGGCTGCACCCTGACCCTCACCTGGGGCGGCGGTACGGGCGTTTTGAAGTTCTAGCCTAGTAGCCCCACCCCGGCCTTCCCGGGGTGGGCAGGCTAGGGCGGCAGCTCAAAGTAGCGCCGCAAAATGCGGCGCACCTCGGGGGGCAAAGGTTCGCTTTGGAGGTACTTTTCCGCCTGACGCTGCACGTTCTGGGGGGGCTGGCCGGCAGCCCAGGGGCTGGGCAGGGGCTGGGGCCTTCCCTGCACAGCCTCCCCCCGGCGGAGGGGGGCTTCGCCCGCGGGTGAAGGAAGGTTGGAGGGCAGGTTGGCAGGGGCTACGTCAGGAGAAGCCTGGCCCTGGGGGCCTCCGGTGGGCCTCGAGGTATCCCCCGGCGAACCTCCAGCGGGCCGCTGCCCAGGCGGGCTACCCTGCGAAGACCCCTGCTCGGCCTGAGGCTGGGCTGACCCCGGACTGGGCATGGGCTGGCCTTCGCGCCCCGGTGCGGGCTGGGGCTGGCCGGGCGCTTCGCGGGTGGGCTGGCCCTCTTGGGAAGCACCCGGCGAAGGTTGCGGCTGGGGCTGGCCCGGCGCGGGTGTGGCCTCGCCCGTAGACTGGCCCTGCTCGGGAACTGGCTCAGCACCGGTGCTCCCCGAAGGCGGGTTCGGGCCCGTGGTGGGCTCGGCAGCCCGCTCTGTCGGACGAGCCTGGGCCGTCTGCGCTGGCTGCTGCCCCTCGGCGGGGGAAGCCTCTGCCTCTTTCTCTCCTTCAGCAGGCTCCTGGCCCTCGCCCGAGGAACCCTCGGCCGTAGGGGATGCCTCGTCCGGGGCGGAAAAGGGCGGGGTGGCCGCAGGCGAAGAAGGCGGGCTGGCCTGGGCTGGGGCCTCGGGTTGGGCCACAACCGGCTGGGCTCCCGGCGGCAGCCACACCAGCCCAAAGAAGAGGAGATACACCACCACCAGCGCCCAGGGCCAGGGGGGGAGCCGAGCCGCGCGCAGGCTGGCCTCGGCCTCGGCTTGTAGCTGGCTTCGCCAAGGGTGGTCGGGGGGGGCCTCGAGGGCGCTACGGTAGGCTAGGCCATAGCGCCGGTCCAGCTCGGCCAAGGCCCGCCCCTCCTCCCAGCGGCTGGGGTAGAGCAGGGCCAGGCCCGAGAGCAAAGCCCAAGCGGGGTGCACCCACCAGGCCAGGGGCAGCAGAGCCAAGACCAGGCCGGCAGCCAGCCCCAGCCGTACCCGCCAAGCACGCCTAAAGGCCCATGCGCGGTGCATGGTTCTAGGGTAGCCGATACCGGGGCCGGGCGGTTGGGGTGTAGCCCACCTTGCCATTAGAGCCGCTGCAAAAGCTCTTCGCTTTGGTGAAAATAGCCATCCTTGGGAATCAGCACGTACCCTCGGGCGCTTTGCGCAGGGTGGTAGGGAACCTCGAGGCTCAGCTTCGGCACCATTCCCTGGCAGGGGCGAACCTGGACCGGTGGGGCCATCGGGCGGAGGCGAAATGGCACCGCCCGGGCCATGCGCTCTAGGAGGAAAGCCAGGTAGGCGGCAATGCCTATGAACCGAAGCCGCTTCACAGAAACCAGTCTAGTCCAGAACCTATGGCCCGGTTTAGTTCCAGCTTACCTTGCGGTTCAGGAAGTCCATCAGCACATAGCGCCCAATATTGGCCGGGGTGGTCAGATAGGCCTTGCCCTTGGTGATCTGGGTGATTTTCTTGACAAAGGCCAGCAGCTCCGGCTCACGGGCCAGCATGAAGGTGTGGATAGGGATGCCCTCCTTGCGGGCTAGGGTGGCCTCCTTGAGGGTCTCAGCCAGAATCACCGGATCGAGGCCCCAGGCGTTCTTGTAAATCTGACCCGAAGGGAGGGTCAGGGCCGAGGGCTTACCATCGGTAATCATGATGATCTGCTTCATCTCCCCGCTCATCTTCCTAAGCAGCTTGCGGGCCAGCCTGAGGCCCTCGGCGGTGTTGGTATGGTAGGGCCCGACCTGCACCGTGGGCAAGCGGCCTAAGGGCACTTCCTCGGCGCTGTCATGGAAGATACCGAAGCGCACCTGGTCGCCGGGGTACTGGGTGCGAATCAGATGGGCTAGGCCCAAGGCCACCCGCTTGGCTGGGGTAAAGCGATCCTCCCCGTACAAAATCATCGAGTGGGAACAGTCCAAAAGCACCACCGTGTTCATGGCCGCGGTATACTCGGCCAGCTCGATGACCAGATCAGAGGCCTCGAGGTTCTCCAGCCCCTTGGTCACCACCCGCTTCAGGGTCTCGGCCAGGTTGAGGTTGGGCTGGTCGCCAAACTCGTAGGGCTTGGTCTCGCCGCTGGACTCTACCCCAGAGGCGTAGTGCCGGGTAGGGTGGGCACCGGGAGCGTTCTTACCCAAAGAACCCAGTAAGGCCCGCAGGCTTTTTAGGCCCAGAAAATCCACCGATTTCTGGGTGAGCTCGAGGCGCACCTCCTGGGCCTCCCCTTGGCTTCCTGGGCCCGCAGGCTGGGTGGGGTCGGGGCCCCCTAGGCGGATGAACCCCTCGTCCTGCAAGCGCTGGATGAGTTTTTGAATCTCCTGGTATAGCCGGGTCTCCTCCTTGCGGTTGGCGAAGCGGGCCTCGCGCAGCCATTCCTCGGGAATGCGGCCCTGCTCTAAGAGGGCTTGCAGCAAGGCATCGTAGAGGTCCTCGGCGGTGGGGGTGCGGCTGGGGTCGGGCTGGTAGCGGTTGTAGGGGTCGGAAAAACCCGAGTCCATCAGGAAGTCCTGGATCATCTCCATCAGCTCGGCCCCGCTCAGGTCGTCGAAGCCGGGCTCGTATTTGGAGTAGCGCACGCGCATAGCCGCCCCTTCAGTTCCCGCTGCCCCAGCGCTCCCGCTCGCGCTCGAGGGGGGCGCTGTAGCTCTCCTCGCCCCGGGCGATCCTGCGCCGCCCAGCTAAGCCCTCGAGGATAAACTCCCCAGCCGCCACCAAAGCCTCGGGGGTTCCCTGGGGCTCCAGCTTACGGGCCGCCGCCAGCAGGCCCGGCACCTTCTCCATCTCTGCCAGCAGCTTGTGGGCGCTATCCTCGGGCAGGGTGAGGAGGTTGCCCTCGGCAAAGTACTGCACCACCTCGTCGGTGGGGAGGCTCCGGGCCCGCTCGGCAAAGGCCATGCCGAAGGCCTTGAGCAGTAGATCCTTGGCCACCCGCTCAGCCCCTTGCAGCTCCCCTTCGTACTCCAGCTCGATCTTTCCGGTAATGGCTGGCAAGGCGGCGTAAAGGTCGCGGGGGCGGGCCACCGGGCGCTCGCCCAGGCGCAAGGCCCGGCGCTCGGCATTGGAAACCACCAGCTCCAAAAGGCTGATGGAAAGCCGCTGGGAGACCCCTGAGGTCTTGTCCACCCGTTTGTCCTCGCGGGCCACAAAGGCCACCGCCTCCGCGGCCTCGGCCACATAGGCCGGCACGTAGATGCCCTCCTCGCGGGCAATCCAGGCCTCCTGCTGGGTAATGGCTAGGCCTTCCTCCAGGGTGCGCGGGTAGTGGGTGCGTATCTCCGAGCCGATGCGGTCTTTGAGGGGGGTGACGATCTTCCCGCGGGCGGTGTAGTCCTGGGGGTTGGCGGTAAAGGCAATCCAGACATCGAGCTCGAGGCGTACCGGATAGCCCCGGATCTGCACGTCGCCCTCCTGCAGAATGTTGAACAAGGCCACCTGCACTTTAGGGGCCAGGTCGGCCACCTCGTTGACCGCGAAGATACCCCGGTTGGCCCGGGGCAACAGGCCGTAGTGGACGGCCTCGAGGTCGGAAAGCCCGGTGCCGCGCCGGGCCGCCTTGATGGGGTCGATGTCGCCCAGGAGGTCGGCCACAGTGGTGTCGGGGGTGGCCAGCTTTTCCACGTAGCGCTCGCTGCGGGGAATCCAGATAATGGGCGCGTCGTCGCCAGCCTCGGCGAGCAGGCGCTTGGCCTCTGCGGAAAGGGGAAACAGCGGATTATCGCGAATCTCGGTGGGCAGGGCCGGGATTTCCTCGTCCAGAAGCTCGGTGAGTTGGCGCAGAATGCGGCTTTTGGCCTGGCCCCGCAGGCCCAGCAGAATGAAGTTATGCCGGGCCAGGATGGCGTTGATCAGGCTGGGAATGACCGAGTCATCGTAGCCCTGGATACCGGGAAAAAGCCGCTCACCAGCGCGCAGCTTGGCAATCAGGTTCTGCCGTGCCTCATCCTTGACGCTGCGACGCAGTTTCTCTAAAGGATATGTACGCTTAAGCTCACCGAGGGTCTGGGCCTTGCGCATTCTTCAAGTCTAGCCCGGCTCGGGTAAGAATGTGTAAATCAGACTGGGTTCTCCAGCACCGCTACCACTAGCCGCCCAGGGCCGTGCACCCCCTTGACCATGATCTGGCCGATGTCGGCGGACTTGCTGGGGCCGGAGTGCAGGCCAATGGCCGCGGGGAGCTGGGGCTTTAGGGCCACCAGGGCCTCAAAGAGGGTAGGGTAAATCCTCTCCTGCAGCACAAACACCAGGTGCGACGGCGGCAGAAGCTGGACGCGGCGACCCTCCTGGCTACTCAAGAGCACCGTGCCGGTCTCGGCTACTACGCCCGGGGCCCAGGAGAGGCCCAGGGGGGCTTCCTCCGGGGGCTGCACCGGCAGCCTGGGGTGCAGGGCCGGGGGCAGGCCGGCCCCCAGGGCCACCCCACTAAAGGTCTGGACAAACCGGGCCAGCCAGGTGCGGGCGGCCTCGAGGGTTTCTAGGCGCACCAGCTCTCCCCCGTTCTCCCGCAGGCGCTGGCCGAAGAGGGCCAGGGCTTCCTCGGGCGCTAAAGAAGGTAGGGGCAGCGGCTCGGGCAGAACTGGGGAGGGGCGGTGCTCCAAGGCCCGGCGAATGCGGCCCAAGATGCGTTCGCGCATGGGGGCAGTATACTCGAAGCGACCCCTGCTCACATCGGAGCTGATGTGGAAGCCCGCAGAACCAGCTGGCTGGGAAACTCCCGTGTTTCCTCCACCAAGCGCTGGCCACTTAAACCCCGCACCAAAAGCTCCACTGCCACTTTGGCCATGGCCTGTACTGGCTGGGCTACCGTAGTCAGGGGGGGCTGAAGGTGATCTGCTATGGGAATATCGTCAAAACCCACCACCGAAAGCTGGGTGGGAATTTTCAGGCCTCGCTCCCGTGCGGCCTCATAAACCCCCAGAGCCGAGAGGTCATTGCCAGCGAATATTGCCGTAGGAGGTGGGTCTTGGGCCAGTAGCCGGCGGGCCGCCCAAAGCCCCCCCTCCTGCGTGAATCCCCCAGATACTACCCAGTGCTCGTTCCATAGACCCGCGGCCTGCATCACCTCGCGGTAGGCTCTCAGACGCTCGGCGCCCTGGCCTGAGTGAGGAGCTCCGGAGATATGGGCAATCCGACGGTGGCCCAGGGCCAGTAGGTGGTGCAGTAGATCGGTGGTGGCTTGATAGTTGTCGGCCCGAACCACCGGTAAGTGGGTAGGGGGGCCAAAGTAGTTGATAAGCACGATGGGGGCGGGGGCCTGCTCGAGGGCCCGCAGGAACTGCCTCGAGCTGCTGGGACCTACCAAGATCAATCCATCCACCAGCCCACCTAAGAGCGACCCCACCCGTTCTCGCTCCCGCTCGGGGCTACGGGAGGTGGTGAAAAGCCCTAGATCATAGCCCAGTCGCCCAGCCACATCGGCCGCAGCTCGAGCCAACTCGGCAAAATAGGGGCTGGCCATCTCCGGCACCACCATGCCTAGAATGCGGCTGGGCTTGCCTCGCAGGCTACGAGCAGCCGCATTGGCCACATAACCCAACCGCTCAGCAGCCAGGCGTACCCGCTGCCGAGTACGCTCAGAGATACGGCCCTGGCCGTTGAGCACCTTAGAGACCGTAACTGCCGAAACCCCGGCCAAGCGAGCAACATCCTCAAGGGTAACCTTGCGCTGGGTCATAGGAAACCCCAACTCAAGTCCGAGAATAGAAAGCCGCAGCGCAGTTTGTCAACGAAGATTGACAAAACAGGGATTTATATTTATGATTGCCTAATCAAGTTAGGGTAATCGTTTACTCAACCCAAGAATGCGGCAAAACCGCAGAAAGGAGCTAAGATGAATAAGGGTTTACTCATCGGACTTCTGCTATTTCTTAGCCTGGCCTGGGCCAGCCCTACCTACACCCTGCGCTACAACCATGTGCTGGGGCCCAACCACCCCTATCACGCAGGTTTCCAACGCTGGGCCCAGCGAGTCTCCGAGCGAACCAACGGCGACCTACAAATCCTGGTCTTTCACAGCGCCCAGCTTGGGATAGAAGAAGACATCATCGAGCAGCTACGGCGGGGAGTACCCGTAGGCCAAAACACCGACGCAGCCCGGATGGGCAACTATGTGCGGGATATCGCGGTGCTAAACGGCCCTTACTTCCTGGAAAACCCTTTGTTGGTTGAGCGCTTAACCAAGCTGCCGGTGGTGCAGCAGTGGACCGATCGACTGGCCCGCGAGTACGGCATCCGGGTGGTCTGCTTCAATTGGGTGCAGGGCTTCCGCCACTTTATGACCAACCGCCCCATCCGCCGGCCTGAAGACCTACGGGGTCTGCGCATCCGTACGCCACCAGCCCCCATCTGGCAAGAATCGGTGCGGGCCTTAGGGGCCACCCCCACTGCCCTGGCCTTTGGCGAGATTTACAGCGCTCTACAGCAACGGGCCATAGACGGAGCTGAGCTAGTCTACGACAACATCCGCGATGCCAGCCTATGGGAGGTGGTGCGTTACGTAAACGAGACTCGACACTTCCTTCTAGTCAACTTCCAGGTGGTGGGCGAAGCCTGGTTCCGTCGCCTGCCAGCCAACTACCAGCAAATCCTGGTGGAGGAGTGCAATCGCACCGGTTTTGAGGTCTCCCGGCAGATTCTGGACAACACTAGCCGGGTCAAGCAGGAAGCCATCAACCGGGGAATGACCGTGGTGAGCGATGTGGACCTCGAGGCCTTCCGGCGGGCTGCCATTGCCGCCTATGAACGGCTGGGGCTCACCGCTATCCGCCAGCAGCTCTACCGCGAGCTGGGCCTAGGCCGCTAACCTCTAACCACTTTCCCCAAAACCCTGTATAGCAGGCCCACCGCTGGCTAGCCTCCAGCGGTGGGCCGGGGGTGGAGCATGACAACGCTTGCACGAGTACACAAAGCAGAGGAAGTACTGGCCCAGACGTTTTTGGTCCTAACTACACTTTCGGTTTTTGCAGGCGGTCTGGGACGGTTTTTGGGATATCCCCTGGGCTGGAGCATGGATCTAGCTACCTTCTGTTTTGCCTGGGCGGTTTTTCTGAGTGCGAATGTAGCCCTACGCCAGGATCGACATGTGGCTGTAGAGCTATTTACTCGATTGCTGCCACCCAAAGGGCAGCTCGCTCTAAAGCTTTGCCAACTGGGACTTATCGCTGCATTCCTGCTGGCCCTGCTGCTGTACGGCCTCGAGCTCGCCTACACTACCCGCTTCCGCACCTTCCAAGGCATCCCCGGCCTGAGCTATACCTGGGTCACTCTTAGCGTGCCAGTAGGTAGTCTGCTCCTTCTAGTTACCACCACCCAGCGCATCTTCGAGGTCTACCATCGCCTGAGGAGGGGTACGTGATCCTCAGCCTGATCGTTTTTTTACTTCTGTTACTTCTGGGCATGCCGGTGGTCTTCGCCATTGGGATTGCCGGTTTTACTTTCTTCCTACAGCAACCTGAGCTGCAGCTTACCATGCCCACTCAGCTTATCCTCTCCGAGACCCAGGTTTTCACTTTGCTGGCCATTCCTACCTTTGTGCTGGCTGGTAACCTGATGAACGAGGCTGGGGTTACTCAAAGGCTTTTGCGCTTTGCCTCGTTGCTCACCGCACACCTTCATGGAGGCCTGGCGCAAGTCAGCGTGGTGCTGAGCACCCTGATGGGCGGAGTATCAGGCTCGGCTATAGCCGATGCTGCCATGCAGGCTCGCATTCTAGGCCCTAGCATGCTTCAGCGGGGCTACACCCGTGGTCTGGTAGCAGCCTTGCAGGGTTTTACCGGTCTTATCGCAGTGGCCATCCCCCCCAGCATTGGCCTGATTCTCTACGGCAGCATTGGCCAGGTCTCGGTAGGACAGCTTTTTGCTGGAGGACTAGGCATGGGGATTCTGTTAGCCAGCCTATACATGCTGGCTGTCTATCTGCTGGCCCGGGCTCGAGGCTACCAACCCGAGCAACCCCAAGCAGCCTCCCTACGGGAGGTGGGATTGGCCTTCCTAGGAGGCATCTGGGCCATTCTTTTCCCTCTGGTGCTGCTCCTGGCTTTGCGTGGGGGAGTCTTTGTGCCCTCGGAGGTAGGAGCAGCCGCTGCGGTCTACGCCCTGCTGGTGGGTCTCCTCATTTACCGAGAGTTGGACTGGGTCAAGCTACAAAGGGCTTTGCGCAATACCGTGGCCGACGTGGGCATGATCTCCTTCCTAATTGCCTGTTCTGCCCTGCTCAGCTACGCCATGAAGTGGGAGATGGTGCCCCAAAATCTGTCCCAATTGCTTCTAAACTTGCAACTCCCCTCGGAAGCAGTTGTGGCGTTGGTCTTGCTTTTTCTGCTTCTGTTGGGCACGGTGCTTGACTCTACAGTGATGATTATCCTACTAACCCCCATTCTGGTTCCGACTATGAAGGCCCTGGGTGTGGACTTGGTGCACTTCGGCGTGCTGATGGTTATGACCAGCGCCATTGGGCTGCTGACGCCCCCCGTAGGGCTTTCCATGTACAGCGTCTGTTCGATCATGAGTTGTTCTGTTCGGGAATATATCCAAGAAGGCTGGCCTTTTTTCTTGGCTGCCCTAGGGGCTATCCTGCTGGCTTTTTTCCTTCCCGGAATCGTAACCTTCTTGCCTCGCTTGCTATTTGGAGGTTAAGTCATGCCGAAACGTGTTGCTGTCATTACCGGGGGCGCTAGAGGAATCGGCAGGGCCATTGCTGAACGGCTCTCGACCCAGGCCCAAGTAATCATTGCCGACCTTGATGCAGATGCCGCAGAAAAAGCTGCTGCTTACTTGCGGCATCAAGGAAAAGAGGCCTGGGGTTGGCCACTCAACGTGGCCAACTACGGCGAAGTGGCCGATTTTATGCAGCGGGTCTATCAAGAACTGAGCCGCCTAGACATCCTAGTCAACAACGCTGGCATCATTCGCCGCGGCAACCTTTTCAACGTACAGGAAGCTGACTGGGATGCAGTACTAGCAGTGAATCTGAAGGGCACCTTTAACTGCGCCAAACACGCTGCCCCCTACATGCGGGAAGGAAGATGGGGCCGCATCGTAAACATAGCCTCTATTGCCGCACGGCTTGGAGACATCACCTCAGCCCCCGGCTACGGTGCTTCCAAAGCCGGAGTAATCAACTTAACCAAAACCCTGGCCCGTGAGTTGGCTCCCTATGGGATCACCGCCAACGCAGTGGCCCCACACGCTATCGAAACCGAGATGAGCGCCGAGTGGAGCCCCGAGCTGCGCCAGCGGGTGCTGAGCGCCATTCCCCTAGGGCGACTAGGACGTGCCGAGGAGGTCGCGGCAGCTGTAGCCTTCTTGGTCTCCGAAGAGGCTGGGTTCATTACCGGGGCCACCCTCGATATTAACGGTGGGGCCTGGATGTAAGCGAGGAAAGCCTATGAGTTACCTACATCAACTCTTCAATCTGAGCGGCAAAGTAGCGCTTGTAACAGGAGGAACGGGTGGGCTCGGCCTAGGGTTGGCCCAGGCCCTGCGCTGTGCGGGGGCCCAGGTGGCCGTGATGGGGCGGCGGGAAGAAGCCCTAAAGGCCGCTATAGAACAGCTAGGGGAGGAAACCCTGGCCCTTCAGGCCGACGTATCCGAGCCCGAAGCAGTTCACCGTGCCGTGGAACAACTGGTGGCCTTAGCTGGTAGGGTAGATATTCTGGTCAATGCCGCAGGAACCCACGTGATTCGCCCCAGCCTCGAGCTTTCCCTCGAAGAATGGGAGCAGGTCATCCGGGTCAACCTTACTGGAAGCTTCATCTGCGCCCAGGCCGTGGCCCCTTGGATGCGGCAACAGGGCTGGGGCCGGATTATCAACATTGGTTCGGTGATGAGCGATCGGGGCCTACCCCGTCGGGCTGCTTACGCCTCTAGTAAGGGAGGCCTGGTACTCCTGACCCGCACCCTGGCCCAGGAGTGGGGACCTTGGGGCATCCGGGTCAATGCCATCGCACCTGGTTTCTTCCATACCGCCATGACCGACCGTCTTTTCCAGGATCCAGCCTGGGTAGAGCGGCTCCAGCAGCGACTTGCAGTAGGCCGGGCGGGTCGGCCTGAAGACCTAGCCGGGGCACTGGTCTATCTGGCCTCTCCGGCGGCCGATTACACCACCGGCCAGGTGCTCTATGTGGATGGTGGATTTACCACCGGGGAGCCGTGGTAAGTATGAAGGTGGGTCCTTTCGATCCTCAAACTCTTCGCAAATTGGCCCAGGAAAAGCTCGAGGCAGTAGGTTTCGATCAGGAAGATGCTTTTGCTCTGTTGCAAGGTTTGTATAGTAGAGCCAGATGAGTCATCAACGCTCCCCAAGACATTCTTGCCGGGCGGGTAAGGCAGCCC
>FWPU01008908.1_pt1 | contig 16416 bp, 13 predicted proteins | sample 2228361 | NCBI WGS metagenome assembly FWPU01 (sample SAMEA103939777, study PRJEB20133) | metagenome
TCGAAAATCGTCGGCATAGGATGCCGAACTGGTCTATCGCGCCGACCACGACGGCATCCCATGCCGTCATTTTCATGCGGCGTGGCGCGTCAACGGCGCATGGGCGATTCCTATGGACAAACTTCAACTCGCTATTGTCGGCTGCGGGGGCATGGGACATCGGCACTGGCACGGTTTGGCAGAATTGCATCGGGCGGGACTGTGCCAGTTCGAGCTGGTCGGCGCGTGTGACCCGGTGCGGGAGAACGCGGAGTCATTAGCGGCGAAAGCGGAGGAGCATTTTGGCAAGCGTCCGACGGTGGCGGTGCGTTTAGAAGAACTGCCTGAGTCGAACGCGGTGGACATCTGCGCCGACCCGCGACATCATCTTGTGTTGACGACGGGGCGCATCGCCTCACAGTGACACACGCGCACGCGCACCGGCAAAATCCCCGAACTCGTCCGCCACGCGCCAGAGCCGTTCGCGGAGACGCACCCGCAGGACGCGGAGCGTCTGGGCATCACCGACGACGACCTCGTGTCCATCGAAAGCCGCCGTGGTCGCGCGCAGGCAAGAGTGAAAGTCACGAAGGACATCCGCCCCGGTCTGGTGTTCGCTCCTTTTCACTGGGGAGACTTATGGTTAGGACTTACGCAAGCACCATCTTGAGAGATGGATTCTTGAGTTGCTGAGTGAGGTAGTCATCCAGCAACCCCTGCTTGAGTTGATAGACCGTGCGGCCGGTTTGTGCCGCCAGTTCCTTGAGACGAATCCAGACCAGAAAGGCACAACCGATGTGATGGCGTGGGATGCGCCCCTTGCGGCACTGGCAACGTTCCAGACCTGTGACCTGTTTCCCTTCGTGGGGCAACGGCTCAATCTTCCAGCGGAAGCCACACGCCTCTTGTGTCGCCTCCGTCGAGTCCTGAGTGCGGTCGTTGGTTACGACCCAATCCGTGCGGTGGGTGGACCCCTCAACCCGGAAACAGCGCACCTTGTGCTCTTTGGGGAAGCCCTTGATCTTGAGGGTCTTGCCGTGGGCCAATTCGTCTGCGCTCCAGTCCAACGCGTCTACCCGCCGATACGCTTGGCTGCCGCCGGAGTCATCCACCTGGCGGTTGTCTTTGAGCGGGCAGTAATAGACCTTGTGCAACGACTCGATGAACAACATCAGGTCCTTGCTGGCATACCAGGTGTCCCTCAGCACCGCCTGAAACGGCAGTTGTTTCTGACAGACCACGCCTATCAGCCTCTCGCGCACGTGGTCGAGTTTGCTTTTGCCATCGCCGTCCGGGGCGTAGATACGATAGTCAATTAGCCAGAACTGGTCAGTTTCCGGGTTGACGTACACGCAGGTCCCCCCCCGATGCCTTTGATGACGGACTTGGCGTTGCCGCTATACTGATAGCGCACCAGTTCAATCTGCGGGGAGTAGTCTTTGTCCAGCACGGTGTCCTCAAAGACGAGGTAGCCCTGCCCGGTCGGCACCACCTGACTTTGCCCGTTCTCCCAGAGCAGGCGCGCGGTGATGCGTTCACCGCGCAGGGAGCGGTTGATGGCGTCGTGGCTGAACTTCTCGCAGTGGTCAGCAAAGTTGGTCAGGGTATAGTTGATCTGGCTGACCAGGAGATATTGGCAGTAATCGAGACGAGTCACGGGCTTGACTTTTGCAGCACCTTGACAACTGAATAACCCAACGCAGTTCGCCGCGACTCTGGGGCAGGTATAATCTATCACACAAGCCCTGACCCTGGAGGTGATGATCCATGCTTCCCCTGGTGGAGTTCCCTGACTTCCTTTGCAGGGGGCTGCCTGAAATGCCAATCATGAGTGATGAGTGTCATACCGCGGACAGAATAGACGGACGCAGACGGAGGCTCCTCCTGCTGACCCGTCCGCGTCTGTTCATTGCATCTGCGGTATTGTCCCCCCAAAGCGGAGAACCTTCAGGCTTTTTTGGCAGGCTCTAACGAGAGACGCCCTTTACCTGCTTCCGTCACTCTCACGCCCAGCACCTTTGCTACCGAGTGGAGCGGCACCACAGGTTCCCTCTGCCCCAAGAGCACAAGGGCATCTAACTTCTGTGTCTTGCCCTCGGCAGTCGCTTCACGGTGGAAAGGTTTCACTTCTACCGTGCGCCCCTGATAGGTCACCATTGCCCTGTTACTTTTGGCTTCCCACTTGACTTCCGCGCCTAATGCTTTGAAGGCAGATAGCGGTGCCCAGGTGACGTTGTGGAAGGCGAGCACGGGCGGATCGCTTGGCAGCGGCTTGCCTTTGACGAGCAGTTGGGGGCGCTGTGTGGTGTCGGCTTGGGCAAGCAGTTCGGGGCGCTGGCGGATAGCGTATTCCATACCGCGGGCTAAGGTTTCGGCGATGAGGTCTACAGAGGCATCGAGTATGCCAGGCTTAACGTACCCGGAAATATCACCTGAGATGGTGCGCTTCTGAGGACCAACGTTGACGGAGACAAACGCCCGACCGAGTCTGAAGGTGCATGACGCCACATTCCCGCCTGTGGGCAACGACCAACATTCATCGCCGACCTGGGCGCCACTGGGAGAGCCACGGCGATGTGGCGTAGAACTGTGCCGGACAAACTCTTCAAGTCTCTCCTTGGCGCTGGCTGGCGAATCATAAATCCGACACTCAATGTGTATCCAGTTCAAATCATCTTGTGAGACCCACCAGCGCACAATATAACTGGACACCCTGCCGGTAGGTTTGTCCGCCCCCACATCGAGGTGGACACTCTGCTCGGGTGAGAGCCGAAAGAATGGAATATTGTCGCCATACATCAGACTCTCTAAATACTGTTGGGTAAACCCAAGCCGCCTGTCCTGATATGCGTATGTCAAGTGATTGGAGTTCATGAATGACAGGCCCCCTACTGTTAGAATGAACGTCAACCGAACCAGACGGTACGTCCACGATGGTAACATGACTTATCCCTCCTCATCTGTTGTCCTCCGCCGCCATCAGCCATTGCTGCGATTATGGCGGTGGCGCTGTCGTCACTGTAGGCGTGAAGCCACCTCCGGGGAGAGGGTTCCAAGCGCCCCCTGTCTCATAGTGATCAACAAGTCGGGACTGATAGTCCGTATCGCGCGACCAACCCTTCGGCACACCGAAACCAGTGATAGAGATACAGCCGTCCCACACGTAAATATTGAACAGAGCAAACTGATGGTAAGTCCAGAAGCTCGGTGAGGGACCTCCTCCTGCCGGGACAAGAGGCTTGACGAAAAAGCCAGGTCCTGACAAAGAGTTTGTCCGCTGTGCTTTCGTAAAGTAGGCACCGACGGAGTTGATCAAGCACACGAGGAAATCCGCGAAGTCATTGCATTGACCCCAGGGGAACGGCCGTCCAGGAGCACCCTCAAGAAAACTCTTGAGATGGAACGTCTCTCCGCCGCTGTCTGTTTCGTTGCTTGTATACGCTGGATTACCGCCATTATAAGTTCCTCGATTGTACAATTCATCGGTCAGTTTGTCCATCGCGTTTTCCTTTGCGCTTTCCCTGTTTGCCCAGCGGCAGGCTATCTCCAGCACGGGGTCCCTTGGTCTATCCATGGGCGATTGTGGCTGATCCAAAACCGTGTGCAATCGAATGGGCTGGAGGACTTGTTGACCTGCGGGTTGCCAAGCCCCATACATATCCTGCACCATGAAAGTAAAGGTAAACCCCAGGTTCAGATTGGCAATGTGGTCAGGCAGGGCAGGAAGAGTGATGGAATGGACATCCGGGTAGGGGAGCAGATTGGGTATTCCGTATTGCCTTGTCCAGTAAGTGCTGCCATCGTCACTGTTGGTTAACCCCACACCAATCATCACACCCAACGGTCTGCCGGTGTTGTTTTGAATGGTGTAATCTGCCGTGATGGTGACGCCCTTCAAGAAGCAACCGGGGGCATACCCCGGTTGTCCTGACGGTGGATTGGCATCATAGCCAGGAGGCGTCCGAATGGTATCGGCTGCCAGATCGTCACTGTTGCCAAACCGCTCCTGATAATAAGTTCCATTCAGGTCCACTTTGGTGAGTGTGACCTGCTGGGCTTGCGCGGCGTGGACAGTGAAGCCAACGAGGACAAGAAGTACTAAAATCGTTCGTCCAACATTGCGAAACATCCTGCGCTCTTTCCACATAGTCAGATGCCTCCTTCGCCTCTTACAAAGTCTCTGTCCCTATTATGCCACTTCTATCCCCCCCTGTCAATACAGGATTTCCCGCGTCTTTGTCGTCCGTCCGGGGCAACTGCGGGGTTAACCTCTATCTGTCACACCTTCGGATACTCCCACGGCTTCCGATATGGGCGGCTCAGGAGTTTGTTGGCTTCGTCGTCGCCGATGATGATTTCCTTCTCGCCGTCCCACTGAACGCTGCGTCCTAACTTGAGCGACAACATGCCGAGCAAAGCCATGTTGGTCGAGCGATGTCCGATTTCGATGTCGCATACGGGGCGTTTGCCGGTTTTGATGCAGTCCATGAAGTTCGCCCACAACTCGCGGATGTTCTGGTCGTCGGGTTTGTTGAGTTTCGCGTCTTCGTGGACAACGGGTTTGCGCTTGTCGCTGGGGTAGAACGTCCAGCCGTCTAACCACCCTATATGAAAAGTCCCTTCGGTGCCGTAGAAGTAGCAGCCGATGTTGGTTTTCTCGGCTTCGTTACCCGCGTATTGACGGTGTTCCCACGTGACGGTGAACGACTCAAACTCAAACGCCGCGACCTGCGTGTCGGGCGTGTCGGTGTTGTCGCGCTTGATGAAGCGTCCGCCGGTGGAATAGACCGTTTTCGGGGCTTTCTCGTCCATGCACCACAGAATTTGGTCCATCCAGTGAATGCCCCAATCGCCCAACTGTCCGTTGGCGTAGTCGAGGAACTGACGGAAACCTTTGGGGTGAATCCGCTGGTTGAACGGGCGCAGCGGCGCGGGTCCGCACCAGAAATCCCAGTCCAAACCCTTCGGCGGGTCGGAGTCCGGCGTCGGTTCGCCCGGTCCGCCGGGGTAGTGGACGAACGCCCGCACCATGCCGATTTTGCCGACTCTGCCCGAACGGATGAACTCCCGCCCCGAAATGTTGTGCGGCGACACGCGGCGGTGCGTGCCGACCTGCACGACGCGGTTGTTCTCTCGCGCGGCTTTGACCATTGCCTTGCCTTCGTTGATGGTGTGACCGATGGGCTTCTCGACGTAAACGTGCGCGCCCGCTTTGATGGCGGCGATGGTGTTGAGCGCGTGCCAGTGGTCGGGCGTGCCGACGATAGCGATTTCAGGTTTTTCTTTGTCCAGCAGTTCGCGGTAATCCTTGTATTTCTTCGGCTTGTCGCCGCACAGTTTCTCCACGTCAGCGGCAGCGTCATTGAGATGATTTTCGTCCACGTCACACAGCGCGACGACCTCACACTCGCCCGAAGCAATCGCCTCGCGCAGAATGTTCATTCCCCACCAGCCGCTTCCTATGAGGGCGGTTTTGTATTTGCGCCGTTGCTCGCCTCCTAACACAACCGGCGCGGACAGAGCAGCCGTGGCAGCAAGTGAAGTAGCCATAAAGTCTCGACGGTTCATATTCAGTGGAGTAATGGAGTAATGGGGTTGTGCTTACAGCGTCGCTTTGAGGCTCGTAGATTCCCATACTCCAACACTCCATTACTCCATTTCTCCACACTCCCATGCCTGCCTCACGCCGGCATCACGTTGTACTGCGGGGTCACTTTTTCGATGTTGGGCGTCACGTCGGCTTTGACGTTCCCGACTGCCCACGCGATACCGCCCAGCAGGATTTGCTGAAAGAGGGGGTTCGTCCACACGTCCTCACGGTGTCCCATCGAAGTGTAGAACACGCGCCCCTTGCCGTGCATTCGCGCCCATGTCGCGGGGTAAGGCGGACGCTGGTAATCTCTGCCCTGCATCCCCTGCGTCTCCTGAATCAGAATCACGTGCAGGTCTTTGGCGATGTTCTTCTGACCATACCACTCTTCAAACAACTCAAAATCCTTCAAGTCTTTGCAGCCGGGGAACTTCGGGTCAGCGACGCGCATGAGCGCCTTTTGCTGCGCCCCATGTCCGCTGAACTCGCCGCCGATCATGGCGATGAATGAGTCCACCGTTCCATTATTCGCTTTGCGGTCGCCGGGGGAATGGAACGAGTCGGTCGCGCAGTGCGAACCGATGAAGCCCTTGCCGTTGGCAATCGCTTCCAACAACGCAGTTTTGCCTTCGGGGGGCATGGGCGGGTTCTTGTCATTGCCCGGCTCCGTCAAGACGCCGGTCGTGTAGAAGAAGTAAGCGTCATACTTCGCCAGATTCTCCGCCGTGAACACGCTGCCGTCTTTCGTGCAGGTGATTTCAAACCCATGCTTCTCCGCCAACTCCAGCATCACCTTTTCGGCGTGCCCCAACGGGTTGCCCTGCCGTTTGATGACGCTGTGCTCAAATCCCGACGATTTTGTGAAAAACAAAATGCGCCGCTTTTGCCCTTGTGCATTGGCTGTCCAGCCCAGAGGGAACTGGGATAGTGTGAGCATACCGGCTCCTGTTCCAAGAAGCATTTCGCGTCTGGTCATATTCACTCCTATTGAGACTATCGTAATCTTACTCCTACTCGTAATCTTACTCGGTCGTTAGGCGTTAAAGGACGAGTAAGAGTAAGATTTGACTCTTCTGCTAAGTAGGTTGCCAAAAGTAATTCCGCCGCATCGAATTCGGCGGCTACAACGGCTGGAAAGCCCCGATGAATCGGGGTTTTGTTAGGCACTCTTAGCTAATCCACGTACCTCCTCGCCCGCTGCCTCCTCCAAATCCCTTCAAACGTCCTCCCCAACTGCTGCCGCCGCTTCTGTTCCGCCTCCTTACGTTGACGGTAAAGCGCAGGGTCGTGGGCGCCGTTTTTTTCCGCCTGAATTTTGAGCATGGCGGCGAAGGTGCTGACTTCGGTGCGCAGGCGTTCGATTTCCGTCTCTTTGTCGAAGTTGAGCGGCAGGTAGCGCACGCCGTAGAACTTAGCGATTTCGGCGAGAGCGGTTTTGGCAATCATCTCCGGCATACACTTGAACGGGTAGATGTGAACGATGCCGTCCACGCCGAGATGTTCAATCGCGTGCCGCGCGTCGCTGACCGAACGCACGCCGTCGCCGCCGACCTCGTGCAACGCGAACGGTTTCGCGTAGACGCCACGGTCCTGCCTGTCCCACAGATAGACATTGTTCTGCTTGAGGTATTCCAGCAGGGGCTTGATTTTGCCCGTCAACGCGCGCCGCTTCATCTCGCCCAAACTCGTGCGGATGAAGTGCCCCAACGTGATGCCTTCGATGATTTCAATGCCTTCGCGCCCCAGCAAATTGTCAATAGTGCCGCGGTTGGCAAACGACGCTAATGCCACGTAAATTTCGCCCACCGTCAGGACGCGCGGCTTGATGTCATGGTCCTGTTCAATCTCGTCCAACTTCCGCAGATACGTCTGCTTGACTTCTTCAATTTCGGGCAGCGTGTGCACGCCGCTCATCGCGTGGCAGGCTTCGCGCCACACGGCGGTCGTCTCGCCGCGATTGTATTCGTGCGCCCGCACGATGAGCGTCTTTGCCCGGATGTCCTCTAACGCGACGACCTTCGCCCAGCCCGTTGCTGTCAATGTGCCCTTGAACGGATGAATCGCTTTCCACAGGTTCATCTTGAGCCGCTGCTGTTTCCACCACGGCAAGGCTTTGAGTCCGCCCGGCTGACTGGCGACGTCAATCATGTCTAAAATCGGCTTGAGTTTCCGCGTGTCTCCCAGCTGCGACAGTTCGCGCATGAAGTCCGTCAACCCCGACAAACCGACCGTCGCCATTTCCATCGTGTGATTGCCCGCGATGAGTTCATCGGCGAACATCTTGGGCATTTCGATTTGCTGCAACTGCGCATACCAGCCGTAGGTGCAGGGACCTTCACCCCGCCCTTGCAGCAATATGAGGCGGCGCGGTTCGGGTTTGTCCAAGCCGCGCTTCCTCGCGTCCTCTTCGAGGAAGCGGAACGCCTTGCGAATCGCCTCCATCATGCTCCCCGTTGACAGCGCATAAGGACAGCAGGATTCTGTATATTTGTAGTTGCCTAATTCAATCGCCACTTCGGAGAGGATGTCCGGCTTGAGCATAATGCTGCTCAATCCCGCCTGATAAAAAACTTCCTCCACGAGGCAATCCAAAATCGGACTCATGTGCGGCCAGAGCAGCAGCGGTGTGCGATGCACGCCGTCGTTGGGCATGGGCATGACCGCGCCGGTTTTGTAGAGAGACTTCTGAATTGATTCCTTTGTGACCGTCAATCGGTCAATTGGTGAATTGCTCAATTGACTCGTTGACCCATTGCCCCGTTGACTTTCACTGACAGTGATGCTGTCCAGTGGCACGAACCCACCGACGGATTTTTGTTCAATCGTTTTGTGGGCAGCGGCTTCAACAGGCATGACAGGCTCCGCCATCGTGAGCGGTTCGCCGGTTTGGGCGGCGCGCTTTTTGGCGAGGCGGTAGTCGCGGCGCTGTTCGAGGAAACCTAAAATCGTCTCGTAGCGCGTTTTGAAGCCCGCGCTGCCGGACTGTTCGTCGTACTTGAACAACCACGCGGGCAAGCCTTTGGCGCGCACGTAGTCAAGAAAGTATTCGTTCTCAAAGGCGTCGGGATGACAGCCGAACGAACCAATCACAATCGCGCCGTCCACCTTGTCGGCGACCAAATCCACAAACGCCTGATATAGACGGTGCGTCTCGTAGAAGCCGACGACCTTGTTGAAGCCCTCTTCCAGAAGCTGGAACGGCACATCGTGGGCAGTGATGACCTCGCAGCCTTTCTCCTTGAAGAACGGTTTGAGGTCAGCCGTCACCAGCGTGTCCTCATGCAGGTAGTTGCGTCCGACGATGGCGAGGCGCGGCTTGGTTTCGTCCTTCAGCAGAACGTTCATCCTGTTCGGCTGCTTCTCGACTATCGTCTCATACGCCTTGTCAAACGCCCGACGGCAGTGAACGTAGTGGGGGGCGAACTTGGGCTTAAACGCGCCCGGCACGAACGGTTCGATGCGCGTAATCTGTTTGGGCAACCCGTGAATGTCGCAGTAGAGCGAATAGCAGACGTTGAACAGTTCGTCGCGCTGGATGCTCCAGATTTCGGGTTGCAGCAACTTCGGCAGCACGGAGGCGTTCTTCACCGCGAGGGCGACTTCTTCTTCTCCCATGAGCGTCGCTAACTTCTCGCGCTCATGCTCGTTCGCTTGCGACGCGACGTAGCCGACCGTGCCCGCAATCGAACGAATCGCAATCCCGGAAATATCGCGGTATTTGGAGCAGTTATTGACCCCGTGATGTTCGCGGCACAGGTTGGGGATGAGGATGAAGTCCAAATCGGGATGCTCCACCGCTAAGGTGTAAACGTGCCCGACCTGCACGCGCACGGGAATGCAGAAGTCCGCCGAACACAGTGTCGCCCCCGCCTTCAAAATATCCGGCGTCGTGCGCGGCGTTTTCACCACCTCCACCCCCGCGTTCTTCAAAAACCGCTCAATCACCCTGACCGACTGGTAAAAGCAGGTAAACGAGTTGGGAATACCGACCTTCTTCTTCCCGTTGAGACTGCTCTGACTCATGATGCACACCTCCTTCTGTCTGTGTACGCCAAAAGCCTATTCGTGGTAGTAGCCCCACTTTTCTCCTTTCTCCAAGTTCAGCGCAGCGTCGGATTCTACAACGGTGATTTGTCCGTTGCGGAGTCGGCATTGCACGATGCTCTCAACTATCGAAGGCGCAATCAATTCAACGTGCGCTGCTACGCTATCCCGCCGCAAACGCCGCTTATCTTATTTTACACTCCCGCCAACGCCTTCATCTCCACCGCTGGCTTCTCCCCCTGACACCCGCAATGATGCCCGTTGCCGTTCCCTGCCGTTTCCCGTTGTTTCCTGCCGTTTCCGTTCGGGCTGTGCCCATTGCCGTTGAACGCGCCGCTCAACGCCAACTCCACTCGCGACTGCATGTGGGCGCGGTTGCGCTCGCTGGTCACGAGTCCGTCGAACATGCCGAAGTCGCAGTCAATGGACTTGTAGCCGCTGATGACTTTGCCGTTCTCTAACAGCGCGACGACGCCCTTGCACTTTTTGTAGCACGGCGCGTATTCGCAGGTGGTTGTGACTGACTTGAACTCACTGCTGAGGATGGCATCGAAGCCTTTGAAGTGCGAATCGTAGCCGCGCTCATACATGCCTTTGGCAAGCAGCGCCGCGCCCAGCGCGCCCGCATTGAGGATGAAGCGGCGGTCGTTGTAGATGATGAGTTCTTCGTCGTTGAGTTGCAGCATCTCCTTGAATGCCCGCTGCACCGCTTCGTTGAGGAACGTGCCGCCCTGCATCACAATCGGGACGCGAATCTCTTTGCCCTTCGCCACGTCCGCAAAGTAGGTGCGGCAGATGGAGTAAGCCAGCCCCATGAACAGGTCTTCTTTCGGCGTGCCGACGCGCGACTTGTGAACGATGTCGCTCTCACCGAACACCGCGCAGCGACCGGCGATGCGCGCCGGATTCTTGGACTCAAACGCCACCTGCGCATAGTTCTCCAGAGGCACGTCGAACCGCTTCGAGACGGCTTCGATGAACGAACCCGTTCCCGCCGCGCACTTGTCGTTCATGGCGAAGTCCAGACCGTTGTCCTTCACGGAGATAATTTTCGCGTCGTTGCCGCCGATGTCCATAACTGTGCCCACCTGCGGCACCTGATAGGATGCCCATGCGTAGTGCGCTAAAATCTCCGTCGAACGATAGTCGGAGCAGCGGTCGGCTTTCGTCGTGATGACGTCGCGGAACAGTTCGCCTGCGCTGCCCGTCGTGCCGAACCCGCCGAGGATGACCGCTCCTTGACAGTCGCGGCTCTGTTTTGCCTCTAACTCTTTCGTCTTCTCGCGCAGTCCTTCCAGCCCTTTCATCAACGCCGCCATTGCGTTGCCACCGGTGGAGAAGGCGAGGACTTCGACCACTTCCACGTCATCGCCCAGACTTTTGATGAGCGCGACCTTCGTGCCCCGCGAGCCGCCATCAATGCCCGCGAAATAAAGACCGTCTGAGTCACGCACCTTCGCCATGCCGGGGCGCACAATGTCGAAGCAGTGGATGGCGGGGCGCGGAATGCGGTTGACGGGAACGTTCAGCGCGTTTTCTTTGGGCGCGTAATCGCGCATGTTGCCCGGCTTCGTCCAGCCCTCGCAGCGCCCGCCCATCGTGTCGAGAACAATCGTCTCCATCTCGCGCACTTCGAGCGGCTGGGTCAGTTCGCACGAGTTCGGGCAGCCGTGGCAGTACTTCATCTGACTGCCGAACGTCTGCTGCATGAAGTCGGACTTGAAGTGGCTCTGCTGCTTGAGGGTGCTTTCGTCGTGAGCGTTCAAGCCCAACTTGATGTCGCGCACGATGATCGCCATCCCAAACGCGCCCATCACGTCGTAGTAGGGCGGCTTGATGACCTCCGTGCCCAACGCGATTTCAAACGCCCGCCGCACGCCCTCGTTCGCCGCAACACCGCCCTGCATGATGACGGGTTTGCGCACCTCGTTGCCACCGATGACGTTGTGGGTATAGTTGTGCACCATCGCATGGCACAGCCCCCACAGGCGGTCGTTGAGCGGCACGCCCTTCTGCGTGAGGTGGCGAAAATCGCGCTTGCTGAACACGGTACAGGTGGTGTCCACACGAACGGGGTTATTGGAGGTGAGGGCAATCGGACCGAACTCCTGAATTTTGATGCCCGCTTCGTCGGCAATCTGCTGAAGGAACTCGCCCGTTCCTGCGGAGCAGATGGAGTTCATGTTGAAGAACGCGGGCGTCCCTTCCTCGTCGAAGACAATCACCTTCGCGTCCTGCCCGCCAATTTCGATGACGGTGCCGACTTTCTCGATGACGCGCTGGCTGCCGTTTGTGCCAACGATCAACTTGCCCATCTTGGCGAGCGTGGAAATCCCAATCGCATGAGCAAAGATTTCCGTGCGGGTGATGTCCGCGCCGAGAATGTGTCGGTTCAGTTCGCGCCCCGAACCGGTGGTCCCTGCGCCCATCACCTCGACGTCGCCGGCGGAGTCGAGGTATTGTTGGAACGCGGACTTCAATGCGTCAACCGGGGTAGGATGGTTGGCGACTTTGACGTAGATGGGGTCTCCGACGAAGTGCCCGTCTCTGTCCACGCCGACGACGTTCACACTGGCCGAACCCACGTCCACGCCGACGTACACTTGCGTCTTCTGTGACATCGCGTGCCTCCCTGTAACGGTTGTGCCCAAACGAAGTTTGGGACGTTGACGGTTGATGGTTGACCATTTGACTGTCAACTGTCAACTGGTCACTGTCAACACGACCTCACACAGGATAGGCTTTGCGCTCCAGAAATTCGATGAGCCGCATGAGGCAAGCCATGAGCGCGTGAAACTTCGTGCCCTCCTGTGGACTGTTCATCTTCGCAATGCCTGGCTTTTCGATCGTGCAAGAAAAAAGCCGCCCGCTCTGGTCTTCCTCAATTTTTACTTCGTATCCCAACGAAATCAGCAGTGTTTTAATCTCGTTGACCGTGTGTTCACGTTCTTCAGGCATTTGGACGTTTCTCCTCCTCAACAGGCTGCGCTTATTATAGCACAAGAAGGCAGCGGAAGAAAAGAGCTCTTTCAACTGAATAGAGCCGATAAGTTGTCGCCTTGAATTCGGTTTGAAAGAGAGCGACAGTTCAGCCGTCATCATTTCCTCGCGGGGGTTGGGGAAACCACGTCCAGCATCACACAGAATTTGCCGCCCCTATTGCCCCCGAATCGAATTCGGTGTCTAAGACGGGAGGGGAGCCACCGAGTCGAATTCGGTGTCTAAGGGACGCCACCGAGTCGAATTCGGTGTCTAAAACACCTGAACTAAAGTCTGCTGAAGCAGACTCGCCTGCGGTTCAGCCTGCTTTTAGCAGGCTTTGCCGGCGTTGTAGCCGCCGAATTTGATTCGGCGGGATGCAGACTCGTTTGTCGTTTAGCCTGCTTTTAGCAGGCTTCCCAGCCGTTGTAGCCGCCGAATTCGATTCGGCGGGATGAAGACTCGTTTGCGGTTCAGCCCCGATTCATCCCTATACATCGGGATTCATCGGGGCTTCCCAGCCGTTGTAGCCGCCGAATTCGATTCGGCGGGATGAAGGTTCGTCTGTCGTTTCGCTGAAGGAGGTCAGCTATGACATTGAAAGGTGCATTTGTCGTCGCTGGGTCGTTGTTGAGCGCGTGGCTCCCATTCGCTCACGCCCAGCAGCGAAAGGAGCCGAAGATGATGGTCATTGCCCACAATCCCGACCCGAAGAAGCTCCCCACATTGGGCGTTTGGGAGGACGGCTCGTTGAGTGCGGAGAAGAAGTTGCTGATGGTGTCGGCGGCGTTCCCCAACGTGCCGGATTTTGTCTGCGATTCGTGGTGTTATGAAAGCGCGGTGGATTTCCTCAGCGCGCGGGCTTTGGACGGAGGAAAATTAGAATTGCGCCATCGCGTCCGCGAGCAGCCGCACGTGATTCTCGTGACGACGGTAACGCCCGAACCGGGCGCGGTGGAATTTGCGGTCAGAGCCGAACTGGAAAAGGAAGGCGTGGGCGCGCTGCCCGCGCTCCTGCCGTCCATCAACCTCTGCTGGCAACTCCGCCGCGCCCCCAATTTCGCCAGTGCGCCCGACCCTTACCCGGAGTTCATCAAACGCTGCTTCATCTTCACGGAAAAGGGACGGACTTTTCTGGACAAAACCACGCGCCGCAAAATTCCCGTGCGCCCTGCCGAAGACCGTTTCAACAATCCGCCGTGGGTGCAGATGTACGTCGGCGCGTGGCAGCCAGTCCCGCAGGCGGGACCGAACTCGTGGGCAGATTACAGCCCCGACCGCTACGTGGCTACCATCATCGGCGCGGTGTCGCGTGACGGAAAATATCTGACGGCAATCGCCAACGACTCCGCGCTTTCGATGGCGCAGGCGTGGCACGACTGTATGCACAACAACCCCCTGTGGCTGCCCGCCAACGCCCCGCCGGAAAAGCGCGTCTGGCGGCTGAAAATCTACGCGATGGAGAACGACCCCGACGCACTGCTCCAGCGCGTGGTCAAGGATTTTCCGGCGGCGAAGCGGCAGTAGGGGCAGCGGGTCCTGGCAGCCTGCGGTCGGGTCACCGCAGAGGCTCGCCCCTACTTCGTCGCCTCCCGCCCCTCCATGAAGAAGTAGCCAATCAGGTGCGTGATAATCATGTGCGCGTCCTCCGCCCGTCCCATGTGCTTGGCGTCCACGACGAGCGGTTTCTGGGCTAACTCTGCGAGTGTCCCGCCGCCGAAAGCGGAGACGCCGATGGTCGTGCAGCCGATGGAGTTGGCGTATTCCACGGCGCGCAAAACGTTGGGCGAGTTGCCGCTGCCGCTGAGGGCAAACAGAACGTCGCCGGGCTGGGCGAAGTTTTTGAGTTGCTCGACAAAGACGCTTTCGTAAGAAACATCGTTGGCGAGCGCGGTCATCCACGGCACGTTGTCCGTCAGGGCAATGACGCGGAACCGCTTCTCCGAAAAATTGTGCCCGCCCTTGCCCAAGTCGTTGGCAAAGTGCGACGCCGTCGCCGCGCTGCCGCCGTTGCCGCAGAGGAAAATCGTCCTGCCGTGGTCGCGGGCATCGCGGAAAATCTGGATGAACTCATTGACCGTGCGCTCATCAATCGAAGACAGCGCACGCTGCAAATCGGCTAAGTAATCAGCGACAAAACCCAATTTTTGACGACCTCTCTTTCTTGACAGGATGAACCGGGGACAGCAACATCACCCGGTCCATTCTGTTCATCCTGTCTCAACTCTTATCAGCGAGAGCACTTCCCCCGCGTCGTCCATCTCGTCCAGTTGCCACAGGCGTCGCAGGGCTTTTTCGACCTGCGCGGGTGGGAGAACCATCGTGGCGAGTCGGCGAAACTTGGCTTCGACTTCACCGTCCGTCATCGGGTTACGGCAGTGTCCGCGAGGGAAGACGACCTTCTCGCGCAGCGTCTCGCCCGATTTCAACGTGATGGTGATGTCGTTCGGGATGCCTTCGGGATATTGCGCGTTATACTCGGCGCTGCGGTGGACTTTGATTTTCTGCATCAGCGCGCGCAGTTGCGGGTCGCGGATGCGTTGTTCGTCGAACGAGGCGAGCGTCACCTCGCCGTCCATCAGCGCGACGGCGAGGCAGTAGGGCAGACTGTGGTCGGCGGTCTCTCGCGTCGTGGGGTTCCACTTCTCCGGCTCGCCCGCGATGATGTCCACGCAGGCGTCGAAGGTTTGCACGTTGATTTCGGCGATGTCGTCAGGAACAGCACAGAGTCCGTTCCCTACGAGTTTCTCCCGCAACTTCAGCGCGGCGTCCACACCGCTTTGCGCGTGGTATTCGACGGGGAAGAACTTGATGTGAGTGTCAAGTATCTTGAACGGCTGCCCGCCGCCGCCGAACGGGGCAAGTGTGAACTCGCCCGACAACAGTTTCCAGAACCCAAACACGCCCTCAAAAATCGGCGACGGTCCCGACAGACCCTTTTCCGCCAGCAGCGCGGCGAACACACCGTTGCGGGCAGCGTTGGCGAAAGCGCAGGCTTTCCACTCGGACAGCGTGCCCGCCCGCGTTTGGCGCATCGCGTTGTGCGCGACGCCCGCGATGCCGACGGCGTGAACCGTTTGTTCCACCGACAAGCCCAGCAGCCGCGAGGCTAAACAGGCGACGGAAAAATTCCCGTAGTTCACGTGGTCCCACCCATGCGCCCGCAAACTCGCCGCATCACACAGACGGCACTGAATTTCGTAGCCAATCACGATGGATGTGATGAGGTCTTTCCCGCTGCAATGCCGCGCCTCCGCGACGGCAAGCGCGGCGGGGATGTTGTCCGACGGGTGCGCGGGTTCTTTGGACAGATAGGTGTCGTTGTAATCCAGATAGCGCACCATCGTCCCACTCGCGAACGCGGCGAGGTCGGGCGTTGTTTGGTGACTGCTGCCAATGACCCTTGCGCTTTTGTGTGCGTTCGCCCATTCAGCGGCGAGGTCGCGCACGATGCGCGCCGGGGCGTTGGCATACGCACCGAACGCGCAACCTATCGAATCAATCACGCGCCGCTTGACTTCGTGAACGACGGGTTGTGGGAGGTCTTCGTAGCGGAGTTGGTGGGACCAGATGGCTAACTTTTCTGCAATGGTAGGCATGTGGAGGTATTTTCAGACCGGATTGACAGAATAAACAGGATAAGAATTCCTGTTTATCCTGTTCATCCTGTCCATAATGCTACTGTTTCGTCAAGGTAGGATTGACGGGTAGCCGCACCCTTTATGGGTGCGCTGTTTCGTCAAGGTAGGATTGACGGGTAGCCGCACCCTTTATGGGTGCGCCCCATCGCAGGCGTAAAGCCTGCGGCTACGTTCAGATGAACC
>FWPU01008909.1_pt1:0-15000 | contig 16415 bp, 18 predicted proteins | sample 2228361 | NCBI WGS metagenome assembly FWPU01 (sample SAMEA103939777, study PRJEB20133) | metagenome
CCAAGTCGGACGTCTATCACAACATCGTCACGAAATGGTTTATTGCGAAATACAATCTTGAGCTAGCATCACTTACCATCTAACCACTACCCACATCCTCTTTCCCCGCAGGGCGGGGGAAAGGGAGCAAGTGGGATAGAGGGCCTGAGTAGTTACCTCTCCTTTAGAAGTGAACTTCGTCTTCCATGATACACCAGGTCGGCTTTCTGTGCAATCCTTTACGTGGGAAAAAAAAGAGAGCGGGGAGGCCCCCCACTCTCTCGATGGCAGTGTGCACCTGTCTTCGCTCAGGCGGATCGGGCAACTTCCACAATCCGGGCAAAGGCCTGGGCATCGCGCACGGCCAGATCGGCCAGGATCTTGCGATCGAGCCGGATGTCGGCCCGTTTCAGAGCGTGCATCAAGCGGCTGTAGGTGATGCCGTTCTGCCGGGCGGCGGCATTGATGCGGGTGATCCACAGGCCGCGCAGGTCTCGCTTGCGCTGACGACGATCGCGCGTGGCGTAGAACAGCGATTTCAGCATCGCCTCATTGGCGCGATGCCACAGCAGATGCCGCGACATCCGCTGCCCTTTGGTGAACTTCAGAACTTTGTTGTGACGACGGCGGAGAACGACTCCGCCCTTTGACCGTGGCATGTCATGCTCCTTTCAATGGCGGCCGGCGCGACCGGCACTTCGTGGTGGCCATTTCTCGGTAACGATTCTTCGGGCCCATCATGGCCTGGCGGCACGTCATATGCCGCGGTGGCCCAAAGGATTCTGGCATTATTTCAGATAGGGCGCCAGGCGAGAGACGATCTTCTCGGCGGCCGGCGCTTCGATGACCTCGGTCTTGCGGTAGCTGATCAGCGTCCGCGCCGATTTGTTGCGGCGCAGGTGGCCGCGTCCCTGATGGCGGCACACCAGCTTGCCGGTGCCGGTGCGGCGGAACCGCTTCGCCGTTGCCTTGTGCGTCTTGATCTTAGGCACGGTAACCCCTCCTACACAAAATGAGACGTAAAGCGTGCGCCATGATCTGCTCACGCTTTACGTCTGGCGCAACCGCAGCAGAGAGCTTCTCCGCTGGCCTATTTTCTGCTCGGGCTCAACACCATGAAGAGGTTGGAGCCTTCCATCGCCGGTTGTTGCTCGATGACCGCCGCATCGCCGATTTTCTGCGCGAACTCTGCCAGCTGATCGCGCGCGATCTCCGGATGGGTGATCTCCCGGCCGCGAAACCGCACGGTGACCCGGACTTTGGCGCCTTCTCCGAGAAAGGCAAGCGCCTGGCGCACCTTGACGTCCAGATCGTGTTCGCCCGTGCGAGGCCGCAGCCGGATTTCTTTCACCTCGATGATCTTCTGCGCCCGGCGTGCCTCGCGTTCTCGCTTTTGCCGTTCGTACTGGAATTTGCCGAAGTCCAGAAGACGGCAGACCGGCGGCACAGCATTGGGCGCCACCTCGACCAGGTCCAGGCCCCGCTCTTGGGCGAGCCGGAGCGCCTCGTAGGTGGGCATGATGCCGAGCTGCTGGCCCTCTTCATCTATGACGCGTACTTCGCGTACGCGGATCATCTCGTTGACGCGAGTACTTTTCGCAGCGGTAGTTGTGCTCACTAGCCTCTTTCTCAGGATGATTGCCTGGCCACAGGCGCTTTTGTTGCGATCATCATCGGCTGTCTGGCCGACTGCAGCCGGATTTTCACTATATCATAACGAGCATCTGGTGTCAAAAAAGCAGCCACAGGGCAAATGGCTCTGTCCCCCGGCGGGCACGTCAGATGAGCGCTTTCCTGCGGACCACGTCCTGCACGTAAGCGATGAACTCGCCGACCGGCAATGTGCCGCGCTGTTCCCCGGTGCGCAGACGCACGTTCACGGTGCCTTCGGCTGCTTCGCGATCGCCGATCACCAGCATGTAGGGGATCTTCTGCAATTGCGCATTGCGGATCTTGGCGTTCATGCGCTCGTTGCTGTCGTCCACCTCGACCCGCAGTCCGGCAGCTTTGAGCTGTTCGGCCACCTGCCGTGCCGCTGCGATGTGACGGTCGGCGATCGGGATAAGCGTAGCCTGAATCGGCGAGATCCAGACCGGGAAGGCGCCGCCGTAGTGCTCGATGAGCACGCCGAAGAAGCGCTCCATGCTGCCCAACAGTGCTCGATGGATCGTGTAAGGCCGGTGTTCCTGGCCGTCCTCACCGACATAGGTGAGATCGAATTTGTCGGGCAGGTTGAAGTCGAACTGGATCGTGCTGAGCTGCCATTCACGCTCGAGCGCATCGAGCATCTTCAGGTCTATCTTCGGCCCATAGAACGCGCCGCCGCCCTCGTCTACCTCGAAGGGGATGCCGGCCCGTTCGAGTGCCGCGCGCAAGGCCTGCTCGGCCGCCTCCCACCGCTCGTCCTCGCCCACGCGCTTCTCGGGCCGCGTGCTCAGATAGGCGTGGAATTCGGTAAAGCCGAAGCCGGCCAGGATGTGCAGACAGAAGCGCAACACGCGATCTATTTCGGCCGGCATCTGGTCGGGCCGGCAGAAGATATGCGCATCGTCCTGGGTGAAGCCACGCACCCGTGTCAGTCCGTGCAGCACGCCGCTCCGCTCGAAGCGATAGACCGTGCCCCACTCGGCATAGCGCAGCGGCAGATCGCGATAGGAGCGCGTGCGGCTTTTGTAGATGTGGATGTGGAACGGGCAGTTCATCGGTTTCAGATAGAACTCCTGGCCTTCGATCTCGATGGGTGCATACATGTTCTCTTTGTAGAAGTCCAGGTGCCCGCTCGTCTCCCACAATGTCGCCCGGCCGATGTGCGGCGTGTAGACCAGGTCGTAGCCCGCGGCCAGGTGTTCCTGCTTGCAGAACTCTTCGGCCAGGTAGCGCATCAGCCCGCCCTTCGGGTGCCAGAGCACCAGGCCGCCACCGACCTCGTCGGGGTTGGTGCTGAACAGGTCCAGCTCTTTGCCCAGGCGGCGATGGTCGCGGCGCCTGGCCTCTTCCAGCTTGTGCAGATAGGCTTCGAGCTGGGCTTTGTTGCGCCAAGCCGTGCCGTAGATGCGCTGGAGCATCGGGTTGTGCTCGTCTCCGCGCCAGTACGCGCCGGCCACGGTCATCAGTTTGAACGCGTCGGGCGGGATCTGGCCGGTGTGCTCCAGATGCGGGCCGCGACACAGATCCTCGAAGGTGTTGTGACGATAGGTGCTGATGACCACAGGCCCTTCGATCACGTTGCCGTCTTCGTCCATGTTGCCCCGGTCGAGGCCGGCGATCAGTTCCAGTTTGTACGGCTGGTCGGCGAAGAGTCGCCGCGCCTCGTCGGCGCTCACCTCCCGATAGATGAACGGGTGTTTGCCGGCGATGATCTGACGCATGCACTTTTCGATCTCGACCAGGTCTTCGGCGGTGAAGGCGCGCGGCCGGCCTTCCGCATCGGTGCCGAGGTCAAAGTCGTAGTAGAAGCCGGTGTCAATTGCCGGACCGATCGCCAGCTTGGCGTCCGGGTATAGTTGTAGTACTGCCTCGGCCATCACGTGGGCGGCAGAATGGCGCAGCCGTTGCAGGAATTCATCCGTTTCTGCTCGACGTTTTTCAGACATGACATCCTCCTGTCAGCTCCAATAAAAAAGCTCCTCGCCTGTTGGGGCGAAGAGCTCGCGGTTCCACCCAAATTGGTCCCGTTCCAGGGAACGGGATCATCTCGTGAGGCTGTAACGGAGCCAACCGGGACGCCATACTTTCGACGCATCTGCGACAATTCGCCGTCACGCCGATTTGAGGCGTCCGCTCCTGGGGGGTTTTCGACGGCCGTTGGCGAGGCAGGCTTGCAGCCGGTGACCTGCCCTCTCTGGCGCGTGTGCGCCGCCTACTCGTCCCAGTCTACGCTTTGCTATATCGTCAGTGGGCGGTAGAGGGTTTGAACCTCTGACCTCGGCGATGTCAACGCCGCGCTCTGGCCAGCTGAGCTAACCGCCCGCGATGGAAGCGAGTATAATGCATTTCCGGGTTTTTGGCAAATTGCGGGCCCGAGGCTGGAGGGCGCGGTCAGGCTGCGGGCCGATGTTCGTCCTCGCGCTGTTCCAGTTTGAGCACGGTGTAGAGGCGCTCTCTTGCGTCTGCGGGCACTTCTTCATGACCGTAGTTGCGATAGAGGCTCACCGTCTTGCGCAGTGTGTCCACAACGATGCGACAGTCACCGCACTCGGCCATGTGTCGCTCGATCTCGGCGCACAGCTCGGGATCCAGTTCGCCGTCTATGTATTCCGAGAGGCAATCCAGATGTTCGGTGCATTCAGCCGACATGACTTTTCTCCGCCTGCGCGCTTTTGACCGCATCGCCGGTTGCGAAATAGGTGGTAAGCTGCTCGCGCAGCGCCAGCCGCGCCCGATGCAGGCGCACCTTGACGTTCGTCTCGGTGAGGCCCAGCACTTCGGCGGTTTCTGCCGTGGAGAGCCCTTCGATGTCGCGCAAGACAAAGACGCTGCGCAACGTCTCCGGCAGGCTGGCTACCGCAGCATCCAGCACCCGACGCAGTTCGCCCGTGAGCAGGAGTTTGTCCGGCTGGCTGGCCCAATCCACGAGCTGGCGAGGTACGATATCGCCTTCTTCGTTCTGGATCGGCTCGTCAATGGACGTAGTCGGCAGCTGCCGTCTGCGGAGACGCATCAGCGCGGCGTTGTAGGCGATGCGGTAGAGCCAGGTGCTCAGCTGGCTGCGGCCTTCAAAGCGCCTGAGCGCCCGAAACGCGCTCAGAAATGTCTCCTGCAGGATCTCCTCCGCTTCTTCGCGATCGTTCATCATGCGCAGGGCCAGGTTGTAGATGGTCGGCGAATAGCGCTCGACCAGTTCCGCATAGGCGGACTGATCGCCGGCTCGCAACGCCTGGATCAGGTCAGTTTCTTCACGATAGGGACCGCCGGGCTTTTGCTCCATTGGATGCGTTGTGTGCTTTCGGGGTTACAAGGGGCGTTTCGCGCTCGAGACAGGCCCTTCGGATCCGCGAGATCCGAAGGGCTGCGCGCCTCCAGAACGAAATGCGCCCGCTGACAGGCCGGAGATGGCCAGGGCGTCAGTCCAAAAGCCGCTCAAGTCTGCTTTTCAGCGTGCCGTAGTTGGTGAAACCGATGACGCGGTCCACTTCTTCGCCGTTCCGGAAGAAGATCAAGGTGGGGATGCCCATGATGCCATAGCGCATCAGGATCTCCGGGTAGTCATCGGCGTTCAATTTGCCCACCAGGGCCCGGCCCTGAAATTCGTTCGCCAGGGCTGCCACCGCCGGTGCGATGGCGCGACATGGTCCACACCATTCGGCCCAAAAGTCCACGACGACCGGGACGGTCGCATCACGCAGGAGCGCATCGAACTCTTCGCCGGTCAGGTGGCGCGGCTCCACAGCCGATGTCGTTTCCTCGGCGGCATCTTTCTTGCCGCCGAACAGGTTTTTCAGCAGTCCCATGTGTTATTCCTCTTTTCCGCCGGTCTCGACCGGCCTTGCGTCTTGGGCGCGGCCCGCCCGGGGCCGACATGTGTTCTGCGCCGCTCAACCACCACGGCCGAAAAGCATGATTAGTGCCAGGATGACCAGAAAACCCAGAAATAGATCGGCTTGACTCATGTTCCATCCCTATTCCAATTTCCCCAGCGCCGCGATCAGGTTGTCCAAGATAGCCTCTCGCTGTTCGGGGCCGGCATCCTCCAGGCAGCGCACGGCATAGTCACGTGCAGCCACCAGGCTGGCCTGGTGCAACGCGGCGCGGATGGCGTTCATCTGCTGGAGGATCTCCGGACACTCGCGGTCCTCTTCGACCATGCGCAACACGCCACGCACCTGGCCCTCAATCCGACGCAGGCGAACGGTGAGCTCGTTTTTGGCCTCCTGTGTGCGTGTTTGCATTGCCGGCCTCGTTTCGCTTCGATTTGACACGACCCATCCGTCATACTATACTGGGGTATGGTATACCGCGCGGGGGGTTGCCGTCAAATTGCGCGGATGCGTTCGAAGTTGGTGCCGAGATGCCCGCAGCATAGGTGCGCTATGAATCTGAATCTGAATCTGACCAAACCGCCGAAAATCGCCATCGCCCTCTCGCCAGAGGAGGTCATGGATCTGAAGATGATCGTGCAAGACGAAGATGCGGCCGCGGCGCTCGCTTTCGTGCGTCGCTTGCGCCAGCGCGTGCTGGAGGTCGAACGCCGTCATTGTGGCGACCCCGATCGCCTGCCTGGGCTGTAGGCGATCCTCCGTGATCGCCCCGTGGGCGGCCCGTGGGCGGGCACAGAGGCCCGCCCACGGGTACGTAGGGGCGATCCTCCGTGATCGCCCCGTGGGGGGCCCGTGGGGGCGGGCACAGAGGCCCGCCCGTACGCCCCGTGGGCGGCCCGTGGGCGCGGGCACAGAGGCAGCGCCCCTACGGATGGTGGCCGATCAGCGCGGCCAGCCGCTGTGCCGAGAGTGCGGCCATCGTCTCGTGCAGGCTCTGGCCGTGAGCGTCCATGGTCACGACCGCCGGAAACGCCTCGACGCGCACGACCCAAAATGCTTCGGGTACGCCGAATTCCTCTTTCTTGAAGACGGTCAACACCTCTTTGACGGCGCTGGCGATCAGGGTCGCAGCGCCACCGACGGCGTGGAGGTAGACCGCGCCATATTTCTGGCAGGCCGCCTGTGTCTTCGGCCCCATGCCGCCCTTGCCGATCACGCCGCGCACGCCGAAGTGGGCGATCACGTCTGCCTCGTAGGGCTCCTCGCGGATGCTCGTGGTGGGGCCGGCTGCCACGAACTGCCACCGCCCCTCGGCATCGCGGCTGACCACCGGGCCGCAGTGGTAGATGACGCCGCCCTGCCATAGCCGCTTTAGCTCCTCATACAGGCCGCGTTCGCTTTCGGGGATAGCCGGCGCATGGATGAAGTTGTCCATGATATATTTGTGCGCCGCATCGCGCGCGGTGATCACGGTGCCGTACAACCGCACCTGATCGCCGATGTGCAGCGCCCGAATGTCGGCTTCGCTGATGGGAACCTGGAGATCGAATGTGGCCATGAAGTTGCTCCGTGGAACAGGGCAGGTGAAGCGTGACTGTGACGCCTGACGCATCACGCATCACGTTTCATTCAATCGTCACCGCACCATCCCGATAGATCAGAGTGCGTCGTCGGTCGGCCCAGCACATGTATGAGGCGGTGACGAAATAGCTGGCCGGCAGGCGTTCCAGCGAGTCTATCTTGACGGAAAGCACCGTCGTTTTGCCGCCGAAGCCCATCGGGCCGATGCCGAGCATGTTCGCCTCTTCGGTCAGGCGTTTTTCGAGCGCCGCGAGGCGCGGATCGGGATTGACATCGTCCAGCGGCCGGTAGAATTGCTCTTTGGATTTGATGTAGCTCGACGCGCGGTCGCCCCCCACGGCCACGCCGATGACGGCCGGCGCGCAGCCCAGGCCCTGGGCCTGGTGGACGGCAGCGAGCACAGCACGGCGCACTCCTTCCAGATCGCGGTCGGCGCCCAGCCGCGTGTCGGGCAGGCTATATTGCGCGCCGACGTTCTCGCAGCCGCCGCCTTTCAGCATCAGATCCACTCTCAGATAATCCTCTTCCCATTCCTCGAAGTGAAAGTAGGGGAAGTCATCGCCCAGGTTATTGCCGGTGTTGCGGCCGCTGAGGGTTTCCACCGAATTCGGCCGCAGATAAGCTTTGGCGGTCGCCTCGACCACTGCCTCGCGAATTTGCTTCTTCAACGCCAGAGTAGACCAGCCCGTTGGATAGTACACGTAAAAGATGGGCGTGCCCGTGTCCTGACAGATCGGCGTCGAAGCCGCGCGCGACAGGCGCACGTTTTCGAGGATGACGCCCAGCGCGGCCTGGGCAGCCGAACCGGGCTCTTCTTGATCATAGGCACGACGCAGCGCGGCCTCGATATCGGCCGGCAGATCGGTGGACGCGCGGCGTATCAACTCGACGAAATGGGGAACGAGATTTTCCATGACTGCGGTCTCCTGGGCTGATTCTGGCAGTCAGACCGGTCTCACAACATCTGATCGGCCATGATGATCGCCTCTGCCACCTGTGCCAGCTTGCGATTGCTGTCCTGGCTCTGCCGTTGCAGACGGCGAAATGCCTCTTCTTCGGAGAGGTTGAGCCGACGCATCAGGATGCCTTTGGCGCGTTCGATCAACTTGCGCGCCTCCAGCGCCTCCCGCAGATCGTGGACCTCTTGTCGCAACGCCTCGAATTGGCGAAAACGGATCAAGGCCAGCGTGATCGCCGGCAGCAAATCTTCTTCGGCCACCGGTTTCATCAGATAGGCCGAGACATTGGCCTGGGCCGCACGCTCGACCAGCTCGGCCTCGTTGTAGGCGGTCAGCAGGATGATGGGAATCGGCCGGCCACGGGTGATCTCCTGTGCGGCCTCGATCCCATCCATCTCGGGCATCTTGATGTCCAAAATCGCCAGGTCAGGCCGCGTGGTCGCCGCCAGCGCGACCGCCTCGGTGCCCGTGGTGGCTTCGGCGACTACCTGATGGCCGAGCGCGGCCAGCTGCTGGCGCAAACTCATCAGCCGGATGCTCTCGTCGTCTGCGATCAGGATGCGCAGGGGTTCCATCATCGGTAGAAGGTCAGGGTGGCCTGGCTGCCGCCGGTCGGCCGACGCTCGATCTGCAGAAAGCCGACCAGATCCTTCTCCACCAACGTGCGCGCAATCTGCAGGCCGAGGCCGTCGGCGTGGTTCAGGTCGAAATCTGCCGGCAGGCCGCGGCCGTCGTCCGCCACGGTGACCGTGATACGCGGCCCGTCCTGCTCCAGCGTGATGAGCAGATGGCCCGGCCGGCTATCCTCGAAGGCATGTTCGAGCGCGTTCGAGATCAGCTCGTTCATGACCAGTGCCAGAGCCGTTGCCTGTTTGGAGGGCAAATAAATGGACGGGCCGATGACGACGGCCGAGATCGGGCGATCGGGCCGCGTGAGCTGGCGCAGCGAAATATCACATACCTGTCGCGCCAGCTCGGTGATGTCCGTCAGCCGCAGGTGCTCCAGCGAAAGCAGCTGATGTACCGCTGCGATGCTTTTGATGCGACCGATCGAATCGCGCAGGCTGCGTCGCGCCTCGGGACTGGTGCTGGCCGAGAGCTCCAGGCTGAGCAGGTCGGCAACGGTTTGCAAGTTGTTCTTGATCCGATGATGCATCTCCTGGATGAGGGTTTGCAGCGCCTCGGCACGTCGGGCCTCTTCCCGCAGGCGCATGTTTTCGATCGAGATGCCAATGTGCGCAGCCAGGGAACGCAACAGCGCAACCTCTGCCGCATTGAAGGGGGCATTGCGCCGTGCCAGCACGTGCAGCACGCCCAACGAACGTTCTTTGGCCAGCAGAGGTACAACGGCACAGGCATGTCGGGTGAGCTGCCGGCAGCCGGCGCGTTCTATCCGGCCATCCTGACCGGGCGCCAGGGATTGCAGAACGCTGCCATCCCGAATGGCCAGGCCACACAGGCATTCCCCCGGCGTAATGGTGGCCTCGTTCGGGTCCATGAGCCGGGTATCGCCGTGCACCGCGGCCAGATCCAGTTGACCTGTCTCCGGATTCAGCAAATAAACTTTGCCGGCATCCAGTTGAAGCACTTCCAGCACGCGCGCCAACGCCTGACTGAGCGCTTCTTGCTCAGTCAGGGCCTGATTCATGGCCGTCGAGACTGCATGCAGCGCCACTAGCTCCTGAACGCGGCGGGCCTGCTGCCAGGTCGCAATCCGTTCAGGGGGCGCTACACTGCCGCCAGGGTCGGATATGGACATGCGGCCCTCGCTCGTGTGGCGCATGCAAGACCGATGAGCGGAGGCGACGGGCGATGCGCTGCATGCCGCGTTCACGAGGAAGTCGTCGCCCGGCGGCATGATCGCATCGCGAATCAGAATCGCCCCCGCTCACTACAGGGCCGAAAACTCAGGCCTTCGGTTGCTCCTCCGCGACTGCGTCTTTCGCCTCTTGGGGCTTATCGCTGCCCGGTTCCTTCGAGGCTTCGCGGAACTCGCGGATGCTCCGGCCGATGGCGCCGCCGATCTCGGGCAGGCGGCCAACGCCGAAGATGATCAGGACGATCACCAGGATGATGATCAGCTCGGTTGGGCCAATGTTTGGCATAACACAACTCCTCTCGTGTTTCTGGTATACGGCATCCATTCACGCCCGGAGACGCGATGACTGCCGGCGATCAAGGCAAACAATGCTCACGAAGACCAGGCGCTATTTGGTGCGCCGCCGGTCTGAGGCGACGTGCAGGTTGAGCGCTGCGACATCCAGGCCCAATCCGATCAGCCTCCGGACGAGGAGGATCTCGGCCGGAGGCTGGGTGGCCAGCTGGGCCGCGGCCGCGCGGGCCAGCCCGGCGATGGTCGGCTCGCGCGCCAGCTCCAGCCACCTGGCCATGCTGCGCAGCCGTCGTTGATAGCCGGCTGCATCGGCTGCGCCGAATACGTTTGCCGCGAGCTCGGCGATCAGTTGCTGACGGGCAGCTCTGGCATGGCGCAGGCCGAGCCGCTCTGCCGCTTCTGCTACCGCTGGCGCCTGCCAGAACCAATCCGCAAAAGCCGGATGATCCAGCAGCGCTGCAGTCAGGTCGCCGTGCCGGGCCATGAGCGCACTTTCGTCGGCCACATCCGGGTTCGCAATGTCCTGTATCGGCCCGTACTGCCAGATCTGCGCGCTGAAAAAGCGATAGGATAGAGGCGGCGGCTGTCCGTTGCGCCAGTTCTGCTGGACCGCCTGTTGTACCGACCGTCGCCCCTCGTCGAACGGCACGCTCAACAGCATCAAGGGTCGGCTCAGGCCGGGCTGTGGCAGCGAAAGGATCTCGCCTTCCGGCACGACAGGCGGCAGCTCGCCGACAGACCGCCGGTCGGCGTCCCCGGCCGCCAGGATGCCGGCCCCGTCCTGACAGAGGATCGTGAGTGCCATCGGCGTCGTGTCCGGCTGCCGGCAGATAAACCAGATCAGCTGTGCGCCGCTGCCATCTATGGGCGAGAGGAATACCTGCCACCTGTCCGGCGTGACTGCAGGCGCTATCTGGACGCCGCTGAGGCGCAATTTGCGCGCGCTGCGCTCTGCCGCAGCGGCACGCGTCGGCGGCAGGTTCGCCATCAGACTGATCAATGCCTGCAGTGCTTCAGATGTTCGCGTTCGGCCCAGCAGCTCGATGGCCTGCTGCGCCAGCGCCGCATCTTCGCCCTGGGCAAACATGCGCAGCAATGCGATCAGATGCGGATGCGGCAGCAGCTCGGGCACTGCCTGCATCAGCAGGCCGGGCGCATCGGCCGGCTGCTCGGCGAGCTGAGACAGGTACTCGATGAGCGCCGCCGGATTTTCATCCATGGCCGCGATCAGCTCGCGCAACGATTGCCGCGCCACGCCGCTCGGATTCTGCACCGCGGCCAGCAAGCCATCATCGGTCGGCTCGTGGAGATAACGATCGAGCAGCGTCAGCGCAGTCACGCGCGCCTGATCGCTGCGCTCGCGGGCCCGCACCGCGGCTTTGAGCGCCGGCACCACCAGGTCGCGATCCAGGAGCTGCGCCACCAGGCCGAGTCCGCCGCGCACCTTCGGGTCTTCGGTGTGCAGTCGGGCCAACAGCCCGGCAAGCGCGGCATCCCCGAAGTCGGCGACCGCGCGCGCGCGTTGCGCCATCTCGGTCGGATCGGCCGCCTCGGCCAGTGCGTCGAACGCTGCCTCCAGCGCCCGTCGCTCCATCAAGCCGGTCAAAATCTTGCCTTGCGAAGTCACGGCCAGATTATAGCACATCTCCGCGCAAGACGGAAGTTGGCGGTTGGCTGCTGCATGTGGTACACTGCAGGAGAGAAACGTAAAACGGCACACGTTTGAACGTTCAACGTTCCAACGTTCAACGTGATTCGCTGTATCTCGGAGTATTCATGGCAGCCCAGGCACTCTATCGCAAGTGGCGTTCGCAGGCTTTCGAGGAGGTCGTGGGGCAGGAGCATGTGGCGCTGACCCTGCGCAATGCCCTGCGCGAAGGGCGCCTGTCGCACGCCTATCTCTTTGCCGGCCCACGCGGCACGGGCAAGACCAGCACGGCGCGCATCCTGGCGAAAGCGGTCAATTGCCTCGCGGAAGACCCGGCGGCGCGGCCGTGCAATGCCTGTCGCGTCTGCACGGCGATCACCGAGGGCCGACAGCTCGACCTGATCGAGATAGATGCCGCATCCAACCGCGGCATTGACGAAATACGCGATCTGCGCGAAAAGATCGGTTTCCGTCCCACCGAGGCGCGCTACAAGATCTACATCATTGACGAAGTGCACATGCTGACCAAAGAGGCCTTCAACGCTCTGCTGAAGACGTTGGAGGAGCCGCCGCCACATGCGATCTTCGTCCTCGCCACTACCGAGCCGGATCGGGTGCCCGAGACGGTGCGCTCGCGTTGCCAGCGTTTTGATTTCCGGCGCATCCCGACCGCCGAGATCGCCGCGCACCTGGCGGACATCCTGGCCCGCGAGGGCGGTCAGGCCGAACCGGAGGCGCTGGCGGCGATCGCGCGGCGGGCCACGGGCAGCATGCGGGACGCAGTGAGCCTGCTCGATCAACTGCTTTCCTACGGCGACGAGGTGCTGACCCTGCAACGCGTCGAGAGCGTGCTGGGCCTGGTCAATGCCCAGACCATCGGCCAGCTGGTGGACTGTATGGCGCAGAACAATGCAGCTGCCGGCCTGACGTTGCTCAACCGCCTGGTCGCCGAGGGGGTGGAGCTCGGCCAGCTGGTGGATCAGATCCTGGCCTATCTGCGCGCTGTGCTGTTCGTCCGCATGACGCGCGCCGGCGAGCAGCTCGACCTGCCGCAGGATGTGGCGCAAACGATCAGTCGTCAGGCGGCTGGCTGGTCGGTGGCCGGCCTGCTGCAGGCGCTCAAGGAGTTCACCGAGGCGCGCAGCGCACTGCGCGATCAGGTGCCCGGCGTGCCGCAATTGCCCATCGAGCTGGCCTTCTTGCGATCGGCGGCGGCTTTTGTCGGCAGTGCCACCGAGACGGCGACCGCCCGGCCCGAACCGACGGCTCAGCAGCCCATGCCGACAACCATGCCGCCTCTGGCGGCCGCCGGCGCCGACAGGCCGGCAGCACGTCCGCCGACCGTCTCGTCGGCTTCCCGTGGCGAAACGGCGGCCGCGGGCGCCGGAGACATGACGCGACGCGAGGCCGTACAGGCATACTGGGAGCGGTTCGTGGCCGCTGCTGGCAAACGCTGCGGCGTGAAAGTGCAGGCGGCGCTGCGCTCGGTGCGCGAGCTCGACGTCGTCGGCGACGCGATTGTCTTGCGCTTCTCCCACGCCTTTGCGCGCGACCTGGTCAACCAGGCGGAGAATCGCAGCCAGGTCGAGGCGCTCTGGGAGGAAATGCTGAAAACACGTGTTGCGGTGCGATGTGCTCTGGTGGGCGAGGCGCTGGCTGCGGCCGGCGCGCCGGCCGGCTCGACCGCGGCCCGACCGGAGAATGAGGATGAAGTGTTTCTCAACGAGGCTCGCAATCTGGGCGCGGTGGTGACCAGGTTGAGTTGATCTCATCAGGCAAAAGCTCTTGCGGAGGAATCATGGCAAAGATCAAGCCCCGGCCGATGTACGGCCAGCCACGACCCGGCGGTGGAGGTGGCGGCAACATGATGGCACAGTTGCAGAAACTTCAGGACGAGATGGCCAAAGCCCAGGAACAGCTCGGCGCCGAAACGGTCGAAGTGACGGTCGGCGGCGGCATCGTGAAAGCCGTCATGAACGGCCACCAGAAACTCGTCTCGATCACGATCGCGCCCGAGGCGGTGGATCCTGATGATGTCGAAATGTTGCAAGACATGATCGTGGCCGCGGTCAACGAGGCGGTCGAGCGCTCACAAGCTCTGGCCTCCGAACGGATGGGCGCGCTGACCGGCGGCCTGAAAATCCCCGGCCTGACATGAGCCGTAGTGGGCCACGCGGGATGCGATTGGTCCGGTTGCACCCAGGAGAGTTGCCGTGGCGCAGAACCTTGCGAAGCCGGTCAGCGACCTGATCGCTGCCTTTTCTCGCCTGCCGGGCATCGGGCCGAAAACGGCCTCTCGTCTCACCTTCTACCTGTTGCGCGAGGAAAACGGCCTGGCGCTTGCCCTGGCCGATGCGTTGCGCGCGTTGCGTGCGGGCACGGTCGAGTGCGAGCGTTGCCATAACATCGCAGAAAGCAGCCCGTGCGCGATCTGCGCTGACCCCGACCGCGATCAGCGCGTCATTTGCGTCGTCGAAGAGCCGCTCGACGTGCTGGCGGTGGAGCGTTCGGGCGCCTTTCGCGGGGTTTACCACGTCCTCCACGGTGCGCTCTCGCCGATTGACGGCATATATCCGGAGAAACTGCGCATCGCCGAGCTGATCGAACGCGTGCGCGTCACCCAGCCGCGCGAGGTGATCCTGGCGACCAATCCGAGCCTGGAGGGGGAGAACACTGCGGCCTACATCCACCAGCAGTTGTTGCTGACCGGCGTCCAGGTGACGCGGCTGGCGCGCGGCCTGCCGGTGGGCGGCGACCTGGAGTACACGGACGAAGTCACGCTGGCGCGTGCGTTGGAAGGTCGGCGGCCGATGTGATGTCGTGGGGCAGAAATTTGACAGGCCAGGCCATCTGTGGTAAATTCGCCCACCGTTGCGGTCGGAACGGGCGGTTGGCCTGTGTGCCTGCACACATGGCGCGGTGGCTCTCGAGCCCGCCGGCTGCGCAGAGTCGGTGTGTTGATTTGACAACATCGGCGAGGTGTGGTAAATTCGCCTGCTGTTGCGACGAAACGGGCGACTGGCCTGTGTGCCTGCACACATGGCACGGTGGCTCTCGGTTCCACCGGCTGCGCAGAGTCGGTGTGCTGATTTGACAACATCGGCGAGATGTGGTAAATTCGACCCTCGTTGCGCCGGGAACGGGCGGGTGGACGGCGGATGAACAAATTGCTGGTGTTCGGAGAGCCAGAAACGAAGTGCCCGTGAATTTGACAACTTCACCGTCTTGTGGTAAGCTCAACAC
>FWPU01008910.1_pt1 | contig 16415 bp, 14 predicted proteins | sample 2228361 | NCBI WGS metagenome assembly FWPU01 (sample SAMEA103939777, study PRJEB20133) | metagenome
AATCGGTTAGACTTGATTAGACCTCTTCCACGAATCGAACTAAAGTTAGCCGCCTAATCTCTACCAAGTCCTGGTTGGCGCACCGTAATAGTTGACTGGGCTTGACGGCTGTGTTATTTTAGGGGACACGCGGACGGGCGATATTTTTCTTGTATTCCGGCCGCAGTTGGGTGTAAAATCTCCCCTACTGGCAGAGGATTTAGGCTGGGAAAAGGTAATGAGCGGGAACTTTAACAGGTTAATCGCTGCCCTGACGACAGTCGTATTTTTCATTGCCCCCCTATTTGCTGTCTCAGGCACTATCGAAGGCACAATTAAAGATGAAGGTGGCGTGCCGCTTGTCGGGGCTGTGGTTTCGCTCTTTGCGACGGTGGCTCCCTCCAGGGTGTTCACGGCGGAATCCGACGCTGCGGGCCGCTTTAAAATCCCTGGCCTGGAGCCAGGGGAATACTGGCTGCGCGCCAGCCGCCGCGGCTACCGGCCGGCGCCGCGCTCCAAGGTCAAAGTGGGGTCTGGAAAGAGCGTCGTGCTCGATTTGATGCTCCAGGCCCTCGGTCCGGCCGAAAGCGATGATCCGCGCAACTGGGATTTGCAGACCGTGCTGCGCACCGCCCCTGACCGGCGGCTGATCTTCCGCGAGCTGCCGGGCAGCGTCGCTGTCGAGACGCTCTCCTTTGCTCCCGAGCAGGGAGCGCTCGAGTTCACCTCGGGCGTCGGCGGCAGCGAGATATTCCCGAGCGTGGCGGCCAATCTCGCCTATGTCCGCCCGCTCGGCGAGAGCATGAGGATGGTCGTGGCGGGCCAGTTCGGGGCCGGAGGCGATCTCTGGAAGATTAAAAATGCCCTTAACTACAGGCTTGACGAAGGCCAATCGGTTAATCTCTCAGTGAGCTACGGCAAGACCGGATCTCTATCGCAGCTCGCCGATCAGGCGCCAAATCGAGAGGTGGAAAACCTCTCGCTCTCGCTGGAAAGCATTAAAAAGTTGTTCGATCTGCTGACCGTTGTCTACGGCGTCGAGTACGATATTTTGAAGCTGGACCGAAAACACTCCTTCCTGGCTCCGGAATTGCAGCTTTTCGTTGCGCCTGACGAAAAGACTCTGGTAAAGGCCATTTTCACCGCAAGGCGAAACAGCCGTTACAACACGGTCTCGCTGCCGTCGGGCGAGCTGGTCAGCCTCGATAACCAGGTCTATTATGTCTTAAGAGAACAGGCGCGGGCTGCCGCTCCCTATCATTACGAGTTCGGCATGGTAAGGAGATTGCCCGACAGCAGCAGCCTCGAAATCAGCATCTACGCCGATAAAATGCGGGGCGGCGCGCCGCTGCTCGCTTTCATCGATTCCGAGCGCAAGGCTGGCCGCCGCGTATTCTGGCTCGAGCCGGAGCAGGCCGGCTCGCGGGGCCTGAAGCTGGTCTACAATCGGCGGCTGTGCAGCTTCCTCTCAGGGTCGGTGGCTTACCTTTACGCCAGCAGCGCCGGCTTTGTCGAGGCCGACAATCATGCTGCCGATTTGAGCAGAGTACAGATTAGTGAACTGATAGAGAAGGAAAATTTCCATGCGGTAACAGCCCAGCTCGATTTTGTCCTGAACAGCACGAGCACCAGCGTAACGGCGCTGGTTAAGCTCATCCCGGGACATGACCCGGTTGCCACTCTCGATTTCTTCTCCGATAGCCGAGACGTAGCAAACGGCGGCTTCAACCTCTTCATAAGACAACATATCCCGCTGCCGGACTTCCTCAACCTGTCAGCAGGTCGCTGGGAGGCCCTGCTCGATATGCGCAACCTGCTCGACCATGAGACAAAGCTCTTTCTGACCAGGTCGGGCCAGGTCCTGATTGCCAAAAATCCCCGCTCTTTCCGCGGCGGCGTCGCCTTTAAATTCTAAGCGCTGATCTCTTTTCGGTCCCCTGAGCGCGATACAAAATTTTGATTTAAAATATCCAAATTATTGAATGTGGACCTTAATGCGACCTCAAGCTGTTACTCTAACCCTTTGAATAACAATTACTTGATGAGAGAGACCCCATGCCGGCGCCTAGTGGTATAAAAATTGCTTTAGAAGGGCCGTGATAAAATAAGGATATATGGAAAGCTTTCCTGTCAGGTTCAAAATTGTCCTGCTTCTTCTTCTGACAGCCTTACTGTTGCTGATCGGGACTCTAAACCTGCGCAAGCGGCTTTTCGTTCCCGTGCCCTCGGATGGAGCAGTATGGATCGAAGCTCAGGGATGGCTGGAGGCGATTCAAGTCGAGCTTCCCGAGAGCGGCATTGAGCCGGGAGACCGGCTGCTGGCGATAGAGGGGCAGCCGATCGCCAGTTTTCGCGAATATACCGAGACGCTCTACAGGCTCGAACCCGCCGGCGAGGTCTCGTATTTGGTAGAGAGGGTCAAGGGCCAAGCTCCGCTCTCGCTTTCGGTCAAGATTCAGGGGGAGCGCCTCTTCTCGGCGCTCGATTTTTACCGCGCGCTCCTGGCGTTCATTTATTTGGGAGCCGGCGCCTACATATTGTTGCGGGCCTGGGGCGGAGAGCGAGCCGTTCACTTCTACAGCATCTGTCTGCTTTTTTACGTCCTTTACCTGTTCAAGTACCATCCCCAACTCGATCCTCTCGACTATCTGGTCTACTGGTGCCAGTCGATAGCTCTGCTCCTGCTGCCGGCGCTTTTCCTGCATTTCTGCCTTTACTTTCCGGTCAGGAAGGAACTGGCGGCCGGGCGGGTGCCGATCTATTTAATTTATCTTCCCTTTGCCCTGCTGCTCCTGGCGCACATCCGCTGGTACGCCGGCGGGCTGGCCGACCTCGGTCTGCCGCGCGATTACGAGACGCGGCTGCTGATAGACAAGGTTCATATCGCTTATTTCTCGATCTTCTTTGCCCTGGGGGCCCTCTCTCTGGCGCACAGCTATCTATCGGCGCAGCGACCAGTCCTGCGCCAGCAGATGAAATGGATTATCAATGGGACCACGGCTGGCTTGGCCCCCTTTGTTTTGTTCTATGTGCTTCCTTTCCTTTTCGGGCTGACGCCGAACCGTTACATGGAGGCCTCGATACTGGCCCTGGCCCTGGTCCCTCTCTCCTTCGGCTATGCAATCCTGCGCTACAAGCTGATGGATGTCGATATCATCTTCAAGCAGGGGCTGGCCTATTTGGCGGCGAGCACCACTCTGCTCGGCATTTATTTTCTCCTCATCGTTCTGGGCGGGAAGCTGGGGGAGCTGCTGGCGCCCGAAGCGGGCTTTGTCCCCATCGCTGTCTCCGCTCTAGTCACGGCTTTCCTTTTCGCCCCGCTGCGCAACCAGATTCAGGCGCGCATCGACCGCCTCTTCTACCGAGGGGAGTACGACTACCGCCGGTCTTTGATCGAGTTCGGCAAAACCCTGGGGTCTGAGATCAGCCTGGAGAGACTCTCTCAGATCATAGTCGAGCGCATCGGCAAGACTTTTGGCATTCGGACCATAGCGATACTGCTGCGCGAGGAGGCCGGCGAGGATTTATATAGCATGACCTGTGCCGTGGGGCTGAACGGTGCCGGGGAGAGGCTGAGGGTCCCGGCTGCACTGCTCAACTCTTATGAGCCGGGCCAGGCGGATAAGCAGGCGCAGGAGGAATTGGCCGCCCTCGGGCTGAGCTACTTCCAGCCGCTGGTGGTGCGCGGGCGCATCATCGGCCTGCTTGCCTTGGGGAGCAAACCGCGCGGCGAGTCGCTGTCGAGCGAAGACCTGGAACTGCTCGAGGCCCTTTCGGGCTACGTGGCCATTGCCCTGGAGAACGCTTATCTCTATAAATCGGTCGAGGCCAAGGCATATGAATACGCGCAGCTCAAGGCCTACAGCGAGAACATCATCGAGAGCATAAACGTCGGTGTGATAGCGGTAAATCTGGCCGGGAGGATAACCAGCTGCAACTCGGCATTCGAGGAACTTTACGGCCTCGGCCGGCAGCAGGTGATAGGCAAGGAGCTGGAGGAGGTCTTTTCGGGGGACTTCCTGAGTTCGGTGAAGAAGGCGCTGGGCGGCGACTGGAAGGTAAGCGAGACCCAGAACCTGTATCGTCTGTATCTGGACACGCGCGGCGAGCGGCCGGGCGCTATGGTCAACCTTTCGGTCTCGCCCTTCATGGACAGGTCGGGCAGAACCACCGGGGTTCTGATGGTCTTCGATGATGTGAGCGAAAGGGTCCGCCTCGAAGACCAGCTGCTTCAGGCGGAAAAGCTCTCTTCGATCGGGCTGCTGGCCGCAGGAATAGCGCACGAGATCAACACGCCGATTGCTGGCATCTCCAGCTACACGCAGATGCTGCTCAAACAGATCAGGGGCGACGATCCCAAGCGCGAGCTGCTGGCCAAGATCGAGCGACAGACCTTCCGCGCCTCAGAGATCGTCAACAGCCTGCTCAACTTCTCGCGCTTCGGCAACTCCGATCACGGTCCGGTCAACCTGAACGTTGTGATTGCGGAATCGCTTTCGCTGCTCGAACACCAGTTCAGGGGAAAGCGCATCAAGGTGAACCTGCAGCTCGACGAGTCGCTGCCAGAGATCAACGGCAATGCCGGGAAGCTGCAGCAGGTATTCATAAATCTCTTTTTAAACGCCCGCGACGCCATGCCGAACGGGGGCAGGCTCGAGGTGGCGACCTCATCGAACGGCGATATGGTGATCGTCGATGTAAAGGACACCGGGGTGGGGATACCGGCGGAGAACGTCGGCAAGATCTACGATCCGTTCTTCACCACCAAGGAGCCTGGCAAGGGGACCGGGCTGGGACTGGCCGTTAGCTATGGCATCATACAGGAGCATTCGGGGCGCATCTTCGTGGAGAGCGGGCCTGGGCGCGGCACCCACTTCCGCTTGAAATTTCCAGCCAGGATGAATTAGTCTTATTCTTTAAAAAGTCTGGGATCTCGAGGTCTGGAATGTCAGAAAAAGGCTCCATCCTGGTCATAGATGACGAGGAGGTAATGCGTGATGTTTTACGCACTCTGCTGGGAGAGGCCGGCTACGGCGTCAGCGCGACCGCTACGGCCCGAGAGGGCCTGGAGGAGCTGCGCGAGCGCATGCACGACCTGGTGCTGCTCGACCTGATGCTGCCAGATATGGACGGCTTTGCTGTGCTCGACGAGATCCAGAAGATCGATCCCAACATCGTTACCCTGATCATAACAGCATATGGCACTACCGACCGCGCCTTCGAGGCCGCCAAGCGCGGTGCCTTCGGCTTCATCGCCAAGCCCTTCAAGAACGAGGAGGTGCTGCTCCTGATCGAGAACGGCCTGCAGCGGCGCCGGCTGGTCCTGGAAAACCTCCAGCTCAAGCGCAGCTTCCAGGAGCGCTTTGCCTACAAGAACATAATCGGCAAGAGCGAGGGGATGCAGCGCGTCTTCAACCTGATCAGGCAGGTCGGCCCGAGCCGCAGCACCGTGCTGATCGCCGGCGAGTCGGGCACGGGCAAGGAGCTGGTGGCCAAGGCGATCCACAGCGCCAGCCCGCGCGCCGATAAGCCCTTCGTTACGGTCAATTGCTCCAATATCCCGGCCGAGCTGCTGGAATCGGAGCTCTTCGGCCATGTCAAGGGGGCCTTCACCGGAGCCCTGACCTCTAAGAAGGGACTGTTCGAAGTGGCCGATACCGGCAGCATCTTCCTGGACGAGGTCGGGATCATTCCGCTCGAGATCCAGTCGAAGCTGCTGCGCGTCATCCAGGAGCGGGAGTTCCGCCGACTGGGCGGGATCGATAACATCAAGGTCGACGTCCGTATCATAGCCGCTACCAACATCGACCTGCAACGCGCGGTCGAAGAGAACAGATTCCGCGAAGACCTCTATTATCGGCTGAACGTCATAACCATAAACCTGCCGCCGCTGCGCGACCGGAGAGAAGATATACCGCTGCTGGTCGAGCACTTCGTCGCCCGCTTCTGCGCGGAAAACGGTCGGCCCGCCTGCACCGTGGCGCCCGACGCCCTCAAGATCTTGATCGATTACAACTGGCCCGGCAACGTGCGCGAGCTGGAGAACGTCATCGAGCGGGCCGTGGTCATGCTGGGCGATCGGGAGGTCATCACCGCCGATATGCTGCCGCGCGAGATGCTGGCGGACGCGCCGGCCAACGGCTTTAAAGTCCTGATCCCGAGCGGCGGCATCTCGCTTAAGGAAGAGATGATCAGGCTGGAGCGCAACTATATTCTGGAGGCGCTGCGGCGCAGCGACTGGAACCAGAAGAAAGCGGCCAGGCTCCTCAACCTCAACCCCACCACCCTCAACGAGAAAATGAAGCGGCTGAACATCAGGGAATCGCAGGGGAGTTAACACGACTTCCTTTGGGCAATCCACTCCGATGTGGACGAGAAAAAGTGCCGTGTGCGTTATTCCTCCCGAGGCTTAAAGCCGATCTTTTACCGGATGGCCTCAGGCAGGGCCTGGAGGATCTGCTCATGCCGCAGGAGAATAGCCTCGATGCGCGACAGCCGCTCCTCGATCCGCGCAAATCGTTCCGTGTTCACGCGATCCATCTCAGAAACCCGGGCAAGAAAAGACGCCTGGTTCTGGATGAGGATGGCGATAGCTTCCTCCAGGCGGTTGTTCTTGGAGGGTCTTTTTGCCGGCAATCGCTCCCCCTTTTCGCTTCCAGTCTAATGCTTTTTTGCAAAGATTAAAAGCGACCCTGCGTATTTCCCAGGCGCCGTTAGTACCTGGGCACCGTGGGATCGACTTTGCGCGCCCAGGCATCGATGCCGCCGACCAGGTGCTTGATCTTGCGGAAGCCCGCCTGGCGCAACAGGTTCAGGGCCTCGGCGCTGCGCCCCCCTGTCTTGCAGTGCACGACGATCTCGCGCGCGCTATCTAGCTCGTGCATGCGTGCCGGCAATTGCCGAAGCGGGATCAAGGTCGAGCCGGGGAGCCGGCAGATCTGATATTCGTGCGGGTCGCGTACATCCAGAATAAATAGATCCTCGCGGCGGTCGAGCCGCTGCTTCAGTTCCTCTGGAGTGATCTCGTACTCCTTTGAACCCGCGACGGCCGGCGGGTGCGGCATGACGCCGCAAAACTGGTCGTAGTCGATCAATTCCCTGATCGCCGGCTGCTCGCCGCAAATCGGGCAATCGGGATTCTTACGCAGCTTGACCTCGCGGAACTTCATGCGCAGGGCATCGAAGAGCAGCAGCCTGCCGATGAGCGGATCGCCCTTTCCTAGAATAAGCTTGATCGTTTCGGCCGCTTGGATGGTGCCGACGATGCCGGGCAAAATGCCGAGCACTCCTCCTTCAGCGCATGAAGGAACAAGTCCAGGCGGAGGGGGCTCGGGATAAAGGCAGCGGTAGCACGGTCCCTCTTTAGCATAGAAGACCGAGGCCTGGCCCTCGAAGCGAAAAATGCTGCCGTAGACATTGGGCTTGCCCAGAAGGACACATGCATCGTTGACCAGATAGCGGGTGGGAAAGTTGTCGGTGCCGTCGACTATGACGTCGTAATCGCGGAGCAATTCGAGCGCATTCTCAGACGTAAGCTGCGTCTCGTAGGTCTCGACATGAATATTGGGATTGATGTCGAGCAGCCGCTCCCTGGCTGATTCGAGCTTGGAGCGGCCTACATCCTTAGTGCCATGCATGATCTGCCGCTGCAGGTTGCTGAAATCGACCACATCGAAATCGACGATGCCGATACGGCCCACGCCTGCCGCCGCTAAATAAAGGCCAAGCGGCGAGCCGAGGCCGCCCGCGCCGATCATCAGGACGCTCGACGCCTTGAGCTTCTTCTGCCCCTCCATCGCCACCTCGGGCATGATCAAATGGCGGCTGTAGCGCCTGATCTCTTCGTTGGTTAGCTGGATGTCTCTCTCGAGATCGACCGCTTCGAGCAGCCCGCCGGCAATCGACGGAATGATGCTGATCTCGTCGCCCTCTTTGACCGGAGTTTCCTCCTGCTTAGCGTAGCGTATATCCTCGTCGTTCACATAGATGTTGACGAAGCTGCGCAGCTTGCCGCTATCGGAATATAAATGCCTCTTCAGCTCAGGGTGCTGCTCGGTCAAGCGCGCCAGCACTTCTCCTACCGTCGCGCCGGGCAAATCTATGGCATCGTTATCGCCGGCATATTGCCTGAGCGCAGTTGGAATATAAACTTTGGGCATATCAGACTACCCTCCCCCTAAAACTTTTCTTCGTCTCCCGAAATCACCACCAGCCGAGCTGGAGCTTGGCCGCCTCGGACATCATCTCCGGGTTCCAGGGCGGGTCCCAGACTACCTCCACCTTAGCATCGGTTACGCCCGGAACGGCGCGCACCCTGGCCTCGACCTCTGCTGGAAGCATTTCCGCCGCCGGGCAGCCGGGGGCGGTAAGGGTCATACGTATGCCGACCGCGCCGGAAGGATCGACTTCGAGCTTATAAATAAGCCCGAGGTCGTAGATGTTGACCGGAATCTCCGGGTCGTAACAGGTGCGCAGCGCCTCGATCACCTGCGCCTCGATTTCGCTGGGATTGACAGGCGTATTGTCTATCGGCATATCGTGCTCCTTTCAAGGGCAGGGCAAGCCCTGCCCCTACACAAGGGCAGGTGCACCGGCCTGCCCCCACATGAGGGCAGGCACATAGGCCTGCCCCTACTCGGTCGAAACGGTCTCTTTCCTGGCCTCGAGCGCAGCGCGCAGCGTATGCCAGGCCAGGCTAGCGCATTTCACCCGCACCGGAAACTCGCTCACGCCGGCGAAGACGGCCAGCTTGCCGAGCCCATCGGTATCGAGCTTTGCCCCCGGCCCGGCGGTGAGCATTTTGTGCACCCGGTCGAAAAGCGCTTCGGCCTCTTTTTTTGTCTTACCCTTGACGCTCTCGGTCATGATCGAAGCAGACGCCTTGGAGATAGCACAGCCCGACCCCTGGAAGCCGATATCCTTGATCACACCATCTTCGAACTGCAGATATAGGTCTATTTGATCGCCGCACAGCGGGTTGTAACCTTGCGCCGTCCGGTTCGCTCCCTCCAGCTTCCGGAAGTTGCGCGGCCTCCTGTTGTGATCCAGGATCACCTGCTGGTAGAGTTCGCTCAGGTCGGACATCAACCGAAAATCTCCTTGACTTTATGAATAGCGCGGACCAGAGCGTCGATCTCCTCCCTGGTATTGTAGAAGGCAAACGAAGCGCGCGCCGTGGCCGGCACGCCGAAGCGCTGCATGACCGGCATGGCGCAGTGATGTCCTGCGCGTATCGCCACCCCCTCGTGATCCAGGACCGTGCCGATATCGTGCGCATGCACGCCCTCGAGCACAAAGGAGATGACGCTCGCCTTCTCTCTCGCCGTCCCGATGATCTTCAGGCCCGGGATGGCGGAGAGCGACTCGGTAGCGTAGGCCAGCAGCTCGCGCTCGTATGCCGCTATGTCCTCCAGCCCGATCTCGTTCAGGTGATCGATAGCCGCGCCGAGCCCGATAACCCCCTCGATGTGCGGCGTTCCCGCCTCGAACTTATAGGGGAGGGTATTGTAGACCGTTTTCTCGAAGGTGACCAAGCTGATCATATCGCCGCCGCCCTGATATGGGGGCATCGCCTCGAGCAGCTTCGCCTTGCCGTAAAGCGCGCCGATGCCGGTGGGGCCGAAGAGCTTGTGGCCGGAGAAGGCGTAGAAGTCGCAGTCGAGCGCCTGCACATCCACCGGCATGTGGGGCACCGCCTGGGCGCCATCGACCAGGACCGGAACGCCGCGCCGGTGCGCCATCTCGATAATCCGCTTCACCGGATTGATCGTGCCGAGCGAGTTCGATACGTGGGCAACCGCAACGATCCTGGTCCGCTCGTTGAGAAGCTTCTCGTATCGATCGAGCAACAGCTCTCCATCGTCGTTGACCGGGATAATGCGCAGCGTCGCCCCCTTCTCCTGACAAAGGATCTGCCACGGCACGATATTAGAGTGATGCTCGATAGCGCTGATGATAACCTCGTCGCCCTCTTTAACGTTCTGTCTGCCGTAGCTGTGCGCGACCAGGTTGATCGCCTCGGTGGTGCCGCGCGTGAAGATGATCTCTCGCGCCTCTCGGGCGTTCAGGAAGCGCTGCACTTTAACGCGCGCCTCCTCGTAGGCGCGCGTGGCCTGCTCGCTCAGGAAGTGAATGCCCCGATGGACGTTGGCGTTTTCAGCCAGGTAGTAGCGCGCGATTCTATCGATGACCGCCCGCGGCTTCTGGCTGGTCGCCGCATTGTCCAGGTAGACGAGCGGCTTGCCGTGCACCTGCTGGTGCAGGGCCGGGAAGTCGCGCCGGATTTTCTCCACATCCAGCGGGAGCTTGCGTCCCACCGAAGCGGGCGAAGTCCTGGTATCGTAAGCGCGCATCATGCTCTCTCCTTTGCCTGAGAAGTTTGTTGAAATTTAGCCAGCACGATCCGATTAAGCTCAGCCCGGACCGGCTCGAGCTTGGCGCGGCCGATCACGTCGCTCGCAAACCCATAGGTCAGAAGGCCGCGCGCGGCCTCATGGCCTATGCCGCGGCTCTTGAGATAGAAAAGGGCCTCCTGGTCGAGCTGGCCCACCGTCGCCCCGTGCGTGCATTTGACATCATCGGCCAGGATCTCCAGTTGCGGGTTGGTATTCACCTGCGCCTCATCCGAGAGGAAGAGATTTTTGTTTGTCTGTTTAGCGTCGGTCCGCTGGGCCTCCTTTCGCACGATGATCCTGCCGTTGAAGACGGCATGAGACCTTCCGTCCAAGATCCCCTTGTAAAGCTCGCGGCTGGTGCCGTGCGGCCGGGCATGGTCGATTGCAGTGTGATTATCTACATGTTGCTCTCCAGCCACGAAGTAGAGGCCGTTGAGCGAGCACTCGCTCCCCTCGCCGTCGAGCAGAACCTTCAGGTTCTCGCGGGCGAGCGCCGCGCCCGCCGCCATCGAGAAGGAGGAAAAGACGCTGCTGCGCTCCTGATATGCCTGGATCGTGGCGACATGGTAAGCCCTTTCGCTCTCACGCTGAATCTTGTAATAGTCCACCAGGGCGTTCTCGCCCAGGACGATCTCGGTCACCGCGTTGGTGAAATAGACGCCGTCGGACAAGGATATATAGCTTTCGATAAATGCGGCCGCAGCGCCTCTCCCCACCATGATCAGGTTCCTCGGGTGCCAAACCGCAGGCAACGGGCGCGCGGTGGCGATGAACAGCAGATGTATCGGCTCGTCGATGATCTTGCCGTTAGGGATATAGATAAAAGCCCCGTCGCGGATGAAGGCGGCGTTGAGCGCGGCGAAGGCATCGCCGTCGTATCGGACATATCTGGTCAGGTGCCGCTCGACTAGGTCCGGAGCGGAGAGGGCCGCCTCGGCCAGGTTAGCTGCTTCGATCCCATCCGGCAGAGAGGAGAGCGACGAAAGCTCTCGAGAATAGAGGCCATCGACGAAGACCAGCCGGGGCCACTGCGATTGGCCGAAGGTGAGCCCCTCGAGCTGAGCGGCGCTCAGGCCATCGACATCATGCTCGAAAACCAACCTAAATTGGGTCTTCACGATCGGAGCGACGCTGGTGAAACGCCACTCCTCGTCGCGGGTGGTCGGGAACCTCATCTCGGCAAAGCGAGAGATGGCCTCCTTGCGAATGCGCTGAAGCCAGGATGGCCACGCCGCCGCTCCGTTCTGCTCGAACAGCTCGAAGTCGGAAAGGTAATGTGCCTTCTCTCCCGAAACCTGGATCATAGTACCCATGTCCTCTCTAACCGTTCCCAGGCCGGGCCGCGTCGGCCTCCTCTTTGACCCAATCGTAGCCTTTAGCCTCAAGCTCTAGCGCCAGCTCCTTTCCGCCCGATTTGACGATGCGGCCGTCGAAAAGGACATGCACGTAATCGGGCGTCACATAGTTCAACAGCCGCTGGTAATGGGTCACAGTAATTATAGCGTTGTGCGGGCCCCTGAACTTATTGATACCGTTGGCCACGATTTTCAAAGCGTCGATGTCCAGGCCCGAATCGGTCTCGTCGAGGATCGCCAGCCTCGGCTCGAGCACCACCATTTGCAATATCTCGTTGCGCTTCTTTTCGCCGCCCGAAAACCCCTCGTTGACCGGACGGTTGATCAGGCTCTCGTCCATCTCGACCAGCTTCATCTTCTCTTTAAGCAGGGCTAGGAACTCCATAGCGTCAAGCTCTTCCAGCCCCCGGTGTTTGCGGACCTCGTTGACGGCGGCTTTCAGGAAGTAGGCATTGCTTACGCCCGGGATCTCGACCGGGTACTGGAACGCCAGGAAGAGCCCCGCTCTGGCCCGCTCTTCCGGAGACATCTCCAGGAGGTTTTTACCGTCGTAGATCACCTCGCCTTCGGTCACCTGGTACATAGGATGGCCGGCCAGCACATGGGCGAGGGTGCTCTTGCCCGAGCCGTTAGGGCCCATGATGGCGTGGACCTCGCCGAGCTTGACCTCGAGGTCGATCCCCTTCAGTATCTCCTTGCCGCCGACCTCGACATGCAGATTGCGAATTTCCAGCATTAACTCCTCCGCTCTCGATTGCTATCCGACGCTCCCTTCCAGGCTCACGCCGAGCAGCTTCTGCGCCTCCACGGCGAACTCCATCGGGAGGTTCTTCAGCACCTCTTTGCAGAAGCCGTTGATGATCATGGAGACAGCGTTCTCGGCCGATATGCCGCGCTGCTTGCAGTAAAAGAGCTGCTCCTCGCTGATCTTCGAGGTCGAGGCCTCGTGCTCCATGGTCGCGGTGCTGTTCTGCACGTCGATGTACGGGAAGGTATGGGCGCTGCACTTGTCGCCGATCAAGAGCGAGTCGCACTGCGAGTAGTTGCGCGCGCCCGTGGCGCTCGGCATGATCTTGACCAGGCCGCGGTAGGTGTTGCTGCCGTGGCCGGCTGAGATCCCCTTGGAGATGATGGTGCTCCTGGTGTTCCTGCCGATGTGGATCATCTTGGTGCCGGTATCGGCCTGCTGGTAGTTGGTGGTGACTGCGACCGAGTAGAACTCGCCGACGGAATTGTCTCCGATCAGGATGCAGCTCGGGTATTTCCAGGTGATCGCCGAGCCGGTCTCAACCTGCGTCCAGGAGATCTTCGAGTTCCTGCCCAGACACTTGCCGCGCTTGGTGACGAAGTTGTAGATGCCGCCTCTCCCCTCTTTATCGCCAGCATACCAGTTTTGAATGGTCGAGTACTTGATGGTAGCGTTGTCGTGCGCGATCAGCTCGACCACCGCCGCGTGCAACTGGTTCTCGTCGCGCATGGGGGCGGTGCAACCCTCAAGATATGAGACATAGGCACCTTCGTCGGCAATGATCAGCGTGCGCTCGAACTGGCCGGTCTGCGCGGCGTTGATGCGGAAATAGGTCGAAAGCTCCATCGGACAGCGCACCCCCTTCGGGATGTAACAGAAGGAGCCGTCGCTGAAGACCGCCGAGTTGAGCGAGGCGAAGAAGTTATCGGTGTAAGGCACTACCGTGCCCAGATACTTTCTCACCAGCTCGGGATGGTTCTGCACCGCCTCGGAGAAGGAGCAGAAGATAATGCCGAGTTCGGCCAGCTTCTCCTTGAAAGTAGTAGCGACCGAGACGCTGTCGAAGACCGCATCGACGGCGACTCCAGCCAGCAGCTCCCGCTCCTTGAGCGGCACGCCTAGCTTCTCGTAGGTCTTTAAAATCTCCGGATCGACCTCGTCCAGGCTCTTGGGCCGATCTTTCATCTTGGGCGCCGCGTAGTATCTGATGCTCTGGTAGTCGATGGGCGGGTACTTAACGTTAGCCCATTTCGGCTCGGCCTGCGACCTTTCAAGCTGCGACCAGTAACGGTAGGCCTTGAGGCGCCATTCGAGCAGCCATTCCGGCTCGTTCTTCTTGGCCGAGATCAGGCGGATGATCTCCTCGTTCAACCCGGGAGGAATGGACTCTTGCTCGATCTCGGTGACAAAGCCGTATTTGTACTCCCGGTTTGCGATTTCTTGGAGCAGTTTGTTGTCAGCCATTGCTATCTCCTCCGGCAAATTCTCTCGCGGTGCCCGTGCAGTCTGCACAGGGGCAGAGCGCTCTCAGGTAATCGAAGCTGAAGATTCCGGTATTGTGGCCGTCGCTGAAATCGAACCGTAGGGCGTAGCGCCCCACCAGCTCGGCCTTAACGACTCCGGTATCTGCCGGGATGCTTCCCGGAATTATCCTGAGAGCGCCGGTCCACTCGTCGATGCAGCCAGCGCAAGGGCACTTTTCCCGCAGGTAGCTGGCGCGATAAACGCTCAGGTGCCCATCGCTCCAGGCGATATGCAGCTCTCGACTTCCGACCTTTTTAATCTCCTGCGGATCGCTGCTTCCTGGTAGGTCGCTCGGTCTCATCACTCCTGCACCTCCAGGATTCGGAGCTGGCTGCTCTTGTAGTTCTGAATGCTGACCTGCGCCGCCAGCTTTTCCAGGATCTCGCGGTAGGCTTTCGCCGCCGCGGAATCGGGGGCCGCCGCGATGATCGGCGTGCCCGAATCGGCCTTGATCCTGATCTCGGTGTCGAGCGGGATTTCGCCCAGGAACGTGATCCCCAGCTCCTGGCTCGCGCGGGCCGCGCCGCCATGGCCGAAGATCTCCTCTCTGGCCCCGCAGTGCGAACAGGTGTAGTAGCTCATGTTCTCGATGATGCCGAGCAGGGGGACCTTCAACTGCTGGAACATGCGCAGGGTCTTGCGCGAGATCATCAGGCCGACGTCTTGCGGCGTCGAGACGATCACCGCGCCGGTCAACGGCACCGACTGGACCAGGGTGATATGGACGTCGCCCGTGCCCGGCGGGAGATCGACCAGAAGATAGTCCAGTTCGCCCCACTCGACATCCATCAGGCTCTGCTGCAATGCCTTGTGCGCCATCGGCCCGCGCCAGATCAGGGGCTGGTCGCCCGTAACAATAAAGCCCATGGACATGAACTTCACGCCGTGCGCCTCGTGCGGGATGATCCGGTTATTCAGCGCCTGGACCTCGCGGCTGACGCCGATCATGATCGGGATGCTCGGCCCGTAGATGTCGCCGTCAAGCAGCCCCACCCTGGCCCCCTCCTGGGCCAGGCCGACTGCCAGGTTTGCGGCCACGGTCGATTTGCCCACGCCCCCCTTGCCGCTGCCGATAGCGATGATATTGCGCACTCCCGGCAGATTAACCTTATCGAGCCCAACGTGCCGCCTCACTTCCGCCGTCAGGTTCACCTTAACCTCGGTAACTCCGGCCAGGCCCATAACCGCTCTGTGGGCCTCGTCGCGCATCCTGTCCTTGACCGGACAGGCAGGCGTGGTGAGGTTAATGTCGAAGCTGACCGACGAGCCATTGATCTTCAAGTTTTTAACGAAGCCGAGCGAGACGATATCGCGGTTCAGGTCGGGGTCCTTGATCTGGCTCAGCGCTTTCAGGACGTCGCTTTCGCTAACCGTCGATTCTCTCCTCTCGCTCGATTTGCCAAATATTCCCATGACACCTCACATTAGGGAAGGCAAAGGGTTCCAGTCGAGTTACCGTGGCCGTCGTCGCAAACCCTTTGCAATAATGGGACTTTTACCTCGAACCCAAAATATAACGTTAACGTAAACGTAAGTCTTTGTCAAGCGAAAAGCGGTCTACTTCTTATAATTTTTAATTTAATAAATCTAGACAAGCTGCCGCGCCGGACGTACAATAAAAAAGGGTCGGAATTATGAAAGAGGCGGACAATTCGACGCGCCGGCAGATCCTTCGCCTGCTTAGGAAAAGCGAAGGAGGGATGACGGTAAGCCAGCTCTGTCAGGCGCTCCAGGTCACGCCGATGGCCGTGCACCGGCACCTGGCCCTGCTCGAGGCGCGCGGCCTGGTGGCATCGGAGGCGGCCAGGCAGGGGCGCGGCCGGCCGGTCTCGATTTACAAGCTCACCGAAGCGGCCGGCGAACTCTTCCCGAAAAAATATGCCCAACTCCTCCTGGAGCTTCTCGACGACTTGAAGGCCGCCGGCGGGATGAGGAAGGTCCGCAGGTTTTTCGAGCGGCGCGCCAAGCGGCTGGCCGAAGCGCACCGGAGCAGCGCCAGAGAAAAGGACCTGCCCGCCCGGGTCGAGTCGGTATCAGCGCTTATGGACGAGCAGGGCTACATGAGCGAATGGGAGCAGGCCGGCGATGCTAAATTCGTCATTAAGCTCTTCAACTGCCCGGTCGAGCGCGTGGCCCGGCAGTACCCAGATATGTGCTTCTACGAGCAGTGCTTCTTGAAGGGCCTGCTCGGGGCCAAAGTAACCCGCGACCATCACATCCTGGCTGGCCAGAATTACTGCTCCTACCTCGTCCATAAGAAGTAATCCTTACATGCGGCAGCAATTGTAGGATACTTTCCATAATGTCGCAGGGAACGCAGCAAGCTGCGCCCCATATGTATCAAGTTAAGCCTCCTGGGCAGACTTGGAGCAAGAGTTGGTACGTATGAGGCTTGGTTTTCCGTTTGTTGATGCG